>OLNO01002832.1_pt1 | contig 11169 bp, 11 predicted proteins | sample 1672861 | NCBI WGS metagenome assembly OLNO01 (sample SAMEA3136731, study PRJEB25190) | human gut metagenome | reverse complement strand
TTTTTCATGATATTTCTTCCCCTTTCTTCTTCAAATGAAGTTCGTCAATCTCTCTTTTCATTTTGGTTATCATTCCGTTACCGCCTAAAGTGTGATATGCTTCATACATTTCACAGAAATTTTCATAGGCGTAAGAAGGAATATGACCAACCGCCGTATACTTATCGTGATATTCGATAAGTTGGACACGCAACAGCAGCATGGTTCCCCGGCTATTGGCGTCACGGTCTTTTTTCTGATTTTTCAGCAGCCACACTACATAGCCCATTAACGCAGTCAGAATGATAGGAAGGGCGACTGTGTAAGTCTGCATTAGAAACTGTTCCACTGTCTGATACATCCTTTCCGGCACAAAAATAACCGCTTGTGACCTCATATAACAGTCATATAGCGGTTAAATCTGTGCCTGTGATAATTTCCTTGTTACTCTGCTAAATCGCCACAATCAAGGTCAATCAGAACATTTTTCACCTGTTCTTTAATCCTTGCGGGAACATCTGCAAAGTCTTTCTTCCCCTTGATGATAAGGGTTGCATAAACAACTGCCATTTCTTCCACATCCTTCCTAAACAGAATTTTTATGATAATCTGAAATAGCATCAGTTATCACCTTCTAAAATTTCCTGTACCTCTGCTTTCAGTTTGTCCGGTACATCTTCCAAAGTTTTATAGCCTTTACGGATAAGGTCAGCATAAACTTTTGCCATGAGATCACCCCCCCCCTTATATCATCAGTTCATAGACTTCACACAATGCAAGCTGTGTATCTGTCATTTGCTGTTCCAGTGCCGCATTATGTTCAGCCTGTAGTTTGATGTACTCGTCCTTGTCATATTCAACAAGATCAAATTCATACCCGGTAAATCCCGGCTGATCTTCCGTGTCCGGCTCATTGACCGAGATAATGTTTGAAGCAACGAAAACCTTTGTTTCTGTCAGTTCCAGTTCTAACGGTTTAACGGTACTTCTCTGTGTTCCATAATCAATCATGCTGCCTTCTGTCCTTTCTTTGATTTTGGTTTTATGTTGTGTGTATAATATTCATCCGCATAAGGTAACAGCGGAACAACATACTTTTGTTGAAGTCTGAACGAGTCGCAATGTTTCAGCCATCCCATATAGCTATTGATACAACACCATTCAGAATAGTTCATCATATTACCCTTTTCCACTTTTCGCCTGATCGCCGTCAGCTTTCTTTTCATATCTTCACAGGTTGATTTCCTCAACAGGGAATAATTCAAGAAAGTCCGATACCCCAGAAAATCAACCCCTCTGATGTATGACGGGAATATCTGCCAGTTCCCTTTTATGTTCAACCTTAGTTCATTTCTGAAATATGTTTCAATCTCTTTTCGCAGTTCATGAAGTTCTTCTTTAGTACGTGCGAAAATAACAATATCATCCATATAGCGGAAATAATACTTGACGTGCTTCTGTTCTTTTATCCAATGGTCAAAACTGGAAAGGTAATAATTTCCAGAATACTGTGATAAATAATTCCCTATCGGTATTCCCGTGTTCAGGTCAATGTCTTCTTCCAACAAGTAGATAGCTGTCAAGTCCTCAATCTCTGCTGTTTTGATACTGTCAATAATCTCATTCAATAACCATAGCAGATCAGCGTCATTGAACATCCGGGCATATTTCTGTTTCAACAGTTCATGGTTCACAGATTGATAATAGTGTCGGGCGTCCAGTTTCAGACAGTATTTACAATTCTCTGTATCATTCCACATAGCACGTTGTAGCTTAAACAGAGCCTTGTGAATACCTCTCTTTGGTATCGCTGAATAGGTATCATCTGTCAGATTGTTGATAATACAAGGTTCAATCACCTGTAAAATCGCCCACTGACAAATACGGTCAGGATAATAGGGCAGTTTGTAGATCGTCCGTTCCTTCTTCCCCTCTTTCTTCGTGAAAACCTCATATTCAGAAGTATGATACGTATGGTTGATTAACATTTCCTGTATCTGCTTCAAGTAATAATCAGGGTTTTCATCAATCATTTTTACCTCTTTGTACCACCCTTTGCCTTTCTTAGCGTTCTTATGCGCTTTCCTTAAATTCTCCATGTCATAGACTTTTTCATATAAATGGTCATAACGCTTCATTCCTTTGGTATATTGCAAAACCGAGTTTCAGTCAGCACGTAAAACGCACCCGGTAAACACGGCTGACAATCCCTCTCTTTTTATTCAATTAAGAGTAAGACGGCATTACTTTTCAGCTTGTCTTGCGCCGCCTATTTTACTGTTTTGCCAAGTGGCAAGGTTGAAAAGTTCCCACAAATTAAGTCAGCCGGACAGTTACCCGGCTGACTGTGCAATTTACTAAGTGACCCCTGATATTCCGATTACGATTACCTACACTGTTATTCAAATTCCAATAGAAACTGCCTGCATTAGTACCATTATTCCAATTACTGCCTAATTGAGCGATAATTTTTTTCATGTGATCTTCATTACAGGCTGTAACAAAATATCAGTAAACTTTCAACCTTTGTTCAATCTATAGACTATGCTGCCATCTGTTCTTCCCATGAAGCAATAGCAGCATTATAAGCGTCACTGTCTTTGGTGGGTATATATACCAAGCGACCCCCGATAGCCCGACTACGATCACCCACACCGTTACCCAAAGTCCAACAGAAACCGCCCGCACCAGTACCATCAACCCAATAACCGCCCAACTGAGCGACACGGTAAGTGTTTAAGTTCTGTGTGATGTAATGATAGTCACCAACAGGCAGCGAACTGTTCCCGGTACATTCAGACGCCATGAATAACCAATCACATTTAGTTGAATATCCCATAGCGGAAATATAACCGTTTGCGTTGGTCACTGTAAAACCTGCACCCTCATAGTTATCACTGTTCTTACTCTCTGCAAAATTGAAGTCATTGCAGATATACGGCTGACCACCGCCCATCTTTCCATTGCCCCAGATATTGACACCATAGACAAACTTCCAGATGTTCCCCCAGAAGTTTTCTTTCCCTCTCCAACAGATAGAAGTCTTTCCGTTGGCTGTCTCATTTGTGGTTGTGCCGCCTTTTTCATTAGTGGTCTGTGCTGCCTGTCCTGTGCCGTTTCCAAGGCTTGCCGTACTTCCAGTGAGGGAAGAACAGTTATAAGCACTGTTGTCAGAAATAGAGACAACACCGTTTGCAATCGCTGTCTGGAAATTCATAGTTGCAAGTTCAATCACCATTAATAACTGTTCAGCGGAAACCTGCTTGATAAGATCACCATGCCAGTTTGAACTCCTGTTCTGTGCCATAGTCTCAACGTTCGGTCTTGTAAGCTGCTGTGTCAGACCGGATGCAGGTTTTACCCCGGCAATGGAACAGAACTTGTCAGCAGATACCGTCATGACCTGTTCGTCATTCATGAGGTATGCACCTGCCCCACTGTCTCCACCGTCTGCATCCCAGATACTTCCCTCGTATGCCCCAGTGAGATAATAGTCAATCTCATTGCCGTTTGCATCATAAAATGCAGGATGCAGCCGGAACCCTGCCCTTGCTTTCTCCGACACATAGTAATTTGCTTTTCGCAGATGATAACCTATCCCGGTATCAATCGGGTCATATACTACCGGGCAGACCAAATAGTAGAACTTCGGCTGATACACCATGACCTGCCCCATGCTGCCATCTTCTGCATAATCTTCATCACCATAACAAGCTACAATAGTACCATCATCTGCAACGTTGCATTTTCTTCTGCCGCCGTACATAGAAAAGGCGTCAAAGTCTGCCCCGGCTGTCAGATTGACCGCTCCGGCTATTCTGGTAAAAGTCTTGTTTTTATAGTCCACCTGCACACCAAGAATATCATCATCCGTCAATCCAAGATATGCCCGTAGATCGGCAACCCCGGCAAGGATTTCCTGACTGTTAAAGTTCTCCCCACGCAGTTCTTCAAGGTTTGAAGCTGCTGAACTGTTTTCAGCATCTAAAGACTGTAAGACTGACCGGGCAGTTGAAACAGAACCGTCAAGGTTCGTTTTCGCCGTGTTCGCCTGTGAGATCACACTTGACAAAGAGGTTTTAATATCATCAGCATCATCAATCACACCCTGTAACTGGGTCTTAGCCGTATTTGCGTTATTAATCGCAGCTTCAAGATTAGACTTTGCTGTGTTTGCCGTCTGGTTCGTTGAGTCCAGTGTACCCTTGATTGCGTTAGCGTTTGAAATCGCCGTTTCCAAATTGGACTTTGCTGTTGCAGCACTGGAAATTGTACCTTCCAGATTTGCCCTTGCTGTATCAGCGTTTGACTTCGCTGTGTTCGCATTTTTGGTTGCAGTCTCAACCTCTGCCTTTGTGGTGTTCGCCGTGGATGTAGATTTTTCAAGGTTCGTCTTCGCCGTGTTCGCTGTACTTGTGGCTTTCTCCAAATTGGACTTTGCCGTGTTCGCTGTTGAAGTCGCCGCCACCAGATCAGCAGTAGCCTGTTCTGCCGCTTTCACCTTTGCGTCAAAACTGTCCACTTCACCTTCTACTTCATCCTTTGCAGCAATGACTTCATCTTTCAAAGCCTGATAAGACTCATTATCATCATTGACCTTTTCCAGTGCGTTGATGATTGAAGATCGTACTTCTTCCCCATATACGGCGTTCTGTATCTGACTGATATAGGTTGAAATATTCGCCATTATTCAGCACCCTCTTTCTTCTCTCCAACAGTTTCTTCCTGCTGACTCATGCGGTTCATGTCAGAAATCAATTCAAGATTTTTCTGGTTACGAACCTGTGACAGCAGATCAAGAACGATACCTTCCATCAGGTACGCCGGAAGGTTCGTTTTTTCCTGAATTTGACCAAAAGCATCAAACATCATGCCTTTGGTATTTTCGATCATAACCGATAACGGTACATTCTTTACATTGTCCATCTTTCATCATCCTTTTCTTATTGGTATTAGAATTTCTTCATGCGGTGCTTCTTTCTCTGTCTGTGAACCTTTGTTTAACTTTGCACAAAACACTTTCTTTTCCAGTAAGGTATACGGGTCTTTCCATGTTGACCGCTTTTCTGTATTCCCCGATAATTCCTGAATAGCTTTAATCAGATAGAATACAAATTTCAGAGTCTTGATGGACAAATGACCGTCCTTTTCTTCCTTGACCAGTTCCGGGGCAAATTCCTGTAACTGCTGTGCGATAATCCCAACCGCTTCATGCTCTCCTGTCTGCACCCAGTCAAATTCTTTCAATTCAATATTGTTCAGTAATTCAAGGGCATGAACTGAACAATCCTGAATGTTCTTTTTCATTCTTGCATCTGACTGATTAAGAATATCCCAGTTGTGCATATCAATATTTGAATAAATATCAACAGCAACATTATTATAAATGGCAAACGCCTTACCCTGACCATCTATAACAACTGAATTTGTGTTACTGCTGTTACACCAACTCATTTTTCCACGAATACCGCATCCACCGCTTGACCAGTCAAGTACACGCACATCATCCGCAAGATACAAATTTCCGTTCGCATAGGTACTACAATTAAAATGTAACCCCTTTTTACTGTTTCCGTGGGCTTTATGATAATAGATCAGCTTTACATTATATAGTCCGCTGCTTGTGTCTTTCGCAGCCCAACACATATATGAACTGTTATATTCAAGGTCAAACACCAATCCCCTGAAACTATCTTCACCGCTGAAACTGTTGGTTCCGATTTTTCCAATCGTAGAACCTTTATAGTAGAACCAACTTCCTGAATAGGTCAGTGACATCAGTTTTTTGTCTGATGTATCATAAATGTTCAGTGCGGAACTCTCAAACTGAATATATTTACTGTTCCCGTTCCACGCCAGACGCACATAGTACGCATTTTGTGAAATCTTTGTTCCCAGTTCAGAACTGTTCAATTTCTTCTTTACTTCTGAACTGATTGCGTCAGTTGTGACCTTGATCTGTGCCGTTGTTGAGTAGTTTTTCAGTTTACCATCAACATACTGTTCAGCCGTTTCCTTTACAGACAAAAGAACCGAGTCTTCCAGTGTCCTGATACTCGTTTCAATCTGACTTTTGGTGTAGTAATTTTTCAGTTTATCATCCGTGTAGTCCTCTGCATCCTGCCTTGCCGCTTCTTCCGCATCCGCAATTTCTTTTGTCACAGATGTTTTATAGGTAATATCCAGTTTATCGCCGGAAATGGAATTTGCGGCGATCCGCTGACCTACAATCTGACCGTCCATTGTGATCGCCGTGGCATAAGTACCATTATACCCGGTTGAGGAATACCCCAATCCATTCAAATTCCACCGCCACACCTTAGTAGCCGTATTCACGTCATTGGTGTCCATAATCAACTGTTCATTTGCAGTTGTGACCACATGACCATGTGTAGCCGCCGTAATTAGGGCAGTCGCCTGATCTACCGCCTGTTGTACAATCGCAGACGGTACAGGGATAGTTTCAATGACCTTCTGGAAAGAAGACTGTGCTTCACTCGTTTTGGAAGTCAGACTGATCTTGACTGTTGTTCCAAGCTGAAACGTGTTGGATGAAGGCTTGTCCAGATGAATAGTCATTTTGGATAACGGGAATTGCCTGTCTAACCCATGCGGCGAACTATGAACGGGAACCATATCATAAAGTTTAAACTGTTCAATCTGCTCATCCGTATAGTGAAGGTCAACCGCCTTTACATCAATGACCATGCTTTCAAACTGTTCATCTGTCAGCCATTTTCTTCCTTTAGAAAGCAGCATTTCCGGCGTGGTCACATCATCCCAAGTGACTGTTTTTACAATAAAGCCGTATTTTTTCACAGCTTCGGCATTTTCGATATAATCCAGATCATTGTTGACACTCTTGATTGTCAGCCGTTCTTCCAGTGCGGCAATTTCACTTTCTTGCAGCCTTGCACCCAAAGGAATGACCGCTGTTGCAATATCCGTCATATCGACTTCACGGGCACAATCAAGCAGGTTTTCACCAAACTGTATAGATTGACTGCATAGGTTGTCAAATTCCGCTATATAGTCTATATAACGGTGTCCGTTATGGTTTCTCACACGGATATAGCCGCCCAGATCATCAATCAAATCTTCCTTGATCTCTTTCCACGTACTGTTGTAGTTCGTGTATCGGTACAGGCTGTCATTTGTGTCTGTCACCGTCACAATTCCAACTTCAAACTGTCGGCTTTCATCCACCTGTGAATTATGAATTTCAATCAGCGTTTCCAAATATCCCCTGACTGTCATATTGTGATATTCAGCGGGTCTTTGTATGCTGTCATTCAAATAGGCAAGTTGCCCTTCACATTCAATGTTCTTCCTGTTATAAAAATCCACCGTGTCCGTTGTCGGTCTGCCCGCAAAAATCAATTCATCATCATGGTATATCTCTATACATGACCGCATCTTTTTCGGCAAATCATATTGTGGGTGAGTCGGCGGCATTTTGAAAGAAAAAGAACCTGCCGTGTTGACCTCTAATGTAGCCTGTGGGTCTAATAAAACAAGTTCTTCGTCTCTCAAATCATGGATAGGAAGTCCATCACAAAGTACACGATACATTACAATGAACCCCCTTTATATTCAATCTTTACTGTTCCTGTACCTTTCAGTATTACATTGTTATCACCTTCCTGTAATCGAATATCATACACGGTTGTTGTACCCTTTGGTAAGTTATAGGTCACGCCGTCAAACGTCACGGTCATAGCCGCTGAACAAGTGAATGTTGGAGAAACCACTTTTCTTCTGTTCAGCAGGTTCACCGTCTTTGTACCAGAAACCGTTACTTCATTGACGTGGATAACGCCATTGACAAAGCTGAATGTATCCCACAGCCACGGCATACCTGCACCGTTGACTTCAATCTTGAACGGTTCAACGTCACATTCCACCACAATAGTAGCAAGACGCCGATTACTCTTAAACTCGTTCACCGTACACCGCCCGTAATAATAAAAGGTCTTGTCTGCATCAAGAATGATCTGCATTTTACGACCATGAAGATAGTTCGTCAGTTTTGACAAGGCGTCTGACCAGTACAGAAGCCCGTTCAGGACAACAAAGGTCAGCTTAATTGTACGGTTCTCAAAGGTTACTTCATCCACAAGGCTTTCTGTCAGGTCAATCGCCCCGTTTCTTCCCGTGACTTCCACCTTTTCCGTCTTTGGTTTCGGAAGGGATAAATCTTTTTCTTTCAAGATCAGACCAAAATCATCATAGCTGTGTTTCGTTCCAAACTGTACACCATCTAACATTAAGATTTACCCCCTCTCTCTTTCTTACGCATCAGTTCCCCCAGTGCTTCATCCATCTTCGGCGCAAGTTTTCCCACAAGCGTACCATCTTCAAGGACAACCGCCATATTCAGCATATCAAGCACCTTCGGGAAAAATTCATCAAGCAACGCAATCAGTAGATCAAACTTATCAAGCAATCCGGCATTTTCTACCGCCACCGCCTGACGTATCATGTTCAGCATGGTATCTTTGCCAATCATTACTTCATCACCCGCTTCACCTGCACCCTTCGCTGTACCCGTTGCCGGGTTCACATCAAACAGAGTCGGCTTAGTGAACATATACGGTTCATCCATAGCCTTTTTATACCATGACACTGAAAAGTGTGGTATTGACGGCGGGTTCAGACTGAACTTACCTGAAATACTGAAATGCGGCAATTTGATTTTCGGCAGCGACCAAGAGAAATTGAAGAAACCCTTGATCTTATTTATTGCATTGCTGACAATGCTTTTTGCACTTTCAAAAATGCTACTGAACTTACTCTTAATTCCATTAAGCACATTTGATACCGTGTTCTTTGCGGCGTTCAGCCCACTGGATATTGTGGATTTCACACCGTTGACCACGCTGCTGACCGTGGATTTTATACCATTCCAAACACTACTGAACACAGATTTGATACTGTTCAGAATACTTGAAATCGTTGACTTGATCGCATTGAACACACTACTGATTACTGACTTGATCGCATTAATCACAGAAGTAACCACCGATTTGATAGCGTTCCACACAGTGCTTATTGTGTTCCTGATCGTGTTCATCACGGTTGTTACGGTTGAACTGATAGCGTTCCAGACTGTTGTAATGACTGTCTTGATCGCATTGACAACCGTTGTCACAACTGTTTTGATTGCGTTCCAGATTGTAGTGAATGTGTTCTTTAGTCCTTCCAATATCGGAGACAGGAACGTAACAATAGTGTTCCAGACCGTAGAAATAACCGTCTGGATTGCCGTCAACGCATTTGACACTGTTGTTTTGATCGTTTCCCATGCCGCAAAGATAAATTCCTTGCAGTTCTCCCAGATAAACCGCCACGGAAGGGTAATCAGTTCAAAAGCGGTTGTGATGATCTCCACAATGAACATGATCGCCACCTGCACCACATTCTTGATTGTCTCCCAGATGGTTGACAAGGTATCTTTTACAGTAGTGAAGATTGTAGTAATCGTTGTCTTTATCGCTTCAAACTTTTCTGATATGACGGTCTTAATGGTTTCAATAACTGTTGATATAGTTTCTTTTATGGTGTTCCACACGGAACTGACTGTTTCCACAAGTCCCGTAAAGAACCCCTTAATTGCTTCAATTACTGTACTAAAGGCGTTCTTGATTGCTTCCCATATCTGAATAACAGCATTACGGAAATCTTCATTTGTGTTCCATAGGGTAATAACGGCAGCCACTAATCCGGCTATTATTGTGATAATTAACATAATGGGATTAGCGTTCATAGCAGCGTTTAATAGCCACTGTGCACCTGTCGCACCCTCATTTGCCGTTTTATATGCCGTCCAAGCTGTCGTTACTGCACTAATCAGACTTGATATAGCCATTGACGCCTTTAAAGTTACAAATCCAGTCACTACCCCGGCAATCAACGGCGACCAATCTTTGAAGGTCTGTATGATCTCCGGCATATGTGAAGAAAGTTCCTGAACTCCCGTTGCCATCTTCTTTACAAGATCAACAGCAAGCGGAAGGACATTCTGACCAAGAGCCGCCTGAAAATCCGTCCAAGCCTGTTTTAAGTTGCCTGTCTGGTTCGTCCATGTGTCGGACTCCCTTGACGCCTGACCCATTGCGCCAGATAGTTTATTTGCATCTTCAACCATCTGTAACAAGGTCAACTGCTTCTGTGCTTCTGACAAATCCTGAAACGATTTTCCATATAGCCTGTTTGCCGCTTCATTCCTTGTGATCTCTGTACAGGACAGACCAAGGGCGGCGTCATTTTCATAGTTTCCTTTCAAGAATGACTGTAAACTCTCTGTCGTATCTTCCAGCGAACGGTCATAGAACGCTGCACTGTCGGCAACTGCCACCATTGCCCGATCTGCCAGACTCAAAGCGTCAGACGTGTCAAGACCTGTGGTTTTCGCAAATGCAGCAATCTGTGTATAACTGCCCTTCATACGGTTTTCAGCAATCCCGGTATTGTCGGCAATCGTCTGTAAAGACTTGCTTGCCTGACTCTCCATATCACCAAAAACCTGTGAGAACTGGGAAGACGCCGCATTTGCATCAGACGCCGCATCAATACAGGAAAGACCAAAATCTTTGATCTTATCAACTGCAAAATACGTTGCCACAGCAGTACCGATCTTTTTAAATGCGCTGCTGATTTTATTTTCTGACTGACTCGCTTTATCGGTTGTATCGTCTATTGCTTCATTAGCGTCAGCGTTCTGAATAGCAATCGTACCGAATAGTTTAAATAATTCCATTCAAATTATTTCACCCCTTTCAGTTTTCAGGAATGAATGAATTTATCATGGACATTGACTCACTGATTGTTGTTTCAATTTCCTGTTTAGACATTCCCTGTTGCGGTTTCATGGACTCCTTAAAGTCTGAAAATGACTTATCAAATACTTTTGCAAGAAAATACTGCCACTCTTTTTCTTCTTCTTCGATTTCCCAAAGCGTACTGACAAATTCTGATAAGTCACCTGCCGGGATTATCTGGTCAAGCAAAAGAAAAGGACTTGCATATCTGTGAAATAGCAAGTCCATAAACTTTAATTCACCTATTTGAGAAATCTTGAAACAACCTTCATAAAACCCACGAACTCCTTTGACTGGAACGTGTCCACCAACATTTCAAAGAATACGTCCATAGGCAAGGAACCAACTTCATCAGCAGTCATTCCGGCAA
>OLNO01002821.1_pt1 | contig 11193 bp, 6 predicted proteins | sample 1672861 | NCBI WGS metagenome assembly OLNO01 (sample SAMEA3136731, study PRJEB25190) | human gut metagenome | reverse complement strand
CAGCTAATTCGCTACGCTTTTCCCAAATTTGCTTTTTCGCTATGTGTTTATTTTATACAATGGAGCTTCTTGGATTAATGATAGAAAACTTCAAGTGTATGTAGGTGGGCATGATGGATTTTTCGATTTTAAAAACGACCCTGCTGATGACTATAAGAGAAGTACCGCTACAGGTTATTACATCCGTAAGTTTGTCAAGAACGATGCAGAAATCAACTTTGTAGACGTTCAGAGTGATCAATTCTGGATTGAAATGCGTATGGCAGAAATATACTTGATTCGTTCGGAAGCGAAAGCTCGTTTGGAAAAATGGGGCGAAGCATACATTGATTTGAATAAAATCAGAACTCGAGTAGGTATGCCGGCATTGCCTCAGCAAAATGTGTGGGATAACTATTTAGTTGACTTGGAAAAAGAACGTATCTGTGAACTGGGTATGGAAGGCCATCGTTTCTTTGACTTGGTTCGTTGGGACAAAGCGGTAGAAACATTGAATGGAAAGAGATTGCATGGTGTGAAAATTACCAAGTTGCCTACCGGTGTATTTGAGTATAAAGTAGTGGAATGTGATACAGAAGATCGCCTATTCCCGAAACAATATACCATTTCTCCGATTCCTACAGCAGAGTTGGTAGCCAATACATTGTGTGAACAGTCTGATTTGTGGAAATAAATGTTTGTCTTAAAAAAGAATACTCATGAAAATAAAATATTTTTTAGGTAGTTTATTTGCTGCCGCTTTTGCATTTACGGGCTGTGAGGATCCTGACAGCTTGGTGAATTCTGAATCCATAGCGGGTAAACAGTTAATCGTCAAGGCTTATTATGCTGCAGATGATAGCAAGGATATTCCTGGTGAAGTGGATATGGAAAATGGAGTTATTCGCTTCAAGGTGCCTTACTATATTTCTGATGTTGCACCGGTGCAAGCCGATTTAACCAAAATGAAACTTCGTGCTACTGTGCCTTTGTATTCCGTATTTGAACCATCGTTGGTTGGTGTACATAATTTGGCTGAAGGTTATCAGTCTACACTGATTTATAGAGATGGTAAACGAATTACATTTAGATTTGAAGTAGAACGAGTTAAATCCAATGCGACAGCTTTGAATAAATTGCAATTGACCAAAACACAAGCAACGGTGAAGATTATCGCACCGGCAAATGGTGAAACGGGTAAAGTCCAAATATTAAAGACCACGGATGCATTGAAGAACTCTGATTTGGATGATGCAATCATTGAAATTGCTCCGTGGGCTACGATTGATGCTGCGGAAGGTATTTACAATTCAGAAACAAAACGTATCAATTTGAGCACCTTGCCTGAATTTACGATTGTTGCTCAAAATGGAGTAGATAAGGCTGTTTATCAGACAGAATTTACGAGTCCGGAAATGGTAGGGCCGGGTGAAATTGGCTACATTTCCAATATGTTTGGATTCCAAGTTTATGAGGATGATACTCATGGATTTACAAAGGATGCTAACAGATCGCTGGCTGTTGTTGGTAATTATTTGATTTTGAGTAATGCAAATGACTTTACTAATATGCCGGTATTGGATCGTTACACTGGTAAATATTTGCCTGATGTCAAAGTCAATTGTGATGGTATTCCATCTACTTTCTGTATTGAAGCGATTACGATGGATGAGGCTGGTCATTTGGTTGCAATGCCTTTTGCTGCGGTGAAGGACTCTTGGGGTAAATACAGTGAAGATATAATTGCATATGTTTGGAAGAATGGTATCGACAAAGCACCTGAATGTATCATGCAACACAAATTGACTAATGGACTGAATGGGCAAACCTTAAATGCCCTTGGTTCTACCATTAGTGTAAGAGGTGATATTACTAAGGGAGATGCTGTATTAGGAACTATAGCTCCGTTCGACTTGCGTTATATTATGTTCCACTTCCAAGATGGCGTATACAAAGATGCACAGGTAGAATGGCGCTGTTCGGGAGATGTGGTAGCAGGTGTGTATCGTATGGCTCAGGCTACTCCAGTATCTACTAAGGCTTCCCCGAAATATGATTATATTGCTAATAATGCATGGTATGGAGGTAGAGGAAATTTCTTCTATGTACCTACCGATGGTCAATCAATGTCATTTGATCAGTCTTTGCCGACACAACATTTCTGGGATAACCCGACAGCGATTGTGGTGGGTCACGATTATATTGAATTTAATGGATTGAAGTTGATGGCTGCTGCTCAGCTGTTATGGGCAGGCGATTCACCGGCTCGGTTTGTTGTCAGTGATGTAACCGACATGAATTCGCAAGCATTCAAGAATAAGATTATATTCTCTTCTGTTGGTGGTAGAGGAGATCAGAGTAGTGTAATTCCTGGAACAGGATGGAGTGTAACAGGTTATACAGCTGGAGCTCCATTTGACCCAAGTCGAAAAGTGTTGGGATTGAATAACTTGTATCTTGATATTCAATTTGCTAAGAGTGCAGATGGTAAGAGCTTGCATGTTTACATGCTTTCTCCTAACAATGGTATCATTGCATACGAAATGACGTTATACAAATTGTAAAAAAGTTTTGCTGACTGCTTCGGGGATATAGATTCCCGGGCAGCCAGTGATTAAATATTAATATTATGAAATTAGTAAAGATGAATCTTTTTATAGCTTGTTTTTTAAGTACTATTTTGTCTTGTTTTTCATGTGGTGAAGATTATGATAGTGTAATGCCAGATTTCAGTTTTCTGAATGTAGATAAGGCAAAAATGTATTTTGATAATGAAGGAGAAGAAAAATCGTTTGCTGTATTGTCTGCTTCGATGGATTTTTCAGTTTCTATGTCTGAAGGTACTAATGCTTGGGCCAGTTACAGAATAGACAAGAAGAATGTAATTGTGAAAGTAGAAAAGAACCTTTCTAATGAAGTTCGTACAGGTGTTATTACTATTCAGTCTGAAGGAAAAACTTCTCAGGTAAAAATTCAGCAAGGTTTTACTCGTATCTTGGCGGGTTATGTTTACCAAAGTTACGAAGGATTGCCAGATGTTTCGAAGTTGACTCATGTGAACTATGCATTTGGTCATATCAATGGTTCGTATAATGGATTGGAAATTGACAATATCGAAAAATTTCGTCAGATTATTGCAATGAAGAAGCAATATCCTAACCTGAAAGTTATTCTTTCTATTGGTGGTGCTACGCAGTTAGATACTAATAATTTCTTTCATATGACGAATGAAGCCAGCAATCGTTCAGCTTTTATTAACAGTTGTATAAAGGCTATGAAGGAATATGGTTTTGATGGTTTCGATATGGATTGGGAAACACCAACCTCTCAAAAAGAACGTGAAAACTTCAATGCATTGATGAAGGAATTCCGTCAAGCTGTAGGTGCTGATGTATTGTTGACTGTAGCTTCTCCAGCACACCATATTGAGTTTGATTTCAAGACATTGGATAACTATATTGACTTTGTGAACGTAATGGGTTATGATATTGATATTCCTCCTTATCATCAATCAGGTCTTTACCGTTCTGAAATGACTAACAAGTGCAGCATTGAAGAAGGTATGAAAGCACATATGGAAAGTGGTATGCCTGCATACAAACTGGTGATGGGTGTTCCTTTCTATGGTTTGGCTATTGACCAAATCGATTCTAAAGATTATAGATTCGTAGATTATAGAGCGATGGATCAGTTTAAATCAGAAAAGAATGCAACTGAAGCATGGGATGACAAAGCTTGTGTCCCCTATATCAAAGATGCTCAAGGTAACTTTATCTGTACATTTGACAATATTCGTTCTATTGGTATTAAGTGTCAATACATTAAAGATCAGAAATATTTGGGTATGATGTTCTGGCATTATGATGCTGATACAGAAGATGGTGTTTTGCGCAATGCCGCTGCTGAAGGCTTGAAGTAATGTCATGTTTAAGAAGTCTGTCTGATGGCAGAGTCAGACAGACTTCTTTTTTATATAAATTCGGAATCTAATAAGCATGAGAAACGCTATATTTATACTTTTGTTTGGAGCCTGTTTAGGCGCTTGTAGTTATTCGGTAGTAACAAAAGCTGATTATCACGTAGTACCTCTTCCTCAAGAAATAGAGATGAATCAGAAAGGAGAAGGTTTTACGTTGACTCATAGTACTTTATTGACAGTGAGTGATGAGGCTTTGAAGAGAACTGCTGACTATTTTGTCTCTCAGTTGCAGCCGCTCATAGGTATGAATTTGTCAGTAAAGAAAGAGTTTACAGCCGATGGTCAAGGCGGTATTCATTTGGAGTTGGGGCTTTCGCATGAGAATAAAGAAGCTTACACACTTCGGGTGGATGCTACAGGTATTCGTGTGAAGGCAGTGACTCCTGAAGGGGTATTTCGGGCCATACAAACCTTGTTGAAAACTTTCCAACCTACTTATGCTGATGCTGTTTATTTTCCAGCTGGAACAATGACAGATTATCCTCGTTTTTCTTACCGAGGACTCATGTTGGATGTTAGCCGCCATTTTTCAACTGTGGAGGAAGTGAAACGTTTTATCGATTTATTGTCTTTGCATCAACTCAATGTATTTCATTGGCATTTGACGGACGATCAAGGTTGGAGAATTGAAATAAAAAAACATCCGGAACTAACTAGGGTAGGTGCTTGGCGAGAGAATACCATTGTCGGACGTTATTTGGGAGGATGGGATTATCCTACGGATGGAAAACCTCATGGAGGATACTATACGCAAGAACAGATTAAAGAAATTATAGCATATGCACAGCAGCGTTATATAACGGTGGTTCCAGAGATAGATTTGCCGGGGCATACTACTGCTGTATTGGCTTCTTATCCTCATTTGGCTTGTGTGCCGGGTGATTATAAGGTATCCAATCGATGGGGTGTGCTTTGGGACGTGATTTGTGCGGGTAATGATGCTTCATTGACATTATTCAAAGATATAATGGATGAGGTATGTGCTCTTTTTCCTGGTGAATATATTCATATCGGGGGAGATGAATGTGTAAAAGAACGTTGGAAAGTTTGTAAAAAGTGTCAGCGAAAAATCAAAGAATTACATTTAAAAGGCATTGGCAACTATTCGGCAGAAGACCAGTTACAGAGTTATTTCATGGGTGAAGTGGCAAAAGATATTCGTGCGCATGGTAAGAAAGTCATAGGATGGGATGAGATATTAGATGGTACGCCTATGGAAGAAGCCGTTGTCATGTCATGGAGAGGTGTGGAAGGTGGACGTAGAGCGGCCCGAATGGGACATGATGCCATAATGACTCCTCTTTCTCATTTGTATTTTGATATGAGCCAAATATTGAATCGGGATGCAGAAGAAATTCCGATAGGCGGATATATCAATTTGGAAAAAGTGTACACATACGAACCGGTACCAGCTGACTGGTCGGTTCAAGAGAAACAACATATTATAGGGGTGCAAGCCAATGTGTGGTGTGAATATATGCCCGAAGAACGGATTCGTCAATATCAAGTTCTTCCCCGATTGGCTGCATTGTCGGAGATTCAGTGGACGGCTGCTGCTCAAAAATCATATACCGATTTTCTGAATCGGTTGCCGCGGTTGTTGCAATTGTATGATGCAGCGGGATATCATTACGCTTCTCATTGCCGTAAAGTGAATATGGATTCGTATGTCGATACAGTTCGTCGTTGTGCGGTGTTTAAGTTTTACACATTAGGAAATGATTCTATTTTTTACACCTTAGACGGTACTTCACCAGTAGAGCAGGGCATTTATTTTGCAGCAGATAGCTTAACCGTTCATGACTCTGCACAGTTGAGAGCGGCAGTAAAGCGGGAGGGGTACTTTGAAGAGGAAGAGTTGTTGAGTGCATTGGATGTCAATAAAGCTACGTTTGCTCCAATTCGTTTTCTGACAAAAGATGGGCTTTCTCCTTATGGCTCCGATCCTCGTTTGTTGGTGGATGGAGTGCAGGGAACTTCACGTTCGGATGATTCGCGTTGGGTGAAGAATGTTGATGAAATGGAATTGGTATTGGAGTTGAAACAGCAAGAAACCATAAAGGAAGTAGCGTGGACTGCGCTCAATTCTTTGACCGAAAACATGTCGGTACCTTCTAAACTTATTGTGTATGTATCTGCAGATGGACGCTTATTCCATCGGGTGGCTGAAAAACATCAGGTGGTTACTCCAACGAAAGATGCAACCGTTTACCAAGATACTCTCTGTTTTCCTGCTGCAGAAGCCAGATTTGTCAAGGTGAGGTTTGAAGCCCCTTGTATTACTCCTTCAGCGGGGGTATCCTGGTTATTCTTAAGTGAGATTGGTGTTCGTTAATGAATGGAAAGAATAAAATAATAATATAGTCAAATAAAATTATGGTTCGTTTTTTTTATAGTTTGCTTTTATCATGTTTACTTGTAGCTTGCCAAAGTGGCGAGCAGAATAGGGTGATGCATCAGTTGTGTCATCGTTTATTTCCTCAACATGCTTCTTCATTTCAATTTGAACTGTTGCAGGACTCTTTAAAAACAGATTATTTTACATTAAGTTCTCAATCAGGTAAAATCTGTATTCAAGGTAATAACTACAACTCCATGGCCGTGGGATTGAATTATTATCTGAAGAATTATTGTCATACACACGTATCCTGGTATGCGTCAGATAGCATTGTGATGCCGAAAGAACTGCCGTTGGTAGATACGCCGGTGAGTCGTCAGGCAAAATGTGACAATCGTTTCTTTTTGAATTATTGTACTTTTGGTTATACTATGCCTTATTGGAAATGGCAGGATTGGGAACGATTGATTGACTGGATGGCATTGAATGGGGTTACGATGCCGTTGGCTATTACAGGTCAGGAATCTATCTGGTATAAGGTATGGATAGAAATGGGATTGTCTGATGAAGAAGTACGGGCTTATTTTACAGGTCCCGCTCATTTGCCATGGCATCGTATGTCGAATGTCGATTATTGGCAAAGTCCGTTGCCAAAAGCTTGGTTGGTACAACAAGAAGAACTGCAAAAGCGAATTTTAGCTCGTGAACGTGAGTTTAATATGACTCCGGTGATGCCGGCTTTTGCGGGGCATGTTCCTGCCGAATTGAAAAAGATTTATCCGGATGCTAAAATTTATACCATGAGTCAGTGGGGCGGGTTTGATGAACAGTACCGAAGCCATTTTATAGACCCGATGGATTCCTTATATTCGGTTATTCAAAAATGTTTCTTGGAAGAACAGACAAAGATTTATGGAATTGACCCGTTCAATGAAGTAGATTCACCGAATTGGAACGAGGAATTTCTTTCAAATGTTTCGAAAAAGATTTATGAGTCCTTACATAGTGTAGATCCTGAGGCGCAATGGTTGCAGATGACTTGGATGTTTTACTATGCAAAAGATAAATGGACTCCATCTCGTATTAAATCTTTCTTGAGAGCAGTACCGCAGGATAAATTGATCTTATTGGATTATTATTGTGATCATACAGAAATTTGGAAAAAGACAGAAGGGTATTATGGACAGCCATATATCTGGTGTTACTTAGGTAATTTTGGTGGAAATACGATGCTGGCTGGTAACTTGAATGATACAGATGAAAAAATTCATAAGGTATTGGCTGAAGGCGGACAGAATGTGCATGGATTGGGTGTTACGCTCGAAGCATTTGATGTGAATCCGATGATGTATGAATTTGTGTTTGATCAGGCTTGGGAGGGTGTACAACCTACCCATGAATGGATTGCTACTTGGGCAAAATGTCGTGGAGGTCAGCAATGTCCGGCTGTTTTGAATGCTTGGAAAGAATTGTATGAGAAAATATACATCGCTCCTTCTATATGTGGTCAGGCTGTGTTAATGAATGCTCGTCCTCAATTGGAAGGAGTACAAGGATGGAATACATTTCCTGAGTATAAATATAAGAATAAGGATTTGTGGACTATTTGGGGCAGTTTGTTGCAGGCAGGCTCTATAGAGCAACCGGGACATGCATTTGATGTCGTAAATGTAGGTCGTCAGGTGTTGGGTAATTTGTTTTCTGATTATCGGGCACAATTTACTGCTTGTTGCAAACGCAAAGATGTGAAAGGCGCTCAGGAATGGGCACAGCGGATGGATGACTTATTGTTGGATGTCGATCGTTTGCTGGCTTGTAGTCCGTTGTTCTCTATAGGTAAGTGGATTCAAGATGCTCGAGACTGTGGTATGACGGAAGAAGAAAAGAATTACTATGAAGAAAATGCGCGTTGCATTTTGACGATTTGGGGACAAAAAGATACGCAGCTGAATGACTATGCTAATCGCGGCTGGGCAGGATTAACCAAAGGTTTTTATCGTGAACGTTGGAAACGCTTTACCGACAGTGTATTGGCTGCTATGAAAGCACATCGTTCATTCGATGTGAAAAAGTTCCATAAGGATATTACAGATTTCGAGTATGAATGGACTTTGCAACATGAAGGATTCCCGGTATCGTCAGGCGAAGATGCTGTTAAGGTAGCCAATGAGCTGCGGAATAAGTACCAAAATGACTTTCGTTGAAAAAGTAAAAAGATAAAATTATGAAAAACTGTTTTATTTGGATCATTTGTTTAGTTTGCGGTCTGTCGTCTTTACAGGCTCAGCAGTCTCTACCTTATAAAAATCCGTTGTTACCCACGGAAGTACGTGTGAATGATTTGTTGCAACGGATGACATTAAAAGAAAAGATAGCTCAAATCCGTCATTTACATTCATGGGATGTATTCGATGGTCAGCAGTTGAATAAAGAAAAACTGGCTCAGATGTGTGTGTATGGGGGCTGTGGCTTTTTTGAAGGTTTTCCTTTAACAGCTACCAGCACGCGAAAGGCTTTCCGTGAAATTCAGACATACTTAGTTGAACAGACTCGTTTGGGCATTCCGGGCTTTTCGGTAGCCGAATCATTGCATGGAGTAGTGCAGGATGGAGCTACCATTTATCCACAAAATATTGCGTTAGGCAGTACGTTCAATGTGGATTTGGCTTATGATAAGACTCGCCAGATTTCAGGAGAATTGAATACGATGGGGGTGAAGCAGGTGCTGGCTCCCTGTATTGATGTAGTGCGTGATTTACGTTGGGGACGTGTCGAAGAGTCTTTTGGTGAAGACCCCTTTCTTTGTTCACGCATGGCAGTGGCCGAAGTAAAAGGCTACATGGAACATGGCATTTCTCCGATGTTGAAGCATTACGGTCCCCATGGAAATCCGTTAGGGGGAATCAATCTGGCATCGGTAGAGTGTGGCGTGCGTGATTTGTTTGACATTTATTTAAAACCCTTTGAAACGGTCTGTAAGGAAACTGGCATTATGGCTGTAATGTCCAGCTATAATGCGTGGAATCGTGAACCGAATTCTGCTTCCTATTTCATGTTGACAGAAATTCTTCGGAATACGTTTGGTTTTCGTGGATATGTATATTCTGATTGGGGCGTAATTGATATGTTGATCCGTTTTCATAAGACAGCAGCCGATTCGTATGAAGCAGCTTCGCAAGTTATAAAAGCAGGTTTGGATGTGGAAGCTTCCAGTATTTGTTTTTTGGCATTGGAGGACAAAGTTCTTTCGGGTGAATTTGACGTCAAGTACATTGATCAGGCAGTACGAAGAGTTTTGCGTGCCAAATTCGAATTGGGTTTGTTTGAAGACCCATATCAGGAAAAGGTCAATTATCGAATCCCTATTCATACAGATGAAAGTATTGCTTTGTCGAAACGTATTGCTGATGAATCAACAGTATTACTCAAAAATGAAAATCAATTGTTGCCTTTGAATGTGAAGAAACTACGCTCTATTGCAGTGATTGGTCCGAATGCAGATTGTGTACAGTTTGGTGATTATACTTGGAGTAAAAGTAAAAAAGATGGTGTGACTCCTTTGCAGGGTATCCAGAAGTTAGTAGGCAAAAAGGTGAAAGTGAATTATGCCAAAGGTTGCTCTATTGCTTCATTAGATACATCGGGCATTGATGAGGCTGTACACGCTGCTCAGCAAAGTGATGTAGCTATTGTTTTTGTGGGAAGTTCCAGTGCTGCTTTTGTGCGTCACAGTGCAGAGCCTTCTACCAGTGGAGAAGGTATTGATTTAAGTGATATTTCTTTGACAGGTGCTCAAAATGAATTAATACGTGCAGTGCATGCAACAGGTAAACCTGTTGTGGTGGTTTTGGTAGCAGGCAAACCTTTTGCGATGCCTTATGTAAAGGAAAATATACCGGCTGTATTGGCACAATGGTATGCGGGAGAACAGGCAGGTACCTCAATTGCTGATATCCTGTTTGGTAATGTTAATCCGTCGGGTAAAACACCTTTTTCTTTCCCGCAAAGTACAGGACACCTTCCCGTATATTACAACCATTTATCTACCGATAAAGGATATTATAAGGAACCGGGCTCTTATGAAAATCCGGGACGCGACTATGTATTCTCTAGTCCCGAACCTTTATGGGTGTTTGGTTACGGATTGAGTTATACGACTTTTGATTTTGAAAAAGTATCAGTTGATAAACAGCAATATCATCCGTATGATACCATTCAAGTATCCGTTCAATTGAAGAATACCGGAAAGATGGAAGGTAAAGAAGTGGTACAGGTATATGTGCGTGATATGGTAAGTTCAATTATGACTCCTGTCAAACAATTGAAAGCCTTTACAAAAGTAGATTTGCGTCCCGGTGAGTCGAAGAGGGTTCAACTTTCAATACCTATAAGCGAATTGTGCCTGATGGATAATCAGGGTAAGAGATTTTTGGAGCCTGGTACTTTTGAATTACAAGTGGGAAGTTCATCAGAAAATATAGCCAGTCGTGTCCGCATCGAAGTTGGAGAATCGGCATCGATATTAGCTCAGTCTTCAGATGCTGTGAAACAGGAGATGCGACAGGTAAATGGTAAGATTATTGAAATCAAAGGCTGTATACGCGATGTGCAAGCTACTCCCGTACATGGAGTACGTGTACAATCTTCTTTTTCACAAAATGAGATTTCTACTGACAAGGATGGAAATTATACTATCATGGCGCATGAAGATGAGTGGTTGCTCTTTTCTAAAGTAGGCTATGTAACTCAGAAGCAGGATATTCAATCCAGAAAGCAGATTAGTATACAAATGGTAAAAGGTGAATAACTACAATCAACAAATCAGATGAAGATAATAAAAACGTGTATAGGTTTAGCTTTTTTAGGGTTAGGCTTTTCTACCTTAATGGCTCAAGAG
>OLNO01002815.1_pt1 | contig 11208 bp, 8 predicted proteins | sample 1672861 | NCBI WGS metagenome assembly OLNO01 (sample SAMEA3136731, study PRJEB25190) | human gut metagenome | reverse complement strand
ACAGAATAATGCGGCAAAGTTAGAGGCACTGCCAAAGGCAAAGGCGATTCTGTCCAAATATGAAGAACAGTTTGTTAAAAATATGGCATTTGGTGAGGCACTTCCGGCGATTGCGGCATTGTCAGAAAGGGCGCAGGAGGCACTGGGGCAGGAGAGCGCCTACAGTCTGGTACATAAGTTTGTCTGTCAGGCGAAAAAGAACTGTGATGCCGACGAATTTGTACAATTTACAAAAATTTTACTGCCCAGAGCCTTGATACCGCAGCCGTCTTTGATACCGTGATCGGCATCGGCTTGGCCTACGGGATGGGCTTCAAATGTTCTGTCTACCTTGAAACCTGCTTTCTCCAGACGTTCGCGCCAACTGTACTCGTTGGTATTGAGTTCCACTTTATCCAAGCCTTTGTTCTCGGCTATCGCTTCGATGCCCCATAGGTCGTTGTGGGCATGGTCACCGGCGATGGACATGAAAGGAGCGAGGTATACGTTTACTTCATTCGGCTCCAGGTTATTGTCCTGGCAGTACTTCATCACTTGCGAATAGATGCAGCCGGGATAGTCGGCTATCATTTGGGCGGCAGGTACTACCGGGATACGGTCTACCGCTTTCTCTTCCTCTTCTTTCGGCCAGAAAAGCATTTCTCCATAGTCTACAGTACCTACGAAGATATTCTTGTTTGTGGCAAGAGTATGCAAGGCGGTTTGGACTTCGGAGTATTTGGTGTTGGCATTGTAGTTCACATCAGGGTTACCGTGCCCCATCAGGAGAACGATGTTCTTCTTTTCAGCCAGTTTGTTCTTGTAGTGGTTGTAAAGGACCTGTGCCACTTCGTCCGTATCATCATCGGTAGAGAGCAGGTTGGCGCCTTTCAGCACGTCGATGTGCGGATACCAGTCAATCATAAAGTTTTTCTTGATATCGGTATTCATTAGAGAAAGGTATTCCTCGCCGGGAATGACGTGAAGCGACTGTACGGCTACGTGTGTATATCCTGCATCGCCGATGGCTTTCAGCCATTGGTCCAGTTTGTAGCGCGCTTCGCCGGTAGAAGCCTCTGCACGGCCGATGCAGGTACGTGAGGTGAAAGACATATAGATGTCTGTTTGAGGGAACTGCTTCCGGAAGTCGGCGATGATTTCGTTGTAAACGTCCAATGACTCATTATAAGTGCTTCCGAAAGTACAGAGTAGGATGGCGGTGTCATACTTCTTGGTTTCGGCTACTACCCTGGTTGCAGGGTTTACGGTACTTTCCGCATCGTCGTCATCGCTACAGGAGGTGAATCCTGTGCAAGTTGTGGCTGCTACGAGAGCCGCCATCAGATAAAACTTGAAATTTTTCATACTTTGTTTGTAAATTGATTAATAAAAAAGATGTTTTTCTCTATTTTGCCCCGCCCCCGTTCTTGAACTTTATAAGCGCCGATGCGTAGAAATTCCTTCCCGGCGTGCTGGTAGCCCGGTTACGTCCGAAAGGAGTGCGGTCTACGTAGTTGAAGAGGTTGTCTACACCTATGTTCATTGTCAGCGTCCAGTGCCGCATCTTCATTAGGGTATGGGCGGTGTTGATGCGCCATGTCTGGAAGCCGTCGGCATCGTTGTCGTTAACGTAGTGGCGGGTCGACTGGTATCGGCCGTACACTCCCAAGCCGAAGCGGTAACAGTGCCAAGTGTACTGCCAGGTGGTGTTGAGCGTGGCATTATGGTTGGATGTGGCGTCGATGTAGAGGTACTTCATGTAGTTATCGCCCGTATCGGCGGCATACTGCGCTTTCGGATCGGCATAGCTGTACCCACCGCCCAGCATGATGTCTTTCGTGGGGCGGTAGTTGAAGGTGAAGTCTATGCCATAGATGCGGGCTTTCGTGAGGTTGGTGTATTTCTTGCTTTTCTCTATTTCGAGGAGCTTTTCTTCGGGGGTGACTTTTATCTCTACCAGCTCTATCATGTTGCGGATGAAGTTGGCATATCCGGTCAGGCTCGCCTGGAACTTGCTTCCTGCATACTCCACGCTGATGGAAGTGTATTGTGAGGTTTGCGCCTTGAGGTCTGTATTGCCATGATAGGCGGTGAGGGAGCTGCCGCCGATGCTGCCTGTGTGTTCATAATAAAGCTCTTTGATGGTAGGCGCCTTGAAGCCCATGGCATAGGAAGCGCGCAGGTTGAAGTTACCGGCTTTGTAGAGTGCGGATACTTTGGGGCTGAGGTTTAGTCCGGTTTCCTTGTGTTGCGTGCCGCGTACGCCGGCAGTCAGTATAAGGTTGCTTGTGGCAGTCCACTCTTCCTGCGCATAGGCGGCGAGCGTATAGACGGAAGCGATGTCGCCTGCTATGTGGTGAGGCGATTCCAGACGGTTGTACTGGTACTCTATGCCAGTATTGAGGATGTGCCGGTCGCCGAAGTAAAAGATACCTTTTACCTGCGCCAGCACTTGTTGCTGTATGCTCTGCTTGATACGCTGGCCGGGGTAGTAGGTGATGCGGTCGCCGTCTTTGAAGTAGTCGGTGATGTCTTTCAGCTTATAGTCGTAGAAGTAACCGTAGCGACCGTAAGAGAGGTCGGCGGTGAGGTAGTTGCGCCCGTTCAGCTTGTACCTGCTTCCGGCGGCAAAAGTATAGTTGCGGTAGTAGAAGTCGTTGGGCAGGTACTTCCACGGGCCGTGCGTACGCATCACCCAACGTTCGTAGTACGTTCCTTCGGCGGTGAGGTTCAGTTTTCTGTTTACCTGCCATTCCAGATTCTCGGAAAGAGTATAGTTGCTGGAACGGTTTACGGTAAGCATGGTGGAACCGGGCTTCAGTTGGTTCTGATCCCATTGCATATCCGTATTGCGCCAGCCGTCGGTGTGCCGGAAGTTGATACCGGTCACCGATTTCAGTTTGCCGTAGTTGAAGCCGAAGCTGGCGCTTTGCCGTACATCGCCATGCTCGCCCACACGGGTGGTGCTGGTGAGTTCCATTTTCTCTCTGCTCCGTTTGGTAATGATATTGATGACTCCGGCAATGGCATCGCTGCCGTAAAGTGAAGAAGCGGCGCCTTTCACGATTTCGATGCGCTCTATGTTGGCGGGATTCAGTTGGTTGAGGTCGTTTTGTCCGCCGATGTCCCCGTTCATGCGCTTGCCGTTTATCATGATGAGGATATAGTCGTTGTTCAGCCCGTTGAGCTGGATATGGCTGCCCATGTCGCCGTCATGGAAGGTGAGGGAAGGGCTGAGCCCGCTGAGAAGGTCGTCTATGCTGCGCGCCTGATATTGCTCCAGCGCTTTTCCCGTGAGCACCTCTGTCTGCACGGGGGCGTCTTTCAGGTAGTGCTCGGTTCCCGTACCTGTTACCACTACTTCGTTGAGCAGTAACGAGAGTTCTTTCTCATCTTTGTTTTTAAGGATACTTTGTGCCGGGGCGGATTGCATCACACCGCACAGCAGTACCGCTTCAAGCCAATACTTGTGCTTCATCGTCTACCGATTTTTTCGTTGATAAAACAAAACGGCACTTCGCTTCTGTGTGCGAAAGGTAATGGCCCGAAAGAGTAAAATAGGAATCCTATCGTATCAGTATAGGGGACATCGCTTCTAATCCTGGAAGCTCAGTGCTCAAGTTACGGAAGTTGGTAGGTATTCTGGCTCTCCTCTGCTTGTATTACCTTCCCATCGCGTTGCCGCGACAGTGGCTTTTGCGGATACAAACATCTTTTATTGAGGATTACAGCTGCAGGTACAGCTCCGGTTTTACACCGGATTCCCTTGCATCGGCAGGCGGATATGCCTTCCCGATTGCCAATTCCGGGGGTAAAGATAAAGACTTTTTATATATTATTCAGCTTTTTCTTCCTGATTATTTTCTTTTTTCTTCATTTTGTCTTTCTATCGGTAGTATTCCTCTGCTTTTGCAAGTGTTTCCGGCTTGCCGATGTCGAACCAACGGCGGTCCTGAAGCGGATAACCCTGTATGCAGGCTGTTTCGCACACGGATAGATAAAAAGGAATAATGGAGAACTTCCCTTCCCATTGTCTGCTTTCCATATAGCGGAAAAGGGAAGGGGATATGACGTGAATGCCACCGAAAGCCATTTCCTTGTATTGCCTTTCTTGGAAAGAGAATCCTTCGGGCTTGGTTTCACCGGTGGATTTGTTTATCCAGCCGTGCAGGCGGTTGGCATCGTCCAGCAGCAGGTAGCGTGATGTCTGTCGTTGACTGACGAGCAGTGTAGCCTCTGCATTGCTTTCCCGATGATGCCGGTAAAGCTCTGCAAGATTGATGTCGGAAAGGATGTCGGCATTGTGCACCAGGAACGGTTCGTTGTCGTCCAGAAACGGACGCGCTTTCTTTATCCCGCCGCCTGTGTCGAGCAGCATATCCCGTTCGTCACTGAGGTGGATAGTGATGCCGAAATCGTTATTGGCGCGGAGAAACTTGATAATCTGTTCTCCAAAGTGGTGGATATTGACCGTAATGTCATTGAATCCGGCTTCTTTCAGCCGTAAAATCACCCGTTCCAGCATCGGCTTTCCGGCTACGGAGACGAGCGCTTTTGGGGTGTGGTCTGTCAGCGGACGAAGACGGGTTCCCAGTCCGGCGGCAAATATCATTGCTTTCATAAAATAATAGGATGACGGGCAGTATTACTGTTTCGCGCTAAAATTCTGTTCTATGTTCTGTTCTCTGTGTATCAGGTTCACTTGTACGCCGAACTTCTTGTTGAGGTGTTCGGCAAGGTGTTGGGCCGAATATACGGAGCGGTGTTGGCCGCCTGTACAGCCGAAACATACGGACAGGTTGGTAAATCCCCGTTCCATATACCGTTTCACGGATGCATCTACCAGCCCATATACGTGTTCGAGGAATACGGCGATTTCCCCATCCTCTTCAAGGAAGCGGACAACGGGTTCGTCGAGGCCGGTGAAAGGCTTGTAACGTTCGTATTTGCCAGGGTTGTTTACGGCACGGCAGTCGAATACGAAACCGCCGCCGTTGCCGGAAGAATCTTCGGGGATACCTTTTTTATAGGCGAAACTGGTGACTTTTACTACCAGACGACGCTTTTTCAGGTCGTCGGTGAATTGTTTCAGTTCGGTCAGCCTGTGCAGGACTTTACAGAGATACGGATATTCGGGGTAAGGCTCCTGCAACAACTGGCGCAGGTTTTCAATGGCGAAAGGCACGCTTTGGATGAAGTGGGGCTTCTTCTCGAAGTAACCGCGGAAACCGTATGCGCCCAATACCTGCATGGTGCGGAACAGTACGAAATGACGGAGCTGGGCATAGAAATAGCTCTCATCCACCGGCTGGTATTTGCGCAGGGCTTCGATGTATTCTTTCAGAAGTTCTTGGCGCAGGCTGTCGGGATAATTGGCCTTGGCTTGCCACAGGAATGAGGCCACGTCGTAGTAGACAGGCCCTTTACGTCCGCCCTGAAAGTCGATAAGCCAGGGTTCGCCATCCTTAATCATCACGTTGCGGCTTTGGAAGTCGCGATACATGAAAGTTGCGGAACTGCTGCGGAGAAGCACGTCTGCCATTTTCTGGAAATCATCTTCCAGGCGGTCTTCCTGAAAGTCCATGCCCGTTGCCTTGAGGAAACAATACTTGAAGTAGTTCAAGTCCCACAGAATGCTACGGCTGTTGAACTCAGCCTGCGGGTAACAGTAGGAGAAGTCCATGCCGTCGGCTCCGGCAAATTGCACGGCGGGCAGCAGGCGCATGGTCTTACGAAGCAATTGCTTCTCCTCTTCATCGAATACGCTTGTCTTGCGTCCTTTTTCGATGGCGTTGAACAGAAGCGTATCTCCTAAATCTTCCTGCAAATAGTAAATATTGTCTTCGGAACGGATAAACACTTCGGGCACGGGCAATCCTTTTCCGCGGAAATGCTCTGCCATATAGAGAAAGGCACGGTTTTCCTCAACGGATTCGCCGCTTACCCCTATCAGCGTAGGCGTACCTTTGAGGCGGAAATAGCGGCGGTTTGAGCCGGAAGAGGGAAGTTCGTCGATGGCTTCGGGTTCGTGCCCGGTATGTGTAATGTAGAGTTTTTTAAGTTCTTCGGTTATCATAGCGTTTTTTATATTTGGCAGCTAAGATAAGACTTTTACCGGATATATTATTACCTTTGTCCGACAAAATCCATAACAGCCCTTTTATACTTCATACCTTATACCTAAATAACATGCGTCGCGTTTCTCAGTTTCTCATAGCAGCCCCCACATCGGGTAGCGGAAAGACCACCGTAAGCCGCGGACTAATGGCTTTGCTGACACAAAAAGGATTGGCGGTACAGCCTTTTAAATGCGGTCCGGATTATATCGATACCAAATATCATACGGCTGTATGCGGACGTGCATCCATTAATCTGGATACGTTTATGGCTTCCGGTGAACATGTGTGCGAACTCTATGCACATCATGCCGTTTCTGCGGATGTCTGCATTGTGGAAGGGATGATGGGAATGTTTGACGGATATGATCGCGACCGGGGCTCTTCGGCGGAGATAGCTCAGTTGTTGCAACTTCCAGTCGTGCTGGTGGTGGATGCCAAGTCTGCCGCTTATTCAATGGCTCCTTTGCTGTCGGGATTCATCCATTTTCGTCCGGATATACGGATTGCGGGGGTGATATTCAATCGTGTAGGGTCGTCCCGCCATTATGAAATGCTCAGGGAAGTGTGTGCCGAGGTAGGCATAACCTGTCTGGGGTATCTTCCAAAGGAGAAAATGCTGGAGCAGGAATCACGTTATTTGGGACTTGATTTCAGTCGATCCAAAGGCACGGATGCCATCGGTACTCTGACAAGGTTATTGGAGCAATGCGTGGATTGGAAACTGCTGCTGGCGAAGACGGCGGTTCCGTTGCGGGAAACGCGGGAAAGGGATAAGGAGTTTGTCGGCGGTAGGAAACCGGGCAACCTGCGTATCTTGGTGGCACGTAACGAGGAGTCTTTCTCTTTCATTTATGAAGAACATCTGGAGATGTTGCGCGGAATGGGTCGTATCTCTTTCTTCGATCCGGAAAAGGATGTCCCCATAGCGCAGGACACCGATTTGTTGTACTTGCCGGGCGGGTATCCAGAAAAACATTCTATGGCGCTTGCCGGAGCCCGTCAGGTGAAAGAATCCGTTCGGGAGTATATAGAGCGCGGCGGAAAGACGCTGGCGGAGTGTGGCGGAATGATTTACCTTTCGTATGCCATAGGTTATGACAAACGGGAGCATGAGAGCGGTGGCAGCGGGTTCGACAGAATGGCGTGTTTCCTTTTTATATCTCCAATGAGAGTGAAGATCGGAAATTGACGTTGGGGTATCGCAGCTTCGACTATAAGGGGCAGCGTTTGCGGGGGCACGAGTTTCATTATACGCAGTTCGGCAAGTCGGGGACGGCTCCCGATGACAGTAAGAAAGATCTGTATATGCCGCCTACCGTCGTGCAGGTGTATAATGCCAAAGGGCAACCGGTGAACACTCCCGTATTCCGCTACAAGAATACGATAGCAAGTTACACGCATCTTTATTGGGGTGAAACGGATATAATGAGGTTATTTGAATAAGCATACGCTGAAAGATGAAAAAAGTATATACCCGTACGGGAGATAAAGGAACCACCGGCATTCATGGCGGAGCGCGTGTTCCCAAAGATGATATTCGCATCGAGGCAAACGGCTGTCTGGACGAACTGAATGCCGTAATAGGAATCGTACGTTCCATGCTTCCTGCCGAAGACAATTGGCAGGAACTGCTGCATACCATTCAAAGAGAACTGATGGTAGTGATGAGCCATGTAGCTACGCCCGATGGCGTGTTGAACCCCAATCTTCTTTCTGCCGCCGAACTGACCGTACGCTGCGAACAGGAAATGGATGCCATGACTGCCGGACTGAAGGAGAACGGCTATTTTCTTCTGCCGGGTGGTACGCCTGTTTCTGCGCAACTACATTTTGCCCGCACAGTGGCAAGGCGTGCCGAGCGACGCTTATGGACACTGCATCGCCAAGCTCCGCTGAATGAGGATATTTTGCGTTTTGTGAACCGTCTGTCAGATCTCTTCTTTGTCATGGCGCGTACGGAGATGCAGCGGCAGGATTGGCCGGAAGAGAAATGGCAGGAATTTGCTTATAAGAGGAAAAGACTGTAAGTTTTTCTTAATTTCCGGGTGCTGATTTGTTAACAACAGCGTATTCCTATTAAACCATGTTATAAGTAGGACCACAGCCCTCCGATAATTTGGAGATTCCCGAAATGTCCGTATATTTGCAATGTGTTTTTCATAGTATTAGATTTAAGGTTAACAAAAAGATTGGCTGTCTGGGATAGATAGCCTTTTTTTATGCCTCTATATCACCTGTCTTTATGTTACTTCGTTTATAGACTCTCCTTGTAGTGTACACCGCCCACGCACCGTATATGATTACTTGTATCCACAGCGTCAGCATCTGAGGCCAGATGTCGGCAAGGCTGCCGCCCATTGAATTTAATTTTACGAAAGCGAGTACTGCGGGGGCCACAGGGAAGACGTAATGCGCCGCTTGCCAGTACCAGGGCATCAGTTCCAGCGGGTAAGACACGCCGGAAAGGAAGATGTAACCCACAGAAAAGAAGGCTATCATCAGCAGTGGGGCTTCGGAGTCGGTAAACCAGCGGGACACGGCAAGCGCAAAGAAACTCGTGGCAAGCAGGAAAGGAATCATCATAGTGACAATGTCCCAACCGCTTCCTATATTGGGAATGCTGAAAATATGCGGCAGCAGTCCCAACAGGAACATGGAGAACACAACATACAGCATTACATATACGAAGGTTCTTCCCGATACGATGCACAGCATATCTTTCAGGGAACGGGCTTTCATGCTGTAAACGCCTTCCCGCTGCTGTTCTGCTTCTTCGCCGGTAAGCATGGCAATCACCATCAGCATTGTCTGGAAGATGATGACAATCATTACGGCGGGAATCAGGTAAGAACCGTATCCTTCGGTGTAATTGTAAAGGGCCGTTCCCGATACGCTGACGGGAGTGGACGACGCAACGGCCAACAGACCTTGCGGCGGCAGGAATACTGTTCCGGTACGCCGGTGGGTATTGTTTACGGCAAGCATCACGCGCGAGCTTGCTTCTTGCAATCCCTTGAAGTTGAGGAATGCGTCCGTGGCGGCATACAGGGTGAATACGGAAGTCTCGCCGCGCGCTACATGCGTCTCGAAGTCGGAAGGAATGTAGAGTATACCGGTAACCTCGCCTTTTTTCATCCACTTGCGGGCTTCGAGGATATTGGGCGTTTGGGCATAGACCGAAGTCTGCGGGGCGGCATCCAGCCATCGTACGTACTCCCGGCTGAGTGCGGAGTGGGAGAGGTCTACTACGGCAACCGGTGCTTTGCGTACCAGATTGGGAGCATACATATAGTTGTAGAGTAAGCCATAAAGGAAGATTCCCCCTGCCAGCACCAGCAGGATGGCGGGATTGGTGGCAATGGCTTTCCATTCGTGGCGGATGACATTGCTCAGGGATGCTTCCGTGCCGGGCGATGTACCGGATGATATACCGGACTGTATATCGGTCGCTGCAATGCCGGACAATGCTTTGTCTCCGATATGGAGAGTTTCTTCGCTTTCCTTCCTCCTCAGTATCCACCACTTCAATAAAGGCAGAATCAGTATGGCCAGCAGCAGGAATACCAGTAGTACAGCCACCGATTGCCAGAAATAAGCAAACCCCGCACCGAAATAAATCATAGCCTGTGCCGCTTCGGTGAAGTGCCGTACCGGAAACAGGTAGGACGCCGCATGCACCGGTGCATACATTGCCGTTACCGGAAATGTCACTCCCGACAGTGTAGCTCCCAAAGAGCCTACCATTGACACCACGCTGATGATATAGGCTATCTTGGGAAAGATAGAGAATATCAGCACCGCCAATGCCTGCGTAGCCATGATAAACAGTACCGTTACGATGTTCATCAGCCACAAGCTGCCTTGAAACGGTATGTTCATCAGTCCGAACAACACGTAGTTTGCCAGTATGCCTATAACGGAGAACATAACGGTGTAGGGCAACAGCTTTCCTGCGACGGCAGTCAGCATATCGGCATTCCGCAGATTAGCCGGGTCTTTTCCTGCGGGTGTGGCAGCCCCCATCCATTCTTGCGTTGTCCCGAACTTGAATTCGCTGCCTATGGCATACACCGTTACAAGTAGAATCAGTATCTGGAATAGAACGAAGAAAAACGGCTGGCTCAGATAGATAGAGTAATCCATATCCGGATTATAAAGCGGATGCGTATTGGCTTCTACCGGAAGAAGGAACGTCTGTATCTGTTCCTGCCCCACACCCAATGCTTCAGCCTGTACAACGATGGGCGACAGTGCTACGGGGGCGAGTGTGGTTTCAAATGCTGCCATCAGTTCGCTTCCTACCGAAAGAAGGGCGTAATGGTAATAGTAAGTCAGCGTTGCACCCGTCCCGCTGACTGTTTTCTGCTCAAACTGCGGCGGGATGGACAAGTAGCCGTATATCTTCTTCCGTTGCAATGCCTGTCGTGCAGAGGCTTCGTCCGTAAAGTGCTCCGTAACCCGGAAAGTAGGTGTGGCGGCAATGCGCCGTGCTATGGTACGTGAGGCTGCCGTATTATCTTGGTCTACAATGCCGATAGGAATATTTTCCATCTGTCCGTTTCCGAAAATGGTAGCCATAAAGAACAGGCAGAACAAGGGCAGGAGGATGCACACGCCGAAATAGAGACGGCGTGAGGTGATACGGTGACATTCGCGGAAGAGGACATTATATAATAAATTCATAATAAGAAATTTGTATGGTGAGATGATTGGCGCTTCAACTCTGAACGGTATCGACTTGGGTGATGACAGACTTTTTTCAAATAGGGTGATGACGGATTTTTTAGACATAAGAACAAATAAGAAAACATTAGCATATGTTATAATCATGAATATGTTCTTTTGTTCTTATGTCTAAAAAAAGATTGTCCGGTTTCCCTTCTTTCCTTTTTATACTTTATTTACGATTGCCGACATTCCCGGTCTAAGCCCTTCCACCGCTTGTACAGGTCGTGCATGTATCTCGAACGTCTGCATATCGTAACTGCCTGTCTGCTTGGTCGATTTCCAAGTGGCGAAACTTCCCAGCGGACTGATGTAATAGATGCGGAACTCTATGTCTTTCTTGCCGAGGGCAGGAATGTCCGCTTTGAAAGTGCCGCCCATTTTG
>OLNO01002814.1_pt1 | contig 11211 bp, 10 predicted proteins | sample 1672861 | NCBI WGS metagenome assembly OLNO01 (sample SAMEA3136731, study PRJEB25190) | human gut metagenome | reverse complement strand
CCAATCTGAATTAAGTTGTCCAGAGTTATGTACACAGCTTCACCTCCTTTCAAAGTGCTTTCGCACTTCGGGAGATGAATTTGACCGCCTATCGTCCAAGGTTTCCCTCAGCGAATATTTTAGCATAATATAGCCAAAAATGCAATCCCCGACGATTTGAAAAGTTCGTCGGGGATTGCATTGCTATATGATCAGATCGGTATCTTCAAGACGTTTATTGAAGAACTTCATTATCCTTATACATGGTTTTCTCAGCACTATACCGATAAAGAGGGCTATCGCAACATAAATCAGCAGGTAGAGCAGGTCTTCTATATAGCTTTGCGCATATACGCCTGCGACCGCTTCACGCATTGCGTTGATGCTGTATCTGAAGGGCAGATAGGGAAGAATGCTGCGGAAAAATTCGGGGAGAACTTCGGGAGGGAATGTACCGCCCGAGCCGGCAACCTGAAGTACAAGGATAATTACCGCAAGAGCCTTTCCTATTACGCTGAATGTGATTGTCAGCGAGTAGATGAGCAGTGAGAATACAATAGAAGATACAACGGCGGCGATGATGAACAACAGCGGGTCTTCACACTGTACTTTTAGGAATAAAAGGTCGCCGAGTGCGATTATTATCGCCTGAATTATTGATACCATAAGGTAGATCATATATCTGCCGAAATAAGCCTGTATCGGTCTTACATTACTGCCGAGCTTTTCGATGTCACGGCGGCTGATCTCTGCTTTCAGTACGGCGACAAGTACGATCGAGCCTACCCAGATAGCGAGTATTGTGTAGAACGGCGTCATGGCTGAGCCGTAATTTTCTACAGGATAAACCTTGACGGTGTTAATTTCAACGGGTGAGCTCATAAATTCGCCGAGAGATGACGGGTCACTTGAAACCTCTTCGATAAAAGCTATAAGCGCCTGATCGTTGCTTATATCATCGACCTTTTTCTGCATATCGGTGAGCTTATCCTTTGCGTTGCCGATTATTTTATCGAGGTCGGTAAGGCAGGATTTAAGGCTTGCAAGCGAGTTCTGAGCATCGGTGAGAGCCGTTTCGATATTCGGAACAGATGTTCCTGCGTCAGAAAGCAGTGCGGAAATTCCGTCAAGCGTCTTGAACACTTCATTTACGGCGGTATCCATAGCGGTTTTGACAGAAGTGTTCCAAGTGGTTTTTATGCCGTCAAAATCTTTCTTTGAATCGGTTATCAGCTTGTTTACATCACTTTCAAAATTATCGGGGGCGTGACCTGTTGCGTTGACAGTGTCTGCACCGTTATTTAATATGTCGATGATTGCGTTCTGCTTTTCGATATTCCTGTCGATTGCATCGGTCATAATGCTGACATCAATTCCGAGTTTTTCACCGACTGTTACAACATGGGTGCGGATATTATTCAGTGCATCAATTGTTTTTCTGCTTATCTCCGCTGTTGCTCTTATCTTTTCGGCGGCTTTGTCGGCATCGGCGGCGATTTCACCCGTGATGCCCGAAATACTGCTTTCCGTATTGCTGTAAAGCGTGTCGATTGAATTAAGGACGGTATCTGTAGCGCGGTTATCTGTGTTGATACCGCCTGTACTGCCGTAATGCTGTCCTTTGCCGATGTGGTAAGCGTTCCTGACTGAGCAAGAAGCTGTTCAAGATCCGGGATAGACTTTTTGGTATTTGCAATCATTGTATCTGCACTGTCAAGTGTTGTGCTTATCAGCGAAATTGAACTTTGGAAAGCGGAAAGATTGTCGATAACGTCGCCTATGGCTGATTTTATATTGTCTGTTATCTCGGTGAATTTCTTGTTGCCCTGCTCGGAGGTGTAGTTCAATATTCCTGCAAGCTCGGTGGTGATCGTGTCAATAAAGCTCTCGTTTACCTGATTTTTTATCGCCTCTGCACCTTTGTCGGTGATTTTCGGAGCGATAGCGTTTTTCTTTTCGTTGAGCGTGTAGGTTATCTGCGGACGTGTCAGCTTGCCCGAAAGTATGCTTGTGAAGCTCTCGCTGATATTTTCGGGGATAACAACGCTGGCATAATATTCGCCTGTTACTACTCCGTTTTCCGCCTGCTCCTTATCTACGAACGTCCAGCACATCTGCGTGTTCTTTTTAAGATTATCCACTATCTGATTGCCGATGTTGATTTCCTTTGAAGCAAGCTTAGTGCCATTATCGCAGTTTGCGACCGCAATCTTGATATTGCCTGTATTTGAGTACGGATCCCAGTTTGCCGCAATGTTGAACCACGCATACAGCGCCGGCAGTATACAAATACCTATCATTACCGCAAATGCCATAAGATTTGTGCGTATCTTTTTTATATCGCTTAAAAATATCCTGAATATTGTCTTCATTTGTTTTCCTGCTCCCTCGTTTTCATTCCGGAAAGACGGCTGATGTCCTTTTTAGCCGATTCTATTGTGGTTTCTATGTTAGCCTTTGCGTTTTCAAGCTCAGTTTTTGCGTTGCTTATCGTCTTGTCGATATCGTTCTTCATCTTTTCAAGGTCGTCTTCCTTGTCGGTTCTTTCAATGCCGAGTATCTTTTCGTACTTGTAGCAACGGTAATCTATCCGTGTCATTACCGCAATACCCGAAATAATGAAGATTATCCACAGCGTCAAGAAGAACGTTTTGCTGTCAAGGCTGAACATCAGGGCGAGAAATACAACTGCACTGATGATAATGAGCAGTATCCCGACCTTGATACATTTTTCACGTTTTGCGTATTCTGTCTTGTATTCGTGCATAAGGCGCAGATATGCGTTATGCTCCTTGTCCTGCGTTGTGGCAGGATCTTTTATAAGCCCGTCTATAAGATCAAGCTCGTCCGGCTCTTCCTCATGTCCCTCTTCAAAAAGGTCTATATCGGAAAACTTCGTTTTCTTTATCTGCTCTTTTCCCTTTTTATCTTTATTCTTCAAACCGACACCCCACTTTTTAAGTGCATTTTTTCTTGCCATAATAATCTCGGACATAAAATCCGCCAATAGCGGATTTTGCCGTGCAAAAGCACGGCTTGCGGCTCACCGCTTGTCCGAGAACATTTTAACATAAAAACTTTTGCCAACAGGCAAAAGACGGCGTACTGCCGTGTCGGTTGACACCGACTTGTTTTATGTTATAACAACCTCAGCCTGAAATCGTCATAAGACGATTTCGCTGCATAAAAATGCGGCTTTGCTACGCAATGGCTGAGAACGTTTTAACATAAAAACTTTTGCCAACAGGCAAAAGTTTTTATGTTATAATATGATTATACTATTAAAAAAGCGGTTTGTCTATTGACATTCTGACAAAAGCAGTACACTTAAATATGCGGAAATTGGGAGAAATAAGAGATTTCAGAGCGGAAAAGAAAAATTCTGAAATGAGAATTTATTTTGAGAAATTCTGAAAAAGTGCTGAAATGAGAATTTTTCTGTGAAAATCAGTAGATGTGTATTGAAATGAGAATTTTTCGAAAAGTTACCGCCCGTTTGCATAGTCAGACGGGCGGCGTTTTATATTCAGTTGTTTTCGATTTCGGTGATAAGCTGTATCATACCGCTGATAAGCCTTTTGTGTTCATCTGTCATTGGGGTTATCTTTGAGGCGATGTCATTGTCATAAAGCTCTGCGGAAGCAGTGCCGAGCAGGAAATAGTCGGGTGTCGTATTCAGTACGGAGCAAAGGCTCATTATAAGCTCAAGGCTCGGTGCGCTCCTGCCGGTTTCGATATTTGAGAGATATTTATAGTTTACGTCTATCAGCTCGCAGACCTCGTACTGCTTCAAGCCGAGTTCCTTTCTGCGCTTTGCTATGCGTTTTCCGAGAGCGGTATAGTCAATTTTCATAGTATCACCTCAAGACAATAATAACAGTTTTTGAGGAAAATAAAAACCGCCTGTTAAATAGAAATTCTGATTGACAGATAGAAAATTCTGTGCTATACTAAGAAAAATGATGAATTTCTACAAAATATGTGGAAATACAAATTGAAATGAGGTGATTTCTTGGAATGTATGGGTACTTTACAGGCGTCAGATAAATGCGGGAAAGAGTTTTTCGGCTCACCTCAGAATTGTCCGGAATGCGGGAGTATTTTGGATAAGCAAAAGAACGAGACTGCGCCGAATGCAAATCCAAGCCCTTACCCATATCCTTATCCACAAAACAGCGGGGGTTATCCTAATCAACCTCCTGTTCAACAAGCAAAATCGTCTAAAACTTGGATAATAGTAGTTGTAGCTATTGTTGCTGCTATTGCTGTTGTAGTAACTGGTGCCATATTTGTTTTCAATTATATCGAAAAAGAGAACGGAAAAAAAGAGCTTGAGCTGTTGTTGCTGCGTGATTGGTCAAGGATTGAAGAAAGTAATGGTGTTTATTATACACTTGAACTTGATTTTTCAAGGAGTTCTATCAAGTATAATTTCGTAGATGAAATATACGGATTGTACAATGAAACAATAGCTACATACAAATATGAGGTTATTTCTCCCGATGAAATACTGGTTAAACGCACTAACTCAGATGCTGGCACTGTTTATTCGTTAAGCTTCAACGATGATGAAACAATGATGATAATGACTCCATCGCTTACGGATAGCGAGGATAAAGAATATTGGTATTATCATTAAAATTAAAGGAGATTGTATTTATGAAAAAATTGATATGTTTAGCATTGTCAGCTGTAATGCTGCTTTTAGCAACCGCTTGCGGACACGAACACACATTTGCCGATGCCACCTGCACCGAGCCTAAAACCTGTACTGAATGCGGTGAAACCGAAGGTGAGGCTTTAGGTCACACTGTTAATATAGGACAATGTGCAACTTGCGGTCAGCTACTTAATCCTGATGGCGACATCACAAAGCTGGCGAATATTAACGATAAACTCGGCGAGTATTTCAACGATATCAGCGGATATTTAACTGATTATAATGAATATAAAGACAATAAAGATATGGCAGATATGGCATACGCAAGCTTGTTTATGGTTGGAAACTGGGTAGGATATATTAATGATGAGTATAAAAAAGTAGCTGATATTTTAAAGAAATATCCTGAATGTTCCGAGTGCGTCGAAAAGCTTAACGCCGTTCTTAATTATGAATTAGGAATGCCAAAATCGGATAGCAAATCCGATTGCATTAGTTATATCAATGAATTTAATGAATATATCGAATTGAATACAGATTTTCAAAATTTGTATGTTGCATGGTTTACGGATGTGCATCTCGCATGGACTAATAATTCATGATAATACGAGGATAATAATATGAAAAAATTGATATGTTTAGCATTGTCAGCTGTAATGCTGCTTTTAGCAACCGCCTGCGGACACGAACACACATTTGCCAATGCCACCTGCACCGAGCCTAAAACCTGTACTGAATGCGGTGAAACCGAAGGCGAGGCTAACGGGCACTCGTTTGCTGAAGCAACTTGCGAAAAGCCAAAAACATGTGAAGTGTGCGGTGCGACAGAGGGCGAAGCATTAGGACACAAGTTTGCAGAAGCAACTTGCGAAAAGCCAAAAACATGTGAAGTGTGCGGTGCGACAGAGGGCGAAGCACTGGGACATTTAGTTTCAATCGGACTTTGTTCAAGATGCAATCACATTGCAAATTCGGATGATTTTGACGAATTGCTTGATATGCTTGAAAGCGTTACCCCTTATATGAATAAGGCATCTGAGGCTAAAGATAATGCGTCGTTATATTTCAGTTACAATGACTATGACGGTATGTATGAGTGTTATTGCGAAATAGCAAAGTATAATAGATGTATCCAGAGCGTGGTGACAGATTCATTTTCGATTTTAAATAAGTACGATGAATTAAGTGATATTAAAGCGCAAGCACAGGCTGTAGTCGACTATACAGTCAATGATCCTGCGAATAGCAGCTACGATGGTCTCCTTGACTATATGAAAAACGCTAAGGGTTTTGATATGATATTAATATCTTATTTAGAAAATGTGAAAAATTGGCTTTCGTATAACGTATAGTGATTAAATTAAGATAATTCGACTATTCAAGATAAGGAGATATTTTATGAGTTTATTTTGATTCAGACGTTATGATGGTTTTGTTGGAAGCAATGAATTCTCGCAGGGTAACAAGATAATATGGTAATCACAAGTATCTGAAAGAATCGGTTGAAATACGATGTTACTCAACCCCAGTCACAGTTCTGACAAGTCATCCCATCAGGGTGATTTTCGTTGATAACTTTCATTTCCGAGCCACATTTTTCACAATAAGTTTTTTCACTCATAATATATTACCTCCGGATAAAACGGAATGAATTTTCCGGATATAAGTCTTATTGGTATTTTAATACAAATCCGCTCGCTTGTCAACACAAAACTCCCCGCCAACACGGCGGGGAGTTTCGCATTTATTATATTACCTTGTAACCCTTAACCTAAAACAACCTCAACCTTGTGAGTGCCGTTTCCAAATACGGGGATAACGTTGCTGTCAACAGCCTTGCCGTCAACTGTAACGGACTTAACGCCGTGGCAAACGTGATCGGGGTTCTTTACAGTAATCTCGTAGGTTGCACCTCTGAACAGTCTTGAAGCTGTGAAGCCGTCCCACTCGTGAGGAATTGAGGGATCAATCTTCAGACCGTTGTATTCGGGCTTGATACCTAAGATGTACTGAGATACTGCAACGAAGTTCCAAGCGGCTGTACCTGTGAGCCAGCTGTTCTTAGCTTCGCCGTGACGCTTAGCGTCCTTACCTGCAATCATCTGAGCGTATACATAAGGCTCTGTGCGGTGCAGATCGGAAATATCCTCTCTGAATGCGGGAGCAATCTTTGAATAATACTCGAATGCCTTGTCACCTCTGCCTACGGCGGCTTCAGCACAGATTATCCAAGCGTTGTTGTGGCAGAAGATACCTGCGTTTTCCTTGTAACCGCCGGGATATGTGGAGATTTCGCCGTACTGGATGTAGTAGTGTGTGAATGCAGGGTTGTTAAGAACAAGACCGTGCTTTGAGTTAAGATACTTGTCTACACTGTCAAGGGTCTGAATATCGTAGCCCTTGTCCTTGCCAAGACCTGCGAGAACGCACCAGCCCTGAGGTTCGATGAATATCTTGCCTTCCTCGCACTCGTGTGAGCCGACCTTCTTGCCGTAGTGGTCGTAAGCACGGAGGAACCATTCGCCGTCATAGCCGTATTCAAGGGTGTTCTTTCTCATCTTTTCAATCTCAGCCTGAGCCTTTTCAGCTTCTGCTGTGTCACCCTTCATCTTGCACATTTCAACGTACTCGGGAGCGATTGCACAGAACATACCTGCAATCATTACAGATTCTGCAACCTTGCTGTAGTAAGGAGGCTCCTTGAACATTTCCTTGTTGTTGTATGTCTGGAATGACTCGCCGGGCTTGTCTGAGAAGCAGGAGAGGTTAAGGCAGTCGTTCCAGTCGGCACGTCCGCTGAGAGGAAGTCCGTGAGGACCTACCTTCTTAACAACGTGGTAGAACGCTCTCTTCATATGGTCGAGCATTGTGTCTGCAAGCTCGTCACGGTTCTCGTAAGGAACCTTCTCGTCAAGGATAGAAACATCGCCTGTTTCCTTTATGTAAGCCGCAACTGCGAGAATCATCCACAGCGGGTCATCGTTGAAGTTGGAGCCAAGCTCGTGGTTGCCCATCTTTGTAAGGGGCTGATACTGGTGGTAAGCACCGCCGTCCTCAAGCATTGTAGCGGCAAGGTCGATAAGTCTTTCTCTTGCTCTTGCGGGAATCTGGTGTACGAAGCCGAGTAAGTCCTGGTTGGAATCACGGAAGCCCATACCTCTGCCGATACCGCTCTCAAAGTAAGATGCGGAACGTGACATATTGAATGTAACCATGCACTGATACTGGTTCCAGATGTTTACCATTCTGTTGAGCTTTTCATCGGGAGAATTAACGCTGTACTGACCGAGCAGGCTGTTCCAGTGTTCTTTCAGCTCTGCGAGGAGCTTGTCAGCCTTTTCGGCTGTATCGCACATAGCCATCATAGCCTTAGCCTTAGCCTTGTTTACGATGTTCTTCTTTCTGTCGCCGCTTGTTATAATCGTGCTGTTCTCATCAAGGTCGGGAGCAAACTTTTCTTCAAACTTGTTTTCAACATAGCCCAGGCAGAATACAAGATCCTTGCTTTCGCCGGGCTGGAGCTTGATTTCGATATAGTGTGAAGCAACGGGTGACCAGCCGTCTGCAACGGACATATTGGGTGCGCCTGCAAATACTGTCTGAGGAGCGTCAAAGCCGTTGTATAAGCCGAGGAAGCTCTCTCTGTCGGTATCGTAACCGTTTATATCGGCATTTACAGAGTAGAATGCGTAGTGGTCACGTCTTTCCTTATATTCGGTCTTGTGGTAGATAACAGAACCGTCAATTTCAACTTCGCCTGTGTTGAAGTTTCTCTGGAAGTTTGTTGTATCGTCGTTTGCATCCCAGAGGCACCACTCAAGGAAGCTGAACAGCTTTAAGTTCTTTTCCTTATCGCTGTCGTTTTTGATTGTAACCTTCTGGATCTCTCCGTTGAAGTTCTGGGGAACGAAGAATGTAACTGTGGCTGTAACGCCGTTTGATGAGCCTTTTATGATCGTGTAGCCCATACCGTGACGGCACTCGTAGCTGTCAAGCGTTGTCTTTACGGGCGACCAGCCGGGGTTCCATACATGACCGCCGTCGTTTATGTAGAAGTAACGTCCGCCCATATCAACGGGAACATTGTTATAGCGGTAACGTGTAATTCTTCTCAGTCTTGCGTCCTTGTAGAAGCAGTAACCGCCTGCTGTGTTAGAGATCAGCGAGAAAAAGCCCTGTGTGCCGAGATAGTTTATCCACGGATAAGGGGTCTTGGGAGATGTAATGACATACTCTCTGTTCTTATCGTCAAAATAACCGAATTTCATAGAATCCTCCTAATGTTTTTGTTCCTGTAGCGAAAAAATTACAACGTTACAGAAACGTCTATGATAATTATATCTTAAATGAATTTTTTTAGCAAGGGCTGTAATCGTTTTAAAAATAAAAATTTTTGTGAAAAGCAAAAATCCGCAATCTGCACAAAAAAACGGGCTGTGTTAGTGCATTGTGACGATTAGTTGCACTATATTGATATTTTGTTTTGGGGTTGCTTTACAATATGGTGGAAAAATGATATAATATTTGTATTATCGGGAGGATTTTAATGATTATTTTAACTTTATCCCGATTTTTGATATGACGATTTTGACAACTTAGCCAAAGGACGTAGTATGAAATACATTGAATACCGAGAAAAACGTGAGCATGGCACAAGAGAATTTCCGTATGCCTGCTACAGAGTGACAGAGAATTTTCCCCGTTATAATATGATACCGCATTGGCATAACGAGTGCGAGATTATCTATGTCAGGAGCGGATATTTCGAGCTTTTTCTTGACGGTCATACACACAGGATAGACGCAGGCTGCTGTTCGCTGATAATAGGCGGAAGTATGCACGGTGGTACGCCGAAGGACAACTGCAGATATGACTGTCTTGTGTTTGATATGGCGGCTTTGCTTAAATCAAGTCAGATATGCACATTGCATCTTCAGCCGATAATCAACCACGAAAGACGGTTTATCACCTTCTTTTCCGCCGACAGCGAGCCTGCAAAGGACGCAAAGGCGGTTATAGACGCAATGCTTGAAAAAGAGCCGGGATATGAATTTACCGTACCCGGACGGCTTTTGTGTATGCTCGGTCACATTGTGGCAAGGCAGGAGCATTATCAGAGCGGAGAAACAGCGGCGAGCGATATAAAGAAGGTACGCCGTTTCAAGAATGTTATAAGCTATATTGAGCAGAATTACCGTAAGAACATAACGCTTGAGGAACTTGCGAACGAGTGCGGAATGAACAGGAATTATTTCTGCCGTGCGTTCAAGGAATATACGGGCAAGACACCTGTTGAATATCTCAATTATTTCCGTATCGAATCTGCCTGTGAGCTTATTGCAAGTACCGATGAGAAGCTGATAGATATTGCGATGAAGTGCGGATTCAACGATTACAGCTATTTTATAAAGGTGTTCAAGAGTATGAAGGGCGTAACACCGAGAGATTATTGCAGGAGAAGCTTCTGATCTATGATGTATATACTTATAGCGTTGCTTTCCGCATTCTTTGCGGCTATAACAACGATATTGTGCAAGTGCGGACTGCGTGACGCTGACTCCGATGCGGCAACGGCACTGCGTACAACGATAGTGCTTGTGCTGTCGATAGCGGTCGTGTGGATAACGGGGGAATGGCACGACCTTCCTAATGTAACGGGAATGACACTGTTGTTTCTGATACTTTCGGGCTGTGCGACGGGCGGCTCGTGGTTGTGCTATTTCAAAGCTCTGAAAACGGGCGATGTGAACAGGGTTGCACCTATCGACAAATCCTCGACCGTGCTTGCTATGCTGATGTCGTTTATTTTTCTCGGCGAACAGCTAACAGCTTATAAGATCATTGCAATGGTGCTTATCGGCATCGGAACGCTGATGATGAGCATACATACCGGAAAAAGAGGGTCAAAGGCAGGCAGGTGGATGATATTTGCGTGGATGTCCGCAATATTCGCCGCACTCACTTCAATACTTGCAAAGATAGGCGTACAGAATGTCAATTCAAATCTCGGCACTGCCATAAGAACGGCTGTCGTGCTTGTTATGGCGTGGATAGTCGTTGCGGCAAAGGGCAAGAAGAATGTTTTTTCGGGGCTTGGCGGCAAGGCATTTGTGTTTATCGCACTCAGTGCCGTATCTACTGCGGCATCGTGGCTATGCTACTATTACGCACTGAAAATCGGTGACGCATCGGTAGTCGTGCCGATAGACAAGCTGAGTATACTTGCTGTCGTTCTGTTCTCGAGGATATTCCTTAAGGAAAAGCTCACGGCGATGTCTTCTGCGGGGCTTGTGCTTATTGTCGCAGGTACGGTGTTTACGATACTTTGATTTTAACAGAATATGAAGAAAAGCGGAACGTGGGTTTTACGTTCCGCTTTTTATATAAAAGTCTTTTGTTTAATGTGCTTCTGTTATATCGTTCAGTTCTGATTGCGATAGTAAGGCTACCGATAGTTCTTTTTGTCGGATAGCACTTCTCGGGTTTGCTATTCGAATCAATGCACCTGTCAATATTAACGAGGGAAAGAACCAAAGGGACTAGGGAGAGTCTGAGCCTCGCTTACGCAAGGC
>OLNO01002813.1_pt1 | contig 11211 bp, 8 predicted proteins | sample 1672861 | NCBI WGS metagenome assembly OLNO01 (sample SAMEA3136731, study PRJEB25190) | human gut metagenome | reverse complement strand
CGTGCGCGCCTCGTCAATCTGCCCGTCGGCGGTCAGCAGCCCCGCGACCACGCAGTCGGCCCCCTCGGCCCGTGCAAAGCGCACGTCGTCGAGCATCTGCGCAAACTCCTCGTCCGTATAGAGGAAATCGCCGCCGCGGGGGCGGATCATCACGCTCAAGCGCACACCCCCGATGCGCCGGGCCTGCCGGATGGCGGCGGCCGAAGGGGTCGTTCCGCCCTCGTAGGGCGAAGCACACAGTTCCACGCGCGTCAGACCCGCGCGGGCGGCCGCACGGCACGCCTCGATGCCGTAGGCACACAGTTCGGTTTCGATCATACGTGCGAAATTAACGATTTGCGGCGGAATACACAAACGCGCAGCGCAGAAAAAAGCCTCCGTTCGCAGCAGCGCACGGAGGCATTCGGCAGCGGCGGGCGGCGGTTACGGCCGCTCGATGACCGTGACGGCGACCGGGCCGTGAGCCCCGAAGACGAGGGCCTGCTCGATATCGGCCGTTTTCGAGGGACCCGAGATGAAGCAGCCGTAGGCGAAGTCGCCGACTTCGGGCCGCACGACGGCCTCGTGCATCGTGTCGACCAGCGCATCGTGCGGGATGACGATCGCAAGGGCCGTGACGCCAAAGTAGAGCGCCTTGTGGCGCACCTGCTGCGGCACCCACACGGCGCCGTTCTCGGCGACGCCGAAGGCGCCCGGGACAACCGCCAGGTCGAGGTCGACCAGCTCGCACGGATCCTCCACACGGTCGGGATTCAGCGTCGCAAGGGTCACCTCGGACAGCGTCGAGGCGACGCTCCGCGCCTCGGGGAAGCAGCGGCGCACGACCTCGTCGAGCCGCTCGTCCGGCGTCATGGCAACGAACCGTCCGCCGGCGGCCTCCAGCCGGGCGGCGAACATCACGCGGCGGTCGTCGAAGCGCTGGGGCGTGAAGTCAAAGTCGGGATAGGGTCTCTCGGGCATGCCCGACGAGGCCAACCGACGCAGTATCTGTTCCTTATCGTTCATGTTTCTTCGTTTTTTTCCATTGTGCATCGAATGTCCGGGATGCGAAGGGCGGCATGGCGCGGCCGGGGGCACACCACGGATTCAGGCGGTTTTCGAGCAGCACACGCGGCAGATGGCCGGCGACGCGGGCGAGGGCGATGCCGCCGTAGAAGCGGCGCGGACCGCCCATGACGAAATCCATCCCCTTGACGGCCATCTTCTTCACCGGATCGGCCAGATGCAGCGAATCGAGCTGCTGCCGCCAGAGGTAGATCTGCTCGCCGAGGTCGATCTTCGCCGGGCAGACGCCCGAGCAGGAGTAGCAGAGCGTGCAGGCCGAGACATTGCCGCGGTGCTGCTGCGGCGAACGCAGCATCGAGAGGTTGATGCCCAGCGGCCCGGGAATGAAATAGGAGTAGGAGTAGCCGCCCGAACGGCGGTAGACCGGACAGGTGTTCATGCAGGCGCCGCAGCGCAGGCACTTGAGCATGTTGCGGTGCGCGGCATCTGCCAGCCACTCCGACCGGCCGTTGTCGACGATGACGACATGGATCTGCCGCCCGGGCGCGGGCCGGCGGTAGAGCGACGTGTAGGTCGTCACGGGCTGCCCCGTGCCCGAGCGGGCCAGCAGGCGCGTGAAGACCCCCAGCGCCCGCATGTCGGGAATCACCTTCTCGAGCCCCATGATGGCGATGTGCAGGTCGGCGAACGAGGTGCCCAGGTCGGCGTTGCCCTCGTTCGTGCAGACGGCCAGCGCCCCGGTCGAGGCCACGGCGAAGTTGACGCCCGTCATCGAGACATCGGCCTCGAGGAACTTCGGCCGCAGGGCGCGGCGCGCCGCATGCGTCAGGTAGGTCGGATCGCTGTTGCCCGGTTCGGTGCCCATCTCGCGCTCGAAGAGCGCCCCGACCTCCTCGCGCCGCACGCCGATGGCCGGCAGCACGATGTGGCTCGGGGGCATGTGCAGCAGCTGCATGATCCGCTCGCCGAGATCGCTCTCGACCGCCTCCACGCCCCGTTTCTCGAGATAGGGCGTCAGTCCGCACTCCTCCGAGAGCATCGACTTGCTCTTGATGAGGCGGTGTCCGCCGTGCTCGCGGATGAGCTGCCAGACGATCTCGTTCATCGCGGCGCCGTCCGCCGCCCAATGCACCACCATGCCGTTGGCCGTGGCGTTGCGCTCGAACTCCTCGAGGTAGTGGCCCAGACGGCTCAACGTGTGGAGCTTGATCTGCGAGGCGGCGCTCCGCAGCGCCTCCCACTCGGGAATGCTCTCCATCATGCGGTCGCGCTTCTCGCGCACGGCGTAGAGCGCCCGGTCGTGCCACGCCATGCGTTCGGCGTCGGCGACGAAGTGCCTTGCGGCTTCGGAATGCGTACTCATGACTGCGAATTGAGAATTTCGACGATGTGGATGGTCTTGATCGGAAGCCGGTCGTGGTCGATGATGCCCTGCTGGTGCATCAGGCACGAGGCGTCGGCACCGGTGATGTATTCGGCACCGGTGGCCATGTGGCGGCGCACCTTGTCGCGGCCCATCGCCACCGACACGGCATTCTCCTCGACGGAGAACATGCCGCCGAAGCCGCAGCACTCGTCGCGCCGTTCGGGTTCGACGACCTCCACGCCGTCGACCATCGCCAGCAGGTCGCGCAGCTTCGAGTAGCTGGGCACGTGCTGCTCCGAGGGCGACGAGAGGCCCATGTGCCGCACGCCGTGGCAGGAGTTGTGCAGGCTCACACGGTGCGGGAAGCAGGCGTCGAGGTGCGTCGGGCGGAGGATGTCGTGGATAAACTCGCAGACCTCCCAGATCCGCGCATCGACGCAGGCGTGCGGCCGGTAGTCGGGCAGCAGCCGCGGGTAACCCTCGCGCACGAAGACCACGCAGCTGGACGACGGGCCGACCACGTAGTCGTACCCGGCAAAGAGTGCATCCATGCGTTCGGCCAGCGCCCGCGCATCGCGCTCGAATCCGGCGTTGGCCATCGGCTGTCCGCAGCAGGTCTGCTCCAGGGGATAGTCCACCTCGCAGCCCAGGCGCGTCAGCAGTTCACAGGTCGCCTGCCCCACCCGGGGGTAGACGGCATTGATGTAACAGGGTATGAAGAGTCCTACTTTCATATGCAATGCGTCCTCGGAAGTGCATGCGGCCACGCGGCCGCACGCGATCGGGAACCGGCCCCAAAGATAAGACATCCGCCGCAAAATTCTGCGTCCAAAGACAAAAAAAAAGAGGGAGAACCCTCTTTCGGAAAGGTTCTCCCCCGTCTTCGACGCAAGGTGCGTCCGCATTATTTGATCTCGATCTGTCGGGATGCAGGCGCCGTCACGGTCTCCTTCTTCTTCGGGATCTCGACCGTCAGCACGCCGTTCTCGACCGAAGCCGCGATCTTCTCCTTCTCGACATTGTCGGGAAGAATCAGGCTCTGCTGGAACTGGCTGTACGAAAACTCGCGCCGCAGGTAGGTGCCCTTGTGCTTCTTGTCCTCGTCCTTGTGCTCGTTCTTCTTCTCCATCGAGATCACCAGCTCGTTCTCCTCGTTGATGTGGACCTTGAAGTCCTCCTTGGTCATGCCCGGAGCAGCCACTTCGACCTTGAAGTCGTCCTCCGTCTCCAGGATGTTCACGGCAGGTGCCGTTACGTTCGACTTGTCCACCCATTCGTTACCGAAAAAGTCATTGAAAATGCTCGGCAACCAATTCTGATTTCTTCTGACAGGCATCATAATTTTGTCCTCCTTATTTGATTTTAGTTTAACATTCGTTTTTGTCCCCGCCCCTTTCGGAGCGGCTTCACTCCCCTATCGGTCAAATCCTGTGCCAGAACAAAAATCACCGAAAATTGTCACTCTTTGTCACAAAAGCGGAAAAATCGTCACATCACGACGTCAGCTTGTCATGTTTTTCGTATCTTCGGGACATGGACAACAGCGAACTGACATTCCGGCCGGCACGCCCCGGCGAGCAGGAGCGCATTCTGGAGATCATCGGCCAGGCGCAGGCACAGATGCGCGCCGCGGGGAGCGACCAGTGGCAGGACGGCTACCCGGCCCGCGCCGACATCGACGCCGACATCGCCCGCGGGGCGGGCCATGTGCTCTGCCGCGCCGACGGCACGATCATCGCCTACGGAGCCCTCTTCTTCGACGGCGAACCCTCCTACGCGACGATCCGCGGCGCCTGGACCACCGCGGGCGACTACGTGGTGCTGCACCGGCTGGCGGTCGCCGACGGCGAGAAGTGCCGCGGCGCAGCCACGGAGTTCCTGCGCCGCACCGCCTCGCTGGCCCGCAGGCGGGGCACGCCGGCATTCCGCGTCGACACGAACTTCGACAACCGGCCGATGCTGCACCTGATGGAGAAGGAGCACTTCGTCTACTGCGGAAAAATCCGCTGCCGCAACGGCGAACGACTGGCATTTGAAAAACGGCTCCTGCCGCCAAAAAAACCGTGATGCACGGCGTGCCCGGAGGTGCGACTACAACATATTATTTGGGATTACTTGGGGCGACCCGGAAGCGTCCTGTCCCGGAGAGCTAACACCCCGGCCATACGAGACCATATCCCCGGAGCCTGGCCGGGGAGAACCCGACCTCCCCGGCGTAAGGGACGCCGGAAGACGCGGCGCGAAGGAGGCCGGAAGCTCCGGCCGCGAACCGGCAGTTCCAAAAGAGGATAACCGCAGCCCCGCTTCCGGCGGCGATGCCTGCTGAAAAAGAGAGGTGGAGTCAGTCGCGGGAAGAGAAGAGGCTCCGGCGCCCGGCGCCCCGCCGGACGGGCACCCTTGTCCGGGCATGTCGGCACATGCTTACAGATTGTAAGAACACCCGACTTGCGCCCGGACGGACAAACTCACGGAACGGCCCCACCCGGCCCTGGCACGAACCGGTTCGGGAAAAAGCGGCCGCACGCACCCGCGGAAGGCCGCACGAGCGGATACGGCACAAAAAATCCGGTCCCCGCGAAGGGACCGGACAACCAGTATTCGCAGAGCGGCACACCCGCTCCACGACAAACGAAATCCGGAATCGCCGTGATTCCGGATACACTATCCGCATGCCGCTAATGCGTCACGATATGCTTGAAGAACTCTTCGAGCGGGATGCCGTAATAGTCACACAGATCAGCCAGCGTCGTAAGGGAGATGCTGTGCCGACCGCTCTCGATTCGCCCGATATTCAGATCAGTATCAAAACGCACGTTTTCCTGCGTCAAGCCACGCTCCCGGCGAACGGCTTTCAATCTCTCTACAACCTGCTGCACCAACAAGTCATTGCGCCTTTGTCGTTTCATATTGCAAATTACTGCAATAATGAGATCAAATTTTACTACATTCTTGTATCGGGGGGGGGTATTTCGGACATTTCAGACGCTATTTTGCACTGTTTATTTCCCATAAATACCAAAATAAGCCACCTTTACCCGCACGGGGAACCGCAGATTCACGGCAAAACCGGATCGACATCCGCCCAATTTGTACCATAAACAGCAGAAATGTACATACAGGGCCACAACCCCACCCGCCCCCGCAGCCGACCGAGCTTCAGCATCCGGGACGCCTACATCCCGGAGGGGAGCTCCTCCGGAAGCGGCCGTACCGCGACAATGCTGTCGACGACAAACTTCGTGAAACCGCGCCACGGCAGCGCCCCGAAATACTCCCGGTAGTGCAGCTCGAGCGTGCGCCCGCTCTGGAGCATCAGCTCGCGGGCCAGCTCCTCGTCGTCCACCGAGAACTCGAACTCATAGGACTGAATCGATCCGGCCGTCTTGGAGCGGATACCCGACTGGATCAGCTTGCCCTCATAGGTTTTGAACAGCACCCCCTTGTAGACGACATAATTCAGTTCGCCGCTCTTCACGCCCTCGCCGAAGACGAAGTAGAAGCGGAAATAGACAAACAGCGCCAGTGCGACAACGGCCACCGACAGAAGCACCACCCAAATTTTTTTCATATTCCGACTTGTTGTTATTCACGACCCGTTGTGCATGCCCGATCACCACTCCGAAAGCATCCCTGCGGACCATGCCCTCGTCCGGGCCCGATCCAGCGGAGGGAACCTTTCACACACCCTTCTCCGCACACGCCGCACACACAATACAAAAACGAGAGCCACATCGCTGCGACTCTCGTTCTGTGGTACCACCAGGAATCGAACCGGGGACACAAGGATTTTCAGTCCTTTGCTCTACCAACTGAGCTATGGCACCATCGCAATAATCCGACGGGAAATCCCTTCCGTATTATCGTGGTGCAAAGGTAAGCAAAAAATTTGAATCTGCAAGCCCGGAGCGAAAAAATATGCGTTTTTTCCTCCGAGACAGGCAACATGAACCCCAAACAGGCTGCGGCAAAGTGTTCGGAAGCGGCAGAAAACGCATGCATCTGCACTTGAACCCGAAAAACATATAAATAAGGTATACGCCTTTTTTCGCCCCACGCCCGCCGCGGCAAGAGGCCCTCCACTGCAAAACGGTTCGCAGAAAGGCACCGTTTCGCCCGGGAAAACAGATGCTGCAACCCGCAAAATAGACCTTTTGGACCGTAAGAGTACTCAAAACGGTATTCGGACGGTAAAAACACCCCTCGGAAAGCGCGAAGAAACCCTCAAAAAGGGCAAAAAATCCGGTTACAGATTGTAATTGATATTGCAATACTGTAAATAAATTGTAACTGCGAAAGAGAAATTCAAAGAAAATGTATTACATCAGCAATTTTTTTAATAATTTTGTTTGTAAAAGAGATGCTTTTCACATATCTTTGCTCATGAACTTTTTATTTTAAAATCAATTAAAATTAACGCTTATGGTAAGAAAAATTGTACTATCGTTAATTGCTGTGCTGGGGGCGGGGATGCTTCTTTCCGTCGCTCAGAACCGGCAGGTCTCTGGTACAGTTTCCGACGCGGAAGGCAACCCGGTTGTCGGCGCGACGGTCCTGGTTGACGGCACGCATGTCGGCACGACCACAGGCATGGACGGCAGCTACACGCTTTCGGCCCCGGCAGACGGCACCCTGAAGGTGACGTTCGTGGGCTATGCGGACATGCTGGTTCCCATTGCCGGCAAGACCACGATTAACGTAACGCTGCAAGAAGATACGCAGGCGATCGACGACGTGATCGTCGTGGCATTCGGTACGGCCAAGAAAGAGGCCTTCACCGGATCGGCCAAGGTCATCAAGTCGGACGACCTGATCAAGACGCAGTCGACCAACGTACAGGATGCCCTGGTCGGCAAGATCGCCGGTGTACAGTTCAACTCGGCTTCGGGTCGCCCGGGTGCCGGTCAGTCGATCTACGTCCGCGGTTACGGCTCGCTGAATGCCGGCAACTCGCCGCTGTGGGTCGTTGACGGCGTGCCCTACGAAGGCGATATCAACAACCTGAACACGGCCGATATCGAGTCGATCAGCGTTCTGAAGGATGCCGCCTCGAACGCCCTGTACGGTGCCCGCGGTGCCAACGGTGTCATCATGGTGACGACCAAGCGCGCCAAGGCCGGTGACGCCACCGTGACCTTCGACGGCAAGTGGGGTGTCAACACCCGCGCCCTGCAGAACTACGACATCGTGGACAACGCAGGCGAGTACTACGAGTACCACTACAAGGCCCTCTACAACTACTACACGCTCGTAAACGGCTACAACGCCGTGCAGGCCAACCTGGCAGCCAACCAGCTGCTGACGTCGAACGCCGCCGGCGGTCTGGGCTACAACGTCATGTCCTATCCCGAAGGCCAGAACCTGATCGGCACCAACGGCAAGCTCAACCCGCTGGCCAAGGAGGGTCGCGTGGTGACCTACAACGGACAGGAGTACATGCTCAAGCCCGACAACTGGCTCGACGAGATCTACAAGTCGGCCACGTTCCGTCAGGAGTACAACGTCAACGTATCGGGCGCTACGGACCGCGCGAACTTCTACGCATCGCTCGGTTACCTCGACAACACGGGTATCATCGACGGCTCGAGCAACGAGCGCTACACGGCGCGTCTGCGCGCGGACTACCAGGCCAAGAAGTGGCTCAAGGTCGGAGGTAACTTCTCCTACACGCACTTCGTATGGAACAACGGTAACGATACGAGCGACGAGGGTGCCAGCGACGGCGGCAACGCATTCGCCACGGCCATGCGGACGGCCCCGATCTATCCGGTCTACATCCGCGACGGCGAGGGCAACATCATGATCGACCAGTACGGCATGAAGCTCTACGATACGGGCGACGGCCGCAACGGTGGTGCCGTGCGTTCGACCGGCGGTCAGAGCAACGACCTGCAGGACATCCAGCTGAACAAGTACATCAGCGAGGGCAACGCCTTCACGGCAAACGGTTTTGCCGACATCGACCTCTACAAGGGCCTCAAGCTGACGGTCAACGGCAGCGTTGCCATCGACGAGACCCGCGGTACGCAGGTGATGAACCCCTTCTACGGACAGTTCGCCGAGTCGGGCGGTCTGGTCTACAAGTCGCACCAGCGTGACATCACCTACAACCTCCAGCAACTGCTCAACTACAACACGACGATCGGCGAGAAGCACACCATCGGCCTGCTGCTCGGTCACGAAATGTACAACCGCAAGGTCTACGGACTCTACGCACAGCGCAGCGTGATGTACTCGCCCAACAACCTCGAGTTGAGCGGTGCCGTGGTCGACATGGCCAGCTCGGGCTCTTCGGTTTCGGAGTACAACAACGAAGGTTACTTCTTCCGCGGCCAGTATGACTACGACGGCAAGGTTTACGTATCGGGATCGTACCGTCGCGACGCTTCGTCGCGCTTCCACCCCGACCACCGCTGGGGTAACTTCTGGTCGGCCGGCGTGGCATGGCTCATCAACAAGGAGAGCTGGTTCAACGCTCCCTGGGTGGACATGCTGAAGGTGAAGGCCTCCTACGGTTCGCAGGGTAACGACGGTATCTCCGAATACCTCTACACGGACTACTACACGATCGCCAGCGCCGGCGGCACGAGCGTAACGCAGAACCTCGCACGCAAGGGTAACCCCGACATCACGTGGGAGACCAACACCAACCTGAACGTCGGCGTCGAGTTCGGCCTGTGGAACAACCGCCTGTCGGGAGGCATCGACTTCTTCAACCGCAAGACCATCGACATGCTCTTCCAGATGGCTACGCCGTATGAGTCGGGCTACACCTCGATCTGGACCAACATCGGCGACATGGTCAACCGCGGTGTCGAAATCGAACTGCGCGCCGACCTGATCCGCACGAAGGACATCGTCTGGGACTTCTCGGTCAACATGACCCACTACAAGAACAAGCTCGTCAAGTTGCCCGAACAGTACAAGAACAACACCACGTCGGACGGCAAGCACGTCGGCCGTATCAGCGGCAGCTACTTCCTGACCGAGGGCGAATCCGTCTTCTCGTTCTACCTGCCGACCTACGCAGGCGTGGACAAAACGACGGGTGAATCGCTCTGGTACACCTACAAGACGAATGCCGAGACCGGCGAAAAGACCCGTGAGAAGACCAACAACTACTCGGATGCTTCGCAGAACGGCCACGAGCTGCAGGGTGATGCGCTGCCCGACCTCTACGGCGGTTTCAACACGTCGCTGCACGCCTACGGTTTCGACCTCTCGCTGGGCTTCACCTACCAGATTGGGGGCCAGGCCTATGACTCGGGTTACGCATCCTACATGGGTTCGCCGTCGGGCAGCTCCTGCGGATTCAACTACCACCGCGACCTGCTCAACTCGTGGAGCGAGACGAACAAGAACTCGAACATTCCGCGTTTTGCCTACAATGACAACTACTCGGCTGCCTCTTCGGACCGCTTCCTGACCGACGCCTCGTATCTGAACATCCAGAACATCACGCTCGGCTACACGCTGCCGAAGAGCATCACGCGCAAGTTCCTCGTCGAGAGCCTCCGCGTATACGTGGCCTGCGACAACGTATGGTATTGGTCGAAGCGCCAGGGTCTCGACCCGCGCCAGAGCATCAACGGTGCCACCAACCCCTACTACTATGCTCCGATCCGCACCTTCTCGGGCGGTGTAACCGTTACCTTCTAATGTCTTTCATAACAAGTTGCATACCATGAAAAAGAACAAGATAGTAAAATTCGCGGCTGCGCTCCTCTGCGCTCCGGTGCTGCTGTCGAGCTGCATCGAGGAGACCTTCCCCGAGGGCGGTAACGTGACGAGCGGGCAGGTTGCCGAATCACCGTTCGCCATGGAGGACATCGCCGCCTCGATTCCGACAATCCTCATTACGAACTACCTCAATATGGGCGATCACTTCGACTTCGGCTATCCCGGCATCTTCGGTGCTACGGACCGCATGGTGGGCGAAGTATTCCCCGTATCGCAGAATCTCCCCGGCGGCAACCAGTACTTAGACCGCTGGCAGGCCTGGCTCTACCCGGACATGGGAGGTCTCAGCGCCACGGGATGGACTGGCTTCTTCTATCTGAACTACTACCAGTTCATCTACTCGGCCAACGAGGTGATCTCGATCGCCAGCCAGAGCGAAAGCGGCGGCGTTGCGCTCGGCATCGCCAAGGCATTCCGTGCCATGTGCTACCTCGACATGGCCCGCATGTACGACCCGCTGCCGGCCAAGGCTCCGGACCGTCCCTCCTACGAGAGCGAACTGGAGGCCGTCAAGGGGCTGACGGTGCCCATCGTGCGCGAGGGCGCCACGCTCGAGCAGCTGGAGAACAACCCGCGCGCCACGCGTGAGGAGATGTTCAACTTCATCCTCTCGGATCTGACCGACGCCGAGTCACTGCTGGCCGACTACCAGCCCGCTTCGAAGAACATGCCGTCGCAGGCCGTCGTATATGGACTGCTGGCCCGCACCTACCTGTGGCTCGGAGGCTTCGAGGAGACCTACGAAGGCTTCGTGACGGGAACGGAGGCCTACAAGAAGGCCGCCGAGTATGCCCGCAAGGCCATCAACGCATCGGGCTGCACGATCCTGACCGAGAGCCAGTGGCTCGATCCGAAGACCGGCTTCAACACGGTAAACAACGCATGGATGTGGGCCATGATCCAGACCACCGACACGGTGCTGAACAACCTGCTCTCGTGGGCTGCCCACATGAGCCTCGAGGCCGTCTACGGCTACGGCTACGGCGCACAGCCCGGTATCTCGATCTTCAGCTACGAGCGTATCTCCGACACCGACTTCCGCAAGAAGAGCTACGTGACTCCCGACCAATCGTATGCGGCAGCTCAGCCCTACATGAGCCTGA
>OLNO01002810.1_pt1 | contig 11218 bp, 10 predicted proteins | sample 1672861 | NCBI WGS metagenome assembly OLNO01 (sample SAMEA3136731, study PRJEB25190) | human gut metagenome | reverse complement strand
CGATCTGTCCTGCCGTCAATGACCGCAGAAACCTTGCGGTCAGAACCACCCGCATCGAAACCAATGCGGCAGCCATTTATATGCCCTCCCACTTTTTTTGCCTGCTCATTGGGCTGCGGGAAGGCAGCTTCTTCGCAAACCACTACCTCGAAGGGGCGTTCGTAGACATCCTGCATAAAGCTGACGTCAAAATGGCGGAGACCTCCCGCACAGTATTCCGCTTGTAAACGCCTCGCAATTGTGTCATCGCCACACAGGTAAAGGCGCCAGCCGCCAACGCTCCATAAAAGCATTTTGACAAATCTTTCAGCGTAGCGGTAATTTGCTGCTGCAAACGCATCGCTGCGCAGCTTTGTCTCAAACACAGAGACAAAGCCGTTTTCTCTTTCTATGGCAATTTTGAAGGGATGTACCGCCTCTTTCAGATATGCTTCTGCCCAAACACCGAAGGGGATGAAAGCGTTATCTAATAGGGGCATGTTTTTTACAGAATAATCGATGCCAAGGTAGTTCATGGCAGTCTCCTTTCATTCACAGGGGCAGAGAGACAGATGCGTCCATGTCACAAATAACTGTGACATTTGGATGGAATTGCAGAATTGAGCCGGGAAGCTGCGGTGTTACAGGTCCCCAAAATGTGCGGAAGAGGATATCTGCCTTATCCTTGCCTGTAACAAGCATGACGATTTTCTTCGCTGACATAATTGTGCCGACTCCCATCGTGATAGCAGATGCGGGGACATCGTTGACCGATGCAAAGAACCGCTTATTTGCCTCGCGAGTCATTTCCGTGAGCCGAACTTCATGGGTTGCAGTTGGGAAATGGTCGCAGGGCTCATTAAATCCGATATGCCCATCATGACCGAGGCCAAGAAGCTGAATATCAATGCCGCCCCAGTCCTCCAGCTTGCGCTCGTATTGCTCGCACATGGTTGGAATATCTTCTGCAAGGCCATCGGGAACAATGGTGTTTTCCGGTTTAATATTGATATGGTCAAACAACTTTTCCTGCATGAAACGACGATAGCTTTGCGGATGGTCGGGAGCAAGTCCCTTATATTCATCCAGATTTACCGACTGAACCCGGCTGAAGTCAATGAGCCCCGCCCGTTCACGGAGAATAAGCTCACGGTACAGCGGAATGGGAGTAGAACCGGTGGCGAGACCTATCACACAGGAGGGCTTTGCTTGGATAACGGCTTCAAATTCATCAGCGGCAGCCTTCCCCATATCTTCGGAATCTTTCACCTGAATGAAATTTACATGCAACATTTTATCCTCCGTATCCGTCAGGATTCTGCTTTTGCCAATTCCATGTGTCACGGCACATATCGATTAGAGATTTCTCCGCTTTCCATCCGAGAAGCTCTGTGCTCTTTGAGGTATCTGCATAGCAGATGGGCAGATCCCCCTGTCGGCGCGCTGCAATCTGATATGGGACAACCACATCATTGGCTTCTTCAAAGGCATGCACCATATCCAACACGCTATAGCCGTGACCTGTACCAAGGTTAAAGACGCTTTCCCCGTTGTGATGCATTAGGTACTGGATGGCGGCAACATGGCCTTTTGCCAAGTCGACCACATGGATATAGTCGCGCACACCGGTACCGTCCGGCGTGGGGTAGTCGTTTCCAAACACATTCAGGTGGTCACGCTTTCCGATGGCTGTCTGTGAAATATAGGGCATGAGGTTATTCGGAATGCCGCTGGGATGCTCACCGATCTTTCCGCTTTCATGTGCGCCGACCGGATTGAAGTAGCGCAGATTCACAACCGACCACTCTGAGTCGGCCTTTGCCATATCGCGCAGGATCTGTTCGCACATGAATTTTGTCCAACCATAAGGGTTGGTGCAGTTCCCGGTTTTTGAGGTCTCACGCAGGGGCATCTCGTTGTCGCCTGAATAGACAGTGGCGGAGGATGAGAAAATAATGCGCTTGACCTTGTGCCTTGACATAGCGCTGCACAACTCCAAGGTTGCATCCAAATTGTTCTGATAGTAATCAAGCGGCTTCATGACAGATTCTCCGACTGCCTTGAGGCCTGCGAAATGAATGACACAAGCTATCTCACAGCTTCCAAAAATCTCATTCAACAGATATTCATCACGAATATCCCCTTCGATCAAAGTCACATTTTGTCCTGTTATTTCACCGACACGGCGCAGGCTCTCCGCACTGGAGTTGACAAAGTTGTCAACTGCGATGGGGGTATACCCTGCCCTGATCAGCTCCACGCAGGTGTGACTGCCTATGTATCCGGCGCCGCCCGTTACAAGAACATTCATTTTGCTTCCTCCTTCACGATTTTCTGCATCGCATCCCACTTCTTTTCCATGTCGGCGACAAGTTTGAATTGTGTGCGGGCGCGATCTAAATTCTGCCCTTCTCGTTGGGTAGCGAAATAGTGATCTCCGTCCAGATAGTCCGTCAAGAAGCGAACTCCGCACTCCATCGTCATGGTCTTTGCACCAATGGCAAGACAAGCAATTTCACTTTTTGTCAGATTGGGACAGGAGCGCGTGTAGCCGCGGGTAAACACCCTGAATCGTTCCAGGCTGACCTCCATTTTAGATACATCCTTCTCATCCTCGGCAGCAGTTGCCGCACCAAAGCGAATGGAATCGCCAAAGTCATAAACACTGGTACCCGGCATCACGGTATCAAGGTCAATCACACAGCAGGCTTTTCTCGTTTTTGCATCCAACAGAACATTATTGAGTTTGGTGTCGTTATGCGTTACGCGCAATGGAAGTTCCCCGGAACTCAGCGCACTCTGCAGTACCCCCATTTCCGACTGTCTGGCAAGCGCAAATTCAATTTCCGGCTGAACCAGCGCCGCACGGTGCAAAGCGTCGCGCTCCAAAACTTCAAAAAAAGCGCGATATCGATCCGGCGTATTGTGAAAATTGGGGATCGTCTCATGCAGCCTTTCCGCTGGAAAGTCTGACAGCATCTGCTGAAATGTGCCAAACCCGATGGCACTTTGGTAGAAGTCCTCGTCTGTTTCCGGCAGCTGAAGACATATGGTGTCCTCAACGAAGTCGTATACACGCCAGTATGCGTCCTGCGTGTGAAGAAAGCTCGCTCCGTCATGTGTCTTTACCAATGTCAAAACGCCGCGTGGGTCATTTGCTTTTGCGCGCAGGAACTCGGTGACTGCGGTGATGTTCTCCATCAGGCCGGGGATGTCGCGGAATGTGTGATGGTTGATCCTCTGCAGGATGTAGCGGCGTCCGCTCGCCGCGACAGCCAAATAGGTGACATTGATGTGCCCGCAGCCATACGGCTCGCAGGAAACCGGTTCAGCGTCCAGCCGGAAGCCACGCAGCACATCAAGTAGGTTTGTGTTCATTTCCATAGTTCCTCCGTGTAGACTCCGTCGGCTTTCATTTTCGCAACAGCCTGCTTGACGGAGTCCAAATCTTCACGGTAAGTCACACCGTACCAGATCTCCTCGCAGGGAAGAACCTGTACGCTTGCGGACTTGTCTGAAAGCTGCTCGTTGACAACAAACGGAAGGAAGTACTCGCACTTGAGTGGATCTGTTTTTATCGCCTCGCGCAGAAACGCACCCATACGAAACCAAAGCTCATCCAGAATTTTAGCGGAGAAGCCCCACAGATTCATTGAAACGACCGTGTCACCAGGCAGCGTGATGAAATGGCTGCCGTCTTCCGTGTATTCGGCATCTGCTCCCTTTTTGAAGATCTTCGTGCGCTCGGTAATCCCTGTGAGCAGGCCGTTTTCGGTTTGACACACGCCACGCGCAACCGAGCCGAATTCCGTCACAGTGTTCTTCAGGAGATACCCAACCATCGCATATTTGCTCTCATCAGTCTGCTTTGCCAAAAAATCAAATATTTCGGTGAAAGCCGTGCGGCCATAAAAATCGTCCGCGTTAATGACGGCAAACGGGCCGTTTATCACACCGCGGCAGCAAGCCAGCGCATGTCCGGTTCCCCACGGCTTTGTGCGCTTGGCAGGAACGGAAACCCCTTCCGGGAGCCGGTCAAGCTCCTGGTAAGCATAGGAGACATGAAAGAACCGCTCCATTCGATCTCCAATGCGCTTACGAAACTCCTGTTCCATCTCATGGGTGATGATAAAGACCACATTACGAAAGCCGGCGCGCCATGCGTCAAACAGGGAAAAATCTATGATGAGATGGCCTCCAGGATCGACTGGCTCGATCTGCTTGAGACCGCCGAAGCGGCTGCCCATGCCGGCTGCCAAAATAACAAGAGTTGGATTTTTCATACAGCCCTCCTTTGAGGAACAGATATTCGCTCGGACGAAACGGCGCATAAACAGTCCGCTTATTTCTCCAGAGCAGTACAAATCGTGCTATACTGACCTTCGGTATACCCAATGCCCCATGCGGCATCGGATTTCCGCTTCCCGCCATACCAAACACGGAGAGTATCCTTTCCTTGATCCAGCAGAAATGCGGTTCGATACAGGCAAAAATCGTCCCAGCTTCCTTCTTCGCCCTGCTCCATCAGAGGATTCGGGAAAGTCTTCCAAGGCTGCCCCGCCTTCTTGACTGCGTAGAACAGTTTGCAGTAGTCACAGTTTGTCCCGTTCGGATAAGCCGGATAAATGGCGTGCAGAGAATCGTCTTCCGGATCACGCCAAATGGTCAGGTGCCAAATCTGGTAGCCCGGCTGAAGGAGATCCTCACAGGTTTCTTCCTCACTCCAGCAGAGGCCGTCCTTTGAGGTACGAACGCGCACCTTGTTTGCCTGATTCTGATAGCCGGTGTTGCCGGTGTCCACATACCACATCTGCCATTCGCCATCCTGCATACGCTGGATGCAAGGGGAAAGGATGCTGTATTTTTGAACGGGATCATGGAGTACAATCTCCGGCTTTGTCCAGTGAACGCCGTCTGCAGAGCGCATGAGCTTGACCCATGACTGCACAATATCGTCCGCCTCCACATAATAGAGCCACAATTCATCGCAATCCTTATTATAGACAAGCTCCACATCACAGTTATGGCCGGGCTTCGGCGCGGGGGTCAGCGGATTCGTCAATCCTGCAGGGACGCTCCATGTTTCTGCATCGTTGGAAACCAGGACAGAAGGATCCTCCAGCCCATCGTTGTTGTAGGGGTATGGTGTCATTGCCATCCAGTACAGGTATCCATGCCAAGGAGCGTCAAAGCGCAGCACCGAAGGATGCGTAGACTGATTGGAACCGTCATAGGTCGGGATGTGCTGCGGACGTACCGCGTTCTTCAAAATACTCACTTTTTTGTCCTCCATTCATTCATGTTAATGGCCTTTCCGCCATTTAGGCGGCTCTCCTCTGCGGCCAGCGCAATAAGGTGACTCTCCACCGAAGCATCCGCGCTGGTTTTGCTTCCTCCTCCACTGTGCAGTGCCTGCAGGAAGTCTCTCATCATGGCGGCGTCGCTGCCGCTATGTCCGCCTGCAGGTGTATGCACATGCAGCGTCGTTCGATTGCCGGTGGCGAAATCGCTGATCTCCAGCGTAGATGACTCCATATTCCCCTGAATCTGACCGTGACTTCCCATAACATTGATGATGCGCTCACAATGCTCGGTAAAGGCACACATCGTCATGGCGGCACTGACGCCGTTTTCATACAGCAGATTTACGACCTGATTGTCCACCACATCGTTATCGCACTGGTAGACACACCGGCCATACGGCCCGCGCTGCAAAGCGTTCAATACGGCCTCGTGTGAGGGATCAAGGCTGACCACGGAAACAAATCCGTCAGATACAGCCCTCGGGTGCTCCAAATAGAACCGGGGCGCATAGTAAGGGCAGTCGTCCCGATGCGCACAACCGTCCAGACAGTATGGCGGCGCACCTGACGGCTTGTGTGCGGCGTTGAAGTGCGCAAGGGAACCAAAGCTGCTGACTGCCTTGCATGAGCTTCCGATCAGCCATGTCAGAATATCTGTGTCATGGCAGCACTTTGCCAGAATCATCGGGCAGCTGTCCTCGCTGCGATTCCAGTTCCCTCGTACAAAGCTGTGCGCCATATGCCAATAGCCAACGCTTTCGATATGCTGAATGGATACGAGTTGGCCGATTGCGCCGCTTTCAATCAACTCCTTGAGCTTCACAAAAAAGGGGGAATAGCGCAGTACGTGACAGATGGAAAGCATCCGGCCTGTCTGCCGCGCCTTTTCGCCCATTGCGATGAGCTCCGCACGGTCATAACTCATCGGCTTTTCACAAAGCACATCATAGCCCTTGTCCAAGGCTTGCAGAACCGGCTCGTAGTGCATCCGGTCCTGCGTGCAGACAAATACACAGTCGGCGAACTTCTCGCACCCAAGAGCGCCCTCCCAGCTTTCAAAACAGTGGCTTTCAGGAATGCCGTGATCTGCAGCGAACGCGGCACGCCGATCTGCACGCGGCTCGGCCACGCCGACAATTTTTAATTCATTTGGGAAATTCAGCGCATAGGCAGCATACACATTTGCTCCCCGCTGCCCAGCTCCCAGCACTATTGCGGTAATTGGTTTCATAGGCAACTCTCCTTATATTTAATTTCCAGCACGGTGTCAATCGGATCGGGCAGCAGATAGGTGAAGTGCGGGATCGTGCCGAGTGTGACAAACGCAAGGTTTTCGTAAGCGTTTGTAATCCAGCTCTCCCCCCGCAGCACCTCACTGCCGTCCGCAAGACGCCGCACCGAGTTGACCCGCTCCGGGGCAAGGCCGGTCAAAGCCAGCGGACCGATAGGGTTGTCCAGAATATGCGCATAGATGTGACCATCCTTTTTTGTGTACCAGCCCCAGTCTGGCTTTGGAAGTTCTGCACTGCCGCAACCGTAGACGCTGTCGCCGTTGACTGCCAGCCACGCGCCAATCTCCTCCAGCAGCCGACAGCTTTCGACATTGAATCTGCCATTAGCGTCCGGCCCGACATTAAGGATCATGTTGCCGCCCTTGCTGACACACTCAACCAGCTTTCGGATGAGCATGGAAGCCGGCTTGTAGTCTGTATCATAGGGGTTGTAGCCCCAATTATTGTTCATGGTCGTGCATAGTTCCCAAGGAACGCGCTCACCCCTGACATTACGAATGCCCTCTGGCGGCAGGATCTGCTCTGGGCTGACGAAATCGCCGCTGTAACACGCCGGATGTTCCGTGACAAGACTGCCAAACCCTTCGCCGCTTGTTTCCAATCGATTGTCAATGACAACATCGGGCTGATGGCGGCGAACCATTTGTATTAACTCTGTGGCCTTCCATGCCTCGCCACGCAACTCGTCATACGCATAATCGAACCAAAGGATGTCGATCTTGCCGTAATTGGTGACCAACTCCTCAATCTGCCCGTGCATATAGGCAAGGTAGCGGTCAAAGTCGATTTTCTCATCCTGATAAGCCGGATTACCGCGCATTGGATGATTCAGGTCGCTGAACTTCGGGAAATCTGGATGATGCCAGTCAATCAGAGAATAGTAGAGACCAACACGGAGCCCTTCGGCACGAACAGCATCCACAAATTCACGTACCAAATCGCGTCCACAGGGTGCATTCGTGCTCTTGTATTCGGTCAGGCGGGAGTCAAACAGGCAAAAGCCGTCATGATGTTTTGCGGTTAGTACCACATACTTCATCCCAGCTCGCTTTGCACGCCGAGCCCAGTCCTTCGGGTCATAAGCGTTTGCCGTAAACTCCTGCATATAGCGCTCATACTGCTCTGCGGGAATTCGAGCCTCGCTCATATACCATTCGCCGCGACCGGGGATCGCATAAAGCCCCCAATGCAGAAACATTCCAAACCGGGCGGACTGAAACCACTGTGTCCGTTTTTCTCTTTCTGTCATATTGACTATCCTTTCACTGCTCCTGCCGTCAGCGATTTAACGAAAGTCTCTGACAACAGGCAGAAAATAATGATGGTGGGAAGAACAATTAAGATGATTGCCGAGAACATGCCGTTCAGGTTTTTGGAATATGCCGTTGTAAACTGTCCAAGTAATGCGGGAAGCGTCATATTTTCCTTCGACTTGAGCAGAATGGATGCAAAGTAGTATTCGTTCCAGTTATTCAGAAACGCCATAATAGCCGCTGTTGCAAGCCCTGGCTTTGCAATGGGGACGATGATTCTGAAATATGTGCCGACATAGCCGCAGCCGTCCATCATAGCGGCTTCCTCCATCTCCTTCGGGATGGTAAGGAAATAGCTGCGAAGAATAAAGAAGGTCACAGCGATACCAAGGCTGGAGTATACAAAAATGATTCCCGTCAATGTGTCCTTGAGCCCAAGATCAGATAGGAGACGATAGATAGGAAAGCTGATGGAAATCGAGGGGATGAATAAGGTGGAAGCAAACATCAGCGTAACGAGGTTTTTCCCTTTGAAGGATATCCTTGCGGACACATAAGCCGCAAGAGAAACCACAAAGACGCTGATTACCGTAGATATAACCGTAACGATCAGGCTGTTCAGAAAATATTGGCCGATATTGAGTTTTGTGAATATAGTGATGTATCCGTCAAAGACCCATTCATCAGGAAGGCCCAAGCCGCCGGGTGTCCGCTTAAAAGAATTCAGGAAGACCCAGAGAATTGGATATAGGGAAATCATCAGCACAAAGGCCATTAAGAGATACCGCAGCAGTTTTGCGGGAAGTGAAAATGCGTTATCCTGTTTCATGATCAAGTCCCCCTTTAATCCGATGTATCCGAACGGAACGCACGGTTGATAAGGCAGACGATCAGAATTCCGAGTATGAACTGGATCACACCTGCGGTATTACCACGCGCAAAATTCAACTTTGTACTGCCGAGAGAGGTTTTGTAGATATAATAGCTCAATGAATAGGTAGCGTTATCGGGCCCACCAGCGGTGATGAGTGCGATCTCATTGTAAAGAAGCAAGCCGTAATTTGCTGCCATTACCGAAATCGTTCCAATCATCGGGCGAAGCAAAGGCAACGTAATGTGCCGGTCGATTTGCCATTCAGACGCACCTTCGATGCGGGCAGCCTCATAAATTCCGGGGTCAATGGAGAATATCTGCGTCAGAAGCAAAAGACAGTTTGCGCCGCCGAAGAGAATGAAGGTAAAGGTAATCCCCCAGAAGGCATAGGTTGGATTTGATAAAACACTTACATCCGATCCGGGCCAGATCCTGTTGCACAATTCTGTAACAATGCCGCGTGCCGGGCTGTAGAGATTTAGGAAAATAAGGCCGATGGCGGCAGTGGAAATAATATTTGGAATCAGGAACATATTGCGCGTGAATCGCCAACCACGCATTTTTTTGGACAAGGTCAACGCAACAAGGATCGTAAACGGAACCTGGATCAGCAGTGTCAATGCGACCCACTTTAGAGAGTTGGCCAGCGCCATCTTAAAGTTTGCGTCATAACGAAACAGCTTTATATAATTATCAAAGAAATGTCCCCAGCCCAGAAACTCTGGAGCTGTGAAGTTTTCATAGTTCCACGAACAGAAGGATGTCAAGAATATCGTGATCAGGGGATATGCATAGACAACTAAAAATAAAGCCGTGCAAGGGGCAAGGAAGGCCAGAATAAACCCTCGCTTTCTATACGTTCTCGCCCCTGAGAAAACGTCATTGATCTTAGCTCCCGCCTTCATGATGTATTGTCCTTTCTCCGCTTTCTAAAAAGAGAAGGGGACATGCCGCCCCCTTCTCTCGTAACCATTTACAATCAGCTCGCTGCGATGACAGCATCAAGCTCGCTCACTACATTGTCCACCGTCTTCGAGCCATCCTTCAAGCCGGCATACTTGGCCTGAATTTCGCCTTCGAAGTCACCAAACTGGTTACCGAGGCCGAGGGCCTGATAGTCAGCCTCCATGCACAGCTGGCACGCGGATACCAGCAGCTTTGCTTCGGGAGCATCGACCTTGTCGATCAGTGACATATAGTTCACCTTGGTGCTGGGAGCCATGCCGATGCCATAGGAGATAATCTTGTTAGCAATTTCCTCACTCGTCATGTATTTAATGAATTCAATGCAGGCCGCCGTCTGCGCCTCGGTCAGACCGTTCGAAACGACAAAGCCTGTGCCGCCGGACATAAGAGACGCGCGCTTGCCGGACTCATTTGTCGGGAAGTTAGCGGGCTTGATGTTCTCCGCACCGGCCATGCAGTCCACACTTCCACCGGCATCCCAAACACCGTTAAAGAGCATCGCCGTCTTGCCATCAAAGAAATCGGTACGATACTGCTCATCGTCGTCACCGCCGGGGCCGAAGTTGGCGGAGTCGATCTGCTGGAGTACCTTCTCCTGCATGAAGGTCATGACCTCGCGGAAGGCGGGATCGTCAAAGGAAGTAACATCCGCACCCTTCGCATAGAAAGCGCGAGTAGCGGCATCTGCCTGGAAGCGGCCTGCGGTCAGAATGTTGGTGGGCCAGCCGGCGTTCAATCCGAATGGAGTAATACCAGCGTCAACCAGCATCTTAACCGCATCTTCAAAGTCCGCCCAAGTATTCCATTCGGCAGGAACCTTTGCACCGGCCTGCTTAAACAGTGCCTCGTTGTACCAGAAGCCAACAGCTTCGATCTGCTCACGGACGGAATAGATCTTGCCGTCTGCGGTCAGATTCTGATCATAGCAGACACCTGCGCCTGCCTTGAAGTTTGCATCCCCATCCAGATACGGTTTCAGGTCGAGAATCAGACCAGCCGCACTTGCGACGGGGACGATGTTCCAGCCGCCAAAGTCGGCGATGTCATAGAACTTGCCGCCGCTAATGTCGTTGAGCGCGGTGTTGTAGATGCCCTCTGCACCGGACTCATCAGGGAGTGCAACAAAGGTGAACTCATCCTTGTGCATATCCGCAAAATCCTGATAAATCTGCCTCATCTGTGCGGCAGCAGGCCACTCGGACTCATCGTGATAGTAACCGTGGACAAAAGTGATAGTAGCCTTCTCGGAATCTTTTTCCTTATCGTCCCCAGGCTTCTCCGTCTTGCCGCATCCGGCAAGTGTGCCGAGAATCAGAAGAAGTGTCAGAAGAAGTGCAAGTGTCTTTTTCATAGTCCATTCCTCCATTTTGATATTGATGGTTAATAGATGTAGCCGAATAGACCCAAAGGTCTTATTAAGCACCTTCAGTTTATCTGACAGTGAGGTAGGATACCATAAAACTTTTTGCCGAAATATTGAGTTTTACACACCCGATCAAAAGAATAACGCCGCGAAATTGTGCGGTTTGCACAATTTCGCGGCGTTATTCA
>OLNO01002792.1_pt1 | contig 11259 bp, 9 predicted proteins | sample 1672861 | NCBI WGS metagenome assembly OLNO01 (sample SAMEA3136731, study PRJEB25190) | human gut metagenome | reverse complement strand
CTTCACGCCCTACACAACGGGCTGCCACATCATCATTGCCGACGGCCTGAAGGGCACCGACGACGTGGAGGTCCCGGTGGAGGGCGGCGAGTACGTGAAGGCCGCCAAGATCGGCCGGGCGGTGATGGACGCGGACGTGTTCATCTCCCTGACCCACTTCAAGGGCCATGAGCAGGCGGGCATGGGCGGCACGCTGAAAAACATCGGTATGGGCTGCGGCTCCAGAGCGGGCAAAATGGAGCAGCATGCGCAGGGCAAGCCGGAGATCGACGAGAGTCTGTGCCGGGGCTGTAAGCGCTGCATGAAGGAATGTGCCAATGATGGACTGGTATATGATGAGACCACACATAAGATGCACATTGATCATGAGAAGTGTCTGGGTTGCGGACGCTGCATCGGCGCCTGCAATTTTGATGCGATCCACAGCGGCGATGCTGCGGCGACGAAGGATTTCAACTGCCGCATGTCAGAATATGCGAAGGCTGTCGTGGACGGCAGACCGAATTTCCATATTTCTCTGGTAGTGGATGTGTCTCCAAACTGTGACTGCCACTTCGAGAACGATGCTCCTATTCTGCCTAATATCGGTATGTTTGCATCCTTTGATCCACTGGCGCTGGATCAGGCCTGCGTGGATGCCTGCCTGAAGCAGACACCGCTGCCGAACAGCCAGCTGGCGGATGCTATGGCAAAAGAAGGCTTTTGCGATCATCATGATCATTTTGAAAATACCACTCCCAATGCGGAGTACAAGACCTGCCTGGAGCATGCGGAGAAGATCGGCATCGGCAGCAGAGACTATGAACTGATCACGATTTCGTAAGCTTGAAAAGCGAAGAAATCGTTTATGAAGTAATTTTTGGAGAGGATGAACTTATGCAGCCAATGGTAAGCATCATTGTTCCGATATACAATGCGGAACAATATTTACGACGCTGTGTCGACAGCATTTTGAACCAGGAATATACGGATTATGAACTGCTGCTGGTCAATGATGGCAGTACGGATGCTTCCGGCGATATTTGTGAAGAGTACGGAGACCAAGATCCCAGAGTCATTGTGATCCAAAAGGAGAACACCGGAGTCTCTGACAGCAGAAACCGGGCGCTTGACCGTGCCCGGGGAAAATATCTGCAGTTCCTCGACAGTGACGACTGGATCACACCGGATGCCACCAGACTGTTCGTGCGGGCAGCGGAGGAGTACGGCTGTGACATGGTCATTTCTGACTTTTACCGCGTGGTGGGAGAGCGTCTGTCCCCCAAGGGAGACATCGAAGAGGAGGGCGTGCTCACCAGAGAAGAGTTCGCAGCACATATGATGGAGAATCCGGCGGATTTTTATTACGGTGTGTTGTGGAACAAGCTGTACCGCAGGGATATTGTGGAAGAGCATAAGCTACGCATGGATACGGATATCAGCTGGTGTGAGGATTTTATGTTCAATCTGGAATATATCCGCTATGCGAAAGTATTCTATGCCCTGCATGCGCCCATTTATTATTATGTGAAGAGGAAAGGCTCTCTTGCCAGTCAGGGCATTAATATCTCGAAGACTGTGAAGATGAAGCTTATGATGTTTGAGTACTACAACAACTTTTATAAGCATGTGTTGGACGAAGAGGATTATGAGAAAAACCGGCTTCAGGTGTACCATTTTCTGGTGGATGCAGCGAAGGACGGCTTTGTTTTCCCGGCATCGATCCCAGGAAACCGGAGGCTCGGAGAGGAGCGGAGCAGTGCGCTGCAGGAGGTGATCTCCGATGATGGGATCATTGTGGATAAATACCGGGACCGGAAACTTCTGGTGCCGGACGGCAGCCATCTCGTCCTTGCTCAACGCCATACAGCCAAGATTCTGCTCCAGCCAGCGGGTCATGCGCCCCCTCAAATGCGGGTAGAGATAGGTGGTGAGCGCAGCGCGGCTTTCGTCGTATTCTCTGTTCTGAATCCGCGTCAGAAGCTCCACGGCGCCCTCGCCGCAGAGATCGTCCAGAATCGTTTTCGTATACGCGGAACACTGATTCGGATGATGCTGCTCCATTATCAGGCAGTTGAACTCCGCCGCGGTTTCCTTGGCGATGCCGCGGATCAGACCGATGTTTTTATGGTACAGCTTTTCCAGCGCAGCTTCATCACCGTCATAATATTGGCGAATTAGTTGCTCGTTGGTCATGCTTGCTCACCCGCCTTCTTCTTCGGCGGACGGCCCCTCGGATTGGCCGTTCTGGTGATCCCGCAGTGCTGGTAAACGCGCTCAGAGGAAATACGCTGCTCGAAAGCCTCTACGGAGATATTCGCGTCGCGCAGGGCATCATAGAGCAGATCCCGCACATAGTCCTTGGCTTTTCTTGTGTCCTCCTGTGAGATCGCGCCCCGCTGCATATCCTTTGTGATGCGGGCAAAGGCGGTCACCTTGACTTTGACCTTGGGAATGTCCTTCGCCAGCTCCTTCTGCACCTCCACCGTGCCGAACTGCCGGCAGGTGTAGCCGGGCGCATGGGGACACGCCCCTTCGCAGTACAAAGCATGGACACCGCTCTTGAGCAGAAAATACCGTCCGCAGATGATGCAGCGGCGGATGTTGTACCCACTGTTCAGCGCCAGCATATAATCGGCTTTCATCAGCGCCTGCAAGCTGTCGGTCACGTGCTCCTGACAGATAGCGACAGAGCCGTCCGGCAGCGGCCGCGGCACATAGGAAAGCTCGTAGGCATCGTGGGTCGTATAGCAGTCGCCGTTGTTGCGGATGGGATTGACGATGAGCTTTTCCGCAATGCGTTCATCATTGTAGAAGCCGTAGAGTGCTGCGGCATAGTCCTCTGGGCTGTTATGCTTCAGCTTGGACAGACTAAAGCTGATGAAATTCCGAATAGTACCGTTGAAAGCGCGAATGTCGTGAAGATATGTTTCATAACGGCGGATGTACTTTTTGTAATCACGCCATGCGTCCTTGGTAGGACCGATGGCACGAAGCATTTCGTAATAAAAGGCATCGCCTTTTTCTAAAGCTGCTTCGCTCGGATGGAACAGGTCAAGCGGAACATCCTTGACCGTTTCACTGCGCGCGGAGATTTCATTCGCCACGCGCTCAAGTCGTTTCCGTTGTATCTCTTCTGACGGCTCATGCTCCTCTTTCGGAAACAAATCGAACTGCCCCGTGATCTCCCGTATGACAGAGAAGAAAGCGTCCTCGCTCTCGTCCAGCAGCAGGCGGAACACAGCGTAGCGGCGCAGCACTCCGCATAGCGCCGCCAGCTCCTCATTCAGCTTCCACCAAAGCTCTATGCTCCCGCTCTGCTCATATTCTTCCGCAAGGCTGGTGACCTGCTTCATGCGTTTGCTCATGGGTCGATATTCGTCCGGCGACAGATTCAGCAGATCGGCGGTCAACATACCGGCAGTGAACTGCTGACCGTATAACTCCAGCGTACTGCCATAGGTGTAGAAAACGATGCTGCCCTCCATGTGTGCCCCTCCTGGTAAAATCTGTCCTACATGAATTTTAATCTGTCCATGCTTTTTCTCAGCATAGCATAAATTCCTCCACAATACAAGCAGAGGGAAGAAACCACGCGCCGTCCCGTGGTAACGCCCCTCTGCTTTTTTCGCTCTCATCGTTCCGATGGGAGCAATATTTTTTAAGGAGGATTCGAAATTGAAAAAAGAAAACAGATTGCTGACCATCGACGGTGAAACGCTGATGAGTCAGCCGCTCACACCGTTGAATTTCGTGGTGGACACACTGCTCTCTCAAGGATTGCACATCCTCGCAGGATCTCCAAAGGTGGGAAAATCGTGGCTGGCGCTGTGGCTGGCCGTCACGGTGGCAAAGGGCGAACAAGTCTGGGGCATGAGTGTGGAGCAAGGAACTACGCTCTATCTCTGCCTGGAGGACTCCACCCTCCGCATCCAGAACCGTTTGTTCGAGATCACGGAGGACGCCCCCGCCAACGTCCACTTCTCCACCAACAGCGATACCCTTGGGAAGGGTCTGGAGGAGCAGCTCTGTGCGTTCCTTACTGAGCATCCCGACACGGTGCTGGTCATCATCGACACGCTGCAAATGATCCGCGGCGCCGGTTATGACAACACCTACGCAAATGACTACCGTGACCTCTCCGCGCTGAAGCGTATTGCGGATGCCCACGGCATCGCCATTCTGCTGATCCACCATCTGCGGAAGGAGCTTGCCGACGATGTGTTCAGCCGCATCTCCGGCACAACGGCCATCAGCGGCGCGGTGGATTCCAGCTTCACACTGGTAGAGGACAAGCGCGGCAGCGGCAAGGCAAAGCTCTCCTGCATCGGGCGCGACATTGAGTACCGGGAGCTGACGCTGGAGCGCAACGCGGAAAATGTGTGGGAACTGGTGTCGGACAGCCGGACGCAGCCGGAGCTGCTGGGCGACCGGATCGTCATTCTTCTCTCTGAGCTGATGCGTGACCGCGCGGAATTTATCGGCACTCCCACGGAGCTGTCCGCGCAGATCGACCCTGCGGGCAGCGAGGGCATCACGCCGAAGAAGGTATCCCGTCTGATCCTACAAAGCGTTGCCGCACTAAGCAAAACCGGCATTTCCGCCGTGGTGCGCCGCAGCAACGGAAAGCGGCTCATTGAGCTGCGCCGTGCCGAAAGTGACGATGCACAGGGTACCCAAGCGGTTGACCCTATCGACCCTGCCGATGTCTCAGGCGGTGAGAACGCCCCGTGTTTCGCCCTGTGAGCCGCTGTGTGCGCGGTTTGGAGACGGGGTGGCGTGTGTGCCCGCCGAGGGGATATTCAGCCCACACAGGGCGAATTCTGGGGCGGCATAAAAACGGCGAATACGCCGCCGTAACTCCTGTGCATCCAGTGTTTCAACGGCATGAAGCGCACGCCGAGGGTAGTGATACCACCCCCCACATAGAAGCGCCGAAAAAATGCAAAACGGGAGTTTTTATCACCGCCCCCAACAGGGCTCCCGCCGAAACCCAGCGAAGCGGTTTCGGTGGGAAGAAGGCGGTACAGCGGAGTGAGCGAGTTTTCGTCGGCGGCAGCGACAGAAACGAGTGATATGCAGCTTGTGCCGCCGACGGCCAGCATCGCATTTGTCTGGTCTGCGGCGAAGCCGCTGCCCTGCCAAATGCACCGAGCGGGCAAAGCCCTGCACCCAAATTCCGGGCGGAAGCCCGAACCCACTTAAAGCTACGATTGGAGAAAAACATGAAAAAAGATATCAAATTCAGCACGCGCATGGCGTCCGCTGACCGCGAGAAGATCAGGGCACTGGCGGCGAAAGCCCACATGTCCATGAGCGACTACATCACCGCCTGCTGTCTCGGCAAGCGGATCGTGGTCATCGACGAACAGAAGGAGCTGCTCCGCCAGCTCAAGGGCATCGGCAGCAACATCAACCGCCTCACCGTCCTCGCCAACATGGGCAAGGTGCAGGTCATCGGACTCGACAAGGCCGCGCAGGAACTGTCCGAGGTCAGCGCCGCGTTGCGGTCAGTCATGGAAGGTCGGTGAGCCGTATGGCCATCGTACATTTTGTGAACTACAAGCGGGGCACACAGTCCCGCGCCGCCATGCGCGGCGTGATGCTCTATGTCATGCAGAAAAAGAAAACCACATGGGAGGGCGCGCCGCTCGTCAGCGGCATCAATTGCCAGCCGCAGAGCGTCTACGACGATTTCCTGAACACGAAGCTGCTCTACCACAAGGACGGCGGCGTGATGTTCTACCACATGGTACAGAGCTTTCCGAAAGGCGCGGCGGTCGATCCCCGGCAGGCCCACGAAGCCGCGCGGCGGCTGGCGGAATACTTCGACGGCTGCGAGGTGCTGGTCTGCACCCATGTAGACCGGGAGCACATCCACTCCCACTGCGTCATCAACTCTGTCAACTTTGAGACCGGTAAAAAGCTGCACATGGCAAAGGAACAACTGCAAGAGTTGATGCGGCGCAATGACATGATCTGTCAGGAGATGGGCCTGCCGGTCTTTGACGCACCAACGCAGCAGGCCCGCGGCATGAGCGGTGCGGAATACCACACGGCGCTGAAAGGCCAAAGCTGGAAACTGCGGCTGGCAAATACGATAGACGATTGTATGCGCTATGCCGCCGACAAGGATGCCTTCGTTTCCCTGATGGCATCCGAGGGCTATGCCGTCCGCTGGGAGAGCGGCCGCAAGTACATCACCTACACCACGCCGGACGGACTAACGTGCCGCAACAACAAACTACACGAAGAAAAGTATTGCAAGGAGGCCATGGAGCATGAATTCAGAATACGTGCAAAGCTCGTCCAGAGAAAATTCCATCGAGCAGCGGAAACCGATGGAGGAATTGAAGCGGATGAATCAGCCGAGCAGCGCGCCGCAGCAAACAGCGCAGCCGATCCAGCCCATCGTGATCCAGTGCGATTTGCCGCAGACGCTGAACAAGCTGACAAAACAGGCGGACGGGATGAACTTGGAACTGGAGGAAATTCGAAAAACTCTGCCGGAGTTGAAAACGCACATCGATCTGACATCAGTGCAGAAGTCACTGGCGGAGATGAACAAACTGCTGGAACGGGTTGGGAACCTGAGCGAGAAGTATTCCTGCAAATGGATTCGGTGGCTACCGGACTTCAGCCTGCTGGTAGCCCTCAAGTGGATCGCACTGCTTGTGGTGATCGGTGCGGCGGCACTGGCCGGGTGGTATGGCGTGGTAGCGATCCGCAGCCTGTCCCCCTGATCCCCGCCGCGGCTGGGCTGGCTGCCGCAGGGACACTACTGGATGAAGATGAGGACGCCGAGGAAAAGCGGCGGCGCATGGAGGCGAAAATCGCCGCCGAAAACTTCGGCGCGGCGGTCGGCTTCGCCGCAGGCGCGGCTCTGGCTGTGAAAGAGAAATTGGATGAGCAGGCTGTGCAAGAAAAACAGCAGCAAACCATGGGAGGGTTCTAAAAATGGCAAGCATCAAGCAACTGGACGAGCGGCGATATAAGATCACCGTCAGCAACGGCTACCGACCCAACGGCAAAAAAATCAGCAAGGCAAAGACCATCCAAGTCCCGCCCGGTGTTCCCAAGCGCGGCATTGGGCAGTATGTCGCCCACGCCGCCGAGGAACTGGAGCGCAGCTTCAAGACTGGCTACGCCGAGGACGGCGAGATGACCTTTGAGGAATTCGCCTCCCGCTGGCTGAAGCGGCAGACGAAATATGCCCCCAGCACCATCGCCGCATACCGCCGGATGCTGGAGGTGGTGTATCCCATGATCGGCGGCATCCGCCTCAATAAGCTCCGACCGATGGCACTGGAAAATATGCTCTCCGAGCTGCGCAAGCGCAAGCACCACGGAAAGCGCATCAACGAATCCACCGCGCAGCGATACCTCTCTGTGGTCTCCGCCGTACTCAGCGACGCCAAGCGCAATGAGATCATCGAAAAGAATCCCGCGCGGATGTTAGACCTGCCCACACCGCAGCGCACGGTACAGCGCATCCCCACGCGAGGTGAGGCGGAAAAGCTGCTGGACGCGCTGGCAAAGGAACCGCGGCACTACCGTCTGTTTTATCTACTCTCCATGTATACCGGCTGCCGCCGGGGCGAGCTGTGCGCTCTGCAATGGTCGGACTTCACCGGCACGCAAAACGGTCTGCTGCTTACCGTCAGCCGCTCCCGCAGCAGCGTTCCCGGCAAGGGCATCGTGGAGGGCTCTACCAAAAACGGCAAGAGCCGTGAAGTCTATCTCTCCTCTGACCTGCGGGGTATCCTCCTCGCCTACAAGCGCCGCAAGCAGATGGAGGCGGACAAGCAGCGCCGCAAGCTCAGTCCCTATCTCTTCACCGACGAGCAGGGGCAGCTCATCCGCCCGGACACCTTCACCAAGCGGCTGCGGAAGATCTATGCCGCCATCGGCTTTCCGCGGGAGTACCACATGCACACCCTGCGGCACTACTTCGTGACATCCCTTCTGCACTGCGGCGTGGACAAGCAGACGGTGGCAGACCTCGTGGGTCATGCGGATACCGGCTTCTTAGAGCGTACCTACTGCCACCCCCAGCAGGCGCAGAAGGAGCAAGCGGCCGACTCCATGCTCACCATGCTCCGTCCGGACGGCGAGCAGATCTTCAATCTCGCCGCCGCCTGTTCTCCGAAGCGGTACAGCGCATGATTGTTGCTTTCGTAGAAATTCATTTTTCAAGAAAATTGTAATAGCTTTACCGCTGTGCTTGCGGTATGTTGTGCTTGCAAAATAAGTCTCAACTGTACCGAGGTCAAATGAAAGAGAGGTCATTTTTATGGCAAGCATCCGCAAGCGCGGCAGCAGCTATCTCATCGTGGTCTCCATGGGCTATGACTACAACGGCAAGCGCATCAACCCCCGGCAGAAAACCGTTCACCCACCGGAGGAGCTGACGCCCAGGCAGGTCGAAAAGTGGCTCAATGAACAGGCAGTCCTCTTTGAGCGGGAGTGCCGCCATGCGCCACAGCCCGTCCAACAGCTCACGCTGGCAAAATACATCGACCTGTGGCTGACGGACATCGCCCCCGGCAAGCTGGCGAAGTCCACCATCCGCCGCGACCGGCAGGACATCGAGCGTATCCTCCCGGCGCTGGGTCACTACAAGCTCACAGAACTGCGGCCGGAGCACTTCCGGAATTTCTACGCAGAGCTGCGAAAAGTCATCCGTCCCGACACAAAAAAGCCACTCTCCGAGTACACCATTGAGGGCGTGCACGCTACGTTGTGCAGCATCCTCTCTGATTCCGTGGAGGGTGGCTTTCTTTCGCATAATCCGGCGTGGCGCACCTACCGCTACGCCGGGCGCAAGTGTGAAAAGAAAATCGCGGACGAGGAAACGGCACAGAAAATCATCGCCGCGCTGGAGGGCGAGAGCATCAAGTACGAAACCTACTTCAAGCTCATCATCGCCACGGGGATGCGGCGGGGCGAGTGCTGCGGATTGAAGTGGTGCGACATTGATTGGGAGCAGCGTTCCATCCACATCTGCCGCAACGCGGTCAAGGTGACGGACGAGGAGATCTTCGTAAAAGAACCCAAGACCCGCGCAGGTGACCGCTATGTGTACTTCTCCGCCGAGATGGAAAGTCTCCTGTGGGAGTACCAAAAAGAATGTCGGTATATCACCGAAACCTATGACCAGCGGCAGCTGACCGCCGATGACTTTCTGTTCCGCCGCCAGGGAGCGCAGCTGCCCATGACGCCCACCACCTTCACCTACCGCTTCAAGCTGATCCTCAAGAAGAACGGCCTGCCGCAAGAGCTGAACGTCCATTCTCTCCGGCACACCGCCGCCAGTCTGATGATCGCGGGCGGCACGGATGTGGCCACGGTAGCGGGCATCCTCGGCCACAGCCAGCCCTCCACCACGCTGGACATTTACACCCACGCCTTCGACAAGAACAAAAAGGCCGCCAGCGCGTGCTTGCAGGGAATGTTGGAGATTTGAATCACACTTCCGCACACATAGGTCGTCAGGATTAGCAGATGAAGATATTTCTGGTTCTTTTTGGAACTATATCTTCCTTCAATATGGTTTCAAGTCAGAAAATTCCGAGGCTGCAGCCAATAGATTGTACAATTATTTCAGAGGTGCAATCAAAGGTACATTGGCACACTACAAACGTTTTTTCGCGCCTGAAGGGACTCAGCAATATTACACCTCTCTGCTGCTCCACGCTCTGGCACCAAAGCAAAGCATAGAATCTCTCTACTCCATTCTATTTGATTTTTATGTGAAAAACTTAGATTTCCAATATGTAACGGGCTATGGAGATCGTAAATACTGAACTGATTTACACAGTATAAGCGCAACGGCGGCAGGGAGAAACCCCTGCCGCCGTTTTTTTCTGTGCCATCTAAGTGAGCAGACCATTTTTACTTCCGCAGAGCAAAACGGTAAAATCTTGTTAGGACACCCTAAGACCCGTTAGCGCGTTATAGCTACACAGGTTAGTTTCCATAGTAGACAGCAATAGGATGGATTACGCACAGGTTCCTTTCTTTTGTTGGTAGAAGTTGTCGTAAAACTTCATTTACGCTAAATTGTAGTGTAGCAAATATGTTCTGCGAATCATTGGGATCGGTATCTTCGCCGATAATATTTGTAATCATCCCAACGCAAGTGATTTCACCACCATATTTGAATCCTAAGTTCTGTGCATCAATACGGAAATAACGATCATCCAAAGGGATAAGGTACCCATCCGAAGAAATCAGCATTCGGTTATAAGGAATAATCTGGCGAACCATATCGATTATCTCTTTGATTCCATCATACTGTTTCCCGCTGGCAGCAACTGCTTCTTTAATCTTGGCTCGGATTGCGTTGCTATTTGATCTTTGTTGTGAACGATTAAGACTTTCTGTTGCAACGGATGCGGTGGTTTCAATTTTCTCTTTCTCTGTTTTCTTTAAATACTCAATCAGACCGCCTTTTGAAAAAATTCTCTCCAGATAATCAAAATCAACGACATCGAAAACTCTTGTCAGCTCAACATATGCACCATAATCATCTTGATCCTGCCCATTAGAAGTCAAACATACAGGGGTAATACTATCATACGCAATGTCGAATGCTGCATCGTGAAGTGTTTTGGTTATAATCTCTCGAGATGCCGAATGTACTTCCTTTTCCGTGCCAATGCCTCCTCGGATATCAAGTTTAAGCTCTGCATTAAAAACTTTTAATAGCTTTCCCCCAGCGTCACCTTCGAGATTGCCGGAGATTGACTTGTTTGTGGATTTCTGCTCGCCATTCTCTTCTTCAGTAGAGAAGCCTGTGATAATGCCTTTTTCACTTTGTGCAATAATTGAGTTAACGATATCTGTATCCAAGTAAAGAAACTGTTTCATAGAAGACACTTCCTTTCTATGTAAGCCTTATTTTACGACAGCTTTAGTTGCCTTAATCTTACGATTGCTATATGCCACAACATCTTTGATAACCAGCTTATGAATAGCAGAAATGATTATCGCCATTTTATCATAATCAGGGTTGCCCGCTTCATTCACCGGCAGAGATATGTAAAGTGCATCTGCATCCTTTGCATAGAAATTATGGCCGTAATCGAATTGCCCATTATGGGAAGATTTGTGAATTGCTGTTGTAACAAATATCGATGCGTATTTCGGCAAATTCTCCGTATGTACGACTGCGATATGATCATCACCGCCATAAATATAATTTCTATATTTCGCAGAGCCGAACATATCGATTGTGGTTGTATTCTTCTCGAACACCTCGACCTCGTTGCTGATATA
>OLNO01002781.1_pt1 | contig 11299 bp, 5 predicted proteins | sample 1672861 | NCBI WGS metagenome assembly OLNO01 (sample SAMEA3136731, study PRJEB25190) | human gut metagenome | reverse complement strand
GTTTGAACGATTTTTTTACGAAACAGAGTGTATGAAATGCAACTGGAATGTAAGAAAACTCCGCAGACAGATAAAAACTAACCTTTATGTAAGAGCTGGTATCATAAAATACACATAACGATTCAGAACCCCATCTTGATTCCGCTTACGCTGCATCTCGATGTTGCTTCTCGCTATATGAAATTCCACAAAAATAGCTCATTCATGTAACCATGATTCGCAATTTTTCTTCCATTTCGCATGGCTCTGAATCGTCAAAAACTCGCAAATAATTTGAAAGCAGGGAGTTCTTTCATGAACATTACTTCAAAATACCGCTCTCTTTCGATTCAGGCACGGGCGGCAGCGGTAGCCAACGTAGTGCTGAACTTTATTTTTATCCGTATTTTCGGTTATGTTGCAGCCGGTTACACGACGCTGGCATGCTATATTCTGTATTCGGTTGGACACTATGTGGTGAGCAAACGGATTCTGGTGGCAGAAGGCATTGAGGAAAACCTGATGGATGCCGGATTTCTGCTGGCATGTTCCGCATTTCTGATTGGAGTAAGCGTAATCTGCAATCTGCTGTTCCCATACAGGATCCTGCGGTATGCGATTCTGTTCGCAAGTGCAGGCCTGGTGTTCTGGAAACGGGAACTGTTGATGAATACGATGGCAGACATCCGCAAAAAGTAAATCAAAAGAAGAAAGAAAAGGAAAATTTACATGAGTACCAGTATTTCAATAAAAGAATTAAAAGAACTCGATCCGTCGAGCTATCAGATCGTGGATATCCGCGACGCAGTAGAGATTTCCCACGGAGCCATTCCGGGGGCGCTTGCGATGAAGACAGAAGAAATTGAGACCAGCGATGCGATTGATCGGACGAAAAAGATGATCATCTGCTGCAGCCGTGGCCGGTTCAGTGTGGCAGCCGCAGAAGAAGCAGGACAGGAAAAAGAAGTTCATTCATGTACAGAAAAATAGAAGAAACGCCGGCGCGGAAGATTTTCAGCCATCTGGACACCTACAACCGGTATGAGAAAGGCATTCGTGAGATCCCGTTGGACTCGCTGATGCTGCTGGCAAAGACGTACGACTGCAGTCTCGATTACCTCGCAGGTATTTCCGACCAGCCGCGAAAATATGGAAAATAATGCCAGAAACCGTACCGCTTCTGAAAAAATACGGTTACAGGCAGCCTGAAAGAGAAAAGAGGCTGTCGCACGAATAGCAAATTTCGGCATCCCCAGTAATAATTGAAAGGATCCCAGCATCATATCGAGCGATTCATCCGGTATAAGATCCCCTTTTCACTCAGGATATTTTCATAGGATTCTTGACGCTTCTCTAAGAAACTTTTGGAGATGTACAGACGTTTATTCCCTTTAGCACGGGAACATCGTTCTTTATACGGACAGCCTGTAGGTACTCTTGGTTCAGTAGGGTGACCGCCTCCTGTATTTTCAGAAACATATTTTCTTCCCATTCGTTCCAAGCGACGTACCATCTGATAAAACAGGGCTTCGCAGGTGTCTGCCAAAAATCCAGTACGGAACCTTGCAATCGTGCTGTGATCCGGTGCTTTCTGACCAGCAAGCAGCTACATAAAGTTAATATCACGTTTACAAGCGGTTTCAATCTTTCTGCAAGAATAAATATTTTGGGAATAAGCATAGGTCAGGATCTTGAACATGGTCTTTGGGTCCACTGCCGGATTTCTGCCTTTGGCAGAGTAAGCCTGATACAGCAAGCTGTAATCTAATTCCTCCAATTCGTGGCTCAGCAGTCGGACAGAATCATCATCAGGAACCAAACCTTCCAAATTTAATGGCAAAACCAGTTGATAAGGCTCGCCGAATTCGGTATAATTTTTATGGTATTTTATGTATTTGGTCATACTTAATTATACCATGGATTGCGGGCTCTTCGGAGTCCGTTTTCTGCTTTTGGACATAAAAATGGAGCTATTGCTCCATAGATGATTACTCATCTATTTTGCAACAGCCCACTTGACTTCTCTTAATTGTGCACATCACCTGAAGCATCTGATTGCAAAATTTCTACAGAATGGATTGCATGAGTAAGATATGCATCCGGTGCAATACAGGATTCAAACTCCCAAACGGTATCGTAAAAGGCCGAAAAAATTCGATTCAAACTAATTTTGTTCGGAATACAGATATTGTAATACGGTGTATTTCTCCTAAAACGCAAATAAGAAAACTCATCTGCAAAAAACAGTGTCGGTCTTGGGATATGCTGGTAATCAGACAGCAAACCATTCGGCAAAATCTTAATCTGAAGCGCATTTGAAATTTCATGCAGATGTTTCATATGCTTAAAAAAATGAAGACGCTGTTCCGGCGAAAGCTGAATTCGATAACCATAGAAATCCAATTCGCCAGTAACTGTAAAATCTGTAAATGCAGAAGCATAAATCAGTGCTCTTATCGGTGTAACAGCAAGTATCTGCGATACCAGAGAATGCATTTTTTGAAGTACAGGTCTGTATGTCTTTCCTATAAAAGAGCCATACTTATCAAGCAGCTCATTATGTAAATCAGTTGGAAGAAAATGTTCTGTAAAATGTCCAAGCAGACAAGAAGAATTCCGGGCAAACAGTGAATGCTCATATTCGTAAGTACGAATCATTTCAGGAATAGATGTCCGTCGAATAAGCAATGTTTCTTTGCTGCAAAGTAATTTTAATTTGTAATAAAGTTCCGTTGAAAGAGACGAATCTTCAATTGTTGTAACAGCAAGACAATGGTTCTGATCAACTAACATACCTGAAAGCGAATAAATATCTTTAATCGCAAAAACCATTTTTTTCTGTGCCTGTGTTCCGCAATAAAGATTAAAATCAATATTCGAAAGATTTGAAAGCAAATTCATCAGGAAACCAGCCGTATAAACCGGATTATCTGAAGACGATTCCAAATCAATCATTAAAGAAAAATGAACTCCTGGAAGCACAAGTCCTCTGTCATTGTGCATGCTGTTAAATTCAGCAATTAAAAGCTGATAATTCGTGTCTACATTCAGAATATCTACCATAGCATAAATATTTAGCGACTGTACTTTACGGAGTGATGGATGTTTCATTTTAAAGATAAACTGATCCAGTGTAAGTTCCGGATAATATGAAATTTTAGTAGCCACTTTAGAACCAGTTGTTACCTGAAGTTCTTTTACATATGTATATTCAGATTCGAGATGATCGTAAATCGCTTTCTGAAGATTCGAAACGTCAGAAATTTGATATTCTTCTAAAAAAGTGTCCCGGTTATCATCAGTCAGAGCCTCAACAATACACTGGCTGATATTCTGCAAAATAATTTCGTGATTTTTTTCTGTTGGAAGTGATTTTCCACTAATCCATTTGCTTATATAAGATTCATCATACTGCACAGCTTTGGCAAGTACATAATTTTTTAAATTGGCCATAGATGTCAGATGCTCTAACAGAACACTGAATCTGTTTTTTTCTTTCATAATAATCAAAAGCCCCTCTCTTCTATTATAATTTTAGTGTACTGCATACAAAATAAGAAAACAAGAACATTTATACAAAAAATTTCCTATTGAATGAAATCCTGAAAAAAATGAATTAGTTGATTTGTTTGATTCAATATGCCAAATTCACCACTTCTATTGAAAAGGAAAAATATCCATGATAGAATACGAATCGTCATTATAAAACAAATAAATAATCGGAAAAGGAAGTAAATAATTATGGAAAATACAGGAGCAACATTAACTGGAAAAGCGAGCGTTGATAAACCATGGTTACAGTTTTATCCAGAAGCACTGCGCAACGTTGAAGTGCCAACAATAACTGTTGAAACGTTTTTAAGAGCAAAAAATCCAGACGAAAATAAAATTGCATTTGAATATTACGGAAACAAAATTACATGGAAAGAATTCTGGGGAGAAGTTGATAAAGCAGCAAAATCTTTAAAGATACTTGGATTTGGTGAAGGAAACAGAATTCCTGTATTTCTGCAAAGTGTTCCGGCACATTTTATCCTTCTGATCGCAGCAGAAAGAATCGGAGCTGCAATTATCTGCAGAGATGACATTCCAGAAGAATTATGTTTTGCAATCAGAAAATCAAAATCAGAGACAGCATTTGTCATGGATTATACATCAAAGTCAGATGAAGATCTGTTCCGTGCAACGACACCAATGAAGCGTGTAATTAAGGTTTCTCCATATGATTATGCAGATAGAAAATCTGTCCCGGACTATGTTGAAAAAGAAATTGCATCCAGATATACCGGTGCGATAGAGACAACAGAAGGAGATCTTACATGGGACGAGTTCCTGGCACTTGGGAAAGATTATACAGAAGACTATATGGCACAAGAAGATGTGAACAGACCAGTATTTGGCGCATATACAAGCGGATCCACAGGAATCTCTAAATTAGTTATTCATTCTTCTTCTAATATAGTAGCAACTGCATTCCAGATGTCCATCTTTATTCCGCCGTCAGATGTACCGGAAAAATGGTGGCTGCCAATCTTACCACCTGCACTGATTGCAGTAACTGTATCAATGGCAATCTTCCCATTGTCAGCAGGACTGATTATGGTACTTGATCCATTCTGTCCGCTGGAAGATATTGATATCGCATTTATGGAGCAGAAGCCAAACTTCTGGGCACTGATTCCAATGTTCTGTGAAATGCTTATGAAGAGTGACAGAATTCCGGAAGATTACGATATGTCTCATCTAAGAAGTATCGGAACCGGAGCTGAAGCAATGAACGAAAGGAAAACACAAGAAGTAGAAGCATTCTTCCATAAGCATAATGTTAAAGCAACTTTAAGTGCCGGATATGGTCAGAGTGAAGGATGTTCAAACTTTACACTTCCAAATCCGATGTTCCCGCTGGTAGACGGATGCGTTGGAATGCCAATGCCGGCAACAACTATGGCAGTATTCTCAGAGGATCTGGAAGAACTGAATTATGGAGAAATCGGAGAATTATGTATGACGGGTCCTGCTATGATGCTCCACTATGCGGGATGGAGAGGTGATGAACTTACTGAAAGAACACTGATCAATCATCCAGATGGGAACTGCTGGTTACATACGGGAGATAAAGCTTACATCAATGAACACGGAATTGTATACATTCTTGGACGTGGAACAACAAAGCGTTTCGGTGGCGGAGAACTTTACATGATGAGAATGGAGACAAAAGCAGTACGTGTAGCTGGTGTAGAAGATGGATTCTTCTGCTTTGTACCAGATCAGGATCATGAAGGATATTTCCTTCCATATTTCTTTGTAATCCTTGATGAAACAAAGAGTCTGGATGAAGTAAAAGCAGGTCTTGCAGATGCACTGGAAGAATATGAATATCCGGTAGACATCCGCGTAATCAAGGAAAGACCGTATTTCCACTTCAAGACAAACAGAAAAGAACTCACAGCAGCAATTCTTGAGGAACTGAACTAAAAAAGACTCCTCTGTTGCATCAATATGTAAATTTATACAAATAAGTAAGAAAAAACTTGATGATTCCCCGTATTTTAACAAATCATAAGATACGGGGGGATTTCTTTATTACGTTTATACATGCCAGAAACCTGAAAACCAGACTTTTCGATGTGTTTTTGTGCTAAAAAACGTCAGTATGTCTTGAACAAAACAGTTAGCAGTGATATATTAAAGTAAATACCTAATTACTATATTATATGCAAAAATATATGCAAAATACGAATTACAGTAGCATATAATAGAGGGTGGAGTATAAATAAAATACAATGGAAATGAGGTGGGGGCAAACAAAAAACGTAATATGAATTGTCTAATACAAACACGAAAGGAAGGGTAGACATTATGAAAAAGAGAAGTAAAATGCTTTTGAGTTTATTCCTCTCTACTATAATGGTATTCAGTGTAGTGCCTTCAACAGTTTTTGCAGAGCCTGCACATGAAGAAACACCAGCAGTGCAGGAAAATACTACAGAAGCCGTGCAGGATAACACCAATACAAATGAGGCAGAAGATCCAGCAACAGAAGATTCTGTGACAGAAGATGATGCAACAGAAGCAACTACTGATTCTTCAAACACAGATAATGATGCTGTGGCCCAGACAGATAATGATGAAAATAAAGTAACTATTTCAGGTATTACAATACAGACACCAGTCATCCAGTTCAAGGGTGCTAATGCAGCAGTAGCAGAAGCACTTACAAAAGATATAAAGATTGATGAAAGCGATCCGGCAATCCAGAGCCTGCGTGAAGCATTGGGGGATCTCGAAATGGTTGGCGGAGAAGCCGGCACAGAATCCAATGAATCTAATATCAGCACAGCAGACCTGTATGAAGCAGATGAACAGGCTGAAACCAAGAAGCTGACAGCAGACCAGATTAATACAGTTGTTGGTATGTATCAGCAGTATCTGAATCAGTGGTCAGCCAATGCTAATGTACTCGGTGTTCAGAATCCATTCTTTCTGGATTTCAACGATGATACAGATGGTCTTGGTATCCTTGGTGAGATGCTTGCCTTAGACGGCAAATCTGTTCAGGATGTCAGAGATGGCAAGGTGAGCTACGATGACCTGACAGGTATGATCTTTACTTTCACATATGGTGATAAGTTAGGTATTAAGTATTATGGTCCAGATGTAACAAATGCAAGAGATGAAGCTCTTGCTGCAGTTACAGCATCAGGTGCACAGACAAAGGCACAGAAGCTGCTTGTTCTGAATGACTGGTTGGCCCATAACAATACATTTGATATGTCCTACATCATGAACTCTGGTAAGGAATCAGATGATGACAAGCCGATGATTGCAAAGGATCCTCAGAAGCAGGAGCATGAGGATGAAGTTTACAATGAGATCTATAAGGTTTACGAACCACAGATCAAACAGAATTTCCATGATCAGATTTATGCAGGCATTGAGAAGGATTTGCTTGTAAAATTTTATAAAAAAGCTATTGCTCAGACTTTGGTGAAGGCTGGACAGTCTGAGGAAGATGCGAATGCATATGTAGAAGCTAATAAAGAAGCTATCGAGAAGGATCCGGAAGCATTTGTGAAAGAAAACCTTCCAGACGCAGCAGAACCATTGAAGCAGGAGGCAGATAAATTTATCAAAAATGCTGAAGAAAAAGGCGTTGAGGTTTCTGAAGGCGTTACGATGACTGTTGAGCAGCTTACTCAGCAGCAGTTAGATAGCGCTACGAATCAGGCTGCAACCGGTATGACAACTGGTGTCATCAACTATTGGGAAGGTACTCAGTTTGGTGCATTCGGTATGGGTACATCTGTATGTCTGGGTTACTCCAGAGCTTTTTCATATCTTGTGCAGTGCCTGGATAAAGATATTTATCTTAAAGATCCAAGTAAAGGTTATGACAGCAAGAAAACTGTTACAGCAGATGATGGTACAACTTCAGAAGTATGTGATAACTGGAAGACAGCCAAAGAACTGTACTATGGTTCAGATGGTAAGACACTGGATATCAATGCAGGCTACACAGTTGACCTTGTAAGAATTTCCTTCCAGTCCAACGTTACAATGTATGGCGAAGAACAGGAAGACTTCGGTTCCGACCATTACTGGAATGCAGTCAAGGTGGATGGTCAGTGGTACTATGTAGACCCTTGTTATACAGATGTCTACACAGAAGTTATGAGTCGTGACCGTGTCGAGACAGATGGTGATATGAACCATGTCTTCTTCCTGTTCAGCGATACAGATGCAAGAAAATTGTATCAGGGTAACTTTAGTGTTTTAAGATCACTTTATCAGAATGAAGCAACAGATACAACATATGAAAAAGCATGGATGGCTCGTGCAGCAAGTAATGTTTACTATGCAGATGGTTATGCTTACTATATGTATGATTCGACAGACCTGTTTGACAGAGTAAGCAGCACAAGCATGAATCAGAGCCAGAAGGCTGCAGAGTACAAGATTGTTCGTCATAAACTGACAAATAAGGATACAGGCGATGGCGACAGCGATTATGAGACACTGATTAATTTCACAGACAAGAAAAACGACGATGATGACGATACATTTGTAAGCGTTCTGAACAAAGACGGTAAGATGGAGAAGAATGATCTTCTGACCAAACTGTATGCACAGTTTGTGGATGAACAGAGCATTTACCCATCCATCGGTCTGACAGCAGCACTGTATACAGATGGTAAGATTTACTTCAACGTATCCAACGATATCGTTTCCTACAATCCTGCAGACGGTGCAGTAGCCGTTGTGAAGGAATATAACACAGTATCTGCAAAACGTGATACAACCAAGTTATTTGGCGGTATGGCATTTACAACAACAGATGAAAAGAGTGCAGATTTCACTGTCACAAATCATCCAATCGCAGGTCTGACTGTGAAGGGTGACAAACTGGTTGTTTCAATCGGTACAAACTTCGCGTTCATTTCAGGTAAGAGCAAACTGCTTGACCATTCCAGCTACGGTTATGAATTCGAAGAGACAGATTACAATCCGACTTATACAAACTACAAGAAGTATCAGCAGTTCATGGGCAGTCAGAGCAATGATAATGACGAGTTCATGTGGTCAGCTAACTTCGTTGATACAGTTGATATGAAGACACTGACAGGTACTTCTCATAATTATGAAACAGTTTCTGAACCTGCATACTGCGGACGTAATGCATTTACAGAAGAACGTTGTTCTGACTGTGGTCTGATCAAAGCGGGCACACGTGTAGAAGCAAAGAATACAGCACACGAACATCATTACATCAAGTTCCATGAAACATACTATACAAAGACTGATAGCGGTAGCTGGAACGAAGCGGACAACTATGTTTGCCCAGAGTGCGGTGCTTGTATTACAGAACCTGTTAAGCCCAAATATGAACAGGCTAATTCTACATACGAGAAAAGAAAAGCTATCTGGGATGAAGCTCAGAAGAACGCAGCAGAAGGACATGCTTACACAGCAACAGATGCTGAGTGGAGCGATGATCACACAAGCGTTACATTCCAGAATCTGAAATGTGAAACTTGTGCAAATCAGATCAATAAACTGGATTGTCTCCTTGAATCAGATGAAAATGCAACAAACAAAGCTAACAGAGATTCTATTGAGAAAGCTCTTGCAGAAAAAGTAACTGCAACGGCTAAACTTGTTAGTCACACTGGTACATGTGATCAGGGTGTAACATCTACTTACAAAGCAACAGGTAAGACAGATGATGGTTACAGATATACTGCATCTGATAAGAAGACATCTGACGCAGGTCAGCACCAGTACACAGGTACATGGGCATGGGAACCAGTAAAAGATGACAACGGCAATGTAACTGGATATACAGCATCTGTAACAGGTGTTAAGTGTTCTGTATGTGATGATGAACCTAAAGCAGAGCAGATTACAGTTGCTGATGCAGTTAAAGATACAGAGAAATCTGTAGCTGCAACATGTACAGAAAAGGGTAAAGATGTCTATACAGCAACAGCAACAGTAAAGGATGCTGAAGGTAAGACAGAAATTGGTACATTAACAGATACATATGAAGTTGAATTGGCAGCCCTTGGCCATAAGTATGGTGCTCCTGTATGGAACTGGACAAAGGGTGAAAACAACACTTACACAGCAACAGCAACATTTACATGTGCAAATGATGAGAAACATGTAGAAACAGTTGATGCAAAAGTAACTGAGAAATCTGATGGCGCAACATGTACAGAGGCAGGTAAGATTACTTACACAGCTACAGTTACATTTGAAGGCAAAGATTACACAGGTACTAAGACAGAAGAAGTAGCAGCTCTCGGTCATGACTACAAAGTCTCAGAAAAAGACGGATGGAAATGGACAGCTGATAAAGAAAAAGGATATACAGCTGTTGCAACATTCGTATGCAGCCGTTGTAAAGATTCTCATGACGTAACTGCAGATGTTGTTAAAGAAGACAAGAACAGTCAGATCATCTACAAAGCAACTGCTAAATACACAGATAAAACTGGTAAGGAATTTACAGCTACAGCTACAAAGAGTACAAAAATGTCCGTATCTTACATAGTTCACTGTCAGGATTATGGCTGGGAAGAAGAATGGAAGAAAGACGGACAAACGTCTGGTACAGTTGGTGAATCAAAAAGATTAGAGGCTATCCAGATTAAGTTACCAAATGGTGTTTCTGGATCTATCGAATATCGTACACATATTCAGGACATCGGTTGGGAAAAGAACTGGAGTAAAAACGGAGAAAAATCCGGTACAGAAGGACAGTGTAAACGTCTGGAAGCAATCCAGATCAGACTGACTGGTGAAGTTGCAGAGAATTATGACGTATACTACAGCGTACATGCCGAGAACTTCGGATGGCTCGGATGGGCTAAGAATGGCGAAGAAGCAGGAACAGCTGGTTACGGATACCGTCTTGAAGCAATCAAGATTCAGCTGGTTACCAAAGGGGACAAAGCACCAGAACTTATTGGTACTATCAAAGAAGCTATGAAAGCAAGACTGGTCGGATACCAGACACATGTACAGGACTATGGTACACAGGCATATGTATATGACGGTGCTATGGCAGGTACAGAAGGCGAGTGCAAACGTATGGAATCTATCCGTATGAAACTCCCGTCTTCAGTGAACAGCTCAATCCAGTACAGATCTCACGTTCAGGATATTGGATGGGAGAAGAATTGGGCATCTAACGGATCATTATCCGGAACAACTGGACAGTGTAAACGTCTGGAAGCAATTCAGATCAAACTGTCTGGTGATGTAGCAAAGAACTATGATGTATACTACAGAGTTCATGCTCAGGATTATGGATGGCTTGCATGGGCTAAGAATGGAGAATCTTCAGGAACAGAAGGATACGCAAAACGTCTCGAGGCAATTGAGGTTCGTCTGGTTCCAAAGGGAACAACTCCAGACCTTCCAGCATCAGCAAATGAAAAAGCCTTCATCAAAAAAAAATAACAAAGCTTAACTTGCAAGGGGCTGTCGGGAAATGAACCGCTCCCCGTCAAGTAGACAATTGAAAAAATATAAATTTTTCCTGCCAGTAGAAATTTATCTGCTGGCAGTTTTTATGTAGCTTGCAAGTAATTTTCGTGTTTTTCCATTGGCGTTAAAATTCCAAGATTCCTTTGCAAGCGTTTATTGTTGGTAAGCGTCCAATAAGAGGGTGTATCGAAATTTCTGGCTGTTGCATGTAAACTATTTATTAGAGTTTTGGGAGTTGACTCTAAAAACTCTAAATCTAATCTAAGGAGCAGGCAAAGGCGGTTCAGAAATGGCTCCCGCATAAGTCTGAAAATACTGAAAATCCTTA
>OLNO01002780.1_pt1 | contig 11303 bp, 6 predicted proteins | sample 1672861 | NCBI WGS metagenome assembly OLNO01 (sample SAMEA3136731, study PRJEB25190) | human gut metagenome | reverse complement strand
TCAGTACGTTCTCTTCGGGGATGCCCTTGCCTTCGTAGGTTTGCAGGTCGGCGATGTAGACCAGGTTGAGCGGTGCGGTCGCCACGAAGGGCTGGCGTCCTGCGGCGGCGCGGTGGTCGCCCTCGGCTACGCGGGTCAGCGTCTGTTCGCGGCCGTCGTAGCGGTAGATGCCCTCTTCGAAAACGGCATAGACCGTGATGGGGTAGAGCGCCAGTGCTGACGGCGCGGTCAGCTTTCCGTCCGTGCGGTTCTCGCCCGCTGCGGCCCACAGTACGCCCGAAAGCTCTTCAAGCGAGAGTTTCTCGGAGCCGAACTCCCGCCACGAGCGGCGAGCGGCAAGCGCCTCGTTGATCGTCGCTCCGGCCTTGGCCGCAGGTGCGGCGAGTGCGATGCATTCGGTCATCTCGACGGGGGTGGCCGCCGGCTTGGGCGGCTGTGTCGCGCACGCTCCCAACAGGGCGGCTGCGACGAAAAGCAGGTTTTTCATGGCTGAATGGTTTTAACGGAAAAATGTTGAATTTCGTTCGTCCATTTCTCGCCTCGACAATTCGAGTAAACTCGATTGCACTCGGCTTGACGAAATGGTTTGTTTTTTTGCAGTCGTTTTCTCGCCTCGGCATAGCCCGAATTTTGTTCGCCTCTGCGCTCGGCTCGGGGAAAACATCTGTTTTCGATCGCCGTTCCCCTGTTTCCGGCCCGATACGCGGCGGTCCGGTTCGGCCCGACGAAGACGGCGTTCGAACAAAGATACGATTAAGCCGGGCGCCATGCAAATTTATTTGTATGGCCGAGGCGAAGTATCTTCGGCTGACGCCGAAGATAACGATTTTCCGTTTTTGAGCAGGCGTTTCCGGTGAAAAGTTGTAATTTTGTCGACTGATAACGTAGCACAGGAGTCATGACAGGACAGATCGTAGGCGATACCGAATGGAACGGGCTGCCGATGCCGCGCCGGCTGTGGGCGATTCTGGCCGTCACGTTCGGCGTGGCGCTGTCGGTACTGGACGGTACGATCGCCAATGTCGCGCTGCCGACGATCGCCCACGAGCTGGGAGTCTCGTCGGCCGATTCGATCTGGGTGGTCAATGCCTATCAGCTGGCGATCGTCGTTTCGCTGCTGAGTTTTTCGACGCTGAGCGATGTCGTCGGCTACCGCCGCATCTACATCGGCGGACTCGTCTTCTTCACCCTCTCGTCGGTAGGCTGCGCTTTTGCCGGCTCGCTGGAAATGCTGATCGCCATGCGGGTGATTCAGGGATTCGGCGGTGCGGCTGTGGTGAGTATCAATACGTCGATCATCCGTATCATCTACCCACGCGACCAGTTGGGGCGCGGCATGGGCATCAATGCCACGGTGGTGGCCATCGCCTCGGTGGCGGGGCCGACGCTCGCGGCCGCGATCCTTTCGATGGCGTCGTGGCACTGGCTCTTCGCCATCAACATTCCGATCGGCATCGCGGCCGTCTGGCTCAGCATGCGTTTCCTGCCGTACAATCCCGTCCGGCTCTCCGACCGTCGCTTCGACTGGCGCGACGGCGTAATGAACGCCCTGACCTTCGGGCTGTTGATCGCTTCGGTCGAGGGTTTTTCGCACGGGCTCGATCCGCGCATCGTGGCCTGCGGCGCGTCGGCGTTCTGCGTGGTGGGTTATCTCTTCGTGCGCAGCCAGCTCCGGAAACCCTATCCGTTGCTGCCGTTCGATCTGCTGCGCATTCCGATCTTTTCGCTCTCGGTTTTCACGTCGATCTGCTCCTTCGTCGCACAGATGCTGGCTTTGGTGGCACTGCCGTTCTTCTTACAGAAGGAGCTGGGTTACAGCGACGTCCAGACCGGACTTCTGCTCACGGCGTGGCCAGCCGTGATCGTCGTCGTTGCCCCCGTGGCGGGGCTGCTGGTCGAGCGCGTCCATGCGGGTGTGTTGGGCGGCGTGGGACTGACGGTCATGGCTGCCGGACTGTTGTTGCTGGCCCTGCTGCCCGACCATCCGACCGACGGGGCGATCATCTGGCGGCTGGTGGTGTGCGGCGCGGGCTTCGGGTTGTTCCAATCGCCCAACAACAGCATCCTCATCGCTTCGGCGCCCGCCTACCGCAGCGGTTCGGCCAGCGGGATGCTCGCCACGGCGCGGCTCATCGGTCAGACGACCGGCGCGGCGCTCATGGCGCTCTTTTTCCACCTCTTTCCGTCGAACAGCACGCATCTGGCGCTCTATGTCTCGGCGGCGTTGGCACTGGCCGGCGCGTTGGCCAGCAGCACCCGCATTTCGCTGGCGTTGCCCGAGTCGCTGCGTCGTGCGAAAGAGGCTTAAAGTCCTGCCTCCTCGTCGATCAGCAGCACGAGAATTCGTCCGGCGGGATAACACCGTTCGAGCCATACGCGCGAGTTGCAGATGCGCTGCGGCGAGTTGCAGTCGGCGCAGAGTCCCGTCACGGCGCACGGGGTGCGGAATCCCGTGTGGCGTGCGACGTTCTTTGGCCCTGCGATCTGCTGGACGCGCCGCTCGGCGTCGGCCTGTGTATCGACGATTTTGTTGCGACCGGCCAGCAGCACTACGCGGCGCGGCCCGAAGATCACGGGTGCGGTGCGGTTGCCCACCATGTCGACCCAATAGAGCGATCCGCCGAGCGTGACGGCGTTGACGCCCGTCATGAAAAAGTCGGCGAGCAATCCTTTGCGCCGTACTTCGAGCTGTTCGGGTCGCGGCAGGGCGGGATCGAATCCGTCGATGAATTCATAGCGGCTGCCGTTGCGCAGCTCTTCGACGATCCCTGTGGCGCGCAGCGTCATCGAATCGCCGTAAGAGATCGACCGCGGTGCGCAGCGGGCGATCTCGTCGCGCAGCCTCCGGCCCGCTTCGGCCAGGTCGGCGACGCACACGGCTTCGAAACCGTGGCGGCGGAGTTGTCGGGCGCAGGCGGCGAGGCGCGTCGGGAAGTCGGGTGTTTCGTTTTGCATGATTGAATTTATAGTTTCGTTTCGTTACATCGGTACTTCGATCAACAGGAGGTGCGAATTCTCAATGCCCCGCAGCGCGACACGTTCTGTCCGGCGGGTGCCCATGCCGTCGCGCATGCGGAGCGTCTCTCCGGCCGCTTCGACGACACCTTCCAGCACGAAGAGGTAGACGCCGTGATTGGCGCCGTGCAGTTCGTAATCCGTTTCGGCGCCGGACGTCAGGTCGAGCGTCGAGAGCCATGCCTTCTGGTGAATCCACCCCACGTGCTCGCCGCCTTCTCCTTTCGGTGCGACGATCGGGCGCAGCCGGTCGGGTTCGGCCTTTGCGAGGCGGATCTGCTCGTAGCGGGGCGTCAAATCGTCACGGTCGGGGAAAATCCAGATTTGCAGGAATTTCACCTCCCGGTCGGGCAGGTTGTTGAATTCGCTGTGGACGATTCCCGTGCCGGCCGACATCACCTGTATTTCGCCCGGCCGCAGCACTTCGCCGTGGCCCATGCTGTCTTCGTGGCGCAGCTCGCCCGACAGGGGGATCGAGACGATCTCCATGTTGTCGTGCGGGTGCGAGCCGAAACCTTCCCCGCCCGCCACCGTGTCGTCGTTCAGCACGCGCAGCGCACCGAAATGAATCCGTTGCGGGTTGTAGTAATCCGCAAAGCTGAATGTGTGGAACGTCTGTAACCAGCCGTGGTCGAAGTAACCGCGCGTGGCGGCCCGATGAATGACTTTTTCCATAATGCCTTTCGTTTTGTCCGCGTCCGGTGCAAAAGCCGTTCCGATTCGGTCGGGAGCGGGTGTCCGGTTCCGGTTGAGAAAGGTACTGTTTTTTCTTGAAAATACGGCGGCTTCGGGTACGAATCTTTTTCGGCACGCTTCGCCGGTCAGGTGGAGGCCGGTTTCGGAAACACGGACGGACTGCCTTTTTCAGACAGTCCGTCCGTTTGTGCGGGAGGGGTGCGGTCAGTATTTTTCCGCCTCCGTGAAGTCGTTGTCCGCAGTGAAGGTATCCTGCGTGTAGACATGGCCGAAGCTGTCGGTCGCACGCACCTCGATGGCAGTGGCGGCCGCATCTTTCAGTTTGTACTGATACTGGTGATAGCAGGGGCTTGTACCGCTTTCGGTGGGGTGGTGTTCGACGCCGATGTGGTATCCCCGAATCCAGCGGTCGCCGTAGTTTTGCTCGATCGGGCTCATGTCGCTCCACGTTTTGCCGCCGTCCTCGGACAGCTCCACTTTCCACGTCGTGCCGTCCATGCCGGCGGCGAAGACGTTGGCCACGACGACGTCCGCCCCCAGATCGTATTTGTAGGTGGCGTAAGGCCCCGCGAAGACGGCGTCGCCGTGATAGAGGCGTATCTGGTGATCGTCGGGACGCTGCGAGGCCTTGAAATAGGTGTCGACGATCTTCGTTCCGTCGATCTCGTAGACCATGAAGCCGTTGGGCGTGCCGTCGCCGCCGCAGTTCGAGCGCCAGAAATAGCCGCACGTACCGCCGTGGATACGTTCGAAGAGGTTATGCGAGCGCATGTGATAGGGCTGGAAATAGTGCGTGTGGGCACACATCAGCGTAGGGTTCTGGTATTTGGAAATTAGGTCGAGCACCTTCTGGCGGTTGCGGTAGTTCGTGTCGCGCAGCGGGATGTGGTAGTAGAGCACGATCATCTTGCTCGTGGGGACGAAGGACAGATCCTTTTCGAGCCACGCCACCTGCTCGTCGGTGAAGCCGCCGGTGTAGTCCTGACCCGAGAAGAGGCAGTTGTCCATCGCGACGAAATGCACTTCGCCGCGGTTGAACGAGTACCACCGCGGGCCGAGCACGTCGCGATAGGTGTCGCCCGTGTAGTCGACCGAGCTCTTGTCGTGGTTGCCGATGGTGGTGAAGAAGGGGACGCCCGTCTCGCCCAGCGCACGCTTCATCGAGGTGAAGGTCTGTGCGTCGCCCTTGCCCAGGATGTCTCCCAGCGCGATGCCGACGGTCGGGATCGTGTAGTCGGCCTTGATCTTCTTGACATCGGGCACGGTCTCCGTGCGGAAACGCTTGATGTGCTCGTCGTTGTCGGGCTGGGGATCGCCCAGTCCGAAGAGCAGGAAGCGGGTGTCGCTCTGGGAGAGTTTCGTCAGCGTGAAGTCGGCGCGGTAGGGCTTCGTGCTGCTGCCCGTCAGCGAGTTCGCCGCCTGGTAGGTTCCCTGGTAGGAGCCGTAATTCGCCTGCGTGGGAATTTCATAACCCGACGGGGCGGAGATGAAGACGTACTTGGCGTTGGCGCTGCGCACGATCTGGTAGACGCCTTTCGCATCGGTGGCGACGACGCTGTAACCGTCGCTGACGACGACGCCTTCGAGGGGATTGCCTTCGCTGTCGCTCACCAGCCCGTAGAGGGTGATGCCCTCGTCGGGCTTGATCTCGGGTTTCTCCTCTTCCGTGCCGTCCTGGCCGTTATTGCCTCCGCCGGGCAGTTGGGGGACGACCGGATCGTCTCCGCCGCAGGCGATCGTCGTTGCGGCCAATGCTGCGAACATCGTGCGGCGCAGCAGATTGAAGATCGGATTCATTTTCATAGCAGTTGCATTTTAGTTTCAGACCAGATGTCCGGCGGACATCTGGTCTGAGGATTGTTTACCAATTCGGATTCTGTTGGATGTTAGCTCGTTGCAGCTCTTCGGTCGGGATCGGGAAGAGATAGTGCTTTTCGAGGAACACGCGGTCTTCCTTCCAGAAGCGTTCCATGCGGTATTTCTTGCCTCCTACCGAGATCTTGCCGTCGGGGTCTTCCACGGGCCTCATGCCGCAGATGCGGTGCTGCGTCTTGGGATAGGCGCCGTACTTGGCGAAGTACTGCTGGGCCTTCTCGTCGTTGCTGCCGGGCAATGCGTTCCATTGCGACTCTTTGGCCAACTCGGTCGGACTGGTCGGTTCGAGGTAGAAGCGCGTGGAGAAGAAACGGCTCTTTTCGTGGTAGAGTTCGACGCGGCGTTCGCGCAGGATGTAGTCGAGCAGTAACTCCTTGTTGGTCTGCGCGGCCGGCGGGATGGGGGCCATGAACGAACGGGCACGCAGCTCGTTCATCAGGTTGTAGACCTCGGGGGTGGCGCCCTTCGAGCGGGTGACCGCTTCGGCATAGACCAGGTAGATCGTCGCCAGGCGGATCAGCGGCGCGTCGAAGTTCCAGTTGCCCGACATGCCCTTGGTGTAGTAGCCGTCGAAGAATTTGTGGGTGAAGTAGCCCGTCGTCGTCGAGTTTGCGGCGTTGATCTCATCCGAACCCGTCGCGGTGTTGATCCACTTGCCCTTGAACATCGCGCCGTGGTAGGTGATGTCGCGGTAGAAACGCGGATCGCGGTTCTCGTAGGGGTTGGCGTCGTCGTAGGCCTTGGCCATATCCTCCTCGGAGATCAGACCGCCGTAGAGCGCCTTGTGGTTCTCTTTGAGGGCGTAGATCGGATAGCCGTAGCCGTCGGGGCCGATTACCTCGTATTCGTCGACATGCTCCTGTACGGGAACTTCGCGAGCCTGTCCCTGCGACGAGGGGGGATACATGTCGTTGTGATAACCGACGGTCTTGGCTTGAAGGAAGAACCAGATCCATTCGCATTTCTTGGCGTCGAGCGAGCGGGCGGTTCCGCTGAACAACTCCCACAGACGGGTGTAGACCTTGCCGTTGCTTTCGTCTACGTTGCCGAAGTTCGTCGTGTTGCTCTTATCGGCTCCCTGGTAGAGCGAATAGCGTTTTTCGCCGGTGTTGGTCGTGAAATCGATGACGGCCTTCGCTGCCGCGGCGGCAGCGTCCCAGCGGGCGGGATCGTAACGCTGGTACTCGGAGGCGTAGTTGCGGTTATCGCCTTTGAGCGTCGAGCCGTTGTAGAGCGGCGTGGCGGCGATCCAACGCGCCATGGCTTTCAATGCCAGGCAGGTACCCTTCTCCACACGGCCGAACTGCTCGGCCAGATAGCGCTCCGGAACGCGCGAAAAGGCGTTGTCGCAGTCGTTGCATATCTTTTCGACGATCGAGTGGACGTTCTCGCGCTCGAATTTCGGCAGGTTGTTGGGGTCGACCGTGTAGTCCACGTAGGGGCATTCGCCGTAGCTCTTCAACACGCAGTAGTGCAGGTAGGCGCGCAGGAAATAGACCTCGCCGATACGCTGCGACAGCGTTCCGGGGTGTACCTGCGAGTCGGGCGTGTTGTATTTCTCGATACCTTCGAGAATGACGTTTGCACAGCGGATGTCTTGATAGAGCGCAGGCCAGAAAGTGTGGCAGGCTCCGGCGTCGGTCGTGGCGTTGCATTTCGAGTAGAGTTCCGCACCGGGTTCCCAGTCGCCTTCGTTGAACTTGTTCGACCAGCCGTTCTCGGCCGACGAACCTTCGCACTCGTCGGCGAGCGCCGAGTCGCTGAAATAGCGGATATGCACCAGCGGCTGGTCGGCGGCGCGCACGTAGAAATAGAGGCGGTTGATAAGTTGTTCCGTTTCGTTGAAACGGGTGAAAACATCCTCTTCCGTCTTGTCGCCCTGCGGCGTCTTGTCGAGGTAGTCCTCGCAGCCGAACAGCGACAGGGCCGAACAGCAGAGGAGCAGGTATTTCAATATGTTTTTCATAGTCGATTCGAATGTTTTGGAATGGTTAGAATGTCATGTTGATGCCGAGGTTCACGACGCGCTGCACGGGGAACCAGCTTCCGTCGCCGTTCTTGATTTCGGGGTCCATGTCGACGTCGCCCAGGCGGTCGAACGTCAGGAGGTTCTGTCCCTGTGCATAGATGCGGACGCTTTGGATGCCGGCCTTCGACGTCCAGGCCTTGGGCAGCGTATAGCCGATCTCGACGTTTTTCAGACGGATGTACGAAGCGTCGTAGAGGAACAGGCTCGAATACTGCTGTTTGTTGTTGTTGTGGATGCCGTAGTGCAGGGCGGGATAGGTCGCCGTGGCGGCCGTTTCGGGCGTCCAGCGGTTGAGGTGCATCTTACGCACCTTGCCCGTGCGCGACTGGTCGTAGAGCGGGAAGTCCCATACGGCCGGGCCGCTCAACTGCACCGAACAGAGCGCCGAGCCCTGCCACAGCATACTGAAATCGAATCCCTTGTACGACAGCCCGACCGGAATACCGTACTGGATTTCGGGAGTACGGGGGTTGCCGACGGCCGCACGGTCGTAGTTGTTGACCACGCCGTCGCCGTTCATGTCCTTGTAAACCACGTCGCCCGGTTGTACGGGGCCCCAGATAGCGAACCCGCTGCCGCCGTTCATGGCGTTCAGGCGATCGGCTTCGTCCTGGTCGGCGACGAAGTGATCGAAGATGTAGCAGAAGTTCTCACCTACGCGGCGGCCGGTCTGGTAGCGCCACGGGCAGTCGCGACCGTTACTGTCGACATAGCTGATCTCGTTGCAGAATTTCACCTTGTTTCGGGCGAAGGTGAAGTTCGGGCGGATCCAGTAGCGGAAATGCTGTCCGATGCGGCCGTCCCAGCCGAGCTGGAACTCGATACCGCGGTTGTCCACGATACCCGAGTTGACGATCGGGGCGGTCTGTCCCACGATATAGGGGAAGCCGAGTTTATCGTCGGTATTGAGCGAGGTGAGGATGTCGTAGCGGTGCTCCTTGAAGACGTCGACCGAGAGGGTCAGCCGCTGGTGGAAGAACTCGGCATCGATACCGAAGTTGAACTTGCGTGCCTTCTCCCATGTCAGCGACGGGTTGGCGAAGATGCCTTCGATGAGGGTGGTTCCGAATGCTTTCTTGTCTTCGCCGAAGTAGATGTTCATGTTGCTGCCCGACGTGTAGTATTGCAGGTAGGCGAAGCGGGTGCTCCCCATCTGGTCGTTACCTACCAGACCGTACGATGCACGCAGTTTGAGGTGGTCGATCCAACGCACGTTCTTCATGAATTCCTCCTGCGAGACGACCCAGCCGATCGAACCTGCGGGGAATACGCCGAAACGGTGTCCGCGTGCGAAGTTCTCCGAACCGTTGTAGCCGATGTTGAATTCGAAGAGGTATTTGTTCTTGTAGTCGTAGGTCGCACGTCCCGAAAAACCCATGTAACGATAGGGAACCTCCTTGCCGACGATCTTGTTTTGCATGTAGTAGAGTACCATCGCCGTCACGTTGTGGTCGCCGAACTTGCGGGCGTAGTCGAGTCGGGCCTGGAAACGCGACGTCCCTTCGGGGTTGGCGTGGCTGAGGCTGTTGCCCTGCGCGTCGTCGGTGGTGCGCTGGTTGGCCGTCACGTAGGAACCGTTCTGAATCCAATAGGCCGAGTTGTTCTTCCACTCGTCGATACTGTACTCCTCGGGTAGCATCCACGTCGAGTAGCCCGGGTAGGTCAGATTACCTGTGCTGTGGGTCGGTACGCTGTTGTTGATCGTGTGCTGGTTGAAGGTGTCGTAGGAGAACTGCGCGGCGATGCTCAGACCTTCGGTGATGAAGTCCAGATCGTGGCTCAGTTTGAACGATCCTTGCAGGTAGCGGCGCGTGCGCTTGCTGAAACCCGAACGGCTCAACTGACCGAGCATGTTGTAGCGGTAGTCGTTGTCGGCGTAGAGCAGGTAGCCTCCGTTCTCCTCGAAATCGCCCTGATTGACTTCGTTGCCGTTGTTGGGCAGTACGATCGGCAGGTAGGGCGGCTGTGTGTTGGCCAGCGAGATGATGTTGGCCGCCGTGGCGCCGGGATAGGTATACTCCGTCACGCGGGCACCCAGATCGACCGAGATTTTCAGCCGTTTGGTGGCGTCGACGTCGACGTTGGCGCGGAAGTTATAGCGCAGGAAATTGTTGGCGTTGTCGGAGTTGGAGTGCTTGTAGTTGCCGCCCTGCTTGTAGTAGCTTCCCAGGATGAAGTAGCGGGCGCGGTCCGTGCCGCCGCGTACCGAGAGGCTGTAATCCTGCAATACCGAGGGCTGGAACGCATAGTCGAAATAATCCCAGTTGTAACCCAGCCCGTCGGAGTTGTCGCCTTTGGCGCGGCGGTAGTTGTCGATCGCCGTCTGCGTGAAGAGCGAAGGCGAGTCGGCCGCGAGCGAGGGGTTGTCGTTGAGCATCGCCTCGTTGTAGAGCGTCGCGTAGTCGGCCGATCCGAGGTAGTCGGGGTAGCGGATCGGTTCGCTGATGCCCACCGAGGCCTTGAAGTCGACGGTCGGTTTCTCGCCCTTGCGGCCTCGCTTGGTCGTCACGACGATCACGCCGTTGGCGCCGCGGATACCGTAGGGTGCCGTCGCCGATGCGTCTTTGAGGATCGTGAAGGTCTCGATCTCGTCGGGAGCCAGATAGCTCATGTCGCGCTCGATACCGTCGACGATCATGATGACGCCCGACTGTCCGTAGGTCGAGATACCGCGGATGTTGAGCTGTGCGGCGTCGTTGCCCGGCTCGCCGCCGGAGAACTGGTTCACCAGCAGACCCGGCATACGTCCGGCCAGCGCGTTGTTGATGTTGGCCGTGGGGGACTGTTTGAGGTCTTTGGTCGTGATCGTGGCGATCGAACCGGTGATCGTCTCCTTTTTCTGGACGTTGTAACCCACGACGACGACCTCTTCGAGCGCCTTGCTGTCTTCGAGCAGCGTGATGTCGATCTTCGTGCGGTTGTTCACGTTGATCTCCTGCGGTGCGTAACCGATGTAGGAGACCATCAGCGTCGCGCCGCCGTAGGGGACGTCGATGCTGTAACTGCCGTCGGCGTTCGACACGGTGCCGAAGTTCGTACCCTTGACGATAAGGGTCACGCCGATCATCGGGTCGCCCTTGTCGTCCTTGACGAATCCCTTGACCGTCAGTTTCGACGACTGAGCTTGTGCGGCCGGTTCCGCATCCGCCTTGCCCGGAGAGGCCACGGCGGCCTCTCCCAGGCAAAACAGACACAATATCAGTGTTAAAAAACCGTATTTCTTCATGACTGTATTGTAGTAGTTGGGTTGATGTTACTCTTTGATTGTGATGTTCATGACGGTTCCGGCCGATGCGTCCTTCGTGGCCTGATCGCAGATCGTCACGTCTGCTTCATCTTTTTCAAAAACTTTTTGATAGATATAGACCGGATTGACGTGCTCGGCACTCTTGACGGTCGCCGTGAGGGTTCCGACGTTTTTGCTGGTGGAAATCGTCACGACGGTATTCGAGTTCTCGATCACGACCAGACCGGCTACCAACGGGAAGGCCGTCGTAGCGGGTTCGATGGTCGTAACGGTGATGTTGCCGTAGTTTTCGCAGCTTTCGATCGAGTTGCCGGCATTGCGGGCAGCCGAAAGGATACCTGCGGCACGATACCTGAATACGCCCGTGATCGATCCGCGGTTGATGCAACCCTTGATTTGAAGATTGCCGTAGGCCGAACCGATGATTCCGCCTATCTGCGA
>OLNO01002777.1_pt1 | contig 11310 bp, 6 predicted proteins | sample 1672861 | NCBI WGS metagenome assembly OLNO01 (sample SAMEA3136731, study PRJEB25190) | human gut metagenome | reverse complement strand
CCCCCTGTGCGTCTGGCCCCTATCGGGAGGACACCTCCTCCAGCCCGGAGCCCGCCGCTTCCGGCCCTGAGGCGCCGCATCCGGCCAGCAGCGGCAGCAGGACCAGCGCCGCCGTCCCTCCAGCTCTTCTTTTTCTCATCCTCCGTCCCCCTCTCCCTATCCATATGAAACAGCCGGGAGGTCCTTCCACCTCCCGGCTGCCGCCGCGCTCAGCCCTCCTGGGCCGGCTGGTCCTCCTCCGGAAGCGCCAGCTCAGGGGCCGCCGGGTCAGTGAACACTTTTTGAAAGATCTCGCCGCTCATGGTCTCATGGACCAGCAGATAGCGTGCGGTGAGCTCCAGCTCCTGCCGCCGCCGGGTCAGGATCTCTTCACACCGGGCATAGGCCCGGTCCACGATCGCCTTGACCTCCTCGTCGATCTGGCCTGCCACCTCCTCGGAGTAGGTCCGGGCCTGGGCCATGGTGCGGCCGATGAACACTTCATCGTTCTCGTTGCCGTAGGCGATGGTCCCCAGCCGCTCGCTCATGCCGTACTTGGTGACCATAGCCCGGGCAGTCTGAGACGCCTTCTGGATGTCGCTGGAGGCACCGGTGGAGATGTCGTTGAGCACCAGCTGCTCCGCCACCCGGCCGCCCAGGCAGACAGCAATGCGCTCCTCCAGCTCCCGCTTGGACAGATAGGCCCGGTCCTCCCTGGGCAGAGAGATGGTCATGCCTCCCGCCTGTCCCCGGGGCACGATGGTAATCTGGTGCACGGGGTCCTGGCTGTCCAGCTCGTGGATCACCACGGCGTGGCCCGCCTCGTGGTAGGCGGTAAGCCGCCTGGCATGGGGCGTCACCACCCGGCTGCGCTTCTCCGGGCCGGCAATTACTTTCATCATGGCCTCGTGGAGGTCCTGGCGAGTAATGAAACGCCGGTCCTCCCGGGCAGAGAGCAGAGCCGCCTCATTGAGCAGGTTCTCCAGATCCGCACCGGTGAAGCCGGAGGTGGCCTTCGCCACATCGGAGAGGGATACGTCCTCCGCCAGGGGCTTCTTCCGGGCGTGGACCTTCAGGATCTCCTCCCGGCCCTTGATGTCGGGCAGTCCCACATAGATCTGGCGGTCGAACCGGCCAGGCCGCAGCAGGGCGGGGTCCAGGATGTCCGGCCGGTTGGTGGCCGCCATGACGATGACCCCCTCATTGGAGCCAAAGCCGTCCATCTCCACCAGCAGCTGGTTCAGGGTCTGTTCCCGCTCGTCGTGGCCGCCGCCCAGGCCGGCGCCCCGCTGCCGGCCCACCGCGTCGATCTCGTCGATGAACACGATGGCGGGGGCGTCCTTCTTGGCCTGGTCGAACAGGTCCCGCACCCGGCTGGCACCCACACCCACATACAGCTCCACGAAGTCAGAGCCCGAGATGGACAGGAAGTGGACCCCCGCCTCGCCGGCCACCGCCTTGGCGATGAGGGTCTTGCCCGTGCCCGGAGGCCCCACCAGCAGCACGCCCTTGGGGATGCGGGCGCCCAGGGCGGTGAACTTCTGGGGGTCCCGGAGGAACTCCACGATCTCTTCCAGCTCCTCCTTCTCCTCATCCGCACCGGCCACATCGTTGAAGGTGACCTTCTTCCCCTGGTCTGCCAGGGTGCGGGTGCGGGCATGGCCGAAGCGGGACGGCCCCCCTCCTCCGCCGCCCCCAGTGTTCTGCCGCAGATACATGGTGTACATCAGGATGCCGAAGCCCAGCAGGATCACCAGGTAGGGCACATAGGCGAACCACCAAGGCTCCGCCCAGCCGGCGGGGTAGTCATAGTCCTGGATGATCCCAGCCTGGCGCTGGCTGTCGATAAGCTCGTGCAGGTCGTTATAGAACACATTGAAGTCGGCCAGGTGGTACTTCAGGGTAGAGGTGTCCTCCCCCTCCCCCCGCAGAGTCAGAGTGAGCACATTGTCCTCCACGGAGAAGTACTTCACCTTCTCCTGCTCAAAGAGCAGGCGGATCTCATTATAAGTGGGGTCATCCGGCTCGTTCATCTGCTGCACCGCATTGAAGGTGAACACCATCACCAGGATGGCCAGCAGATAGAAGATCAGGTCCCGCGCGCTGAACCGTTTCAGGAAAACCACGTCCTTTCCGGCGGATCACAAATTTCAGGAGGCCGCCGCCCTCCAAGTCTCTCCGGCTCAGCCGCCGTAGACCTCCGGCTTCAGGATGCCGATGTAGGGCAGGTTCCGGTAATGCTCTGCGTAATCCAGCCCATAGCCCACCACAAAGGCGTCTGGAATGGTGAAGCCGGAGTAGTGGACCTCCACTGGCTTGACCCGGCGCTCCGGCTTGTCCAGCAGGGTACACAGCCGGATGGAGGCCGGGCTGCGCTGCTCCAGCACCTTCAGCAGATAGCTCAGGGTGTTTCCGCTGTCCAGGATATCCTCCACCACGATGATGTTCTTCCCCGTGATGTCGCTGGACAGGTCCTTGGTGATCTGCACCTGGCCGCTGGAGGAGGTCCCGCCGCCATAGGAGGACACCGCCATGAAGTCCACCGTACAGGGCAGATCGATGCGCCGGCACAGGTCCGCCATGAACACAAAGGAACCTCGGAGCACGCTGACCAGCATGATCTCCTGTCCGACGTAGTCCCGGTTGATCTCACCGGCGATCTCCTTCACCCGCTGGGCCAGCTGTTCCTCTGAAAACAGTATTTCCTGGATATCCTTTTCCAACATGAAATATTCTCCTTTTCTTTTCGCCGTAATATGCCAGCAGGGCTCCCCCAGGCGGGGCAGAAAGGCCGCGTCCGGCCCCAGCTCCGCCACCGCAGCCACCCTGCCGCCGCTGTCCAGCACAGGGACGGTATCCCGCAGGTGCCTGGGCAGCTTCTGGTCGATCATGATTTTTTTCACGGTTCGGCCCGGACGGCCCGGACGCTCCAGCCGGTCCCCGGTCCTCCGGGGACGGACGGTGAGCCCCTCTGCCCCAGCCAGCCAGAATTCCCGGCCCGACTGGGGCTCCCCTTGGTACACCGCTGCCGCGCAGGTCAGGGTCCACTCCCCCGTCCGCAGCTGCCCGGGCATGGGGAGGGATGCCTCCTCCAGTGCCGGGGGCGCAGTCTCCCGGGTGAGCACCAGCATCTCATACTCCCGTCGGGCGGTGATGCCCTCCGGCAGATCCAGCCGGGCAGAGGGGTCCCTCCCCCGGCACAGGGCCACCACCCCCCCCAGATGGGGGGCGGCCAGATCGGTATCTCCGTCCCGCAGGCGGGCCAGCAGCAGCCGGGCCGCCCGGGGCGCCAAGGCGTCAGGCAGATCCCCCACCGCTGCCGCGGGCAGGCGGAGGGTCCCCGCGCGGGGGAGGAGGTCCGCCACCGCCTTTTCCGCCAGGCCGGTGAGGTAGTCCTCGTCTGTCCGCAGCAGGGCTGCGGTCTCCGCCGTCCGTCTGGCGAAGCCGGGGCACATGTCCTCCAGCTCCGGCACCACCTGCCAGCGCAGGCGGTTGCGGGAAAAGGACTCGTCCCTGTTGGAGCTGTCCTCCACATGGGGCAGTCCGTAGAGGCGCAGATATTCCTCCACCTGGGCCCGTGTGGTGGTGAGCATGGGGCGGATCAGCCCCTCCCCCACCGGGCGGATGCCGGTCAGCCCCCGCAGGCCGCTGCCCCGGAGCAGGTGGAGCAGGATGGTCTCTCCATTGTCATCCGCGGTGTGGGCGGTGGCGATCAGGGCTCCGCCCAGCTCTGCCGCGGTCTCCCGGAGGAAGGCGTAACGCATCTCCCGGGCGGTCTCCTCCAGGCCTCGTCCCAGCTCTCCGGCCTGGGCAGCCACGTCGCCCCGGCCCACATAGAGGGGGACACCGGGCAGCTCATGTCCGTCCACCTGGGCGGGGCCGCACCACTGGGCGACGAAGCGGCGGACGAATGCTTCGTCCCGCCGGGATTCCTCCCCCCGCAGCTGATGGTTGTAGTGGGCGGCAGCCAGACGGAACCCCATCCGCTCCCGGAGCAGGTACAGCCGGTGCAGGAGATACACCGAGTCCGCCCCCCCAGAGCAGGCGCACAGCACCGTGCTCCCCGGCGGGATCATTCCGTAGGTCTCGATGAGGGCGTTCAGCCCATGGAACGGGCTGGAATGGGCCATGGTCAATACTCCTCATGGGTCCGGTCGATGGAGGAGAAGGTGGTGTACTCGGGCAGCCACTGGAGCTCCACCGTCCGGGTCTCCCCGTGCCGGTTTTTGGCGATGATGCACTCGGCCAGGTTGTGGTTTTCTGATTCTTTCTCGTAGTAGTCCTCCCGGTAGAGGAACATGACGATATCGGCGTCCTGCTCGATGGCCCCCGATTCCCGCAGATCTGAGAGCATGGGCCGCTTATTGGTCCGGCTCTCGTTGGCACGGGAGAGCTGAGACAGGCACAGCACCGGCACGTTCAGTTCCTTGGCCATGATCTTCAGGGCCCGGGAGATGTCGGAGACGATCTGCTGCCGGTTGTCGCCGCTGCGCTCCTTTCCGCCGGCGGAGGTCATCAGCTGGAGGTAGTCGATGACCACCAGCCCCAGGTCCTCCACCCGGCGGCATTTGGCGTTGATATCGGCCACCGACACCGTAGAGTCGTCGTCGATGAGGATCTTAGTGCGGTTCAGGGCGTCGGCGGCGGCGGCCACTTTCTCCCAGTCGCTCTCATTGAGCTTTCCGGTCACCAGCTTTTTGTTGTCCACAAAGGATTCGTTGGAGATCAGGCGCAGCACCAGCTGCTCCCGGCTCATCTCCAGGGAGAAAAAGGCCACGCTCTTCCCGGAGAACTTGCCCGCGTGGAGCAGGATGTTCAGCGCCATGGAGGTCTTTCCCATGCCGGGCCGGGCGGCCAGCAGGATCAGGTCGGACTTGTTCAGGCCGGAGATGGCCAGATCCAGGTCCCCCAGTCCGGTGGACAGGCCGGGCACCGCCGCATCGCTGGCGGCCAGCTCATTGAGCCGGTCATACACATCCAGCAGCACCGCGGAGATGGGTGTCAGTCCCCGGGCGGCCCGCCCCTGCCGGATGGCGTAGACCCGCTGCTCCGCCGCCTCCAGCACGTCCTGGCCGCTGTCTGTGCCCTGCTGGACCATAGCGGTCATGTCCCCCGCCGTCTCGGCGATGCGCCGCAGCAGGGTCTTGTCCTTGATGATGGCCACGTACTCCCCCACGTTGGCCGCAGTGGGCGTGGTGTCCATCAGCTGGAGGATGTAGTTGCGGGAGACATTCTCGTCGTAGACCCCGTTTTTCCGCATGTTCTCCAGCACCGTCACCGGGTCGATGGTGAGGGAGAAGTTGAACATGGAGTAAATGGTCTCGTAGATCTCCCGGTTCTGCCGGATATAGAAGTCCTCCGGCCGGAGCTGCTCGATCACATCCGGGACACAGCGGGGGTCGATGAGCATGGAGCCCAGCACGGCCTGCTCCGCCTCCACAGAATGGGGGAGCTGCTTAAGGAGCAGCTCTTCCTCTTCCAGCACCATATGAGACCACCTGCCTTCCAAATCAGGAATTCAAAATCGAGAGTTCGGGATTTTGGTGCCCGGAACCGCCGGACGGTGGGAGGGCCGCGCATCAACGCTCTGCACAGCGCCCCTCTCCTCACCCCTCACCGTCCTTCTCAGGCCTCCGCCACCATGACGTTTACCGTGCCGACCACCTCATAGCCCAGCTTGGCGCGGATCTGATAGCCGCCGCAGGCCTTGATGGGTTCGTCCAGAACCAGCTTGGTCTTGGCGATCTCCACCTGGTGCTGCTCGGCCAGGGCCTCGGAGATCTCCTTGGCCGTCACAGCGCCGAAGAGGCGCCCGCCCTCGCCGGCCTTGGCGGTGATCTTCACCATCAGTCCCTCCAACTGCTTGGCGGTGGCCTCGGCCTGCGCCTTCTCGGCGGCCTCCTGGGCCTTGCGTGCCTTCTCCTGCTGCTTCATGGTGTTGATATTGTCCGCCGTGGCAGAGACGGCCAGCTTCCGGGGCAGAAGGAAGTTGCGGGCGTATCCGTCGGAGACCTCCACCATCTGGCCCTTCTTGCCCTGGCCCTTGACATCCTGCTGTAAAATCACTTTCATGTTGTGTTCCTCCAAATACTATCAGTAATAATTTTAGGAAATATCTTATTTGGGAATGAGCGGCTCCCTCAGGAGTCCTCCTCCAGATAGCGGTCGATGGCCTGTGTCAGCTCCACGGCCACCTGTTCCAGCGTCTTGCCCGCCACCTGTCCGCCGGCGGCGGCGGCGTTGCCTCCGCCCCCCAGCTGCTCCAGGATGACCTGGACGTTGGTGTCTCCCATGGAGCGGCCTGAGATGATGATCTGCTCCCCGTCGGGAAAGAGCACAAAGGAGGTGCTGATCCCCACGATGTTCAGCAGCTCGTCCGCCGCCTGGGCCGCTGTCACCCGGCCCACCGTGTGGTCCACCACGGCAATGGCGATGTGGTCCCGGTACAGCTTCGCATTCTGGATGATATCGTATTTGGCGATGGTGCCGGACAGGTCGTTCTGGAACAGCCGCTTCACCTCCCCGGTGTCGGCGCCGGAGCGGCGCAGGAAAGCTGCCGCCTCAAAGGTGCGGCCGCCGGTGCGCATGGTGAAGTTTTTGGTATCCAGCACGATGCCCGCCAGCAGGGCCTCCGCCTCTGTGCGGAGCAGGTCGGTGGGCTCTGCGATGTACTGGAGCAGCTCGGTGACCAGCTCACAGGCGGAGGAGGCGTAGGGCTCATGGTAGTTCAGGGCCATCTTCTCAATGTAGCTGCTGCCGCGGCGGTGGTGGTCGATGACGGCCACACGGTTGCACGTCTCCAGCATTTCCTCGGACTCCACGCTCTCGGGGCGGTTGGTGTCTACCACCACCAGCAGGGAGCCGGGCTGGCACTTGATAAAGGCATCCTGGCCGGAAATGGCGGTATTGGCGTATTCCGGCTGCTCGGAGAGACGCCGCAGGATGGGGTGAGCGGCGTTGTTCTCGGTGTCGATGATGATCTGGCAGGGCTTGCCGCGCTTGCGGGCGATACAGCAGATGCCCACGGCGGCGCCCAGGGAGTCCATATCCGCGTATTTGTGACCCATGACGTACACCTGCTTGGCATCGTCGATCAGCTCACCAAGAGCGTTGGCCATGACGCGGGACTTGACCTTGGTACGTTTTTCGGTAGACTTGCTGCGGCCGCCGTAGAACTCGAAGTTCACACGGTCCTTGACCACGGCTTGATCGCCGCCGCGGGAGAGGGCCATCTCCAACGCCAGGGAGGCGTTCTTGAACAGCTGCTCGAAGCTGTCCTCGTCCCGGCCCACGCCGATGGACAGCGTGGCGGACACACCCTCGCCGGCCTGGACCTGGCGGACCTTTTCCAGCACGTCGAACTTGCTTTCGGTGTAGCCGGTGTAGTCCTTCTCCTCGAAGAGGTAGAGGTAACGGTCACGGTCGTAGCCCAGCAGCAGCCCGCCGGAGCCGGCGGCCCAGTTATTCAGCTGTTCCTCCAGCGCGGCCAGCAGCGCCGAGCGCTTATTCTCGGGGCAGGCCTTCATCAGCTCCTCATAGTTATCCACCATGAGGATGGCCATAAGGGGCTTGGTCAGCTCCAGGGTCTGGCGCATCTGCTCAGCCTCAGTGATGTCCATCCAGTAGGTGGTGGCCAGGGTGGGCTGGTCGCCGCCCTCCGGCTCCGGGCGGCTCAGGGCTCCGAAGACGCGGTAGATACGGTCGTTCCAGCGGAACTGCTCGGGATATTCACGCTTGCCGTCCAGCAGCCAGCGGTAGGTGAAGTCGGGGATCACGGCATCTACCGCCGTTTCAAAGATCTTATCCTTCAGGCCGGTCAGGTCCGTGAACATATCGTTGCACCACAGGATCTCGCCGGTGGCTACATCGAACACCAGCATGGGCAGCGGCGCGTAGAGCATATTGCTGGACCGGGCGGTGTCCATACCGCCGGAGACGCGGTCCATGTACTGGCGGACAGAGGCCTGGGCCATCTTGTTGCGGCGGCGGCCCACCAGAATGACCAGAAGCGCCACCAGGCCCTCCGCCGCCGCCAGCAGCGGCTGGAAGGGCACCGTCACCGCCACAAAGGCGATGAGGCACAGGCTGTACAGCGTCATATTGGTACGAAATCCGCGTATGATCTTCTTGCTCAAGGGAACGCGCCTCCTTCCCGCCGGGGATACTACTCCATACTGAGAGTAGTTTATTATAGCACGAAAGCCGTGCGGGGACAATACGCTTTTCGGGAAATCAGCGGGGAATTTTCCCGGCGGGGCGGCGGGTGTCAAATACCATCAAATGCCGTCGGCAAGTTGGGGGTGTACAAATGGGAAAAACTGTGGTATACTTTGTGAAAAGTGCTGAATATGGCACGTATTTTTTGGTTGTTTCGCGGTGCGTGGATGCCGCGGTCAATATAGCAAACGAGGGCGTTCCCCTCTATATCGAGTGCTGACGACGGGCGACAGACTGTTCCCTCCCCCTGCGATGCAGGGCAGGCGGGCGGGGCAGAACGCCTTTGTTTCCGTGCGGTCATTTTTACCCGCCGCGACGCGCTCTATCTTATCTGAAAAGGAGCATTTATTCTTTTATGGCAGAAAAATTCAAGATCATTCCCCTTGGCGGTCTGAATGAGATCGGCAAGAACATGACCGTCTATGAGTACGGCGGCGACATCATCGTGGTGGACTGTGGCATGGCCTTCCCCGGCGACGATATGTACGGCATCGACTGCGTCATTCCCGACGTCAGCTATCTGGTGAAAAACCGCAGCCGGCTGCGGGGTCTGTTCATCACCCACGGGCATGAGGATCACATCGGGGCCATCCCTTATGTGCTCAAGCAGATCAATATGCCCATCTACTGCACGCGGTTCACCGCGGGGCTGATCAAGCTGAAGCTGCAGGAGCATGGGCTGGCCAGCTCTACGAAGCTGATCACCGTGGAGCCGGGTCAGACGGTGCGGGCAGGCAAGTTCCAGGTGGAGTTCATCCACGTGAACCACTCCATCGCCGACTCGGTGGCCTTCGCCATCCACACGCGGATGGGCGCAGTCGTACACACCGGCGACTTCAAGATCGACTCCACGCCCATCGACGGGGAGGTCATCGACCTGGCGCGCTTCGGTGAGCTGGGCAAGCAGGGTGTGCTGGCGCTGCTGGCGGACTCCACTAATGTGGAGCGCCCGGGCTATACCATGAGTGAGCGCGCCGTGGGCGCCACGTTCAAGCGGCAGTTCACCGGGTGCGACAAGCGGATCATCGTGACCACCTTCGCCAGCAACGTGCACCGCATCCAGCAGGTGCTGGACGCCGCGGCGGCCTGCGGGCGGAAGGTGGCCGTCACCGGCCGGAGCATGGAGAACATCATGAAGGTCTCCACGGAGCTGGGGTACATGAAGGTGCCCAAAAACACGCTGATGGACATCAACCGCATCAAGGGACTGCCCCTGAACCAGCAGGTCATCGTGACCACCGGCTCCCAGGGTGAGGAAATGAGCGCCCTGTACCGCATGGCGTTCTCCACCCACAAGCAGGTGGACATCGGCCCCGGCGACAAGGTCATCATCTCCGCCAGCGCCATACCCGGCAACGAAGTGACGGTGGGGCGGGTCATCAATGAGCTGTTCCGCAAGGGCGCGGACGTGGTGTATGACAAGGCGGATATGCTGCACGTGTCCGGCCACGCCTGTCAGGAGGAGCTGAAGATCATCCACGCGCTGACGAAGCCCAGGTTCTTTATCCCCCTGCACGGCGAGCAGCGGATGCTGCAGATCCACAAGCGTGTGGCGGAGAGCATGGGCATGGCTCCCACCAGCATCGTGGTGGCCGACAACGGCAGCGTCATCGAGCTGACCACCAAGCACATCAAGTGCGAGACCACCGTACCCGCCGGCGAGGTGTTCGTGGACGGCGGCGGCGTGGGCGAAGTGGGCGCCGTGGTGCTGAACGACCGGAAGCTGCTGGCGGAGGACGGCATGGTGGTCATCGTGCTGCCCATGTCCAGCCACGACCACCAGCTGCTGTGCCCGCCGGAGATCGTCACCCGCGGTTTCGTGTACGTGAAGGAGTCCGAGGAGCTGCTGGAGGATATGCGCCGGGTGGCCACGGAGGCGGTGGATGGAATGTCCGCCAAGAAGCGCCGGGACGAGGGCGACGTATGCCGCACTGTGCGCTCCGCCGTGAGCAGCTATCTCTATAAGCACACCAAGCGCAGCCCCATGATCATCCCCATGGTGACAAAGCTGTGAGAAAACAAGGGCCGCCCAAAAGGGCGGCCCTTGTTTTGTATTCCTCTATGAACAGATCCCCGCACGGGGAGCTCTCATAGCGCTAGGATTTAACGCGCTGCGCGCAGGTCGAGGCAGCAAGTTCAAGCCTGCCCGCGGCATTCCAAAAAGAAAACACCATCCTGACGGATGGTGTTTCTTTTTGTCATGCTGTACCACTGTAGATTTTTGAACCCCTGGCTCAAAAATGCCATGTGTAAGTCGGAATTCTTCGTTCTCTTTTAACTTTTCTCAAACTTTTTTGATGGGTGCTTTCAGAAGTTGCCAATTGGTCGCATGAAAAACCGTTATGCGAAAATACTCATTTCCCCTCTGGCATCTCGCTCATATCCGCGGCTACCCCTTCCAAAAGGTCAGTCACGACCTGATTGAGCTGCGCGGCGTTCTTGGAGGTGATGACGGGAACGCCTGTGCGTTCCTCGACCGCCTTCCGTGCGATTCCGGCAGCCTCACCGCCCTCGCGGGCAACCGCTATGTTCTCTGAAAATGTGCTTGGTGCTTTCTGCTTGGAAATTTCCGTGGTGGTGGCTTCTGCCAGCATATTCAGCACCAGCTCCAGCGTGGTCATATTGTCACGGAGGTTTTCCTTTTTAAGCCCCTTCAGATTTTTATACTGCCGGGTGGACATTCCCGACCATGCGCGGGAGATCTCATCGGTGAGGATGGCGTACTCCACGCCCTTCTGCACGCCGCGGGCATCCCATTCATCGGTCAATTCTTTGCGAACTTGGATGGCTTGCAGCCGCTGGTTGATCCACTCGCGGGTATAGCCCTTCTTGAGATAGGTTTCTAACGCCCGCTCGATGGTCAACTCCGGGTCGATGGTTTCCTCAATGCGCTCCCGGCCAACCTGTGCTAACCAGGCTCGGAACGGTTCTGCTTTTGGCGAGGGAATAGATTGGACGATACGGAGGAGCTGCTCGGTGTCCGCTACATCGGTCAAGCGTTTCCGCCCATCCGAGGCGGTCATTTTCAACTGCTTACAATTTGTAAGCAGTTGACCTGCGCCCTCGTTATTCAGCCGCTTCTTTAAAACTGCCCAATATGTACTGGCATGACGG
>OLNO01002774.1_pt1 | contig 11317 bp, 6 predicted proteins | sample 1672861 | NCBI WGS metagenome assembly OLNO01 (sample SAMEA3136731, study PRJEB25190) | human gut metagenome | reverse complement strand
CCGCTTACGTCCGAAAAGACTGATGTCACAGGCGTACGACTGAGGGTTGTCCGCACAAACCAAGCTGAGCAGTGTAGATTTACCGGCACCGTTTTCTCCACTCAATGCCCACTTTTCACCCCGGCGGACTGTCCAGTCGAGCTCCTTCAGGATAGTGCGGTCATCATAACGAATACTTACCTTATTTAATTTTACCACCTCCCCGGAGTCATAGTTTGCTCCGTCATAAGGTAATCCGGCTATACGCTGTTGCAGTGCGTCCAGGACTTCTGCCTCATCGGTCACACAAAATGAAGCCAGATAAGCCTCCCTTTCCATTTTCGGAAGCACGTGCAGGTCTTCTACCGGAATCACATGGGTAATGAACGAAGGGATATCATCGAGCATCGAAAGCACAAGAATGATTTGCACGGATGACAAGCGGGTGAGACGTTCGAGCAGCGAGAAAAGCAATTCACGGGTAGGTGCATCCAAACCGATAAAAGGATTGTCCATAATCAATACCCGGGGAGCTGTCAGGAGGGTTTTAGTCAGTTGAAATTTACGTAATTCGCCACTGGAAAGAAGAATGATCTTCTTGTCCAACAATGGCTCGATGTGGAAGAGTTCGAACAATTCCTCTTTCAGTCTTTCATCTTTGATCTCTCCCAACATCTCCCGCACAGAGGGGGCATCTTCCTGATCGTGGGCATTCCAGCGTTGCTGATAGTAATAGTTGGCATCCGCCGCCCCATAGGTGTCACGGAAAGCAATATATTTCACGTTATCATATACCGTCCGGGTAGAAGAAGGAGAAAAATCGTAGTCCAATGTACCCTCACGCAAAGGATATTTACCCAAAAGCGTGTCTACAAACAAGCTTTTCCCTCCCCCATTGGGTCCTACGATGGCGATATGTTCGCCGGTAGCGATTTGTGCTGTGACAGGTTGTGCCAAACGCACAAGCGGGTTGCGTGCCACGCCACCCGCTATATTGAATGTGTATTGTTCCATAATCCTATTTCATTATTGGGCGGGGCAAAATTATACCAAAATCCGCACAAAGAGACAGAATAATACTAAAAAAACAATCTGAACAACCTATTATGTACTTTTATCATCGGATACTCAAACTGTTTTAGACCTATGGTCCCATCAGAACCTGAATTTGGGATTCTCCGGCTCGGTATGCGACTTTTCCATCAACCTCGTCAGTTTCCGAACGATATCGGGATGTTCGGCAGCCACATCATGTTCTTCCCTGAGATCACTCTCCAAGTCATAAAGCTCCATTGTAGAGTTGCCCTTACGGATGTTGTTGACAATTCCTTTCCACTTACCCATGCGAATGGCTTTGAGGCCGATTGTGGGATCGGGATATTCCCAATACAAATATTCGTGTTCTTTCTGGCGTTCCGTTTCGCCAAACAAAGCAGGCAAGAAACTGATGCCATCGGTCTCCGGACAAGCAATGTTTGCGATATCCGCCAAGGTAGGCATCACATCCTGAAATCCACAAATATGATCGCTCTGGGTAGACGGTTTGATTTTCCCGGGCCAGGTGACAATAGCAGGGATACGTATTCCTCCTTCGTGAACAAAACATTTTCCCCAACCATACTCAGACCTGAAAGGACCTCCACTGTCGAACCACGGCGAATCGCTACCACCATTAAAAGTCGGTCCATTATCGGAAGTAAACATGATAACCGTATTGTCGTACAGACGTTCCTTCTTCAGCTTCTCTATCAGCTTGCCTATTTGCTCGTCAAAATAACTGATCATAGCAGCATAAGTCGCATGCGGATAGCGACAAGGCATATATCCGGCTTTTCCGATGTAGGGGGCTTCGTCTCCAAACTTCCCGACATAATACTTCACCCATTTCTCCGGTGCCTGCAACGACACGTGCGGTAGCGGAGTAGTCCACATCAGGAAAAACGGTTTCTTTCTGTTCTGCCCGACAAACGAAATCAGTTCATCGAAAATAAGATCATTGGCATACTCTTTCTGCGAGAACTTGGCATAGGCGGCTTCATCACGGGGGTCGGCTCCTGCATCCAGCTTGGTCGTGTGAGGATCGAGCACTTTATTGGCCAAGTATACCCGGTCTTCATTCTTATACAAAAAGGCGGGGTAATAACTGTGTGCCTGCCGCTGGCAGTTGTATCCGTAGAAACTGTCGAATCCCTGTTTGTTGGGAGTACCTTCCGTGCCCGGAGCCCCCAGTCCCCATTTTCCAAAGCATCCGGTGACGTATCCGGCTTGCTGCATCATTCTTCCGAGAGTCATGGTATGGGCTTTCAAAGGATACTGCCCCTCCAAACCGGGATGTACATACATGGAGTCGTAATTCATGATAGCGCCCCGATAAGCCATTTCATCATTAGCCCGGATTTGCGCATGTCCCGAGTGCATACCTGTCATCAACACACAGCGGGCGGGTGCCGAAACGGGTGAACCTGTGTAATGCTGTGTGAAACTGATGCCATCCTTATACAACCGATCGATGTTCGGTGTTTCTATTTTCTCCGAACCATAACAACCGATATCCCCGTAGCCCAGATCATCCATTATGATATATATGACATTGGGTCGAGATTCTTTCACCTGGCTTTTGGCCGATAAAGCGAAAACGGACAGTCCGATATAGATTTCTATTCTTTTCATGATTAGTTTCTTTTTTAGTCCCATTTATAATTTGTACCCGCATCTTCCTTCAATGCAGGCCCGAATGAATACCCCTGCTGTTCAAACCACAGTTGCTTAGAGAGTACTTTGCCATAAAACTCATCAAAATTTTCCGGATTGCCGGAATGCCACATCTGCTCGGCAAGTGCGAGAATACGCGGAAAGACCCGACGATCGATCATGCTTTCCGTCACCCCGTCGTCCGTCCACAAGGCAGAACTCATTCCGAGAATAAGCGGATTTTCCTCCCGGGGCCTATAAGAAGGATTACGCAAATACACATCTTCCAGATCGAAAGTGCGAGCTTGAGTATATCCCTTCCAGGGGGTAAGCGGGAAGTTCAGATACGTATAATAGTTTGTACCGCAAATCACCGAATAATTATGTCTGATGGCATTCTTCAAGGCCAGATCCCGGTGTCCTCTCCAGTTCCACCACTGTATCACCACATTGTCCGGCAAGGGATAGCCGTCTTTGTAAATCACATCTCCCCAAAAGATGGCCTTCCTCCCTTTTTGTTTCAGATAATCGGCCATCCGGGCCGAAAACCACAATTGTAGGTCATGACTGTCTTTTAGTTTTTCTTTTTCAATCCGTGACCGGCAATCGGGACATTTATCCCAATTCCCTTTAGGTGCTTCGTCGCCTCCGAGATGAATATAAGCGGACGGAAACATCCGGCATACTTCGTCCAACACATTCTTCAGGAAGATGAGTGTACTGTCTTTTCCCGCACAAAATATATTCTGCGTAAATCCGCTTTGGGGAACCTTTACCGCAACATTGAAACATCCCAGCCGGGGATATGCATTAAGTGCCGCTTCGGCATGTCCGGGCATGTCAATCTCGGGAACAACCGTAATGCCCCGGTCCGCCGCATAGCCGATGATCTCTTTCACCTCTTCTTGGGAGTAGAAGCCCTGCTGTTCCGGCCCCTGCCCCACAAAAGCTCCTATACGGGTCAAGAACGGATAGCGTTTTATTTCGATGCGCCAGCCAAGTCCTTCGGTCAGATGCCAATGAAAGTAATTCATCTTCAGCATCGAAGCCATGTCGATATATTTCTTGATCGTAGACACTTTCTGATACTGGCGTCCGGAATCCAGCATAAAGCTGCGCCATTTCGCTCGTGGGAAGTCGGTGATCTCGACACAAGGAAATATCAGTCCTCTTTCCTCACCCGTGTTCCATTGCCTCAGACTTTGAATGGCATAGATAAAGCCGGCATCATCCGCTGCCCGGACAATTATTCGCTCAGGCGTCACACGGATGCGATAACCTTCTGCCGGCAAAGTAACATCTTTTTTCCAGGAGATGTGGCTGTTTACCTCCTCTTTGCACCATTCCACAGCGCTTTCGGGCACCAGTTTTTCATAAAACAAACGTATGAAAGAGCCAGGAGACTCCTCTGCGTACATTCGTATTTTACCTTGAAGCCGTAACCGGCCGTCTGCCCTCTCTATTTTACCGGGGGTAGGCATGATGATTTGTCCGGACAAGTCGATGGAATATGAACACAGGGAAAGTAGTATTAAAATCAGGTATTTCATTTAAATGTAGTATTTTGAGTGCAAAAACTGTCCAAAGATAAGATTTTCTCCGGACAGTTTTTTATCACACGGTTAAAACCATTTGTCAATCAAACATTTCCTACTTTATTCCGTCATCCCAACCCGGATTCTGTTCAAGCTGAGGATTCAGCACCCTTTCATTGCGGGGAATAGGATTCAGGTAATAATAATCAGGCCAAGTATGGTTCTGTGCAGGATGAAATTCAAGATAGCCTTCCGTTCCTCCACCATCGACTGTCACTTTGGTTCCGGCCGGAAAATCCGATGCTTTGACATACATGCCCAGTTTCTTCTTCAATGCATAATGACACTTCTTCCATCTCCGCAAATCGTCGAACCTGAATCCTTCGGAAAACAATTCAATGCGGCGTTCGCGGCGAATCTCCCACAACAAGGGATTTACGGCATAATCACCCGGATAAGCAGGGTTACCCAAATCACGTTTAGGATCGAAACTGTCGTTAATTTCCGCCACCTTCATAGGAGCCACGTTAGCACGGCTACGCAATTTATTTACCGTCCGATCGGCTACCGGCTGATCGAATTCACCTAATTCACACATTGCTTCAGCATAATTCAACATCACCTCTTCCACCCTGAACAGTGGCATATCGGTCTCTTCATTTCGCTGTGATCCCATTGACAGATACGTACAATAATATTTCCAGTTATTATAGCCGAAAGCTGACTTGTACCAAGGCTGATTCTCCAAATAAAAATCGAAATGCGGGACTGCTCCCAGGATACCCCTTGACGGAAAGGTAAAGTTTTCTGCCTCTCTTTAGCACTGCCATAGCCTATTCCCAAACGAATATTCAAGCTATCGATGAAACTTCTGTCCTTGGCAACTTCGGTAAATTGCCATTTATTACCCCAGGCATCGGTAGAAGCCGAACGGTCTATTCTGTACGGAGGAGTCACTTGCAACCAGAGTCGGTGATCCCGGCAACTAAACTCGTCATACATATCTTTGTCTCCCTTATATAACGGACTATTCCAACGGGTTTTACCATCCGAACAGAGATAACTGTCCACCAAGTCACGGGTCGGATTATAGTACGAGGCTCCTGTGGTTCCTCCGATACTAGTAGCATGTATTACGTTTTCCGCATTCGAGAACTCCCGATAGAGTATGACTCCGGGGACATCCTTCAATTCAAGCGAACAAAAAAGATCATCGTAGTTGCTGCAAATCTCGGGGAAACTATTCATAACTTCGGCAGACACCCGCTTACATTCTTTCAGATAAGTTTCGGCATCATTCAATCCGTGATATTTCCTCCATGTACCCTCAAAAAGACAGAATCGTGATATAAAGGCTTGAACGACTGCTCTATTAATCGTATTATTACCATCTCCGTTAACATTAATATGCTGTTCGGCATATTGCAGGTCTTCAAGAATATGCTTCGCAATTTCATCTCTGGATGCACGGGGCCCATTAATCAGCTCTGTATCGTTATCACTCAGCACACGGTCTATCCAAGGTACTCCACCATAAGCAGACAGCAATGAGAAGTAGCGATATGAACGAAAGAAATATCCGACACTTTTCCAATGTGCTTTCTCGGCTTCAGTCATCTGAGAGCTGTCTATCCGCCCCAACATCAGATTGACACGACGAATAAAGGCATAATAGTCCCATGCTGTATCATTCCGCTTATCGGGTACAGTGACCAGTCCTCTGATCCAGTTGCTCTCACTGCTTCCACGAGTCTGATTGTACGAGATATCATCTGTCGAGGTATCACCGTATCCTAATTTCGGCAGTGTCTCATACAATCCCCAGGCGTATGCCTTGAAGTTGTCATACGTCACAAAGGCAGTCTCTTCCGTCGGGTTGCCCAACGGATACCTTTCCATAAAATCATTGTTCAGGCAACCGGTAAAAGCGATCGCACAGAATATAAACAGGGCAAATGTATATTTCTTCATACTATTTCGGTTATTTAGAATGTGACATTAAATCCAAGTGAAAACTTCTTCATAAACGGATATTCCCATGCTCCTTTCGAAAGCATATCAGACTCCAGACCTTCCGGCAAGTGATCCCATGTGTGAAGGTTTTCTCCACTGAAAAATACCTTGACCTCATCGAAGCAAATCTGCTTAGCCCAGGTTTTAGGCAAAGTATAGGATAAGGTGATATTTTGCAACTTCAAGTAAGCCGCATTAGCCAGATATTTGGTCTGCTTCCAGCGGTTCGAAGCAGTATTCACGCCATTGTTTGCATATACCCTTGGGAAATAGGCATCCGTATGCTCCGGTGTCCAGAAGTCAAGGGTTTCCTTAAACAGACTTCCCCACGTTCCGGTAGGCCATGCAATCTGATCGGTACGCCAAAAGTCACGTTTGCCCACACCACGAAGAAAGACAGAAAGGTCGAACCCTTTCCAACTCAAACCTGCATTGATGCCATAATGAAAGCGAGGTGTAGAGTTACCGATGATACGTTGGTCGCCCGGATCGTCCGCTGTTCCTTTTCCACTCCATATAGTGCTGGCATCATCATCAAAGTTTTTATAAAGTATATCACCCGGATATACTTTCCCTACTCCTTTAGGAATAGGAATGCCTTCTTTAAGCGTTCCGTCGGCATTGAAATCATCTTCTCTATAAAAACGATCGGTTACATATCCCCATATTTCACCAATCTTCTGCCCTTTGCGATAGGTACCCAGCAAATTGGTCTCGTTGTTAAACTTGGTAATTTCACTCTGCGAATCATAAAGATTGAATCCGATACGGTAATTGAAATCTTTGATACGGTCTCTCCAGTTCAATTCCAGTTCCCAACCATAAGTTTTCAAATTCGCAGCATTCTGCTTGGCAGCAGCCACTCCCACAACCCACGGCAAATCCATTCCCGGTGCCAGCATACCTTTTGTATCACGCCGATACCAATCGAAAGTACCATTCAGGCGATTATCAAAAAATCCGAAGTCAACACCGAAATCGAGCGTATATACTTTTTCCCAGGTGAACGCACTGCTGACCATAGGCGGAGTGGACAAAGTCGTAGGTCTTTGACCGTCTACCAGCCAATTGGTAAGCCCCGGAGCCATCTCCGGTATATACGGATAATTGTCCGGTGAGCCGTCTGCCAGCAAGATGATCTGATTTCCGATCGATCCCCACGAAGCACGAAATTTAAAGTTGGATAGAACATCGCGTGTCGCTGTCATAAAAGGTTCTTCCGAAATGCGCCAACCTGCCGAGACAGATGGGAAGAATCCAAAACGGTTGTTTTTAGGGAATCGTGAAGTTCCGTCATATCGTCCGTTAGCTTCAAGCATGTAGCGATCTTTGTACGAATAATTCACACGGTAAAAGAGTCCTCTGAGGGCATATTCGTTAAAGGTATCCGTTGCCGTTGTGGTCCCGGTAGCTCCCGATATGGACGGCAGGTTACTCAACAATACATCTTTCCTTTCCGTCCACTGCGATTCCGCATGATTCTCTTCCTGGTTGAATCCACCCATAACACTTATATGATGATTACCTATTGAAAAGTCGTAATTAGCAAATATATTGATTGCATTATAGTTAGTAAATCCCTGTGTCAGCGCATACCGTGTATTTTCCGTGTTATTCAGGACACCGGTAAAGTTCATTCCGATGTATTTATACTGGTTCACATACATGCGGTTGTAGTTCGTCACCCGGTTGTACGTATATTCACCTGTTATCTTCAAGTTTTTCAGAGGCGAAATGATGATACGTCCCAAAGCCCGGAGATCCGTCTTTTTAACAATGCGTGGTTCCCCATAACGGATGTAAGTAGCGGAAGTTTCAGCCGGATAAATAATACCATCCTCTTCATAAGGCGATATATTCTGATAAGAAGGAAGTTGCATGGCACTTCCCCAAATTCCGTTTCTACCGCCTTGCTCCACTTTGTTCTGGGTAGAATTGGCATACCGTATATCCAATTGAGTGGTCAGCCATTTGTTGACCTCCACACTCAGGAAACTTGAGAGATTGGCACGCTCATACCTGTCTTTATCAGTAATAAGGATTCCGTCTTCATTGGTGTATCCCAAACCGATACGATAATTCGTTCTTGAACTTCCTCCCGAAACTGAAAAACTATGATTTTGCATAAAGCCATAATTATCCATCATATCGGCAAACATATCGTTCTCTCTCATCAGAAACAGGTTCCCATCTTCATCGAATACATATCCATTGGGATATTGGGAAGGATTAGCCATATAATCACGTATATACGTCTCCCATTGAGGAATATTCTTACCGTCTACATACGTGTCATTGGGCCATCCCATCTCTTTATATGACAAGATGGACTCCAACGGACCGGCTTTTTGTGGCAGCTCCAATGCTTTCGAAAACGAGAAATTATTATTATAATTGAATTTAGGAGCCATGTCCTTTTTACCTTGCTTGGTGGTAATCAAGATTACTCCAAACGCAGCACGTGCTCCGTAGATAGCTGCAGAAGCGGCATCTTTCAAGACCGAAACCGACTCAATATCCTGCGGATCGATCATATTGATATCCATCGGTACATTATTGACCAACACCAGCGGACCACCACCGTTGATAGAAGTGGTTCCTCGAATATTGTATGATAGATTGTCACCTGGAGTACCGGTCGTTCCCTCTATTTTTAATCCCGGAACCACCCCTTGCAAAGCTGCCGTAACATTTGTTATCGGACGATCTCCTAATGTTTCCTGTATATTAACTGCTGTAACTGCTCCCGTCAGATTGATCTTCTTTTGTGTTCCGAAGCCGACAACCACTACTTCATCCATCAATTGTGAATCTTCTTTCAACTGAATGACGAAATGAGTTTTTCCATTGGTACTGACCTCCTGAGGCAAATAACCGATATAGGTAACCTGCAACTTACTGTTGTCAGAGACCTCCAATGAAAATTCTCCCTCAAGATTGGTAATCGTGGCCTGCTTACCGCCTACGGCAAGCACATTCGCTCCTATAAGAGGTTCGCCGGTAACGCCCGTCACTTTACCCGTTATCTTTTTCATCTGAGTAGCTTGCCCGGCAGCAGCTTTCTCTTTCTTCTGCTCAACAGGAGTAATGACTATATGCTCAGCCTCATAACGGCAAGTAAACCCGGTATTCTTCAAAAGAGCATCCATTACAAAAGACAGTTCTTTGTCTACAAAGTTTCCTTTAATCTTCCTATTTACATCCAGTCTGGTCTGATTGTATGTAATACTCAATTGAGTCTGCTCCTCAATTTGTTCGAATACTTTTTGCAAAGACTGATTGTTGCCATACACGCTTATCCGCTGATTTTGCCCGTACGCAGTGTTATAAATGCATAAAGCGAGAAGTAAAAGAACTATTTTATGAATTTTTACGGATAGAATATTCCTTAATTTGATTTTTAATTTCATAATTTTGTGAGTTAATCAATTAATACTGTTTAAAGTCTCTAAAGGTTAAAAAGTTTTTGATTGATTTCGGGGATCGGAAATGGGTGTGGTAATTTGTTTCCGGTTCCCTTTTTTGCATATGATTGTTCTCCTTTCCTTTACTTTAATGGACAAATAGATATGGATTCGTCCTTCTCCACTTTATAGGTGATACCTCCTACTGTTTTTGTTACAATATCCAAAACATGGAAAATATCATCACGACGCTTAAACTTTATTGTATAAAGGTCCGAATTGATCCGATTCGACTCCATCAGATCAGACGATAGCTGAATAGATACTGCATAGCTTCTTTCCAGTGTTCTCAGGATTTCCCTGAGTGACTGGGAAATAAAGTTCATTTCTCCCTTTGTCCAACCCGAATAAACAGAAGCGTCTATATCTGTTTTGTTGAATCTACCACTCCGATTTTCGTAATCAAGCTGCTGATTGGGTTCTAAGGTAATAAAATTGTTAGGCTGGTTTTTCTTTCTTACAGCAACAGAACCGGACTCCAATGTGGTAATTGTCCTTCTATCAAAAGGATATGCCTGCAAATTAAACTGAGTACCCAGTACACAAATGTCCAGATGGTTAGTTGCCACCACAAAAGGAAGTTTCTTATTAGGGGCTACCGCAAAGTGCCCTTCTCCGGAAAGATATACAGAACGGGTATCGCCGGTAAATTGCGTAGGATATAGAAATATGGATCCCGAATTCAGGGTGATGATCGAACCATCCGGTAACGTGATCTGTTTTTGCTCTCCCTTGGGAACGATACATTCTACAAAACGGACTTCCTGCGTGTGATGTTCCACATATATATAGGCCGTTATAATAGATATTAACGGGATAAGAAGAATAGCTGCTATATGCGCCCACCGATGTAGATAGGCCGGCCGGGCAGAAGAAAGCCCCGCTCTTTTTTGAAACTTACGTAAAGAATGCCGGGTACCGGCATCTGCTTCAGGACGATATTCGTCCCATATCTGAAGAAGCGCTTCTTCTTTCCGTTGTTTGCCGGAAGGATCAAGAAGCCATGTCCACACTTTATTTTTAAGGTCCGGACTGGCTATGAAGGCCATAAAGTTGTGTATGATTTTGTATGCGTCAGACAGTATGTTTTATGGATTATATATATAAGATACGTAACCCGCCAAACACACACAGTTCAAAGAACACTTTTTTTTATATAGCTTGTTAAGTTTATACGAAAGTAGCCATAATGACCCAAAACAATATCTTACGTATATCAGCCAAAGCCTGGGTCAGATGATTCTCAACTGTACGCTTGCTAATGTTCAGTTCACGGGCTATATTTTCATTACTAAGCCCCTGTTCGCGGCTCATCTGATAAATCTTTCTTCTTTGAGAAGGCATTCTTTCAACAGCGATGGCTATAATCAGTTCTAATTCTTTCGCGTTCAGTTCCGATTCTATTTCATACAGATCGGAGTTATCATCCGATAACTGCCTGGATTGATAATTTTTAAATAACAAAGAGCGCTCGATGTACCGGAAAACCGCATTCCGGGCTATACGGAACAGGTATGCATCCAAGTTGTCTATCTGCTTTAGATTTCCCCTGTTCTGCCACAATGACATAAATATATCCTGCGAAAGATCTTCCGCCTCTTCAGCATCCTGTAACAAGCCATTAATGAATCCTTT
>OLNO01002769.1_pt1 | contig 11333 bp, 7 predicted proteins | sample 1672861 | NCBI WGS metagenome assembly OLNO01 (sample SAMEA3136731, study PRJEB25190) | human gut metagenome | reverse complement strand
TATCTGATAACCGGCGATACCGGTGCCGGAAAGACCACAATTTTTGATGCAATCGCATTTGCACTTTACGGGGAAGCGAGTGGAAATGAAAGAGAGCCGGGGATGCTTCGGAGTAAATATGCGGATCCGAAGACGCCGACCTTTGTGGAATTGGAGTTCTTCTATCAGGGGCAGAACTACCATATCCGGAGAAATCCGGAGTACATGCGTCCAAAGGACAGGGGCGAGGGCATGACGCTGCAAAGAGCGGATGCGGTACTGGAATTTCCGGATGACAGGCTTCCGGTCACAAAGGCAAAAGAGGTCACGAAAGCAGTGACAGAACTGATCGGGCTCGACCGCGGACAATTTACTCAGATTGCAATGCTGGCGCAGGGAGATTTTATGAAGCTTCTGTTTTCAAAAACTGAGGAGCGGAGCAAAATTTTCCGGGAAATTTTTCATACCAGACCGTATCTTGCATTTCAGGAGAAAATGAAAAATGCAAGTGGCAGATTGCAGGAACAGTACGAGGATGTCAGCAAAAGCATTTTGCAGTACATGAAGGATATCAGCTGTGATGAGGATGACGTGCTTGCTGCGGATGCGAAAAAGATCCGTGAGAGCAAAGCAGTGGTTCATGCGGACAAGGTTCTGGAACTTTTGGAAACTCTGACAAATCAGGATGCAGATTCGGTGAAAGAAAAGAAGAAGAATTTAACGAAGATCGAGAAAGATCTGGAAGAGCTGAACCAGAGAATCGGAAAGGCAGAGGCAGTGATCCGTGCAAAAAAGGAACTGGAAAAAGCGGAGCAGACGATAGCAGAGAAGACACCAACGCTGGAAGAACTGGAAATGGCACTGAAGAAAGAACAGGAAAAAGTGCCGGAAAGAGAGCAGTTAACAGAAGAGATCGGAAAGAGGCAGGAAAAGCTTGCAGAGTATGACGAATTGAAAAAACTTCAGAAGCAGATTAAAGAGCTTGAAAAACAGATTGAGATATTAAAGGGCCGGGAAAGCCAGTATCAGAAAAAGAAAGCGCAGATGCAGGCGCAGCTGGAACAGAAAAGGAATTTACTGGAACAGCTGAAGGATGCGGAAATTAAAGTTCTGAAAGTTACAGCAGAACAAAAAGAGGTTTCAGTAAGAAAAGAAACGGCAGAAGACATTCTTATTCAAAAAAAAAAAAAAAAAAGAAAGAAGAAAAGTGTGAAAGAGGCGCAGAAAGCATACCTTGTCATGCAGGAGGAATGTACAGAGCGAAAGACACAGCTTGCCTGGATGGAGAGGGCATTTCTGGATGAGCAGGCGGGGATTCTTGCAAAGGTTCTGAAAACGGGAGCGCCGTGCCCGGTGTGCGGATCGGTCCACCATCCATGTCCGGCACAGATGACGGAGGGTGCACCGGAGAAAGAAGAGCTTGAAAAATACCGGAAAGAGACTGCCGATGTGGAGAAAAAGACGAATGATGCAAGCTTTCAGGCAAATGAAAAGCTGGTCCAGTTAAAAGCGCTGGAAGAAGAAATCCAAAAGAGTGTGAAAAGCTTTGACAGCAGCATACAGGAAGAAGAGATTGAAAAATCGCTGGCGTTGATCGGTCAACAGATGGATGCCCTCGAAAAGTCAGAAAAGGAATTACAGAAAAAGCTGGAAGTAGCTAAAGAAGCAGTGGCAGAAAAGCAGAAGCTGGAAGCTGAGATCCCGGAACTGGAGCAGATGCAGAAAAAGCTTCAGGAGGAAGAACAGGAGCGAAAGGATCAGCTCCTTGTGTCTGAGAGAGATAAAGCAAATGCAGAAGAGCAGGCTGTGAAGGTGCGTGGCAAACTGGAATTTCCGGAGAAAGCAGAAGCAGAACAGAAGATCAAAGAGCTGGATAAGCAGAAAAAAGAGATCAATAAGAATCTGAATGCTGCCCAGAAGGCATTCCAGGACTGCAGTCAGTCGGTAGAAGCGGCAAAGACGAAGAAGAAAACGCTGGAGAAGCAGATTGCAGGTAATAAAGAAACCGATATGGAAGAGCTTGTGCAGGCACGACAGGAAGTATCAGGTGCGAAAAAAGAGCTTCAAAAACAGATGGAAGAGATCAGGATCCGTTATGAGAACAATCTGAAAATCAGGAATGCGATTGACAAGCAGAGTGCGAAACTTCTTGAGCTTGAGCGGAACTGGACACAGGTGCGTGAAATTTCCGATACGGTAAATGGAAAGATCAAAGGCGGATCCAAAGAAAAGATCAAGTTTGAGACCTACATCCAGACCAATTATTTTGACCGGATCATTGCCCGTGCAAATACGCGGTTTATGGTGATGAGTGGAGGACAATATGAGCTGAAACGCCAGACTGATACGGATGACCGGAAGAGTCAGAGTGGTCTGGAACTGAACGTAATCGATCACTACAATGGTTCTGAGCGAAGCGTGAAGACGCTTTCCGGCGGGGAATCCTTTAAAGCTTCTCTTTCGCTGGCACTCGGACTTTCTGATGAGATCCAGGCATCGGCAGGCGGAATCCAGCTGGATACTATGTTTGTCGATGAAGGATTTGGTTCACTGGATGAAGAGTCACTGGAACAGGCGATGAAAGCACTGAACGGTCTTACGGAAGGCAACCGTCTGGTGGGAATCATTTCCCATGTACAGGAATTAAAAGCAAGGATTGAGAAACAGATTGTGGTGACAAAGGAAAAAGCAGGCGGAAGCAGAGTGGAACTTAAGATTGACTGATCTGTGCCGGAGAAGAATTTCATGCTGAGATGAAGCGGAGCACCAATGGAGGTGGGGAAAATTCACCGAAACTGGAAGGAGAAGATGATTTTTATGAGCTGTTTTTTGCAGGACTGGAGCAGAAGGAAAATAAAAATCTAAATGAATAAAAATACTATGAAGAAATGGTTTTGACTTTCAGATATGCAACAAGTGTGTTAAGATAGGTACAGACTATTCATAAAATGTGCAAGAATATACAATTTGAAAAGAGCGAATATAAAAGGAAAAAGGAGTAAAAATCATGCCAGTTTTTGATTTTAAACACACACCAGATGAAAAAAAGACCCAGGAATGTACTTATACAACATTCCGCTCGAATGAGACAGAAGCGACAGCGGAGAAACCGATGCTGGTTCTGGATAACAGCAACCGGAAATGGAAGCATCATTCCTGTGGTGTTTTCACCAACCCGATTAAGAAGACATCCTTTGAATTTGACGAGGAAGATGGAACTGTAAGTGCGGACATTCTCCAGATCGATGCGAGATTTGTAAGCCTGATCAAATGGCTGGGCGAGAATCACATCAATGTCCGCCTTTCCGGTGAAAACCGTGCAGACGGCTATGCAGTATACAAGATCCGGGAGATCGCATTCGGTGGGGCAACCAAGCTTTCAGCTGAAGATGGTTTCCTGCAGTTCATGATCGAGCGTCTTTTCGCAAGCAGTGCGCCGACAGAAGAAGCAGTGGATGAGGAAATGGAAGAGGACGGCGACAGCATGAAGCTGACAAGTCTGCAGAGTATCACCGATTTTATGAACTGTGCAGGAAGAACCCTTCCGGACAATATCCGTCTGTGGGCAAGAAGAAACCTTGCTGTTGCAAGATCACACGAAGTGTCACCGGAAGAAAGAAGACATGCGCAGAGAGCTCTTTCAATCATGATGAATATTCAGTGGAAGAGCAATTATTTTGAATCCATTGATCCGGATGAGGCAAGAAGAATCCTGGATGAAGAGCTTTACGGAATGGAACGTGTCAAACAGAGAATCATCGAAACGATCATCCAGATCAACAGAACGCACACTCTTCCGGCGTATGGAATCCTTCTGATCGGACCGGCCGGAACCGGTAAATCGCAGATCGCTTATGCAATTGCACGTATCCTGAAGCTTCCGTGGACAACTCTGGATATGAGTTCCATTAACGATCCGGAACAGCTTACAGGAAGTTCCCGTGTATACGCCAATGCGAAACCGGGAATTATTATGGAAGCATTTGCGGCAGCCGGAGAATCCAACCTGGTATTCATCATCAATGAGCTGGATAAAGCAGCATCCGGAAAAGGAAATGGGAATCCGGCGGATGTACTTTTGACACTCCTTGATAACCTTGGATTTACGGATAACTATATTGAGTGTAACGTTCCGACAGTTGGCGTATATCCGATTGCAACTGCCAATGAAAAAGATCAGATCAGTGCACCGATCATGTCCCGTTTTGCAGTTATCGATATCCCGGATTATACACCGGCAGAGAAGAAGATCATCTTCTCCAGATTTGCACTTCCGAAGATCCTGAAGAGAATGAGCCTTCGTCAGGACGAGTGTACGGTGACAGATGAAGGTCTTGATGTGATAATTGAACTTTACTCCAATACATCAGGAATCCGTGATCTGGAGCAGGCAGCCGAACATATTGCGGCAAATGCACTGTACCAGATCGAGGTAAATCATGTAAAAGAAGTTGTGTTTGACGGAGAAGCAGTGAGAGCATTGCTTTCATAAGAAAATTAAAATATGAAAATGTAAATGATGATACCAGGGGCAAAAGATTCTATTTCTGTTAATATTTATAGATGCAGTAAAATTGCAGAAGGAGCCGGAAAAGAAAAATAGGGTACGGGTGACTTTGCACTATGGAGATGAGATCCCGTCAATTGTGGCAGCCATTGCTGACACAATTGACGGTTTCGGGAGCTCATCGGAATGCCCAGTGCAACGGAACCCGTACCCTATTTTTCTTTTCCGGCGGTGCTTATCATTCTACCCCTGTCTATAATAACTCAGGAAATCAGAAATTTTTCCCACAGCTTCTTTCAGAACTTCAATTCGTGGCAGATATACTACCCGGAAATGATCCGGCTGTTTCCAGTTAAATCCACTTCCCTGTACGATCAGGATCTTCTTATCCTGCAGCAGATCCAGTGCAAATTTTTCATCATTTACAATGTTGAACTTCTTTACATCGATCTTCGGGAACATATAAAATGCAGCCTGCGGTTTGACGGCAGTGATTCCCGGAATGTCAGTCAGTGCCTTGTAAATATATTCGCGCTGTTCGTAAATACGTCCGCCCGGAACGAGGTAGTCGTTGACGCTCTGATTGCCCCAGAGAGCGGTCTGAACGACAGACTGTGCCGGAACATTGGAGCAGAGACGCATATTGGAAAGCATCTTGATTCCTTCGATATAATCTTTTGCGATTGCTTTATTTCCGCTGAGAACCATCCAGCCAATACGGAATCCGGCGATCATATGGGATTTGGAAAGACCGCTGAAGGTGACGCAGAACAGATCCGGTGCCAGTGAAGCAATGGAAATATGTTCTTTTCCGTCCATAACAAGGCGGTCATAAATTTCATCTGAGAAAATGATCAGGTGATGTTCCCTTGCGAGATCAACAATCTTCTGCAGCACCTCTTTCGGATAAAGTGCTCCGGTCGGGTTGTTCGGATTGATGATTACAAGAGCTTTGGTACGGTCTGTGATCTTACGGCGCATATCTTCGATGTCCGGATACCAGTCAGACTGTTCATCGCAGATATAGTGAACAGCCTTTCCGCCGGCAAGTGTGGCACAGGCGGTCCACAGAGGATAGTCTGGTGACGGAATCAGGATTTCATCTCCGTTGTCAAGAAGAGCTGACATACACAGGTTGATCAGTTCGCTGACACCATTTCCGGTGTAAATGTCACTGATCGTGACATTTGGCAGCTTTTTGATCTGGGAATACTGCATGATTGCTTTACGTGCAGAGAAAAGTCCCTGAGAAGGAGAATATCCTTCGCAGTCAGAAAGCTGCTGACTCATATCATAGATAACTTCATCCGGTGTACGGAAGCCGAATGGAGCTGGATTACCGATATTGAGCTTCAGTACGTGGGTACCGCGTTCTTCCATACGGGCAGCTTCTTCAACAACCGGTCCACGGACATCGTATAATACATTATCGAGTTTGGATGATTTTTTGAATATATGCATGGCAGAACTTCCTGCATTATCGTTATCATTTTTGTCGGTTATTGTCTTTTTCATCGGTGTAGTTCCCCTTTTTGAAGAGTTTGAAGTTCCGACAGAACCAGAAGTCTTAGTGGTAGACGGAGCTTTTGGGGCAACGGAGTTGTTTTCCCGAGCAGTAAAGTTTTCCTGACTGTCACCGAGCAGCCAATCGGCATCTACGTGAAGCGTATCTGCCAGAAAATGGAGGATATCATTTCTCGGAACAGTTTTTCCGCTCACGTACTGGCTTACATGGCTTTTACCTAATTTTACATTATTTTCTGCGGCGATATGAACCAGATCAATCTGTTTCAGGTTCTGGGCATACATCGCCTCTTTAAGTCTATCTGAGAAAGTTGTCATTTGAGAATCTCCTTTCAAACTAAAAAAAGTTCAATTTAAAAATAAAACAGCGAAGTTCAAAACTTAAATTGATTATAGCACTTCGAATGATTTGGTTCAATAACAAATAATATTTTTGGTTCAAAAAGTTTGATTCTAGCAACGACAGCCTGTGCAAATGCATTGGCAATATCGTATGTAAAATATTTAAAGTTGAGTGCCAGGGATGAACCTACGATTGCATTTTTACCGAAAGAATTGATTCCGGTCTGGATGAAAACGTTGGAGACAGAGAAGATGGCACCCTGAAAAAAGGCGGTATCCCGCCAAAATTCAGATGCTCTGGTAACTTAGTTGCCGAGTAATTCACAAATAATGATAAGTATTACGTTTCAGGACGATAAAAGTTCCGGTAACGCATAAAGTTAAAAGTTCAGCAATTGCAACCGAGCACCAGACTCCGTTGATACCGAGAAGCAGTGGAAGTAGCAGAACCACTGCCATCTGGAAGACCAGTGTTCTGAGAAACGAGATCAGCGCAGAGAGCAGACCGTTGTTCAATGCGGTAAAAAATGCAGAGCCATAAATATTGAACCCGTTGATCAGGAACGCAAAGCTGTACAGACGGAACCCACTGCGTGTCAGTTCAAAAAGCCCCTGGTCATAACCGACAAACAATGTGGCGAGTGGTGTTGCGATGAGCTGCGCGATGATAAATAAGGAAACAGCCCAGGTTCCAATCAGCCGGATACTCTTGTGGAAAAGATTCTTTAGTTCATCCTGATTGTTGGCACCGTAGTGATAGCTGACGATCGGGGCACTTCCAATCGCATAACCAAAGAAGATCGAAACAAAGATAAAATTGACATACATGATCGTTCCGTAAGCTGCAACGCCGTCCTCACCGGCAAATTTCATGAGCTGCATATTATAAAGAGCATTTACAACAGAGCTGGAAAGATTGGTCATAAGCTCGGACGAGCCATTGGTACAGGTCTTTAATAAGATTCTGCCATGAAAATGTGTTTTTCCAAGCTTTAATAAGCTGGAATTTTTCCGTCCAAAGTAGAATAACGGGAAAAGCCCTCCGATAAACTCTCCGCATACAGTCGCAAACCCGGCACCGGGAAGTCCGAGGTGGAGTACAGCTACAAATAAAAAGTCGAGAACCATATTGGTCACACCGGCGATCACGATCACGCGAAGTCCCAGATGTGGCTTTTCGGCAGTTACAAAAAAGCTCTGAAATACATTCTGCAGCATAAAAGCAGGAAGCGAAATGCAAAGAATACGTCCATATAAAATGCAGTTGTCAAGAAGAGTACCGCTTGCACCGAATAAAATGGCAACCGGTTTTACAAGGAACATACTCAGGGTTGCGATAATGATTCCTCCGATAGCAGTGATATAGACGAGCATGGAAAAATACTCATTGGCATTTTCGATCTTTCCTTCGCCAAGCGTCTTTGCAACAATGGCACTACCACCGGTTCCGATCATGAAACCGAGAGCGCTGATGCCCATCAGAAAAGGCATGATCAGATTAACCGCTGCAAAAGCGCTTTTTCCAACAAAGTTGGAGACAAAAAGTCCGTCAACCACACTGTAAATGGATGTGAAGATCATCATTATAATAGAAGGAAACACAAATTGTAGAAGTTTTTTATAAGTAAAGTGTTCGGATAATTGAATTTTCATAGTTTATAGATCCTCCTCAAGGTTAGAAAGCCTAGAACGTAAGGTCTGATTATATTTGGCATTCAGGCGCAGAAGCTGTTCACATTCTTCGGGACTGAAAGAAGCTAAAGTATCATTTTCAATCTGGATGAGAGGAAGCAGCTTTTCCTGAATAAGCTTCTTGCCGGAAGCTGTAAGATGGATATGCATACTTCGTCCTTTTCCGGGTGAGAGGGTAAGATAACCGTCGGTCTGCAGTTTCCGGATGGATGAATTAATCGTCTGCTTTGGCAGGCAGGAGGCCTTGCAGATATCTCGCTGCAGACAGTTATCGCCTATTTCAAAAATTGTATAGAAGATGTCTAACGCACTGTCCGAAAGTTGAAGTTTTCGGGCAATCTCGTGATAGATGTCATTTGCTTCTTTATATATGTGATTGTATTCTTTTAAATATTTGCTGATAAGTACAGTAGAATCCGTGTTCATGGCTCACCTCATTTAAATAATTATGTATATTTCGAAATCAGATGATAGTAAGTCCGAAATCGTACTCGGTATATTGTAGTCTGAATTCGGACTTATGTCAAGTGGATAATAAAAAGAAATAAGCTGTGCATAATGCATAAAATCTATAAATTTTTAAGGAATGATTAAGGCTGTGTATGTATAATATCAAAAAAGAAAAAAGGTATGTAATCATGTGATTTGTATACATTTACAATACAAGTATAGAGAAAATGAAAGTTGTATTGTTAGTTCATGAAAATTTTACACATAACGCACAAAAATCTAGTTTTCACTGAAAAAAAACGATCACTATAAGGACATAATGCACAAAATGAATAAAAACATTACATTTTTGATGGATAAAATACACGTTTAAAATACAACTTTGAACAAAAACTTTCTTGTATTTTCTTGAAAAGCACAGACTCAAATAATATAATCAAATCATCAAGAAAATGGAGATGGAGGAGAAGATATGAAAAAAGTTTTCAAAAAAGTAACAGCAGCTACAATGGCAGCTACAATGGTAGTCGGACTTGCTGCATGTGGTGGTAGTGGAAGTGGATCTTCTGACAAGAGTGCTTCAAAATCAGACAAGATCAAAATTGGTGTTTCTATTTGGTCTTCAACAGACGTACTTGGATCACAGTGTAAGAAGATCCTTGATGAAGCAGCAAAAGCTCTTGATGTCGAAGTACAGTATGTTGACCAGGGACATGTTTCTGAAAAAGTTACAGCATCTGTAGAACAGCTTGCAGCAGCAGGATGCCAGGGAATCATCATCTGTAACTCATCTGATACAGAAATGACATCTGCTATCAAGACATGTAATGACAACAAAGTTTATCTTGCACAGTTCTTCCGTGTAATCAGTGAAAAGAACAGCGCAGATATTTATCAGGTAGCTAAAGATTCTGATTACTACATCGGAGCTGTACATGAAGATGAACCGGCAAACGGTGAAGAACTTGTAAACATCCTTCTTGAAAAAGGAGATCGTAACATCGGTCTTATTGGCTGGGAGCAGGGAGATGCTACATGGCTTGGAAGATGGGAAGGTTACAAAGCAGGCGTTGAAAAATGGAATAAAGAAAACCCGAACGATAAGGCAACTCTTTCTGAACCACAGTATGCAGGTACAACTTCAGAAGGTGGATCAAAAGCAGCAGAAGCTTTAATGGCAGCAGATCCAGATCTTGATGCACTGATCCCAGCTGGTGGTGGTGGAGATCCACTTCAGGGAGCAATCGCAGCAGTTGAACGTGCAGGCAAGACAAGTGATATTGATATCGTTTCTACAGACTTCCTCCCAGACCTTGGAGAAAGACTTGAAAATGGATCTATGGCTGGTGAATCTGGCGGACATTACTGTGACCCACTGATTTCCTTCATGATGGTTTACAATGCAATCAAAGGAAACTACAAAGACTTCGGTGGCAAATTCGAAGATGTTCCATTCCCATATCTGTATGTATCATCACCAGATGACTACAAAGCATATGAGAAATATTTCGTAGACCAGCTTCCATACACAGATGAAGAACTGGTTGACATGTCTAAACTCAGCATGGAAGACTTAAAGGCAACAGCTGCTAAGTTATCTATTGAAGATGCAGCATCACGTGCAGGTAACTAGGATAGACAAATAGTAACGACTATTAACTCAGAAAGGGTGACGTCGCAAAGGCGATGCCACCTTTTCTAAATCAGAAATGACAATTATGAAGAGGTAGATAATATGGGCACTAGTAAAAAACTTTCAGGGAAAGTGATGGGATATCTGATCTTAATCGGTCTGGTCGTACTTTCCTGGCTGATCTTTAAAATCTTGACACCACATAACTTCGGTTCCTTTTCCAATATGCTCAATTACTTTCAGGCGAGCCTGATTGCTACCGTAGGTGCAGTTGGTTTTTATTTTGTAATGGTAATGGGAATGTTCGATTTCTCAATTGGTGCAAACATCATGCTTTCCGCAATCGTTGGATGTGTATTTGCAACCAGATTCAACATGGGCTATTTGGGACTTATTATTGGATGCGTTCTTACAGGCGCAATCGTTGGAATACTGAACGGTATCTTCTATGTAAAGCTTCGTATTCCATCAATGATCGTAACAACCGGTCTGGCTCTTATTTATGAGTCAATCGCAAACTATATTGCAGGCGGTGTTGAGCAGACGCTTCCGGCAAATATTCGTGCATTTGGTCAGATGCCATGGGATATTATTCTTGCATTAGTGGCTTGTGTAGTAGCTTACATATTCTTAAACTATACTAAAATCGGAACTTATACCTATGCAATCGGAAGTGATGAATTCGTTGCAAAGAATATGGGTATTAACGTAAATAAATATAAAGTACTTGCATTTATCTTAAGTGGTGCGTTCCTTGGGGTTATGGCAATCCTGACAATCAGCTATGGTTCATCTATGGTAGCTGTTACCGGAATGGCATCTATGAGCCGAAACTTCGTTCCGACCATGGGATGTTTCTTCGGCCTTGCATTTAAGAAATACGGAATGCCGCTTCCGGCAATCATCATCGGTGAGTTCGTAATCAACATCATTTTCTTCGGTTTCATTGCTCTCGGAGCACCGACTGCAATTCAGGATGTTATCACAGGACTTGCACTGCTTATTATCATTACTGTGACAACAAAGGCTACTAAGGGCGAAATCGTCAAGTAATGAAGGGAGGAAGACAGCAATGAGTGAAGTAAGATTACAGGTAAAAAATCTTTGTAAAAACTTCGGTATTACAAAAGCAGTTCAGAATGTATCCTTCAATGTAAATAAAGGAGAGGTTCATGCGCTGATCGGAGAAAATGGTTCCGGTAAGTC
>OLNO01002759.1_pt1 | contig 11359 bp, 9 predicted proteins | sample 1672861 | NCBI WGS metagenome assembly OLNO01 (sample SAMEA3136731, study PRJEB25190) | human gut metagenome | reverse complement strand
AACAACTTTCCATTTATCGGGGAGTTTACTACTAAATGAAACAATTGCATACCATAAACCGAGGGCGGCCGTTTTCAAATAAGAAAATGGCCGCCCTTTTATCGTATCTACAGGCAGGTATTCCGTTAAAATGACGGAAATTTTCAAAATCCCTTAAAATTACTACTTTCTTTTAAAAGGGAGAATATGTGCTACATTTACCAGGTTCTGATCTTTCAGCTCATTCTCTGCTCCCGGCTATAAAAGTCAGATCTCTTTTTCCATTTGTTCCCGGATTGCTTTTGTCACCACATCTCTCGGAAGAAGCTCATTTACAAAACGTTCTCCGTCTTTATTATAAAGAACTGCGCCTTCTCCACGGACAGATTCTGAAATCAGAAATCTTCGCCCCGGTTTTGAAGAATACAAAGTTGTCGGGTGGATCTGGACATAATCCAGATGCTCCAGACGGATTCCATGCTTCCTGGATATATCAAGCGCATCTCCTGTCAGATGTGGAAAGTTTGTAGAATGCTGGTATCTTCCTCCGATTCCACCGCTTGCAAAAATCGTATCCTGTGCATAGATCTTCATCTCTTCACCGTCTGCCGTCTTCGCTAAAATACCTGCACATTTTCCATTTTTAACAATTATGTCTGTCATAGTTGTATATTCGTGTATTTGTACATTTTTTCGTTTCTTTACACGCACGAGCAGTTTACTCGTAATCTCTTTCCCTGTAATATCTTCATGGAAAAGAATCCTTGGTCTGGAATGCGCACCTTCTCTTGTAAATGCAAGATTTCCGTCTTTTTTAGCGAAATCCACACCATATTCAATCAGATCATGAATAATTTCCTGCGAGCTGCGGATCATAATATCTACTGATTCTTTCCTGTTCTCGTAATGACCTGCACGCATTGTATCTTCAAAATACCCCTCATAATCCTCATCATCCCGAAGTACACAGATTCCACCCTGTGCCAGAAATGAATCACTGCTTTCCAGATCTGACTTGGTAATCATAAGGATCTGTTTATCCTCCGGAAGATTCAGTGCTGAAAACGCTCCACCAACTCCCGTTCCAACGATCACTACATCTGTCTTAATCTCCAACTTTATCCCTCCAATTCCGGTTCTCTTAGCCGGTCACCTGTTGTTTCTTATTTTTGATTTTCCGGTTCTTTTATTTTGCAGCAAGCTCAAGCATTTTCTCTAACGGTTTTTGGGAATTTTCCCGAAGTTTTGCATCTACGTGAACCTCATTTTCACCAGTCTGCAAAACATGCAATATCTTCTCCAGCGTATTCTTTTTCATATTCGGACATACCGGTAGCTTGTCCGGATAATAAAATGTCTTCTCCGGGTTCTGTTCCTTCAGCTTGTAACCCACACCCTCTTCTGTACAGACAATAAATTCCTGACAATCACTTGCCGATACATACTGGATGATTCCTGATGTGCTTCCCACGTAATCTGCCATCGCAAGAAGTTCTGCACGGCATTCTCCGTGTGCGACGATCTGTGCCCCCGGATGTCTCCTTTTCACCTCGGCTACATCCTCCGGTTCCATCCGTTCATGAGTCGGACAGAATCCATTGTTGTAAACAAAATTTTTTTCCGGTACATGATCGGCTACAAAATGTGCCAGATTCCGATCCGGAATAAAGAAAATATTCTTGTTCGGAAGTTCTTTTACGATCTTCACTGCATTTGCAGATGTCACACAGACATCCGAGTATTCTTTCAGTGCTGCCGTTGAATTGATATAGCAGACAACAGCAAGATCATCATACTCTTTCCGCATCTTCCGGATCGTCTCCACATCTGCCATATGTGCCATTGGACAGTCTGCTGTCATATCCGGCATCAGAACCGTTTTCTCCGGATTCAGGATCTTCGCACTCTCCCCCATAAAAGAAACGCCACAAAATACGATTGTCTTTTCTTGGAGCTTCGTTGCTACCTTGCTCAGGTAAAAAGAATCCCCTATATAATCTGCTATTTCCTGCACCTCCGGCCGCACATAATAATGTGCCAGAATGACAGCATTCTTCTCTTTTTTAAGCTTCTGTATCTCTTCCACCGTTGTCATAACATGATCCTCCCTTACTGACTCTTTTCTCATCTCTGATCTTTTTTCAGCATAGTGCACATTATAGCACCACACTTTACATCTGACAAGACACTTGTTTTATTTCTGTAAAGTTTCGTTTGAGATACATATTTCCAGAATCAAAATCATATACATAGAAACAACATCATTTCTTCTGGAGTTTTATGTTTCATTTAATTCTTAAACACCGGAAAAAAATTTTTCTGATCCTTCCCTGTTGTCTGCTGGTCATTCTGATTTCTTTTCTGTCTGGCAATGCATTTTGGAGCTCCCTGCATGCAGAATCCTCCGACCGGCAATTCCGTACTTTCACACGTAGTCTCTTCCAGACAGAAGTATCCGCAAATACCATCAGCCTTCACTATACCTTGCGTTCTCCTTCTGACTATGGCATCGCGGACATCCCGGCTACATACGGCAGTCTTTCTTCTGATTCCGTTGCTGCAAAGGCTTCTGTCAGAAATGTTCTCTCTTCTCTGCAGGAATTTGATCCCGACACTCTTTCTTCGGAAAATGCACTAACCTTTAAAATCCTGGATACCTATCTTAAAAATGCATCTACAGGAACAGATTATCTGCTTTATCAGGAGCCTCTCGGCCCCGTATCCGGTATCCATACGCAGCTGCCTGTTCTGCTCTCGGAATACAGCTTTTACGACACACAGGATGTAGAAACCTATCTGGCTCTCTTAAAAGAAACGCCTTCCTATTTTGATTCTGTCATCCGGTTTGAGCAGAAAAAAGCTGCTTCCGGTCTTTTTATGCCGGATTACCAAGCTGATTCTGTTCTGGACACCTGCCAGTCTTTTATCGATATGGGTAAAGAGAATTATCTGGTCAGTACATTTAACGAACGAATCGCGTCACTGGATCTTTTACCTGAAAACAAAAAAGATTCTTTTCAGAAAGAAAATATGAAACTTGTAATAGAAGAGATTTATCCCGCTTATCAAAATCTGATCACCGCTATCAAATCGCTGAAAGGAAAAGGAATGAATGAACAGGGACTTAGCCATTTCCCTTATGGAAAAAAATACTATGAATATCTGGTGCGTCAGACTACCGGCTGCAATGAGTCCATTTCCCGTCTGCGACTGATGACCAGGGCACAGATACTAGAAGATCTAAGTGCCATGCAGAAGGTTCTCTTCCCTGCTGACGCAGCACTTACCCAGGCATCTGTTTTGGAGCAGACATCTCCTGATTCCATGCTGGACGATCTCAGGTCCAAAATCACAGATACATTCCCGGAAATTCCTGATGTTGATTTCCAGGTCAAATATGTTCCAGAATCCATGCAGGATTATCTAAGTCCAGCTTTCTATATGATCCCTGCCATTGACAATTTAACGGAAAATGTCATCTACATTAACAACGGGCAGACCGCCTCAGGGCTGAATCTCTACACAACCCTTGCTCACGAAGGCTATCCCGGACATCTGTACCAGACCGTCTATTTTTCTGCTTCTGAGCCGGATCCTATTCGGAGCATTCTTGATTTTGGCGGATACGTTGAGGGCTGGGCCACCTATGCGGAAATGATGTCCTACTACCTTGCACCTCTCCCTAAGACTGAAGCATCCCTTCTCCAGAAAAATAGTTCTGTCATTCTTGGACTTTATGCGCTTGCAGACATGGGAATTCATTATGACGGCTGGTCTGTAACTGATACAGTCCGCTTTTTCAGCGATTACGGGATCAATGATCCAAACGCAGTACAGAGTGTCTATAAACTGATCATTGGAAGTCCTGCCAATTATCTGAAATACTATATTGGATACCTGAAATTTTATGAATTGAAAAAGGAGATGGCAGATGCCATGGGAAATCAATTCTCCCAGAAAGAATTTCACAGGGCGGTACTGGATGTGGGGCCGGCGCCATTTGAGATCGTATATGATGAGGTGGAAAAAAATTTATTAGATTGATCCTATTTCACACAAAATAAAACTATCCTGTGAGAATCCGAAACATTCCCACAGGATAGCCCATCAAACACATTTTATATAATTTACACTTGAATCTACAGATCCAGTTTCAGATCATTTTCCTTGATCCAGCCACATTTTCTCATCGGAATCGCAATCGCCCAAGAAAGCACTGCCGGAAGAATAAAACAGATCAGCACCAGACCTGCCCAGTCCATTCCGGTGATCGCAGCTTTGGTTCCTTCTGCAATATCATTTACCCAGCCAGTGTACACACCAATCTGTCCGACCAGTCCGCAGGTTCCCATTCCGGATGCCACTGCCGCACCGTTCATCTTCAAATGGAAGATACAGGTTGCGACCGGACCGGTAATTGCGGATGCCAGTGTCGGCGGAAGCCAGATTCTCGGGTTTCTCACAATGTTTCCCATCTGGAGCATCGAGGTTCCTATTCCCTGTGCAAAAAGACCACCCCATTTATTTTCCTTAAAACTCATAACCGCAAAACCAACCATCTGTGCACAGCAGCCGGCTACAGCAGCACCTCCTGCAAGCCCGGTAAGTGAAAGTGCCGCACAGATCGCTGCACTGCTGATTGGAAGTGTCAGCGCAATCCCAACAATTACAGATACGATAATTCCCATAAAAAATGGCTGTAATTCAGTCGCCCACATGATCGCAGTTCCTACGGTACTTGCCGCTGCTCCGATCGCCGGTGCACATCCCAGTGAAAGCAGAACCCCCACACAGATCGTCACAAATGGTGTCACAATAATATCTATTTTTGTTTCTTTTGAAACCAGTTTTCCAAATTCTGCTGCAAAAATCGTAACGACCAAAACCGCAAGAGGTCCTCCGGCACCCCCAAGTTCATTTGCTGCCATTCCGACTGCCGCCAGTGAAAACAATACAAGTGGCGGACATTGAAGTGCTACTCCGATCGAGATTGCCATCGCAGCTCCGGTTGCTCCTTTCGCATAACCGCCTACTGTTACAAGGATTCCTATACCAAGCTGTTCTCCGAGTGTGCTGATGATCGTACCGATCAGAAGCGATGCAAACAGTCCCTGCGCCATTGCACCAAGCGCATCGATTCCGTATCGCTTCGCTGAAAAGATAATATTTTTCTTTCTTAGAAACTCTTTCATAACTTTCTCCTGCTCCTGTCATTCTTTTAGTGTATAATCTACTGTCTTGTCACATGTGATTACTGTGCAATATTATCCACTGTTTTGTCAGATCCGTCAAGAAGATTTTATTTAAATCTCTTATCTTCGCAAAAGTATGATATAACTGATATGACTAAAAAGTAGGAGTGTACATTTTTTAACTGCACACTCCTGCTTTTTATTTCTTATTTTTATTCTTTATGAAAATATACATGATAAGCTTCCATATCTACTTTTGGAAGAGGGATCATCTTCATTCCATTCGCTTCAAACTGTAATTTTCCATCAACCATATGAATTTCTTCTACTGCCGGTGCTGTAAGGAATTCTTTTTCCTCTGAAAGTGCCGCAAGAATATATGGCCCATATGCAAGATTGACAAATGCCGCATCAGACTTGTTATCCAACACACGGAATTCCATCGGAAGTTCCAGTCGGATCACATCTCCGGCTTTCGAATCTGCATCAATTACCATATAACCATCATGAAGTGCTGTATCTGCAAGAACTTTTCCATTTACAGACACGTTAAAATCCTTCTGTCCCCATGCCGGAATATGGATTTTAAGAACTTTTTTCTGATCCTTTTGGCAACGTATTTCCATTACACCTTCTTCATCCACACTCTGAAGTTCGATCATCGCTTTTCCATTTTCGTCCGTCAGCACGGAATCTACAAGAAGGTTAATGTAAAGCGCATCTTCATCCTGCGCATAAATATTTTCCATATAGCGGAATCTGCTCTCCATACCGGTTCCATGACAGCAGGAATTCTCTGAAAGGAAGAATTCTTTTCTGCCACCCGGACCAAGTGGAAGAAAATAAGTCGTTCCACCATCACATTTATGACTACTTGATGTCAGGATATGATTTCTCAGCGTATTATCATAATAATCCATCAGATTGCCGCTTCGCGTATATTCAAATAACTGACTGGTCAGGCGCAGCATATTATAACTTGCACAGCTTTCAGCAGCCTTATCCGTAAGATAAGAACACGTTGTATTTGCACGATGGAACATCTCAGTCTCACCAACCCCACCGATACAATATGTATGTCCGCCAGTCACGATATTCCAGAAATTCTTTCCGATTTCCCAATAAATCTCATCACCAGTTGCCCGATACAGATCCATTGCACCGATAATCTGCGGAATATGCTGGTTTGCATGCATATCCTCCAATGTATCGCATTCTTCTTCCATCGGATAGAATAACTTTTCATTTTCAAAAAGTTTTGCAGCCTTCAGATGATTTTCTTTTCCGGTCAGTTCATAGACTTTTACCATTGTTCCAAGCATACCACCAAACTCACCTGCAATATACATTGCCCACATTTTATCCAGTGTTTCTTTTGGCAGACGGGAAAGTCTGTCATATACCCAGTCTCCCATCAAGTCCAAGATCTCTTTTGCCGTCTCATTTCCAGCAAGTACATGACAATCATATAATCCAGACATAATCTTATCCAAAGTATAATACGGAGCCCAGATTTCCGGATACTTGGTATATACTTCCAGAAGATCGAACTGTTCCTCTGAGTATGCACTTAAAAATCCTCTGTGATATTTGCCGGTTGCCGCAAATGCATCCTGGCACTTTTTCAGCTCTGCTACCATGTAATTGACTTTATCTAAAAATTTTGGATTACCGGTTGCTGCAAATGCAAGTGCAATACCTGACAGATAATGTCCTGTCGTGTGCCCTTTCAGTTTACAGCTTTCCTCATCCCAACCGGTCATCGGAGGTGCCCCTTTTGTATCCAGTCCGGTCGCTTTGCGGAAATTATAAAGCATCTGGTCATCGTCAATTCCAAGAAGATATTCTTCCATCAGCTTCTGGTATTTATAATAAAGAGTTCCTTCTTTCAACCGAACCTGTCCAAGTGGAAAATAACCCACTTTTTTCTCCGGTCCCTTTACTGGTACTATTTCCTTTTTATAATGGATCTCTGCAGATGCTTCCTTTTCTGTTCCATCGATCACACCTCTAACTGTAACCACTGTCTCTTCTTTTGCCGGCTCATATGTATTCCATTTCACCGGCATTGTCATGCGGCGTCCATCTTCTGTATATACGATCACAACAGACGGAAGATGTGCTTCTTCACCGACCAGTGCATTAAGGACGACTTTACGTACTTCTTTTACGATATTTTCTTTTGCTTCCTGCAATATGGTCGCCACATATTCTCTTGACTCACTACGTCCTTCATATGTTGCGGTAACCGTCAGTGTAACTTTACGGTTTCCCATGCCATGCAGCGGACGATGTACCTTTCCTGTATTGTCAATAAATCTTTCTTCCCCTGTCTCCCAGGTAAATTGAGCACCGTATTTTCCATTCTCCGGGAGTGTAAGATTGTCATCTACCGTGCTCAGATTTCCAATATAAATTGCATCCAAATCTTTTTTAATAATTTCTGCTGCGTTCATGTTTTGCTCCTTTTCGTATAAAAATTGGATTCGAACCATCTATAGACTATATTCTATGTTTCTCTCCATTCTTTGTCAAGATTTTGCACATTTTTTGTTAATTGTAGTCATTTTTATTGTGCGATATATACATTTTTCAAAAAAATCTGAATACAACATTCGATAATTTTTATATACAACTTTTATTTATACAAGTGCCGCAAGCCACACACTCGCTGCAAGCCCTGCAAATGTTGCAATAAGTGCTCCGGCAAGAGTATACCTGGTTTTTTTCACCTTTGCTGACATAAAATACACAGACATCGTATAGAAAATCGTTTCCGTACACGCCATCGAAATTGAAGCGATCATTCCATTTCTCGAATCCGTTCCAAATTCCTTGTAGATATCAAGCAATAATCCCGTTGCGGCAGAGGACGAAAACATTTTCACAATCGTAAGCGGAACCAATGCCCCTGGAAATCCAATCTGCTCCGTCACATTTCCAATTATTTCCGATATAAATTCCAGAAAACCCGATGCACGCAAAATCCCCACTGCCGCCATCAATCCGATCAACGTCGGTATCAGCCGCACGACCGTCCAAAATCCACGCTTTGCTCCCTGAATAAAAGTATCATATACATTCACTCCTGCAAAAATTCCATATATAAGAATGGACAAAATCATAAAAGGGACTATAAAGTCAGATATGTATAAAAAAAGGCGCATAAAAACAGCTCCTGGCGAACCACTTTACTAAAAAGTATATTCGCCGGAGCTGTTATTCATTCCGTTTGCTTTATAAAGAAAACTTTTCTATTCCTCATCCGCATACTTTGCAAACCGCTTCTCATTCTGATGGATCACATAATAATACATCACGATCAGCAACGCACTTGCCAGGATCCATGCCGCCGGACTTGCCATGCATACTCCAAAGTAACTCTTCTGCCCTGCCGCGATCATGGCAACAACGCCCCTGCCAACCAACTCAGCCACACCAGCCATCATCGGGAGCAGTCCATATCCCATTCCCTGGATTCCATTCCGGTAAACATTTACAACGGTAAGCGGAATAAAGAAAGTACCGACGCATTTCAGGTAAATATCCACGGAATGCATAATTTCTGTCAGATCCCCAGACAGGTACAGATACGTCATATATTTTCCAACTGTCATAATGATCGCCGCAACTACGACTGAATAGATACTTCCCATGATCGTAATTGACTTAAATCCCTGACGGATCCTTTTGATCTTACCTGCTCCAATATTCTGTGCGCAATAGGTTGCCATCGTGGTTCCCATCGCAACATATGCCTGCGTCACGATCTGCTCGATCTTATTCGCTGCGGTAAATGCCGCTACCTGTGTGGAGCCAAGCAGATTCAGGGCAGTCTGTACCATCATGGTTCCGATCGCTGTGATCGAATATTGAAGAGCCATCGGGATTCCGACTGCAAGCTGGATCTTCAGCAGATGTCCGCTCGGACGCCAGTCCTCCTTATGTAAATGCAGGATCGGAACCGCCTTCACAATATATACCAGACACAGGATTCCCGAAATCCCCTGTGAAATCACGGTCGCCCATGCCGCACCGGCTGCGCCCATGTGAAACGCAATGATAAATACCATATCCAGCACAATGTTGAGCAACGCCGCAAGAATCAGGAAATATAGCGGAACCTTGCTGTTACCAAGTGCCCGCAAGACACTGGATAAAAAGTTATATAGCATCTGCGCCGCAATTCCACCACAGATTACCATAATATACGCATAGGCATCCTTGAAAATATCATCCGGTGTCTTCATAATCCCAAGAAGCGGTTTCATTGCCATCATTCCGAGCACAGTCATAATAAGAGACATAATAATCGCCAGAATCGCGGCATTTCCTACAGTCTTGCGCATTGCTTTCATATCACCCGCGCCAAATTTCTGTGCCGTAAGTACGGTAAATCCTGCCGTCATTCCCAGTATAAATCCATTGATCAGAAACATGATCGTTCCCGTACTTCCAACAGCCGCAAGTGCTTTGGTTCCCACGAACTTTCCTACGATAATCGTATCTGCCATACTGTAGAACTGCTGAAATACATTTCCAATGAAGATCGGCAGTGTGAAATTAAAAATAATTTTTCCCGGATTCCCGGTCGTCAAATCTTTCTGTAATGTTTTCATATATTCCCTCTGTTTATCTTATTAACATTTTACCTTTCGTCATTATAGAAAAATGTATCTTAAATTGCAATTGTCGTTTTCACGAAATTTCCGCACGGATTGTTCCGTTCGGACTCTTCCACATCTCTTTGAGTTCATATTCTTTTACTCTTGCCGCATTCGGTGTAATGGTCGCACATTTGACTGCTACTTTGTACTTCTTTGTCGCATTAGCCGAATCAACTGTAACTTGGTCATCTGTCTCATTGCGGTGTTCCAATCCAAGATCATAATAATCTGTCTTAAGATCGATATACGGCAGAAGAAGATCATCTTTTATCATCCTCCAGAGAATTCTGGTCATCTCATCTCCGTCCATCTCAACAATCGGTGTCGTCATCTGAATTTTACTCATAACTTCGTCTCCTTTTTGGCTATTTTTCTTCGATATGCAGGTTCTCCATAACATGCATAATATGGATCGTTGCCAGATTGCCGGCTTTTTCCGCATCCTTCGCCTTGATGGCATTCAGGATTTCGTTATGCTCACCAATCGACTTGATCGCACGCTCTTCTGTCTTAACGGAAGTCCTTCTTGCAAGCTGTACATATTTGTGAAAATCTGAAAGCACATGATCCAGAATCCTGCTCTGTGATGCCTCATACAGAATCTGATGGAATCTTCCATCCAGCTCTGTCAGCTGATCGGAATGTCCTTTATCCATATGATACTCGGATAAAAGAATGATCTCATCCAGTTCTTCCAGCTGATGAATAAACAGTTCTGAGATTCCTTTATAAAAATGATCCATTCCGATAAATCCGCTTAAATGGTCTCTGCTGAAAATAGGTGCGAGGACGCGGGAATATGTGTGATGTTTCTTCATCAGGTTGTATTCCTGTTCCATAGGAGAAAGTTCTTCACAATCTGTAACCTGGATCGTCAATCCTTTTTTCAGTTCGTCTGTCCAATGTGGAATATCCTCTACCGTGATTTCTGAAAATAACTGTTCTTTTTCTAATATGTCGTCCTCATTTTTCCATTCATACTGAAGACAGAAGTATTCTTTTCGGTTCTTTTCTTTTTTATCAAAAATATATACTCGATCGGCACCACTGCATTTTCCAAGCAGTTGCAGCATTTCGTAAATTGCGCCATCCAGTTCTTCGTTGTTTTTTACACGATATTTCCGTTTAATGTCCTTGTGATATCCTTGATACTTACCGGTTTTGGTATATATCCGTTCATGCCAGCTTCTGAGCCGTATAGGACATCAGAAGTGCACCATCTGCATTTCCTCTCCACGGGGTAAAATAAAAAAAGCACCATGTTCAGACAGAGAGAACTATAGTGCTTTTGAATTATGCAACTGGCTGCCATTTTACAGGCCCTATAGCTTTGCGCCACAGTCTTTCGGCTGCTTTGCCCGTGTTTATTTTTTTAACAATTTTAGTGTATATTTATACGGAAAATTTGTCAATTATTGTTTGGAATTCTTTTCAACTGTGAAAAGGCTTTTAGCATTTCTTTTTCGCCGTAATCATCAAATTGTATCACAATGGTATCTTCGGTTTCGGAGATAATGGACC
>OLNO01002753.1_pt1 | contig 11369 bp, 9 predicted proteins | sample 1672861 | NCBI WGS metagenome assembly OLNO01 (sample SAMEA3136731, study PRJEB25190) | human gut metagenome | reverse complement strand
ATGTTGAGATCGTTTCGCGCGAGCGCGGGAGCGATCCTGCAAGCGTGTGCTATGAAACGCTCGAGCGCGCTGAGCAAACGGGTGCGGATCTGGTGCTCATCGATACGGCAGGGCGCTTGCATACCTCAGACGATCTGATGCGCGAGCTCACCAAAGTGGTTGAAGTGGTGCGCCGTCGTTCGGAGCTGCCGGTCTATACCGTGCTCGTCATCGATGCGACCACGGGGCAGAACGGCCTTCAGCAGGCACGTGAGTTCAACAAGGCACTCGACCTCGATGGCATCATCGTCACCAAGCTCGATGGCACTGCAAAGGGTGGCATCTCGGTGGCGATCGCTCATGAATTGGAATTGCCGCTCTACAAGATCGGCGTAGGGGAGGGTATCGAGGATCTACAGGATTTCGATGCGCTCGATTTTGCGAACGCTCTGATTGGAGAATTGCGCGATGCTGGATAATCTTTCAGACAAACTACAATCCATCTTCTCGGGCCTCCGCTCGAAGGGAAAGCTCAACGAGGATGACATCAACTCCGCCATGAAGGAGATCCGCATGGCGCTTCTGGAGGCGGATGTTAACTTCAAGGTGGTCAAGTCCTTCATCAAGAACACGAAGGAACGCTGCCTCGATGCCGAAGTGCTCGATTCGCTCACGCCAGCGCAGAACGTCATCAAGGTGGTGCTCGACGAATTAACGAAGCTCCTTGGTGAGTCTGATTCGCAGCTCGTGCTCTCTTCGCGCATCCCGAATGTGATCATGCTCGTCGGCCTTCAAGGCTCAGGTAAGACCACAGCAGCCGCGAAGCTCGCGTATCTCTTGAAGAAGCAGAATCACAACCCCTTGCTCGTTGCGTGCGACGTATACCGCCCCGCAGCAGCCGATCAGCTCCAAACGCTGGGTGATGAGATCGGCGTGCGCGTCTATCGCGGCGATGGCAAGGATCCGGTCAAGATCGCTCAAGAGGGCGTGCGCGATGCGGTCGATTCGCTGCGCGATGTGGTCATCGTCGACACCGCGGGTCGCTTGCATGTCGATGAGGAGATGATGGCTGAAGCCGCTGCTATTCGCGATGCGGTCGAGCCCGACCAGATCCTCATGGTGGTCGACGCGATGACCGGTCAAGACGTGGTGAACGTTGCTTCCGCCTTCGCCGAACAGGTCGATTTCGACGGCGTGATCATGTCGAAGATGGATGGCGATGCACGTGGTGGTGGCGCGCTCTCGATCAAGCAGGTCACGGGCAAGCCGATCAAGTTCATCTCGATGGGCGAGAAGCCCGATTCGCTCGAGGAGTTCCATCCTGATCGCATGGCTAAGCGTATCCTTGGCATGGGCGATGTGATCAGCCTCATCGAAACCGCTTCCCAGATCCGTGCTGAAGAGATCGAGCAAGAAGAAGCTGAGCGCATGATGCGCGCGGATCTGAACTTGAACGATTTTCTTACCATCAACAAGCAGGTGCGCAAGATCGGCGGCATCCAGAAGCTCGTGAGTGCGCTTCCCGGTGGCGATAAGGCGCTCAAAGACGGTCAAGTCAATGAGAACGCACTCGATGAGATGGAGGTCATCATCAATTCGATGACCAAAGAAGAACGAGAAAAGCCGAGTGTGCTCAACGGCTCGCGTCGTGCACGTGTCGCGTCTGGTGCGGGTGTTTCGGTCACGCAGGTCAATCAGATGATGAAGAAGTACAACGAGACCCGCAAGATGATGAAGCAGATGATGGCCCAGCAGGAACAGATGATGGGCACGCGCAAAGGCAAGAAGGGGAAGAAGAAACGCCGGCGCTCGCTTCCAGGCATGGGAGGTTTAGGCATGGGCGACCTCAAGCGGCTTCAGGATATGATTCAAGACCAGTAAACCTTCCGCTCGTGCTCGTTTTCGTTTCTGTTCTTGCAAAAGCACACCCCTCACCTTATTATTGGTAATTGCTGTTTTCTAAAGGTTACGCGAAAGCGCGTAGTAAGAATATACAAAGGAGTTCAACTTCATGGCAGTTAAGATTCGTCTCGCACGTCATGGCGCTCACAAAGCACCGTATTACCGTATCGTTGTCGCAGATTCTCGTGCACGTCGCGATGGTCGTTATATCGAGCAGGTCGGTACGTACAATCCGCTTACCGAGCCCAAGAAGGTCACCATGGATCTTGAGAAGATCGACACCTGGATCGCTCAGGGTGCAAAGCCCACCGAGACCGTCGCTCGTCTCATCGATGCTCAGCGTCAGAATGGCTAGTCATGACCGATCCTAATACCGATATTTCCGGTCTTGTCGAGCTGCTCATTGCGCCGCTCGTTGAATTCCCTGACGAAGTAGAAGTAACTTCCACGGAAACCGAAGATGGCTCTACGCTCATCGAAGTGAGCGTGAACCCAGAGGACGTTGGTCGCGTGATCGGCCGCCAGGGTCGTATCATCAAGGCGATCCGTACGCTTAGCCGCGCAGCTGGTTCACGTCATGATCTGCGCATCGAAGTTGAGCTTATCGACTAATGAGCGCATGGGCGAGGGTCGCAAACCTCGGTAAAGCAAAGAATCTTAAGGGAGGACTTCTCGCATATCCGTGCGAGGGTCTTCCTTTTTTATTGGAAGAAGGCATGGAAGTAGCGTTCGTGCCTCCCGTGTTGCGCGTTCCGCGCACCGGGCGTATCACGCATATCCAGGAACAGGCTGGGGGAGCGTATCTTGTGTCCTTCGATTCGATCCTCTCGATCGACCAGGCAGAACAGCTTGCTGGTCACAGCGTGCTCGTGCGCAAGGCCGATCTTCCCGAAGGCTATGATCGCAGTCTGTTGGATCTTGTCGGATTCGAAGTGTTCTCACGTGATCAGGGACATATCGGCACCATCGTGAGCCTTGAAGAGAACCCCGCACATCCACTTCTGGTCGTTGAATCTTCAACTGGCAGCACGATTCACATCCCTTTGGTCGAAGAATTCCTCGTGGACCTGAACGAAGAAGAGCGACAGATCGAGCTCGATCCGCCTGCTGGATTGGTCGAACTCTAAGCAACTCGATCGCGCATCCTGCGTCTTTGAAGTGAAAGGAAGGATAGCTCATGCTCATCGAAACGCTTTCGGTGTTTCCTCAGTGCTACGATTCGATCATGAACGAATCGATCATGAAGCGCGCGCAAGACAAGGGCATCCTTGAATTCCGCGCGCACGATCTGAGGGATTGGACGCATGATAAGCATCGTACGACCGACGATGAGCCCTACGGGGGCGGTCAGGGTCTGGTGATGAAGTGCGGGCCGATCTTCGAAGCATGCGATGAGCTCTTCGCTGCTGCTCCTACCAAGCCCTATACGATCTTCCTTTCTCCCACAGGCGAGACATTAAGCGATGCGCTCACGCTCGAGCTTGCTGAAAAGGACCACCTCTTCTTCGTATGCGGGCATTATGAGGGCATCGATGAGCGTGCCTATACCTTGGCGGACAAGACGATCTCGATCGGTGATTATGTGCTCACGAGCGGCGAGCTCGCTTCGATGGTGGTCATCGATGCGGTCGTGCGTAGGCTCGATGGTGTACTCGGCGACGAGGGCAGTTCTGTTGACGAGAGCTTCTATGATGGGTTGCTCGAATATCCGCAGTACACGCGTCCTGCGCAGTATCGCGGCATGAGCGTTCCCGATGTATTGCTCTCGGGCCACCATACCAATATCGAACGCTGGCGCCACGAGCAAAGCCTTCTGCGTACGGCAGCGCTTCGTCCTGATCTGCTCGCGGAAGCGAATCTGACCCCCGAAGATCGTGCCTTTCTCGAGCGCCGCTCGTAACTTTCGTTTGCTCCTTGGCGTTTGCCCATACCCAACTCATAAAAGATTGTTTAATATAAGGAAATGTGCGGTTAAGCGCGTGCAAAGGGCACGAGCGACCGCATAATCGAATGAACATCAATCTCATCGGGAAGGAGCGTCGTGGATTCAGGTCGTCACGCGAGCGATCATAAACCGAGCATCTTCAGAAGGTTTCTAAGCTTTCTTATCATGGTCGCTGTCGTGGTCGTGGGGGCATGGTTGCTACGCTCTTTCGTTGTTGAACCCTTCCAGATCCCTTCTGCTTCTATGGAAGACACCATCAAAACAGGCGATATGGTCTTCGCCGAAAAGGTCTCCTATCATTTCTCCGATCCTGAACAGGGCGATATCGTGGTCTTTTCCGATCCGCAGGTACCTTCGCGTACGCTCATCAAGCGCGTGATCGCCACCGAAGGCCAGACGGTCGATCTGCGCGATGGCAAGGTGTATGTCGATGGCGTTGCGCTCGATGAACCCTATACCGATGGCCTTCCTAGCTACCCGCTCAACACGGTAGGCACGGTCGATATCAGCTATCCCTACACCATCCCTAAAGGCGATGTGTGGGTGATGGGTGATAATCGCATCAATTCCTCTGATTCACGCTATTTCGGTCCGATCGATAAGGACACGGTCTTTGGCAAGGCGTTCGCCATCTATTGGCCTGTCGAGAGTCTTGCTTGGATCGGATAGTGTCACGACAAGTTCGTGCTAACCCAATGAACAAGGTCGCGCACTTTGAGATGCGGCCAGTGAATTATGACCATAAGGAGCTACATGACTACGAACGTCATATCATCTGAGCAAGGAAATGAGCCGCTCAGTTTCCAAGAGATCATCCTTCGCCTTCAGCAGTATTGGGCAGATCAAGGCTGTGTGGTGCTGCAGCCCTACGACAACGAAGTAGGTGCAGGAACTTTCCACACCGCTACCACGCTTAGGAGCCTGGGTCCGAGCGCCTGGCGTGCGGCCTACGTTCAGCCGTGTCGTCGTCCGACCGACGGACGCTATGGCGAGAACCCCAACCGCATGCAGCATTATTATCAGTTCCAGGTGCTCTTGAAGCCTTCGCCTGATAACGTGCAAGAGCTCTATCTCGATTCGTTGCGCACGATCGGCATCGAGGTCGAGAAGCACGATATCCGTTTCGTCGAAGACGACTGGGAAAGCCCGACGCTCGGCGCGTGGGGCTTAGGATGGGAAGTCTGGCTCAACGGCATGGAGGTGACCCAGTTCACCTATTTCCAGCAGGTAGGTGGCTTCGAGTGCGATCCCGTTCCCGCAGAGATCACTTATGGTCTTGAGCGTTTGGCCATGTACATTCAGGGCGTCGACTCGGTCTACGATCTGGTATGGTCGCGTGCGGCGGATGGGTCGGTCTTCACCTATGGCGATGTCTTCTTGGAGAACGAGCGCGAATTCTCTGCCTATAACTTCGAAGTGGCCGATACCGATCTGCTCTTCGGTGAATTCGATCGCTACGAAAAGGAATGCTTGCGCACGCTCGAAGCAGGCTTGCCGCTTCCGGCTTACGATTACGTGCTGAAGTGCTCGCATGCATTCAATCTGCTCGATGCGCGCGGCGTGATCAGTGCGACCGAGCGCATGGGCTACATCTTGCGCGTACGTACCATCGCTAAGGCTTGCTGCAAAGCTTATCTTGAAAAGGTCGTCGGCCAATGCGTCGAAGACGAGGAAGGGGAATAATCTCATGGCTCAAACTCGTACGCTCGCTTTCGAGATCGGCGTTGAAGAGATCCCCGCATTCGACCTGGTTGATGCTGTCAAGCAGCTTGAGCGAAAAGTTCCCGCGCTCCTGGACGATGCGCGTATCCCGCATGGCGCGATCGAAGTTTACGATTCCCCGCGTCGTCTTATCGTCATGGTCTACGATGTCGCTGTTGAGACGGTTGCAGAAACAGAGGTCTTCAAAGGCCCTGCCGTGCGCATCGCCTTCGATGAAGCGGGCGCGCCCACGAAAGCTGCAGAAGGTTTTGCGCGTGGCAAAGGGCTTACGGTAGACGATCTCTACCGTGAAGAGCAAGGTGGCACCGAATATGTGTTCGCTAAGCGTGAAGTGCCGGCGGTCAAGGTCTCAACTTTGCTGCCCGGGGTGCTCGATTCCATCATCCGTTGCATCTCTTGGCCGAAGTCGCAGCGCTGGGGCGCTCAGCATGAGCTCTTCTCGCGCCCTGTTCGTTGGATCGTCGCGCTCTTTGGCGATGAGGTCATCGAATTCGAATACGCAGGTCTCAAGGCATCACGTGAGACGATGGGGCATCGTTTCATGGCGACAGGTCCCTTTGCGGTCGCGGATGCAGATAAGCTGCTTGAGGTAGTGCGCGCGGCAAAGGTCGTTCCTTCTCACGCGCAGCGTGAAACGCTCATTCGCGAGCAGGTCAGTGCGATCGAGGCTGAAACAGGTCTTAAGGCAGAGCTTCCTCAAAAGACGCTCGTGGAGGTCGTGAACCTGGCCGAATACCCGACTGCTATGGTGGGTGCTTTCGACGAAGAGTTCTTGGCCGTTCCTGAAGAGATCATCGTCGATGCGATGCTCATGCACCAGCGCTATTTCCCGCTCTACGATGCACAGGGTAAGCTTTCTAACAAGTTCATCGTGGTCTCCAATGGCGACCCCGCCTTCACGGAAACCATCGTCGATGGTAACGAGCGCGTGGTACGTGCCCGCCTCTATGATGCGAAGTTCTTCTACGACGAAGACCTCAAGAAGCCGCTCGAAGCGTATGTACCAACGCTTGATGAGGTCGTATTCCAAGAGAAGCTCGGCACCGTGCTCGATAAGACCAACCGTATCGTATCTTTGGTCGATCATCTTGCTACAGAAGCGAATCTCGATGAGACCGATCGGGCTGACGCCAAGCGCGCAGCGTATCTTTGCAAGGCTGACCTCGTTACGAATGCGGTCGTGGAATTCACCTCGGTGCAGGGCATCATGGGCTCCTACTATGCCGAGGCAGCAGGGGAGACTCCTCAAGTGGCGCGTGCGATCGCGCAGCATTATCAGCCCAAGTTCGCTGGAGATGCGCTTGCCGATGGTGTGGTTGGGCAGCTCGTCGCGTTCGCCGATAAGCTCGATACGATCTGCGGTCTGTTCGCGATCGATCAAGGACCGAGTGGCTCTTCTGACCCGTTCGCGATCCGCCGAAGTGCGATCGGTATCGTGAACATGCTCAACGCGGGTCTTCCGGTCAATCTCACCGATGCGATCGCGTGTGCGCTCGATAACTACACCAGCATCTCATTCGACAAGGCAGCGGTCCAGACCCAGATCGAAGATTTCTTCATCACCCGTGCGCGCGTGATGTGCCAAGACGCTGGTCAGAGCCCAGATGTCATCGAAGCAGTGCTCGCAGGTGGCGTACGTGAACCAGCCGAGTTCACGAAGCGTGTTTCGGTACTTGAGCGCTTCAGGGCAGAGCACGCCGAAGAGATGCAAGACCTCTCGACGGCATTTGCGCGAGCGAACAACTTGCGTGATGAAGAGGTGGGCATCGACCTTGATGAAGCGGCGCTTGGCGAAGTCGAGATCGCGCTTCGCGATGCGACCGATACCGCGAGTGCGAAGGTCACAAAAGCGCTTGCTGCGCAAGATTATGAAGGCGCGCTCCGTGCTCTTGCAGCCCTGCGTGTTCCGATCGATACCTTCTTCGACGAGGTCATGATCATGGACGACGACCCGGTTAAGCGCGCGAATCGACTTGCGCTCTTGAATCGCTTCGTTAGCGTGTTCTCTTCGGTTGCGGATTTCTCCCATCTGGTGAAGCAGGACCGCTAAACAGATCCTAAGAATATACGTATCGTTTATGTAAAGCTCTTCGCTGCCGTTGTGAAAACCGTGCGAAGAGCTTACGTTATATGCGATAGCCATACGTTTGGCAGGAGGGGTGCGCGTGCAAAAATGGATCGCGCAAGGAATGGTCTCGGAGGATCTTCCGACCATTCATGTAATTTCGGATTCCACAGGAACAACGGCTAAAGCGCTCGCACGAGCCGCATCAGCGAGCTTCGGTGAGACGAATCCTGCGATCGAGACACTTCCAGGCATCAAATCTGCAGCTGAGCTCACTGAAGAACTAGATGCACATCTCGCACGCCACCGCACGCGTCAGATTCCTGGCGCTTTCATCATCTTCTACACACTTGTTGATGATGAACTGCGCGCAGCAATGGAGGCATTCGTTACTTCAGCGCGTGAGTGCGAGAGCGATCCTGCGCGGAAGATCATCGCAGTCGATGTGCTCGCCCAGGCACATGATGCGCTCGCAGAAGCAACGGGGCGCACGCCTGAGCCACATCCAGGCGCGCTCTATTCGATCGACGATCAGTACTTCAGCCGCCTCGCTGCGGTGGATTTCACGATCAACCATGATGATGGTCGCAACCCGCAAGACCTCACGAAAGCGGATATCGTTCTCATTGGCGTATCGCGCACTTCGAAGACGCCGCTTTCCATCTATCTTTCGCAGCTTGGCTATAAGGTCGCCAATGTGCCGCTCGATAGTCAGACCGAACCACCAAAGGAGCTCTTCGCGGTCGATCCTACGCGTATCTTCGGTCTTATGACCACGCCTGAGCTTTTGGTCGAGGTTCGCAAACGCCGTCTTGCTAAGGCAGAGCATGTTGCTTCGTCCTATTCAGAATACGAAGCAGTCTGCGAAGAGCTCGCTTCTGCACGTGATCTGATGAGAAAACTCGGATGCATCGTCATTCGCACCGATAATCGCGCAATTGAAGAAACCGCGCAGGAGATTTTGCGGTATTATGAAAGTGCTCATCCGCAATACTAGTGCGGGTGGAGAGGGATTAGTATTCGTTTTTAGGAGAAAATGGTGACTGACCAAGTTAAACGCGTCTATGCCTTCGGTAAAGATGCACAGGGTAACAATGTTACTGAGGGTAACACCAACATGAAGGCGATCCTCGGTGGCAAAGGTGCGAACCTTGCAGAAATGGCGAACATTGGCCTTCCGGTGCCTCCCGGTTTTACTATTTCTTGTCAAACGTGTATGGAATACGCCAACGCGGATAACACTTGGCCAGAAGGTGTTCTCGATACCATCCAGGAATATCGTGAGGATCTTGAGAACCGCATCGGTAAGAAGATCGGCGATGCAGAGGATCCGCTGCTCGTCTCCGTTCGTTCCGGCGCTCCTATGTCCATGCCGGGCATGATGGACACGGTTTTGAACCTTGGTCTTAACGATGAGTCGATCAACGGTCTCATCAAGCAGACTGAAAATCCCCGTTTCGCGTGGGACTCTTACCGCCGCTTCATCCAGATGTTCTCCAACGTCGTTATGGATCTTGATGGCGATCTGTTCGAGAATGCTATCAACGTCATGAAGCGCGAACGCGGTGTCGAATCCGATACCGATCTTACCGCTGAAGATCTCCAAGAGCTCGTTGCGCAGTTCAAGCGTATCTTCACCGAGAACGTCGATGCTAACGAATATCCTTCTCTCGTTGTCGATGGGGAAGTGCAATTCCCTCAAGACCCCGATGTTCAGCTCCAACTCGCTATCGAAGCAGTGTTCGGCAGCTGGAACAACCCGCGCGCAACGCTCTATCGTAAGCAGAACAAGATCTCCGATGATCTGGGCACGGCAGTGAACGTCCAGTCCATGATCTTCGGCAACAAGGGCGACACGTCCGCTACCGGCGTTGCGTTCACCCGTAACCCTGCGAACGGTGATAAAGAATTCTACGGCGATTACCTGGTCAACGCTCAGGGTGAAGACGTTGTTGCTGGTATCCGCAACACTTCACCTATCGCTGACCTTAAGAACACCCCGGGCCTCGAAGAAGCAGGCAAGGAGCTCGAAGGCGTCTTTACGCTGCTCGAGAACCACTTCCGCGATATGTGCGATATCGAGTTCACCATCGAGCAGGGCAAGCTCTGGATGCTCCAGACGCGCGTTGGCAAGCGTACTGCTGCTGCAGCGCTCCACATCGCTATCGCGATGGTCGAAGAGGGCCTCATCACTAAAGAAGAAGCGGTCATGCGTGTCGATCCCGAGCAGCTCGATCAGCTCCTCCACCCGCAGTTCGATGCCGATGCTGAATACGATGTGGTTGCAACTGGCCTCAACGCATCTCCGGGTGCTGCAGTGGGCGAAGCGGTCTTCTCCGCTGAAGCAGCCGTTGAAGCAGAGGCAGAAGGTCGCAAGACCGTGCTCGTTCGTTGGGAGACCACGCCAGACGACCTTGCTGGCATGATCGCTGCTGAAGGCATCCTTACCTCTCACGGTGGTAAAACCTCGCACGCTGCGGTTATCGCTCGTGGCATGGGCGCACCGTGCGTATGCGGCGTTGATGCACTGAAGATCGATGCCGATGCGAAGCAGGCAACCATCGCTGGTACCGATCTTGTCATCCGCGAGGGTGATATGATCTCGCTCGATGGTACTACGGGTATCGTCGTGCTCGGCGCAGTCGAGCTCGTTCAGCCCGAGCTCGCAGGCGATCTTGACACCATCCTAGAATGGGCAGACGAAGTGCGCACCATGGGTGTTCGTGCTAACGCTGATAATCCTGAAGATGCAGAGCTTGCTCGTTCCTTCGGCGCTCAGGGCATTGGCCTGTGCCGTACCGAGCACATGTTCTTGGGCGATCGCAAGCAGATCATCCAAACTTTCATCCTCAATGAAGATGAATCCATCCGCGAAAAGGCTGTTGCAGACCTCTTCGCTGCTCAGACGGGCGATTTCTTGGGTATGTTCAAGGCGATGGACGGCCTGCCCGTCATCGTTCGTTTGCTCGATCCGCCGCTGCATGAGTTCCTCGAGAGCCCGCGTGCACTCGATGTGGAGATCGCACGTCTTGAGGCCACCGGCGCAGATCCTGCTGTCATTGCTCAGAAGCGTCACCTCATGGAGCAGATCGATAGCTTCGCTGAGCAGAACCCGATGCTCGGTCTTCGTGGTTGCCGTTTGGCTATCACCTATCCAGTGCTCCCACGCATGCAGGTTCGCGCGATCGCAACGGCAATGGCGCAGCTGAAGAAGGAAGGCTTCGATCCGAAGCCCGAGATCATGATCCCGCTCGTTTCCGTGAAGCCCGAACTCGAGAAGCTTCGTGCACTTGCTGAAGAGGTCATCGCTGAAGTTGCCGCTGCTGAAGGCGTCGAACTTGAGATTCCGATCGGCACCATGATCGAGCTTCCGCGTGCTGCTGTTACCGCGAATGAGATCGCTCAAGCAGCCGATTTCTTCTCATTCGGCACGAACGACCTCACGCAGACCACGTTCGGCTTCTCGCGTGACGATGTCGAGTCTGAATTCGTTCCGCAGTACCTCGCAGAGCGCATCCTGCCTTACAACCCCTTCGCTACGGTCGATCCGGGTGTTGCGAAGCTCGTTGAGATGGGCGTTGAGCTCGGCCATGAAGGCAATCCTGATATCGTTTGCGGCGTTTGCGGCGAGCATGGTGGCGATCCTGATTCCGTTAAGATCTTCTACGGCATCGGTCTCGACTATGTTTCCTGCTCACCGTATCGTGTGCCGCTGGCTCGCTTGGCTGCTGCTCAGGCTGCGCTGGCAGACAAATA
>OLNO01002752.1_pt1 | contig 11369 bp, 5 predicted proteins | sample 1672861 | NCBI WGS metagenome assembly OLNO01 (sample SAMEA3136731, study PRJEB25190) | human gut metagenome | reverse complement strand
AACTATACATTTTGGGCTGCAAAGTTACGAATAACATTTTAATAAACAATACTTTTAAGCAATAAAAATAACCTGTCTCCAAAAAAAATCTTTTGAAAAACAGGCTAATATGCCATTTCCACGACAAAGCTATAACTTATGCCTCTCCTTTAAAGCCACTCATAGGAGGAATAAAAGTCTTGCCATCAGGACCGCCATTGGCACCATTCATTTCTTCAGGCATACGGATCGGTCCAAAGTTGCGCTCATACTTTGCCACATTTTCTTGTAAAGCATACATCAGACGCTTAGCGTGTTCAGGAGTCAATACAATACGAGATTGAACTCCTGCTTTCGGCAACCCAGGCATTACACGTACAAAATCTACTATGAATTCTGAACTAGAATGGGTAATTATGGCAAGATTGGCATATGTGCCTTGTGCTACTTCTTCTTTCAACTCTATTTGAAGCTGATTGTTGTTTTTTTCGTTTTCCATGATTATTTTCTTCTATAATTAAAGGTAAATATTATCTGCTTATTATTAGCAGGCGAACAAAAATAAGGAAAAGGAACCAATCAAGCAACAATAGACGCACTAAATATCATTTTTTTCTATACAGAGAGGAATATAAGGAATGGTAAACCAAAAGCAAGATCCTTTTCCTTCTTCTGATTCTACCCCGATACATCCCCCCATTTTTTCCACAATAGTACGACAAATTGCAAGCCCCAGCCCTGTTCCCGGTTTAGCTGAATCAAGTCTCACAAATCGTTCAAACACTTTCTGCTTTTGGGATTCAGGAAAACCACATCCGGTATCAGCCACATAAAAATAAAGCATTTTTCCATGAATTTCATAACCTAAACGAATACTGCCTTTGGTAGTAAACTTAATAGCATTTGTCAATAGATTAATAAGTACTTGAGAAAGCCGTTTTTTTTCCGCCACGACAAAACAAGGAGCAGAAAGTGTTACACAATTCAAAACAACCTCCTCGGCAACAATTCGTGTACGCATTGCGCTTGCCAATTCTTCCAATAATATATTCAGCTCCATTTCTTCCTCTGCAAAAGTCAATGTTCCCGACTCTATTTTTGACAGATCTAAAATATCATTAATAAGCTGAAGCAGCAAAGAACAATTATTTTCCAGAACTTCTGCATACATTCGCTTTTCTTCTTCGGTAGCAGCAGTAACAATCAAATTCGAAAACCCCATAATAACATTAAGCGGCGTTCGTATCTCGTGGCTCATATTGGCTAGAAACACTGATTTATTTTGATTAGCAGCTTCGGCTTGAGCCTGAGCGGCTCTAGCTTTCCTCAACTCGACTTGCAATTGATGGTTGAGTTCTTCCAATTCTTCTATTGTTTTCATAGCAGCCCAATGTACCCCTTCCCTGCTCCCTGAGGATGGCATAAATATATAAAAAAGCGTGGGAACTGTTTTAATGTCTTATCTGTGTTAGAGGTATCCCCATACCCACGGAACAAATAAAAACAACAGTCCCACGCCGTTATGCATATTTCCTTTTAGAAGGAAGTATAAACACACGACGTGAGCGTTCTGTTGTATCCACTTTGTTCCGCTTCGAAAATTGGGGATTTTCTAACACAAAGTAATATCAAAAACGCTCTATTTACATTAATATATCAAACACGAACTCTCTTTGTCGCTTTGAATGACTACAAATATAGATATATTATTCTGAAAAAGGGACTATTATTATCAAACTTTTAGAAAAACAATGATAGCCTGTTGAGAAATGGCTGAAATCTTTTTATCACAAAATATGATTTACGAATGATTCGGAATGTCATTTCTATTTAGTGAAGACCGGCTTGCCAATGCCGTATGATTTCGCTTGACTTCCTTTGTGCAGTTGACTTATTGCTACTATCGCATAGAAGGCTTGTTGGTGTTAACTTACCATTAAGGAAAATTACGCAAACATATAAATGTGGAAAAGAAATCAGCTACAAAAGTCCGTGGCTAGTATCGGAGCAATGCCGGCACTCGACTTTTCCTATACGTGGTTTGTCATACAATGACAAATCCACAAAACTAACTGTATTTTTCATCCACAAGCGGAAATATGTTTCCTCCTTTCATTAACTGCCAAAACGTCCTGTTAATGGGAGTTCCGGTGGTGAATGAACATGCCGTGTTGTATTTTCAGCCTCCTTTCATTTTAAAACATCTTTCGGTGAAAAAAATGCTGAAGGCAGATTTGAAAACGGCTTGGGAAGTGTGACTGAAATGGGAGTGAAGGGATACCCTTTCATTATTAGCCGGCGGTTGTCCGCACGTTTTGATTAAAATGTAAGGATGAACGGAAAAAAAGGAATGACCAATTTGATGAAAGGTAATCTCATCTGCCCTTACATAAAAAACATACCGGGCTTTTTTTAAAAGGTGGTGAAGTTTGTAAGAAACTTCCCGATCTTTTTAAAAGACATCAAGGTCTTTTTGACACATACAGTGGCACAAGCCTGTACCTATATATGTGTAAGCCCACACGTATATATGCATCGGGCTACACGGACGTACGCATAAGCCTACACATATATATGTCATTGTGTCAGATTCCGTCATATCCTGTACCGGAATTTGATTTGTTTGCCTCCTCTTCTAGACAAACGCTTTTTTATGTTGTATATTTGTAATTCGCCCAATCTCAAAAAGTGCCTCATGAATGTATTCATCACTCTCAAAACAATCTTCCCCGGAAGCATATTGAAAGAAAGCCGGGAAGATATCTTCGAAAAACATTGAAGAGACAGTAGAATCAGAATCCTCGAAAGATGCTGTCAAGAAGACGACGCCATGCTCCCTGATACAGGAAGTAACCGCTTTTCTCACCTCCCGCTGCCGCTTCCGGCTCAATGTGCTGACCGAGGTAGCGAGTGTGAATACTGGTTCCTTTCATCCTGATTGAGACAAGAGCATACTTGCGTCACTCCATTTTTCCGCTATGTAATGGTAGGAAAAAGTGATGAAGTCAGGAGGATATACCCATGCCGGGTGAACAATAAAAAGGTCGGTCTCCCATTAGGAAAACCGACCTTCTATTTAAAGTCTTAATGAATCGTATTATTCTACTTCACTATAGTCAAGTACATTTTTGCGATTTGCCAAGATGCGATCGTATTCTTCTTTCGAACCAACAACAATCTTTTCAAATTCACGCTGTCCGGTACCAGCAGGGATCAAGTGACCGCAAATCACATTTTCCTTCATACCTTCCAATCTATCTACTTTACCATTAATAGCAGCTTCATTCAGAACCTTGGTTGTTTCCTGGAATGATGCAGCAGACATGAAGCTTGAAGTTCCCAAAGCAGCGCGAGTAATACCTTGCAGAATCTGAGTAGATGTTGCAGGAATAGCATCACGCACTTCAACGGGTTTCAAGTCACGACGCTTCAACATACTGTTCTCATCACGCAACTTACGGGCTGTTACAATCTGACCCGGTTGCAAGTTCTGAGAATCTCCGGCATCAACAACCACCTTCTTACCCCAAATACGGTCATTTTCTTCCATGAAGTCTTGCTTATCTACCACTTGCTGTTCCAAGAAGCGGGTATCACCCGGTTCATCAATTTCAACTTTACGCATCATTTGACGAACGATAATCTCAAAGTGCTTATCATTAATCTTCACACCTTGCAGACGGTAAACATCCTGTACCTCGTTTACGATATATTCCTGTACAGCCGTAGGACCTTTAATGGCCAAGATGTCGGCAGGAGTAATCGCACCATCAGACAGCGGAGTTCCGGCGCGTACATAGTCGTTCTCCTGAACAAGAATCTGCTTAGAAAGATTAACCAAGTACTTCTTCACTTCACCGGTCTTAGATGTTACAATGATCTCACGGTTACCACGTTTAATCTTACCCATGGTAACTTCACCATCGATTTCAGAAACCACAGCAGGGTTGGACGGGTTACGTGCCTCAAACAATTCTGTAACACGAGGCAAACCACCGGTGATATCACCAGCTTTACCAACAGCGCGCGGAATCTTCACAAGGATGTCACCGGCCTTTACCGATTGATTGTTTTCAATAACAACGTGTCCACCCACAGGGAAGTTATAAGTACGTATCAAGTTACCATCTTCTGTCGTAATATGAGCAGAAGGAACTTTTGTCTTATCCTTAGATTCGATAATGATGATTTCACGCAAACCGGTAGCTTCATCCGATTCTACCTTATAAGTTACGTTCTCAACCATACTCTCGAACTCAATCTTACCGGTTGCTTCAGTAATAATAACAGCGTTGAACGGGTCCCATTTAGCAATCAGTTTACCCTTCTCAACCACATCACCGTCAGCAGCATACAATTTAGAACCGTAAGGAACATTATGAGTTGATAAAATAATACCGGTATTTACATCAATAAAGCGAACCTCGGCCAAACGACCTACTACCACTTTCACAGCTTCACCGGTAGTTTCATCTACTGTATCAACAGTACGAAGTTCCTCAAATTCCAGACGAGCATTGTTTTTGGCAACAATACTTGCATTGGCAGCCATGTTACCGGCAATACCACCGGCATGGAAAGTACGCAACGTCAACTGAGTACCCGGCTCACCGATAGACTGTGCAGCAATGACACCGACAGCTTCTCCCTTTTGAACCATACGGCTGGAAGCAAGGTTACGTCCGTAACACTTGGCACATACGCCTTTCTTCGATTCGCAAGTCAATACAGAACGGATTTCTACACTTTCAATCGGAGAATCTTCAATTTCCTGTGCGATATCCTCAGTAATTTCTTCACCTCCGGCAACAATCAACTTACCGGTGGTAGGATGAATAATATCATGTACTGAAACACGTCCGAGGATACGTTCATACAGAGTGGCAATAACTTCATCGTTATTTTTCAAAGCAGTACAAACCAAACCGCGCAGTGTTCCACAGTCTTCTTCATTAATAATCACATCATGCGATACGTCTACAAGACGACGAGTCAAGTATCCGGCATCGGCAGTCTTCAAAGCTGTATCCGCCAAACCTTTACGAGCACCGTGGGTAGAGATAAAGTACTCCAATACCGACAAACCTTCCTTAAAGTTTGAAAGAATCGGGTTTTCAATAATCTGAGCACCTTCAGCACCGGCCTTTTGCGGCTTAGCCATCAAACCACGCATACCTGACAACTGACGAATCTGTTCCTTAGAACCACGAGCACCGGAATCAAGCATCATAAATACTGAGTTGAAACCTTGGTCATCATTTTTAATAGTCTTATAAAGGATGTCAGACAAATCGCTGTTGACATGAGTCCATGTATCAATAACCTGGTTGTAACGTTCATTATCAGTGATGAAACCCATATTATAGTTCATCATGATTTGCTCAACTTCTTCGTTACCGCGTTTTACCAGTTCTTCTTTTTCCTTCGGAATAATAATATCACCCAAGTTGAATGACAAACCACCCTTGAACGCCATGTGGTAACCTAAGTTCTTAATACCGTCCAAGAATTCACAAGCACGAGCAACACCCACAGCCTTAATAACATCACTAATGATGTCGCGCAAAGACTTTTTAGAAATAATGGTATTCAGATAACCTACTTCAGCCGGAACGATTTCATTTACAATCACACGACCTACAGAAGTTTCTTTCATCATCACATCTACAATGTTGCCATCCTTATCCAGGTCTTTTACAACAACATTGATGATAGCATGAATATCTACCTTTCCTTCATTATAAGCAATCAAAGCTTCTTCCGGTCCATAGAATGTCAGTCCCTCACCCTTCGCACCTTTTCTCAGTTTTGTAATATAATACAAACCAAGTACCATATCCTGTGCGGGTACAGTAATAGGTGCGCCGTTAGCCGGATTCAAAATATTATGTGCCTGAAGCATCAACATCTGAGCTTCCAATATAGCCTCATTACTCAAAGGCAAGTGAACAGCCATTTGGTCACCGTCAAAGTCGGCATTGAACGCAGTACATGCCAATGGGTGTAATTGGATAGCCTTACCTTCAATCATATGGGGTTGGAATGCCTGAATACCCAAACGGTGCAATGTCGGCGCACGGTTGAGTAATACCGGATGTCCTTTCATGACATGCTCCAAGATATCCCAAATAACAGGTTCTTTGCGGTCTACTATCTTCTTGGCAGACTTAACAGTCTTCACGATACCGCGTTCTATCAATTTACGGATAATAAACGGCTTGTAAAGTTCGGCAGCCATCAATTTAGGAATACCGCATTCTCCCATTTTCAATTCAGGACCAACGACAATTACCGAACGGGCTGAGTAGTCAACACGCTTACCCAACAGGTTCTGACGGAAACGTCCTTGCTTACCTTTCAAACTATCAGACAGAGATTTCAACGGACGGTTTGCATCTGTTTTTACAGCACTTGACTTACGTGAGTTATCGAACAATGAATCGACAGCTTCCTGCAACATACGTTTTTCGTTGCGTAAGATTACTTCAGGAGCCTTGATTTCAATCAGTCTCTTCAGACGGTTGTTACGAATAATCACACGACGATACAAATCATTCAAATCTAAAGTTGCAAAACGACCACCATCCAACGGAACCAACGGACGAAGTTCGGGCGGAATCACCGGAACAATACGTACAATCATCCATTCAGGTTTATTGCGTCCGCGAGATGCACGGAACGATTCAACGACCTGCAAGCGTTTCAATGCTTCATTCTTGCGCTGTTGTGAAGAGTCGTTGCTTGCCTTATGACGCAATTCATAAGAAAGTGCATCCAAGTCAAGTTTAGCCAACAAATCATAGATGGCTTCAGCTCCCATCTTAGCAATAAACTTGTTAGGGTCTGTATCTTCCAGATACTGATTTTCTCTCGGAAGTTTTTCCAGCAAATCCAGATATTCCTCTTCCGAAAGCAAATCATATTCATTTACGCCTTCTTCAGCGGCAGCACCCGGCTGAATTACGACATAACGTTCATAGTAAATAATAGAATCAAGTTTCTTGGTAGGCAATCCCAACAAGTAACCGATTTTGTTCGGCAATGAACGGAAATACCAAATGTGTGCCACAGGCACTACCAGCTGGATATGCCCCATACGTTCACGACGAACTTTCTTTTCTGTCACTTCAACACCGCAACGGTCACAAACGATTCCTTTATAACGAATACGTTTGTACTTACCGCAATGACATTCATAGTCTTTTACCGGACCGAAGATGCGTTCGCAGAACAAACCGTCACGTTCGGGTTTGTAGGTACGGTAGTTGATAGTTTCGGGCTTCAACACCTCACCACTCGAATTCTCAAGGATTTCTTCAGGTGAAGCCAAACCAATTGAGATTTTCGAGAAATTACTCTTTATCTTCGTTTCTTTTCTAAAAGCCATACTTTCTTGTTTATATTGTAAAGAGTTATATTTTTATTATTCAAGGTTGATACTCAATCCCAATCCTCTCAATTCATGTAACAATACATTCAGAGATTCAGGAATGCCCGGAGTAGGCATCGGTTCACCTTTTACAATAGCCTCGTAAGCCTTAGAACGTCCAACAACGTCATCAGACTTAATAGTCAGGATTTCCTGCAAGATATGCGCTGCGCCGAATGCTTCGAGCGCCCAAACTTCCATTTCTCCGAAACGCTGACCACCGAACTGAGCCTTACCACCAAGCGGTTGCTGAGTAATAAGAGAGTACGGACCGATAGAACGTGCGTGCATCTTGTCTTCAACCATGTGGCCTAACTTCAACATATAGGTCACACCTACCGTTGCCGGTTGGTCAAAGCGTTCACCGGTACCACCATCACAAAGATACGTCTTACAGTAACGAGGCAATCCGGCTTTATCCGTCCATTCATTTAAGTCATCCATAGATGCACCATCGAAAATAGGAGTAGCAAATTTCACGCCCAATTCTTTTCCGGCACGACCTAATACAGCTTCAAAAATCTGACCGATGTTCATACGAGAGGGCACACCCAACGGATTCAATACGATATCTACCGGAGTACCATCAGCCAAGAACGGCATATCCTCCTGACGGACAACACGAGATACAATACCCTTATTACCGTGACGACCTGCCATCTTATCACCCACACCAATCTTACGTTTCTTAGCAATATAAACTTTAGCCATCTGAATAATACCTGAAGGCAATTCATCACCTATTGTGATTGCAAACTTCTTACGTTTCAGTTCGGCGTCCAGTTCTTTATACTTCTTCAGGTAGTTCATTACCAAGTCACGAATCATATCGTTCTTGTGAGCATCCGCTGTCCACTTGCTCAACTGAATCACTGTATAATCCAATGACTCAAGATCGCGTTTTGTAAACTTAGCGCCCTTAGCGATAACTTCGGTTCCCAAGTAATCTTTTACACCCTGAGAGACTTTACCATTAGTTAATACCAACAATTTATCAATTAAGATATCCTTCAGCTTAGCTGCCTTTTCTTCAAATTCATCATTCAGTTTCGGCAAAATAGCTTTGTCGGCATTCTTTTCACTTCTGGTTTTCACAACGCGAGAGAACAACTTCTTGTCAATAACGACACCACGCAATGAAGGAGAAGCTTTCAATGAAGCATCCTTTACATCACCGGCTTTGTCACCAAAGATAGCGCGAAGCAATTTTTCTTCAGGAGAAGGATCTGATTCACCTTTCGGAGTAATCTTACCAATCAAAATATCACCCGGTTCAATACGAGCACCGACACGTACAATACCGTTCTCATCCAAATCCTTAGTTGCTTCTTCACTCACGTTAGGAATATCAGAAGTCAATTCTTCCATACCGCGCTTCGTTTCGCGCACTTCCAATATATATTCATCCACGTGTACAGAAGTCAATAAGTCTTCACGTACAACGCGTTCATTCAATACAATAGCATCCTCATAGTTATATCCTTTCCAAGGCATATAAGCAACCAACAGGTTCTTACCCAATGCCAATTCACCACCTTGTGTTGAATAACCTTCCGTCAGAATATCACCTTTCTTTACACGCTGACCCTTATCACAAATAGGACGAAGGTCAATAGTCATGCTTTGGTTAGTCTTACGGAATTTAGGAATTCTATATTCTTTCAAAGCAGGTTCGAAGCTGACAAATTCCTCATCTTCCGTTCTGTCATACAAAATCCGGATAGTGGTTGCATCTACATATTCAATCACACCGTCACCTTCAGCAGCAATCTGAGTACGAGAATCTTCAACCAATTGCTTTTCGATACCTGTACCTACAATAGGAGCCTCTGTACGCAACAAAGGAACTGCCTGGCGCATCATGTTAGACCCCATCAATGCACGGTTAGCATCATCATGTTCCAAGAACGGAATCAAAGATGCCGCAATAGAAGCAATCTGTTGAGGAGATACATCCATCAACTCTACCTGATCAGGAGTAACAACCGGATAATCGGCATCGCGACGAGCCTTAACCTTGTCACGAACAAACTTACCTTCATCATCCAAAGGTGCATTACCCTGAGCAATAATCTTATCTTCTTCTTCTTCTGCAGTCAAGTATTCAATTCCTTCATCAGAAATATCCACCTTACTATCAGCTACCTTACGATAAGGAGTAGAAATGAAACCAAGTTCATTAATTTTAGCATAAACGCACAAAGAAGAAATCAAACCGATATTAGGACCTTCAGGGGTTTCAATCGGACACAAACGACCATAGTGAGTATAGTGTACGTCACGCACCTCGAAACCGGCACGTTCACGCGACAAACCACCGGGACCTAACGCAGACAAACGACGTTTGTGAGTAATTTCAGCCAACGGATTGGTTTGGTCCATGAATTGTGACAATGCATTTGTACCGAAGAATGAATTGATAACAGAAGAAATAGTCTTCGCATTAATCAAATCAATCGGAGTAAATACTTCATTGTCACGTACATTCATACGTTCACGAATAGTACGAGACATACGAGCCAATCCGATAGCAAACTGATTGGACAACTGTTCTCCCACTGTACGCACACGACGATTACTCAAGTGGTCAATATCATCAACATCAGCCTTAGAGTTAATCAGCTCAATCAGATACTTGATGATCTCGATAATATCTTGTTTTGTCAATACCTTCACATCCATATCCGTAGTCAGCCCCAACTTCTTGTTGATTCTGTAACGGCCTACTTCGCCAAGGTCATATCTTTTTTCAGAGAAGAACAGGTTATTGATAACCTCACGAGCACTGGCATCATCAGCAGGATCTGCATTACGCAACTGACGATAGATATAAAGCACAGCCTCTTTTTCTGAGTTACTCGGGTCTTTCTGAAGCGTATTAAATATAATAGAATAATCTGATGAATTAGCTTCTTCCTTATGAACAAGGATATTCTGAACGCCTGAGTCGATAATTTCATCTACATGCTCTGCTTCAAGCACAGTTTCACGGTCAATGATAACCTCATTACGTTCAATAGAAACAACTTCACCGGTGTCTTCATCTACAAAATCCTCTGTCCATGTCTTTAAGACACGCGCAGCAAGTTTTCTTCCTACAACCTTCTTTAAGTTGGCCTTATTGACTTTAACTTCTTCAGCCAAATTAAATATTTCGAGAATATCTTTATCATTTTCAAAGCCGACAGCTCTCAACAGAGTAGTAACAGGCAATTTTTTCTTACGGTCGATATAAGCATACATCACATTGTTAATGTCTGTAGCGAATTCAATCCATGAGCCCTTGAATGGGATAATACGTGCGGAATATAGTTTTGTACCGTTAGCATGTACACTCTGTCCAAAGAATACACCCGGAGAACGATGCAGCTGAGAAACAACAACACGTTCAGCACCGTTAATCACGAAGGTTCCCTTCGGCGTCATATAAGGAATAGGACCCAAATAAACATCTTGAATAACAGTATCAAAATCCTCATGATCGGGATCTGTACAATAAAGCTTCAATTTAGCTTTCAAAGGTACACTATAAGTGAGCCCACGCTCTAGACAATCATCTATTGTATAGTGAGGGGGATCAATGTAGTAGTCCAAAAACTCAAGGACAAAGTTGTTACGTGTATCAGCGATAGGGAAGTTTTCAGCAAATACTTTATACAGCCCGTCGTTCTTTCGTTTTTCGGGTGGGGTATCCAGTTGTAAAAAGTCTTGGAATGACTTCAATTGCACTTCCAGGAAATCCGGATACTTCATCGGATTCTTGATGGAAGCAAAATTTACTCTTTTGTTTTCTGTATTTGAAGACATCTGATAATTTATTTGTAGAACTTAATAATAATATAGACACAAAAAGGTTAAGAATCCTCGTCTAGAGGATTCCTAACCGAATTACCTGATAATCAGGCTTAATATTATTTAAGCTCAACTTCAGCTCCAGCTTCTTCCAAAGTTTTCTTCAGTG
>OLNO01002748.1_pt1 | contig 11385 bp, 6 predicted proteins | sample 1672861 | NCBI WGS metagenome assembly OLNO01 (sample SAMEA3136731, study PRJEB25190) | human gut metagenome | reverse complement strand
TGTCGATCGACGCCTTCGCACCGCGTCTGTCGTTCTTCTGGGCCATCGGCATGAATCACTTCATGGAGATCGCCAAGATGCGTGCGGCACGTATGCTGTGGGCCAAGATCGTCAAGCAGTTCGATCCGAAGAATCCCAAGTCGCTGGCGCTGCGTACTCACTCGCAGACCTCGGGCTGGTCGCTCACGGAGCAGGATCCCTTCAACAACGTGGCCCGCACGGCCATCGAGGCGATGGGTGCCGCACTGGGTCACACCCAGTCGCTGCATACCAACGCGCTGGACGAGGCGATCGCCCTGCCGACCGACTTTTCGGCGCGTATCGCCCGTAACACCCAGATCTACATTCAGGAGGAGACCAACATCTGCCGTCAGGTCGATCCGTGGGCCGGTTCCTACTATGTGGAGAGCCTCACCGAGGAGATCGCACAGAAGGCATGGGAGCACATTCAGGAGGTCGAGAAGCTGGGCGGTATGGCCAAGGCGATCGAGACCGGTATTCCGAAGATGCGCATCGAGGAGGCGTCGGCCCGCAAGCAGGCGCGCATCGACTCGGGCGTCGAGAAGATCATCGGCGTCAACGAGTACCGCCTGGACAAGGAGGCGCCGATCGACATCCTCGCGGTGGACAATACCGCCGTGCGCGAAAGCCAGATCAAGCGTTTGAAGGAGCTGCGCGCTTCGCGCGACGAGGCTGCCGTACAGAAGGCGCTGGCGGCTATCACCGAGTGCGTCAAGACCAAGCAGGGCAATCTGCTGGAACTGGCCGTCGAGGCCGCGAAGGTGCGTGCCACGCTGGGCGAGATATCGGATGCCTGCGAGGTCGTCGTAGGCCGATACAAGGCAGTTATTCGTTCGATTTCAGGTGTTTACAGTTCGGAAGTGAAAAACGATACGCAATTCGAGAAGGCGAAGGAGCTGTGCGCCCGGTTCGCCAAGAAAGAGGGCCGTCAGCCGCGCATCATGATTGCGAAGCTCGGTCAGGACGGTCACGACCGCGGCGCGAAGGTCGTGGCGACGGGATACGCCGACATCGGCTTCGACGTCGACATGGGCCCGTTGTTCCAGACGCCGGCCGAGGCCGCGAAGCAGGCCGTCGAGAACGACGTGCACGTAGTGGGCGTTTCGTCGCTCGCGGCGGGTCACCTGACGCTCGTGCCGCAGATCATCGCCGAGTTGAAGAAGCTGGGCCGCGAGGATATCGTGGTGATCGTCGGCGGCGTCATTCCGGCGCAGGACTACGACGAACTCTACCGCGACGGTGCGGCGGCCATCTTCGGCCCCGGTACGCCGATCGCCACGGCCGCCATCAAGATTCTCGAAATCCTGATGGGCGAATAGCAGGCCGATTCTTCCGGTTGCGGCTTCGTCCGCGATCCGATCGCATGAACGACCGGCGGGTTTCCATGACGGAAGCCCTCCGGTCGCGTTATCGGAGCATTCATGCGGGCAGGCGTTTGGTCTTTCGTACCGTTGTTTTTCGTCCGCGGCCGGCAGAGGGTGTTTTGCGCCGCAACGGCGCACGCTTTCGTGGCCGCTCAGCGTCGATGACCGGAGGATCCCGCGTTTTCGCCGTGCCCGATCTTTTGCTGCTTCGGGTCCGATCCGAAAGCAGGGAAGGGAGATTCAACGGTATTGTTTATTCGGTACGTTGCGGGGCGAAGCCTGCGGAGAACGTCATCGGCGGGCCTCCGCGGGCGGAGGCTTCGACCCGCGCGGCGCAGAGGCGCCGCAGGTTATTCTTACGTTTCGTCTCGGCATAATCGAGCTGACGCTTGCTTCTGCACTCGACTTTTCGTACTTTGGCTTCGCCGAAGATACTCCGTCTCGGCATAATCAAGCTAACGCTTGCTTCTGCACTCGACTTTTCGTATCTTTGACTGCGCTCCGGCGCGACGGGGCGTACGAAGACTCGAAACCGACAAGTTAAAGATAAAACAATGTCCTACAACAATCTGCGCGAATTTATCGAACGGCTCGAACGCGAAGGCGAGCTGGTGCGTGTCGCGGCCGAGGTGTCGCCCGTGGAGGAGATCGCCGAACTGACCGACCGCATGGCCAAGCAGCCCGGCGGCGGAAAGGCGATCCTCTTCGAACGCACGGGGACGGACTTTCCGGTGGTGACCAACCTCATGGGCTCCGAACGCCGTATGGTGCTGGCGCTGGGCGTGGAGTCGCTCGACGGGCTGACGCGGCGCATCGACACGCTGCTGCACGAAGTGACGACACCCAAAGCGACCCTGTGGGAGAAGCTGCGGATGCTGCCGCTGCTGGGCGAAATGGCGCGCTGGATGCCGCGCAGCCGACGCGGACGCGGCCCCTGCCAGGAGGTGGTGCTGCGGGGCGAGGCGGCACGACTGTCGCTGCTGCCGGTGCTCAAATGCTGGCCGGAGGACGGCGGGCGCTTCGTTACGCTGCCGATGGTGCATACGCTCGACCCCGATACGGGGGTGCGCAACGTGGGGATGTACCGGATGCAGGTTTTCGACGACCGCACGACCGGTATGCACTGGCACGTGCACAAGACCGGCGCACGCCACTACGACAGCTACCGGCGGCAGGGGCGGCGGATGCCCGTGGCCGTCGCGCTGGGCGGCGATCCCGTCTATGCGTATGCCGCGACGGCGCCGATGCCCGACAACATGGACGAATACCTGCTGGCGGGATTCCTGCGCCGGCGTCCCGTGGAGCTGGTGCGCTGTCTGACCTGCGGGATCGAGGTGCCGGCCGACTGCGATTTCGTGATCGAAGGCTATGTCGATCCCGCCGAGGAGAAGACGGTCGAGGGGCCGTTCGGCGACCATACGGGTTTCTACTCGCTCGAAGACCGCTACCCCCGCTTCCACGTGACGGCGATCACCCACCGGCGCGATGCCGTTTATCCCGCGACGGTGGTGGGGGTGCCGCCCGAAGAGGATGCCTACATCGCCGAAGCGACCGAGCGGATCTTTCTGGCGCCGATCCGTCTGGCCGTGCAGCCCGAGGTGCGCGACCTGTGGATGCCGACGGCCGGCACGGCGCACAATCTGGCCGTCGTCGCGATCGAGCGGCGCTACGAGGGGCAGGCGCACAAGGTGGCGCAGTCGCTGTGGGGCGCGGGGCAGATGATGTTCAACAAATACCTCGTCGTCGCCGATGCCGCGACCGAAATCCGCCGCGTCGAGGCGCTGGCGGCGCTGGTGCGCAGGCTCGATCCGGCGCGCGACCTCATTGCGGCCGAAGGGGTGCTCGACGTGCTCGACCATGCGACGGCGACCTCGGGGTTCGGCGGCAAGCTGGCCCTCGACCTGACGCGGGCCGCCGCGCGCGAGGAGCCGCCGTTGCAGCTGCCCGAACGCTTCGAGCCGTGCGGCGGGGTGGCGGCCGCGGCGACCGGCTTCGCGGAGCGGTGGCGCACGCTGGCGCTCTTCGTCGACCGGAGGACGGAGCGCGTCGATGCGGCGGCGTTCTTCGGGCGGAATCCGGTGCGGGGCGTGAAGTGCGCCGTGCTGTTCGACCGCGAGGCCGAGGGGCTGACGGGTGCCGAACTGCTGTGGCTGGCTGCGGCCGACAGCGATCCGCGGCGCGACGTGACGGTGGTCGGGGAGGTCGTGGTGGTCGATGCGCGCAGCAAGCGCCCCGGCGTGGAGGGGCATCCCGCGCGGTTCCCGAACGTGGCCGTCGCCTCGTCTGCGACGGTGGAGCGGGTGGATGCACGCTGGGCGGAGTACGGTCTGGGCGAGACGATGGCGTCGCCGTCGGAGCGTTACCGCCGGTTGCTGTTGTCGGATAAAGCCGCCTGGTGATGTGGTCGCGTGAAGATCGCCGGACGCTCGTGCTGCTGCTGCCGTTGCTGGTGCTGGCCGTGGCGGCGTTCCTGCTGCTCGAACCGAAGACGCCGCGGAGCGGGGCGCCGCCGGACGCTGCGAAGGAGGCGCCGCCGGAGCTGTTCGAGTTCGATCCCAATACGGTCGATTACCGTGCGTTGCGGCGGTTGGGCTTCACCAAGCAGGATGCGGCGGGCGTGCTGCGCTATCGGGCCGCGGGAAAGATCTTCCGCATACCGGAGGATTTCGCCGCCTGCTATCAGGTGAGCGATTCGATGTACGACCGTCTGGAACCCTATATCCGCATCGGTGCGGAGTATCGTTTCCGGCCCCGCCGCGACAGTGCGCAACGTTTGCGCAAGCCCTTCATGCGCCGCCAGCGGGTCGTCGTGCCGCTCGTGCCCTTCCGCATCGACACGATGACGGCGAAATTCCTGCGCGCGATCGGTTTCACGAAGCGGCAGGCCGAGGCGATCGCCGACTACAACACCCTCATCGGCGGGTTCCGCGACGAGGAGGAGTTGTGCGACTATCCGATTATCGGCGATTCGGCGGGCCGGCGTCTGGCCGAGTACGCCCTCTTCCCCGAACGGCGGCGTCCGCTGCACGATCCGGTGGAGCTGAATACGGCCGACTCGGCGGCGCTGCGTTCGGTCAGCGGTATCGGCGCGAAGACCGTCGGGGCGATTCTCGACTACCGGCGGCGGCTGGGCGGTTTCTGCCGTGCGGAGCAACTGGCCGAAGTGCGGGGCGTCACCGAGAGCAATTACGAGCGGATACTGAAACAAATTTCGATCGATAGTTGCAGAATTTCAAAAATAGATATTAACTTTGCAACTCCGAAAGCGCTGGCGGAGCATCCCTACATCGCCCCGCGGACGCTTCGGAAGATTTTGAAACGAAGACAATTGAAAGGAGGTTGGAGTACCCTGGAAGAGATGATCGAAGACGGCATACTGACACGCGAGGAGGCAGACAGACTGCATCCTTATCTTCGCTTCGGGGTACGGACGACGCAGAACGACGATTGACGACACACCTTTCGAAGGCCGGCGGAAGCCGAATGAATTCCGCGACTTGCAAATCGATTCGTAAAACATTAAAAATTCGCAAATAGTTATGATTATCATGCCGGTAAAGGAGGGCGAAAACATCGAGAAGGCCCTCAAAAAGTTCAAACGCAAATACGAGCGCACGGGCGTTCTGAAAGGGTTGCGCCGCCGCCAGTATTTCACCAAGCCGTCGATCGCCAAGCGCGAGGCGATGCAGCATGCGATCTACGTGGCGCACATGAACCGCGACGACGAATAGCGGCCCGACACGGCCGTTTCGAGGCAGCGCAGGCGATTTCCATCGGAAATCGCCTGCTTTTTTGCGTTTTCACCCCACTGTTCCGGCCGCCCGTCGTCGGCCGGAACGCTGCGAGATTCGGCCTGCCGTCCCGTGCGGCGGCTTTCCGGCCGGCGTCGCGAAATAGGGATGCGAAACACGACGGGGTATTTTTGCGGATAGGAATGAACGTCGCGGCGCGGAGGCGCATGTTTCCGTTTTCGCTTGCCCGCAAACCTTTTTTTTTGACGGAATGGGAGAATTATTCGATAATTTAGTATATTTACGTCGTGCAGATTGTGCAAACGATCCAATCAGGTTAGTTCATTTATTAATTTATTCGCATGAAAAAAATGTTTGCTTTGGCGGCGGTGCTGTGTCTGGCACTCGCCGGTTGCGAGTATGACGATGCGGAGGTGAAGGATCGGCTCGACGATTTGGAAGGTCGGGTCGACGCACTCGAAAAGACCGTAAACTCGCTCAACATCAACGTCGGGAACTTGCAGTCGCTCATCGACGGCAAGCTCTTCATCACGGCGGTGACCGAAAATCCCGAAGGGGGGGGGTACACGCTTTCGCTCGTGACGTCTGACGGCGAAGCGTCGCAGATCGTCATCAAGGACGGCGAAGCGGGCGCGGCTCCCGCTATCGGCGTGAAACTCGATTCCGACGGGAAGTACTACTGGACGCTCGACGGCGAGTTCATCACCGAGGGCGGGAAGAAGATGCCCGTCACGGGCGACGACGGCGTGACGCCCGTTTTCAAGATCGAGAACGACACGTGGTACGTCTCCTATGACAAGGAGGCGACGTGGAAGGAGTGCGGCCCTGCAACGGGTGCCGCCGGCGACTCTTTCTTCTCGGATGTCTCCACGAGCGAGGACGGCCGTTGGGTCTATCTGACGCTGGCCGACGGCGAGACGGTGCTGACGCTGGAGATGTACAAAGAGTTCGGCATCGCCTTCGAATCGCTGCCCGAACTGATTATGGCCGGAGCGACGGCGGAAATCCCCTTCGTGCTGACGAGTGCCGACGAGAAGAGCGTCGTCGAGGCGATCGCCAAGGGCGACTGGGAGGCCGAAGCGGTGATGGACGGCACGGAGGGCGGCAAGATCGTCGTGACGGCTCCGGCCGAGAGTTCGACGGGCCGCGTGATCGTGCTGCTGAGCGACGGCGAGTCGAAGACGATCATGAAGACGCTGACCTTCGTGTCGGGCGTGATGAACGTCACGACGCAGTCGCAGGAGGCTGCGGCGGTCGGCGGAACGGTCAGCTTCGAGCTGGAAACCGATCTGGACTACGAGGTGGTGATTCCCGACGATGCCAAGGAGTGGCTCTCCCGCGTAGAGACCCGCGCCTTGCGTCAGGAGACGCTGACCTTCTCGGCGAAGGCCAACGAGACGATGGAGGAGCGGCAGGCGAAGATCGAACTCATCAGTTCGGGTGTCGTCGTCGAGACGCTGCTGGTCTACCAGAAGGCGAATCTCGATCCGACGGCGTTCGTCGTCAAGGTCAATGTGACGGAGAGCAGCATGAAGAACACGCTTATTCTTCCGCTGACGGGTACGGTGGATGCCACGGTGGACTGGGGCGACGGCAAGACCGAGACCGTGACGGCCGTGAATCCCCAGCACGTTTATGAGCAGGAGGGCGAATACTACGTGACGGTGACCGGTTCGGTGACGGCGCTCGGCAATCGATTGACCAAAACCAGTCAGAGCGCGATCGTGCGTGTCATCCAGTGGGGCCAGCTGGGGCTGGAATCGCTCGAAGAGGCGTTCTACAACAACAAGGGGCTTACGCAGGTGGCGTTGCCCGATGCGGGCGCTTTCGCCAAGGTGACCACCGTGGAAAATATGTTCTATAACTGTACGCTGCTTACGGCGGTTCCCGTCGGTTTGATCGACCAGTGTACGGAGTTGACCTCCGCCGCTTCGCTCTTTTCGGGCTGCTCGTCGTTGACGTCCATTCCGGAGGGTTTCTTCGACAATTGCCCGAAGATCGCTTCGCTGGCCTCGGCGTTCAAGGGCTGTAAGAAGGTGACGGAAATTCCCGCCGGCCTGTTCGACAATCTGACGGAGGTGACCGATGTTTCGGGCCTTTTCACCAACTGCACGGCGCTTGTTTCGGTTCCCGACGGACTGCTCGACAAGCTGACGAAGGTAACGACCGTTTCGAGTTTCTTCAACGGTTGCTCCTCGCTGCGTACGGTTCCGAACGATTTCTTCAAGTCTCAGACCGAGGTGACCGCCAGCGGAATGATCTTCAAAGGTTGCTCTTCGTTGGAGTCAGTTCCCTCCGGGCTGCTCGATCCCTTCACGAAGACGACTACGATAGGGTCTCTTTTCAGCGGTTGCAAGTCGCTGGGTAACCTTCCCGAAGGATTGTTCGACAAGGTCGGGAGCAACGTAGATCCGTCAGCCAAGGCCGTGGATGCCTCCTATCTCTTCGAAAACTGTGTGAAAATGACCGATTTCCCGTCTCTGTCCAAACTTCCGAACGTCTCGAATGTGGCTTCGCTTTGGAGAGGTTGTACGGCCATGACGACGGTTCCTGCGGATTATTTCCCTTCGAGTTGTACGAATTCCATTTCGGTCGGAAACATGTTCAACGGCTGTACATCGCTCAAAAGCCTTCCTGCCGGCCTGCTGAAAAACATGACTGACATAACGACCGCTCTGTCGATGTTCACGAACTGCTCGTCGCTCGAAACGCTTCCCGAAGGGTTCTTCGATGCGATGGTCGGATGTACGAATATCAAGGAGATGTTCAAGGGTTGTACGTCGCTCGAATCGCTGCCCGCGGGGTTGTTCGACAAGATGACGTCGATCACCGCTACGGCTTCGGCCTTCTACGGCTGTACCGGCTTCACGGGCGAATCGCCCTACCTGACTGCCGAGGTCGAAGGCGCGCCGGTGAAGGTGCACCTCTACGACCGTCCCGATTATCCCGATCTCTTCGTAAAGGTGCCGACCAAGGAGTCCGACTACAAGGACACCTTCAAGAACTGTACGAAGATGGCCGACTACGCCATGATTCCCACCGCATGGGGCGGCGTCAGCGACGGCACGAAGGCGAAGCCGACCATCGCGCTCTCTTATGCGCTTCCAGAGAACATGGAGTACCACGGTATTAATTTCACCGTCAAGGGTACGGAGTTCAAATCGGGTAAGTACATCGTCGGTACGACGGAACTCGTACAGAGCGTGCTCGACGAGTTCGACGGCAACATGGAGAAGGCGACCAACAAATACGGCATCGGGTTTACGGCGACGCAGCTCGAAACACTGATGTCGGATGCGGGGTTGCAACTTCCGTTCAATGATCTCGAACCGGAGACCGAATACATGCTGCTCGTGCGCGGCCAGAATGTCCACGGTCTGACGTTCGAAACGCTGACCGCCACCACCGCGGTTCGTCCGCAGGGCAGCGCCGACTACGAGCGTTATATCGGCACGTGGACCGTCACGACGACTTCGTCGGAGGTTACCGGACAGCCGCAGACCTACACGATCCGCATCGAACCTTACCGCAACGACAAGAGTTACAAGGTCTATGACTGGGGTGCGACGATCCTGGGAACCGGCAGACCGGCCACCGAGGAGACTGACGAAATGGAAGCCTTCCCCTTCTACCTGACTTATATGGCGGACGGTTCGGTCGAGATCAACTCTTTCAACGAGGTGGGAATATACGGTTGGGCAAGCTATGTCTATATCGCTTATCGCTTCCTCAATGAGAATTCGGAGCGGTCGATTTGGCGTACGGAAACGTCGCTCGTCAAAGGGTCTTACGATACCGCTAAGAACGAGATTACGATCACCTGCGATAAGTTCACCGATAAGGCAGGTCTCACACATCAGATTACCGGCCTCGATTATGTGCTCTATACCAGCCAGACCGGATATTACGAAGCAGCGGAGATGATCCGTCCGGGCTATCTGATCGGCGAAGGCGACAATCGGAGGGTGGACTACGGCGTAGGCCCCTACAAGTTGACCAAGGCCCCTGCCGCGGCGGCAGTCCCGGCGAAGCGGCCGGCGAAGAAGTTCGAGTCGCTGCGTCCCGCCTCCGAGACGAAACAGGCGGCCGCCGTGTCCCTCGGCGTCGGCCGTCTGTCGATGATGTCGGTCCATTGAGGGTTTCCCCTGTAAGTTGACGACTCCGTCCCGAAATCGTTCGGGACGGAGTTTTTTCGTCCTTTCCCGACGCACTGTTTCGGGCTCCGGTTTCGTCCGCCGATGCCGTACTCCGCTCCGCTTCGTCTCTTTCAGACTGCCGGCCGACGGTCTCTCCGAAACGGAAATTCGCCCCTGTCGCAACGATTTGCGGCAGGGGCGAATTCAGCGGGAACGTGCAGCCTTACGCTACTGTCTGGTCTGCGTGGCGATCCGCTCGTCGAAATAGCGCTTCACGTCGTTCCAGCGGCAGTAGGGTGCCAGATCGCTTTCGAGGCGGATGCGCGACTCGCGTTCGTTGAAAAGGAACTTCACGAGCACGTCGCCGCCGTCGGGCCGGCGGAAGAAAACCAGCTGGATATTGGTGGCCATGGGCGTCACGCGCCAGCAGCTCCATGCCTGGTCGACCTTGCGGTAGTCGCTCTCGCGCGTGTCGCACCCTTCGATGCCCATGAGACCCACCAGCGGAATGACGTTCACGTCGTGGCCGTAGCGCAGCGATGCCGAGAGCGCGCCCGTTGCGATCGCCTCGTCGGCTTCGGCGACGAAATTGCGCAGCAGGGGCACGGCGTCGCTCAGTGCGCGGTGGCCGAATTCGGCCGAGGGGCCCTCTTCGAGGTACATCTGGTAGTTGCGCACGGCGTAGAAGGCGTAGAGCTCGTCGGGCGTGAAGAGGTCGTAGAACGAGCAGTCGAGGTAGTCGACATCCTGCATCACCGAGGCGACGCAGTAGAGGTCGTTCATGAAGCGGAGCTGCTCCTTGCGGTTGCCGACGAGCGAGGGGTCGGTCACGAGCGCGCGGACGAAACGCGAGGGGTCGATTTCGCGCTCGCGCAGTTCGGCGATGCGCTGTTTGATCTCCTTCTTGATCTTGTTCGCCTCGGTCATGCGGAACATGTAGTCGAGGTAGCGTTTGCTCGCTTCGCGCGTAATGTCGATCGCGGGATTCAGCTCTTTGAGCCGTTCGTTTGCGGCGGCCATGCTGAGCATGCAGCGCGGCACGAGCGTCGAACGGGCGCGGATGCGGCACAGGCGGCCGTCCGCCGTCGAAAAGATTTCGGGGAAGGAGCAGTACATCCGTTCGGCGATGCCGCGGTGTTCGCGCACGCCGCGCGGCGAGAGGTCGCCGTAGCGGTGGCGGGCGTCGTCGGCGACGACCTCGATGCGGCGCAGGGCCTCTTCGCCCAGCGGCGTGAGTTTACCTGCTTCGGCCGCCTTGCGGAGCTTTGCGCGCGGATTTTCGTAGACGCTCTCCGAGGCGTGCCAACGCGAGCCGTGGCGGCCGTAGTGGCTGATGTAGAAGGGTTCGTAGCCTTCGGGCGCGGGCGTCGCCGCTGCGCGGGGGTGGTTCTCGTAGCAGTAGTAGAGCGCCGCCGTGCGGTTGAGGTCTTCGAGGGTCTGTTCTTTGGTGCTCTGCGCCGCAGCACCGCCCGAAAGCAGCAGAACGGACAGGAGCAGCAGGATCGTTTGTCGTTTCATAAAGGTTCGTTTTTAACGGTCGTTTTCTCGCCTCGGCATAACCCGAACAAAGTTCGGTTCTGTGCTCGGCTTGACGAAAACGTTCGTTATCGGGTTTTATTCGGTTATTTTCAGGATGACCGCCGAGACGGGTTTCATCTTCAAGGTGGACAGCCCGTTTTTCGAGGTGTATTTCGCGCCGTCGCCCGTGCCGTAGACCGCTTCGGCCGCGGCGCCTTCCGAGGCGAAACGCGCCGTCGCACTCCGCTTCGACGGGTTGAGGGCGACGAGGTATTTCTGCCCGTCCAGCTCGCGGGCGTAGACCATGGGGTAGGGTTGCTCGACGTCGCTCACGAAGCGCCATGCGCCCTGCGTGCCGAGCGCCGGTGTCTGGCGGCGCAGGGCGATGAGCCCTTTGACGTAGTTGAGAATCGACTGCGGGTCGCGCTCTTCGGCCGCGACGGTGGGTCGTGCGGGCGAAGGATCGATCGGCAGGTAGAGCCGTGAGGCGTCGGCGGTCGAGAAGCCGGCGTTGGGCGAGTCGTCCCACTGCATCGGCGTGCGGCAGCTGCTGCGGTTGCGGCTCGTGTAGCTGCCCTCCTTGACGGGGGCGTC
>OLNO01002744.1_pt1 | contig 11393 bp, 7 predicted proteins | sample 1672861 | NCBI WGS metagenome assembly OLNO01 (sample SAMEA3136731, study PRJEB25190) | human gut metagenome | reverse complement strand
ATCAGCTTGTAGATCTCCGCCTTGGCGCCCACGTCGATACCCTGGGTGGGGTTATCCATGATAAGGATATCCGCCTCGGTGGTGAGCCACCGGCCCAGGATCACCTTCTGCTGGTTGCCGCCGGACAGTGACAGGATCAGGTCGTCATGGCTGTTGGCCTTGATGTTCAGCATATCCCGCATCCTGTTGTACTGCGCCACCTCTTTCCGCCCGCGGATCAGCTGGTGATTGGCAGAAAGCGTGTGCTCGGAGATGTAGTTGTTCTCCAGCAGCGTGAAATCCGGGATGACGGAGTTTTCCTTGCGGTTGGCGGGGATCATGCCGATCTTGTGGCGCATGGCGTTATGTATGCCGCCGTGGTGCAGCGGCTCGCCGTTGACGTACACCGTGCCCGAAGCGATGGGAATCGCGCCGAAGATCGCCTGCATCATCTCACTGACGCCGGCACCCTTCAGGCCCGTCAGGCCGATGATCTCGCCCTTACGCACCTCCAGGTCCACGTTCTCGAACCCTTCGCCGCTGAGGTGCTCCAGCTTCAGCGCCACATCACCCAGCTGGCGGGGCTGGTACACCGAGGCCTCGGAGTAGCTGCTGCCCACCATAAGACGGGTGACGGCCTCCGGCGTAGTGTCGGCGATATTGCCGGACTGAATAAAGCATCCATTCCGCAGGACCGTGTAGCGGTCCGCGATGGTAAATATCTCGTTCATTTTGTGGGAGATGAAGATGAAGGACTTACCCTGCTCCTTCAATCGCCGCACGATACTGAACAGGTGCTCGATCTCCGCATTGTTCAGCGCGGTGGTCGGCTCGTCCAGAATAAAGAGCTTCGCATTGGCGTGAAGTGCCTTTGCAATCTCCAGCAGCTGCTTTTTGCTGGTCTCCAGCTCGTCTACCAGGGCGTTGGGGTCGATATCCACGCCCAGGTCGCTCATCAGCTGGCGCGTCTGCTCCAGCATGGCCCGCTTATCCAGCGTGCCCAGCTTGGTCAGCAGTTCTTTGCGAAGAAAAATGTTCTCGTACACCTTCAGATCGTTAAACAGGTTCAACTCCTGGTGTACAAAGGCGATACCTGCCTGTTCTGTCCGCTTGACGGAAATGTCATGCATTTGCTCCCCGTCAAACTCGATCTCGCCCTCATCCCGCTGATGCACACCCGCCAGGATGTTCATCAATGTGGACTTACCGGCGCCGTTCTCTCCCAGCAGCGCGTGTACTTCCCCGCGCTCCACGGAAAAATCAACGTGCGAAAGCACTTCCACACCGGAGAATGATTTGGTGATATTGGTCATTTTCAGCAATTCCATGCCGCACGCCTCTCTTTGCTGTTTGATAAGATCCCTTCTACGAAGGGGGAGGTGCCCCGCGGGCGCCGAAGCGCCCGCGAAGCCCTCGGAAACGACTTTACTTACTTGGAGACAGCGTCACCGAAGCCCTGGAAGTCGTTGACGTTGGTAGCATCCACCACGGACACGGCGATGACGTGATCCTGGGTGACGGTACCGCCCTCGATGTGGGTGATCATGTCATCCACGGCAGCCTTGATCATCGCGGGATCGTAAGTAACGGAAAACAGATCGGCCAGCTTGGCGACCTCAGCGGTGTAATCCTTCTGATGGATGCCCTTCAGCACGGAATAGATCTCGTTCAGACCGGAGGAGGTGCCCAGATGCACACCGGCGTTCAGGAAGGCATCCTTCTTCTCGGCGTCGATCTCGGAGCTCTTCAGCGCCTCCAGGATGCCCATGGCGATCTCGTCGTCGTGGGTGAAGATCCACTTGGTGGCGGTGATGTCCTCAACAGTGCTGGCATCCAGCCAGTTGATGAACAGCTCCTTGCCCTTGCTGCGGCTCCAGCCGGTGTAGTCGGTGGACTGGATGGCAGCGATCTGCTCCTCGGTCCAGCCATTCTCCTTCAGCACGCTGAAGAAGCCGTCGTTACGCATGGTGGGAACGGAAGAGTTGTCACCGGGCATGATGAGGACCTTGTCGCCAGCCTTCATGCCGTCGGCGATGAAGCGCTTGGCGGTCTCGGCGCCGATGCCGTTGTTATCGCCCTTGACGCAGGCAACAGCAGTGGAAGCAGCGGAGTCGATGATACGGTCGAACATCACATAGGGGATGCCGCTGGTGGCCAGCTTGGCCATGGTGTTCTCCAGGGTGTTGTCCTGAGGCAGAATGACCACATAGTCAGCGGTCTTGTTCTCGATCAGGTCCTCCACCTGCTGGATCTGGTTGGCGGCGTCGGAAGAGGTGATGACGGTGGCGGCATACTTGCCGGCGTCATTCAGCTCCTGCGCCTTCTCCTGCGCATAGGTCATCACAGCGCCGGTCCAGCCGTGGTCGGCATTGGGGACCAGGATCGCGATGCGATTACCCGTGGCAGCATCGTTGTCCTTGTTGGCGTCATCGTCCTTCTTCTCGCCGCAGGCGACAAGAGACAGGGCCATGACCAGCGCAAGGATCAGTGCCAGTACTTTCTTCATGGTTGTTTCCTCCTAAAAATTTTTTATAGATACGGACAAAGTCCGCCTATAACGTGTTCTTACAGCTCCACCCAGGCAGAGTCCTTGGCTGCGGAGTCGATGACCGCGTGAATGAACTTCACGCCGTTGAGGCCGTCGGTGACGGTGGGATAGTCGAAAGAGCCGTCGTTGGCCGTACCGCCCGCCTTCACCGCCAGAATGGCGCTGATGATGTTCTTGTAGATGTTGGCAAAGGCGACGATCAGTCCCTCGGGATGGCCGGAGGGAATGCGGCTGTACGCGCCGGCCTTCTCGGTGATGTAGCCGGTGCCGCGGGACAGGATCTCCGTGGGCTTGCCCTTGGGGGTGTACTTCAGATAATCAGGATAGTGCTGCTCCCACTCCAGTGCGCCCTCGCTGCCGTAGATGCGGATGGTCAGGCCGTTGAGCTTGCCCGCCGCGATCTGAGAGCACCAGTAAGCGCCGTTGACGCCGTTTTCGTACTCGACGAGCATATTGGCGTTCAGGTCCAGCTCCTTGCCGTAGCGGTTCACGGTGGCGGCCAGACGCTTGATGTTCAGGCCGGTCAGGTAGTGGACGGAGTTCTCGATGTGGGTGCCGATGTCGCCCACACAGTTGGAGATACCGGATACCGCCGGATCGGCGCGCCAGACGGACAGCTTGGTGGTGCCCTCGCCAGGGACGCCCAGCTCATCGATGAGCCACTCCTGGACATATTCCGCATTGACGGCGGCGATCTTGCCGATCTTGCCCTCGGCGATCATCTCGCGGGCCACCTTCATCATGGTGTAGCCGGAATAGGTATAGGTGACGCCGAAAACCAGGTTTTTCTCCTTGGCCAGGGCCACCAGCTCCTGCGCCTGTTCCACGGTAAAGCACAGAGGCTTTTCGCATACCACATGAATTCCGTGCTGCAGGAAGCACTTGGCCACGTCGTAGTGGGTGTTGTTCGGAGTCGTGATGCTGACGAAATCGATACCGTCAGGACGCCTGCTCTCCGCCTCGGCCATGGCCTCATAGCTGGGGTACACGCGGCTCATGTCCAGGGAGTAGGTCTCGCCGGTCTCACGGTTCTTCTCCGCATTGGTGGAGAAGCAGCCCGCCACCAGCTGTGCGCGGGGGTCAAAGGCGATGGCTTTGCGGTGCACCTCGCCGATAAAGGCGTTCATGTGTCCACCGACCATGCCGTAACGGATCTGAATACCCATATTGTCCTCCTTGTCGCGTTTCAGTTGGCGATAGCGTCGTCAAACTTCACATCGGACTTCTTGAAGTCCACCTTCTTCACGAAAGCGGCCGCCTCGGTAGCGCCCTCGATACGGTCCATACCGCTGTCCTCCCATTCCACGGACAGAGGGCCGTCGTAACCGGCGGCGTTCAGCACGCGGATGATCTCCTCGAAGTTCACGTCACCATGACCCAGGGAGCGGAAGTTCCAGCCGCGGCGCAGGTCTCCGAAATCGATGTGGGAGCCCAGCAGACCGCTGCGGCCATCCAGAGTCACCGCCGCATCCTTCATATGGACGTGGTACACGCGGTCCATAAAGTCGCGCAGGAACAGATGGGGCGTCACGCCCTGCCACAGCAGGTGGCTGGGGTCGAAGTTCAGGCCGAACTCGGGGCGGTCGGCAAACTTCTTCAGCAGCTTCTCGGTGGAGTAGTAGTCGAAAGCGATCTCGCCGGGATGGACCTCCAGGGCGAACTTGATGCCGTTGGCCTTGAACTCATCCAGGATAGGGGACCACAGGCGCACGATCTCGTCGTAGCCGTTCTCGATCATCTCCTCGGTGGTCTGGGGGAAGGAATACAGCCACTTCCAGATGGGAGAGCCGGTGAAGCCCGTGACCACATAGCAGCCCAGCTTCTTGGCCACCACGGGGGCCTTCTTCATGGTGTCGATCGCCCAGGCGCGGATCTCCTCCGGCTTGTCGGCCAGCGCCGCGGGAGCAAAGTTGTTCAGCCGGGGATCGGGAGCGTCGCCCACACACTGGCCGATGATGTGGCAGGCCAGGGCCTTGCAGATCAGGTTGTTCTTCGCCAGGGTCTCCTTGATCCAGGCCACATAGTTGTCATCGCTGTACGCACGGTCAATGTCGATGCCGTTGCCCCAGCAGGCGACCTCCAGGCCGTCATAGCCCATCTTGGACGCCAGCGCACACAGTTCATCGAAGGGCAGGTCCGCCCACTGGCAGGTGCAAAGAGTTACCGGTCTGTTTCCCATGATACATTCCTCCTGTTAAAAAGTTAAATCATCATCGGCCTGTGCCGATCGGATCACAAACTTACTGCGAGTGCCGCACACGCACACGGTTGTGGGTATACACCACGCCGGCGGCGGGCCGCCGTCCGGTGTGGATATAGTCGAACAACACACGCACCGCCTCGTCCCCCTGGGCGAAGGGCTCCTGGGTCACAGTGGCGGCAATGCGCCCTTCCTCCATATACCGCAGCACGGCCTCCGTCCCGTCCACCGCCAGCACGCGGATATTCTTTCCGCTTTCCAGGATGGCCCGCATACCGCCGTCGATACCGGCGGCGGCAAAGCACACCATGTCCGGCGTGTGGTCCGCCAGATAGGCCCGCAGCACCTGATAGGAGACATCGTCGTCGTCCTGATTTTCCAGCACGGCGTCCACCGTGATCTCCGGCGTGCCCTCCAGTGCGGTCCGCAGACCGCGCACGCGGTCCATATGGCCGCGGACATTGGTGCTGCCGATAACAGCCACTACGCGGCCCCGGCCGTTGAGCATGAACTGCGCCAGATCTCCGGTGATCATGCCGCTGTTATAGTAGTCGCAGCCGACAAAGGCCACACGGTCGATATCGATATCGGTGTTGACTGTGACCACCGGTATGGACAGCGACTGCAGGTACGCCGCAACCTCGGGCACATCCAGCGGCATGACCGCCAGCGCGTCCACGCCCTCGGCCACCAGCCGGCGCATGGCCTGCAGCTGCGTGGCGGCGTCGTAGCCCTTGATCTCGCGGATGGTAAGGGTGGTGCCGTAGCTGGAGAGTTTTCTGGCGCGGCTCTGTGCGCCGCGGAGCACCTCGTCAAAAAAAGGATTGCCGACGGAGGGGATGACCATGCCGATGTGGGTGCGCTGACGGGAGCGAATAAGCGCCTGAGCCAGCTGGTTGGGCTGGTAGCGCTCACGCTCGGCAATGTCCAATATACGCTTGGCCAGCTCGGGATTTACGTTGCCGCGGCCGTTGAGTACCCGGTCGACGGTGCCGCGGCTGGTGCCCGCTTTTTCGGCGATCTGCTTGATGGTCACGCGTCCGCTTCTCCTCTCCGAAATTTGTATCGCCCTTGGCGATGTGTCATTTGTGCTCGAGCACGAATTGACTGTGCTCGAGCACAGTTTCAAAATACCATCTCTTTTGTGATCTGTCAACGGAAAAGGGCCGGCGTGGCTCTATTTCTGTAGAGTTGCCTAAACACGGCGAAAAACTTTTGTTGTTTTTCCCAGTAGACATTTCGGAATTCCCTGTTACCCGCAACGCTTTGTGCCAAACATTCCAAACCAATAAGGTGGCTGCCAAACAGCAAAAGGGGCCACCATACAGCGGTCCCTTTTATACGGAAAAAGCCAAACGGCTCCCGGGCGCGCGCCCGGGAGCCGTTCGGTGCAAGGGGGAGGAAAAGGAGTAAAGGAAGAAAACAAGCTATTTGGTGCAGACCGGCAGGAACTGGCCGAAGCAGTCGGGCAGGACCCGACCGTCACGCATAGTGGTGCGGCCACGGAGGATGGTCTCGACCACCCGGCCCTGGAAGGACATACCGTCATAGGGGGACCATTTGGCTTTAGAGTACATCTTCTCCTGACGGAAGGTGTAGGCCGCGGACATATCCACAATGACCAAGTCGGCATCGGCTCCGGGGCGAATAACGCCCTTGCGGGGATAGAGGCCGAAGGTACGGGCCGCATTGGCGGAGGTGATCGCCGCCACGCGGGGCAGCGTCAGCAGGCCGCGGTGGACAGCGGTGAGCAGCACAGGAGAAAGACCCTCGATACCGCTGATTCCGGCGGGGGCATCCCAGAAGGAACGGTGCTTTTCCTCGCAGGTGTGGGGCGCGTGATCTGAGCAGACCCAGTCCAGGGTACCATCCGCAAGGCCCTGCCAGACTGCCTGGCGATCTGCGGCGGTACGGATGAGAGGGTAAGTCTTCATCACCGCGCCGCAGCGGCGGGCGTCGCGGTCGGTGAAGGTCAGGTAATGGGTACAGGTCTCGGCGGTGACATCCACGCCGTCGGCCTTGGCGCGGCGGAGGTGCTCCACGCCGTCGCCTACGCCCACATGGAGGACGTGCAGGGGCATGGAGAGCTCCTTGGCCATGTCGATGGCGGTGTCGATAATGGAGGTCTCACAGCTGACGGGGCGGGTACGCAGCAATGCGGCATAGTCCTGCGCGCCGGCGGCAAGGGCCTCCTGCGTCAGGGCCCGAACAATGGAGAAATTCTCTGCGTGGATGCCCAGGCGTTTGCCGGTGGCCTTCACGGCGCGGAACAGGCGGTAGATCTGGCCGTCGTCCGGGGGCGGAAGGACGTTATCCATGCCCTCACGGTAGTTGTAGATCAGGCTGTTGTCCCGGTGGTCCACCGCGTAGCCCCAGAAGAATTTGAAGGCCACGCAGCCGGCCTCCGCCAAAGCGGGCAGGCTGGCAAGATTGGCATCGCCCAAAGCCAGGCCCCAGACGCAGAAATCCGCATGGGCCTTGGGCTGGATGACCGAGACAAGATCGCGGAGAGACTCCGCCGAGTGGATGGTAGGGGTGCAGTTGGGCATTTCGAACACGGTGGTAATACCGGTGGCGGCAGCCGCCGCGGTGGAGGAACGGAAATCCTCCTTCTCGCCGGTGGCCAGACGGCCATCGCGGGAGTGAACGTGGGTCTCGATCAGGCCGGGCAGGATATAGCGGCCAGAAGCGTCGGTGGCTTCGCCGACGGTGCCGGGCAGGCGCTCGGACGTGACGGCGGCGACCCGGCCATCACGGATGTAGATATCGGCACGCTGCATACCGTCATCGTTGACCACCGTGCCGTTGTAGATGACTCTGTCCCAGTCCATAAATGCCTCCTCTGATATGTATACTGTATACACTTAGTCTTCAAGAGAAGCCCCCATGACAGGTCACGGGGGCCTCGTGCAGGCGGTACATTCCGTCATACAGACGGTACATATCCGCTATGCAGATGGTACATATCCGTCATGCGGGCGATACATATCCGCCATGCAGATGGTACATATCCGTCATGCAGATAGGGTCTGTGCGTCAGTCCTCCTTGCCGTAGCGCTGGAGTGCGGCCTCGTGAACGTTAGCGGTATGGGCGGTGAGCACCCGACGGAGGCGATCCGCATCACGGGCCCGCAGGGACGCCACGATCTCCTCGTGCTCCGCCAACGCACGGCGGCGGCGTTCGTCATCGGACAGCACGCTCTCGCGGAAGCGGGCGTGCTCCGGGTTCTGAAACGACGTGGTGGCGCTGTAGCTTTCGATCTGGTCCAGGAGCTTGATGAGCAGGGGCATATTGCTGCTCTGGGTCAACAGGCCGTTGAATTCGTCCAGGTGGCGGAAATACGCACCGACGTCATGCTTGTCCAGTGCCTCGGCGCAGCCGCGGTTGTCGGCCTCCATGGCGTCCAGCTGCGCGTCGGTGATGTTCCGCACCACAGCATCCACGCTGAGCAGCTGCAGGGCGGAACGGATGGTATAGACCTCGTCCACCTCGGCACGGGTCAGCCTGGGCCGGGCCACGGCGCCCTTACGGGGCTCGTAGACCACCAGCCCCTCACGCTCCAGCATACGGATGGCTTCGCGCACGGGGGTGCGGCTGACGCGGAAAATATCAGCGTATTTTGTTTCAACAATGCGCTCATCCGGCGCGATATCGCCGTTGATAATGGCGTTTTTCAGCTGGCTATATATCGTCTCGCGCTGGGGATTGGCAGGGTCCACCGGTGTGAAGGCTGTCATCTCTCTATGCCCCCTTCTTTTTATACCGCAGCAGGCGGTTCTATACACACTATACCCGCTGCTGCGGGAAAAAGCAAGCAAAACCGGCAAATTCTGCTGATTTTCCCTCCCCTGCCGGGGCTTGGGCGCAGTGCAGTCTCTCTTACATGTGCACGGGATACTGTATACAAAATGCATGGTAACATATTCCTTCCCCTTTTGCAAGAGGTTTTCGGACGCGCGGAAAAAAAAGAAAGCCCTTTCGGGCTTTCTTTTTTCGCTTAGTGACGCTTTTTAGCGGTCCAGGCCATGCCGGTAACGGACAGGACAGCCGTCACGGCGTAGATACCCACGCCCGCGTCAAAGGTCTTGGGGCTGCTGCTCTTGCCGCCGATGGTAAAGTCCATGCTGGTGTTGCCCGCCGTAGACAAAATGGTGACGGTGTGCTTGCCAGCCGCCAGCGTCTTGAGGTACGCGGCCTTCAGGTACACCACGATGGAGCCCTCTTCAGCGGTGTAGTTGGACTTGGCAAGGGTCTTGCCGTCCACCTGGACGCCCTGGAAGGTGCTGAACGCCGCGGTGGAACGGAACACCAGGCCGTAGTCTCCGCCGGGATAGTCCGTGGCGGACTTGTTGGAGCCGTTGAGAACGGCGGTGATAGAGGGGCCGTAGTAGTAATAGCCGCCGGAGGAGGTTCTCTCCACACGCCAAGTATTATCATCATTCTTGACCGCCTTGTAGCCGGGGGCCACCGTGGGCTCCTCGGTGTAGGTGCCGCTGGTGATGCTGCCGTTCGTCACAATAGTATAGCTGTTCGCGTTGTCCACGCGGACTCTCTTGTCTGCAGCAACATACTCACTGGGCACTTGGCTGGAGAACGTACCGCCGGTGACGGCGACATTGTCTTTGGCAGTGAACTCAGCCTCGGTGTTGTTCGCCCAGTTGTAAGCCTTGATGGCGTCGTTGCCAGCCTTGGCAGTGAACGTACCGCCGGTGACGGTCACATCGCCCAGGCCCTTGTAGCCGGTGCGGTTCACGATGGAGATGGCCGCGCCGTCCTGAATGGCGCCGTCATTCTCGGTCTTGGGCACCGCATCGCCGGTGACGTTGATGGCGCTCTCTCCGGTGATCTCCAGACTGCCGGCGCAGACCTGCACGCCCATGGTCTTGGCGTTGATGGTGGAGTTCTCAATGGCCAGCTTGCCGCTGCTGGGGAAGTAGATGCCAAAGCCGTTGGGCACGTTCAGTTCGCTGTTCACGAGCTTCACGGTATCGTTGGTGTTGTTGCCGTTGGTCTCGATACCGCTGTGGCCGTTGGCCGTCATGGTGACGTCCTCGAATACCAGACCGGCGTTGTCATACTTGATGGTGCCGCCCATAGCGGAGGGGATCAGACCCACCATGGAGTTACTGACCACAGTACCGTTCTTCACGGTCAGCGTCACATCGGAGTAGTTGATCTGGAACGCGGCGCAATTCGTATTAGTGCCGGTGTAGGTCCAAGTGTGGCCGTCCAGGTCGATGGCGAAGCTCTTACTGCCGGAGTTCTGCTCCGCGCCGGTGGTGTAGTCACGCAGCAGATAGAGCGTCTCACCCGACGCAACAGCAGCGTGGAATGCCTCGTCCATGGTGTAGTAGGAGGTTTCGCCGACCTTGGCCAGATACGCCTTCGCCACACCGAAGGTGCCGTCGGCGTTCTTAGTAACGCCGGAATCCTCCACCACGTACTCGGTGGGATCGCTGGAGAACGTACCGCCGGAAACCTTGATGGTAGCCATGGAGGTGTCATCGGTGGCCACCAGACCGTTGCTATAGGTGTAGGTGCCCAGCGTACCGGTAACTTCGCCGCCCTCGATGAAGACGCGGGCCTGCTTCTCCGCAGCACTGTCATAGTTCACGGAAGCAACATTGCCGTTGACGGTGCCGCCGCTGATGGTCAGCTTGCTGGTCTCCGAGCCCTTGCTGTACACCCAAGTGGACACAGTACCGTTGACGGTACCGCCCTTGATATTGGCATTGCACCAGTTCTCAACGGCGTAGCTGTTAGCGGAATTCACTTCGCCGCCGTTCAGGATCAGATTGCCGCGATCGACCTTGATGGCAATGAAGTTGTCCTGCTTAAACGTGCCGCCATTGATAGTCAGTTTGGAGATCGCGTTCATGTATCTGTCGTCGCCGACGCGGACGAGGGACGCGCCCTTGCTGCGATCGGCGTTGCCGCTGTTGTTCTTGACGTTGCCGCTTTCGAAGGTCAGCAAGCTTTTGCCCTGAATGTCGATAACATAGTGGGAGGAAACGCCGGAGTTCTCCGCGGTATCCTCACGCATAATGGTACCGGTCTGTGCCTCGCTGCTGTCCTTGACGGTCACGCGGGTCATACCGTTCACGCTGTCCTTAACGGTCAGTGCGGGCTTGCCCTTCTCGGTGCCGCCGTTCAGAGTGAAGCCGTACAGGTCGAGGGTCAGCCCCTTGTCAATGGTGACGTTCTCCCTGGTATCCGTCAGCAGCTTCACGGTAGCATTGCGCTTTGCCGCGTCAATAGCCGCCTGCAGCGTCACGTACTGCTTACTGCCGGTCTCCGCGACACATGTCGTGGCTTGACCGCCGTTCTCTTCGCTGCTGGTTTTGCCGCCCTCGGTGCCGTTTGCGCCTGTACCGCCGGTTTCTGTGCTTGCGGTTGTCGCACCCGTGCTTTCACTTGTTTCTTCACTCGTCGCCCATGCGCTTGTGCACAGGCTCAGCGCCATGACCAGCGCCAAAATGGTTGCTAACAATTTCTTCATATCACATACCCCGGTGTTCAGATTTCCGCAGACACACTCGTTTTAATGGGGGTTAAAACGCCAATGCAGAGGTACCTCTGCGGATAGGCAGATTATAGCACGGCTGCATAATTTGTCCAGCCTTTTTATGGAAATTTTACACATTTTTCTGTTACCGGGAATAAAA
>OLNO01002735.1_pt1 | contig 11435 bp, 8 predicted proteins | sample 1672861 | NCBI WGS metagenome assembly OLNO01 (sample SAMEA3136731, study PRJEB25190) | human gut metagenome | reverse complement strand
CAGCATATAGGATTCCACTGTATTGTCGCAGATCAGATAAAACTTCCCGCCTGCATACAGCCCCCGGATTTCTCCTCCGCCGGAAAGATCTCTTTCGAATACCTTATGGAATCCTTCAGCCTCATCAAACATAAATATATAATATCCGTTATTATTTTCACCCCAGGCCGTGAAACCGAACAGATTCTTTTCCGTATCCACAAAGGCTGCCTTATAATTATATGCCACATCTGTGCCATACGTATTCTCTATCACGTAAGTATCCGTCTCCTGTACATCCGCCGGATCAGAGATATCAAACATGGACAGTTTCACTCCGTCTGTGGTAATAGTTTCCTCATCCACAGCCATGCCGATCCCCAGCAGCAGCCCGTCCCCATATGGATGGAGATACTCGGAAAACCCCGGTATTTTCAACTCCCCGATGACTTCCGGTTTCTCCGGATCTGACAGATCTACAGAGAAGAGCGGATCAATCTGCCGGAATGTAACAAAATACCCCGCATCTCCCATAAATCTGGCCGAGTAAACCGATTCATCCGGCGCCAGATCGCGGATTTCTCCTACAGTTTTCAGATCTGTATCCAGCACATACAGAGCGTTTGTATCTTTTCCTGAGGAAACGTCCTGAATCTCTTCCGTCGCCGCTTCCGGCCCTGTCAGGGGCAGTACGCCGCTTCCGGCAGCGTAAACCGGCGATACAGTTGTAACAAGTCTCAGATACCCGTCATATTCATCAATACAGAAAGAATCTTTCAGTGTTCCGTCTACTTTTGTCTGCGCTTCCGCCGCAATCTCTCCCCTGCTGTAGGAAAGCCTGCGGATGGAAGTCTGCGTCACGCCGCCGCTTCCGTCACAGAGTCCTTCCGTAACATAGATATTGCTTCCGCTTACATAGCAAAGTCCGCTGTCTCCCAGCACCGCCGCGCTGTCTGTCTTTTTGTCCGGATTATCCAGCGAAAATGCCGAAATCAGTGTATACTCTCTTCCCGACTGAGCGGCCGGAATATAAATATCTCCGGGTTCCACCAGTTTCCCCTGAACCTGAGGAATATAGACGGTCCGGTCTGTCGGTTCAGCCGGCATTCCTGCGTAGAAATTACTGATCAGATACACATATCCGTCACGGATACGCATTGTATTATAGTAGCCGCTCTGCGTAAATGTTCCGGTCTGACGCGGATCCGAAGGATCGCTTATGTCGTAGACAAACACACTGACAGAATTGCCGTCCCCCTCGGTGCCGTTCTGGCCGGCACTGTCCTCTGCTATAGCATAGGACTGTGGAATATATACTGCAGCCAGAAGATCCCCTTCCACATACAGTTCGGAAAAATTTCCTTCTCCGTCCGGAATAATTTCCGCCGTCTTCTCCATCTCGTCAGATCCAATTCCCACAATACTTATCTTCCGCTGGTTCATCACATACAGATATTTTCCGTCTGTTTTGACAATATCTCCTTCTCCTACGCCTTCCTCCCGGACATTCGTATCCGAATAGTCCCCGGAACTTTCCGCCTGCGCAGCCATCTCGGATCCCGGCGCAGCCTGGGCAGCCGAATCCTCCAGAATCGCTCCGGAATTTTCGGAATTCCATTTGAATATCTGCGAATCAGCTCTGATATAGCCGTATATTTCATCATAATCCCGGGCGCCGGCAAGTCCCGTCAGGCCTTCCCCGTCATCCTGCTGCAATGCTTCTCCTGTTTCTGCTGTCGCCTCCAGGCCGGACTGCCCTCCGCCTGCCTTTTCCGGATAAAACACACCATATACTGCGGCAAGTCCCGCTGCAAAACAGATACATGCCGCGGCAGCGCCTGCTGCGTACCGCCACCTGATCCCCTTCTTCCCGGAATGCCCCTTCCCCGCCAGCATCTGTTCCACTGCCTCAGGCTTCAGACTTTCCGGCACTTCTATGTCTTCCGTCAGGTCCCGAAGTGTTCTTTCTATTTTTTCTTCCTCAGACCGGCTGAGTTTTTCCGGTTCCTCCCGTCTGTCTTTTTCTTCCATATCCATCCTCCTTCCTTTACAGTTCTTCTTCCAGTATTCTGCGCATCTTGCCAAGCGCCCGGCTTTTTCTTGACCGTACGGTAGCCGCATTCATCTTCAGCATCCCGCCGATCTCCTCGCTGCTGTATCCCCCGAATACCGAAAAGGAAACAATCAGCCGCTCCTCTTCCCCGAGAGCGAAAAAGGCCTCTCTTACCTCCTGGTGCCGTGCGTATCTCTGGGAAAAATCAGGTTCTGAATCCTTCGGCTTTCCCTTTCTTTCCCCTTCCTGCAGCGCATCTTCCGCTGTCAATACAGAGGCGTCCCGGCTGCGTCCCCGCAGAATTTTCAGACAGCGGTTGCTTAAAATAGTGAAAATCCAGCTCCGGAATGACTCATCTTTTCGCAGACGGGTGATTCCTTCATAGGCCGATATCACCGTATCGCTGACTGCATCCTCTGCATCATGAGGACTGCCGAGCATATACAGAGCAAATCTGTACATATCGGTATAATTCCGGGAATACAGCACGGAAAACGCTTTCGTATCTCCCCGCTTTGCCCTCCGGATCAGGTCCGGACCGGAACTGTTTTCATAATCATACATTTTTCCCCTCCTCCCGTGCAGTTAACTGCAAAATGCAGGTTCCCATCAGCTGCTGATATATATTGGAGTCATCAGGAGCACATTTTGTTGCACCATTTTTGATATTCCTGTATTTTTATTCCGCTCCTTCTGAAAAACGGTGTCTGCCTTCCTGTTCCCGAAGCACATAAAGTTCCTGTAAAAAAGAAAGGAGGACAGAAACTTCCGCATGGCGGGCTCCCGTTTCTGTATCTGCGGAAAACTCCCCGGATACACGGCCTTATGCAGAATCTGTCCTCCCGATATGGTCATATTACTGTTCTATATTATATTATTTTCTTTCTGCTTTATAGTAGTTGATCAGACATCCGTCCAGAATAATCTGTCTCTCTGCGTCTGTCAGCTCTCCCAGACGGAGATCGATTTCCTTCAGCTCCGTTCCCACTACATAAGCTTTTATCACATCTGCTTTCTCTGACACTGCTTTTCTCACATCCGGAACAAAGATATAATCCCCGTTTTTAAACGGAAGATTCTCATGATCCGCGTCGGTCAGGAACGGAAGCATGCCCCAGTTAATCAGATTGGAGCGATACCTCTTTGTAGCGTACTCAATGGCAATATTCGCCCAGCCGCCCAGCACTTTCTGGCAGGAAGCAGCCTGCTCGCGGGCAGAACCATCGCCCGGCTTCACAGCAAAAATTGTACTGCCGACGCCGATATTTCCTTTGCCCACTTCCGGATACGTCTTCTGAATCGTCTCCATTACCGGTTTCAGCTCTTCCAGTACATCCAGCGGACATGTGCCGGCTTCGATGGCTTTCTGAGCCTTCTGTACTTCTTTCGCACGTCCCACATATGCCGGATCTTTTCTTGAGAGCGCAAACTCTGCAAGTCCCAGCGGATTGGAACGATAGGAGGAAGTCTCTCCTGACGGAATCAGCTCGTCTGTCGTAGTAACCGGATCATGGATCTCGGAAACCACTTTGACAATCAGATTTTCCGGAAGCGCTGACATTTCCGGCCAGTCCTTGATATTCGGTCCGAACTGGATCTCCACACTGGGGTCAGCCACGCCATGGCTGTCAAATACACGGTTTGCATAGATGTTGCTGTCAAAGTGATATTTCTGTCCTTTGTACTCCACATCCATAGCCGTCGCCGGTGTAAGATATCCTTTGTTTGCAGCTGTAGCTGCGATAGAACGGGCGTCCATAAGAGCAACCGAAGAAATCTGGCCGCTCTGAAGCTTGCTTCCCTCACGGTTCGGGAAGTTTCTCGTTGTATGACGGATAGAGAACGCATTGTTTGCCGGAGTATCTCCTGCTCCGAAGCAGGGTCCGCAGAATGCGGTCTTCACAACGGTTCCCGCTTCCATCAGATCAGCCACTGCGCCGTTTTTCACCAGTTCCATATAGATCGGCATACTTGCCGGGTAAACACTGAATGTAAACGCGTCAGATCCGATATTTCTGCCTTTGATAATGTCCGCGGCAGCGCAGATATTTTCAAAGCCGCCGCCTGCGCAGCCTGCAATGATTCCCTGCTCTACGTACAGTTTTCCGTCTCTGATCTTGTCCTGCAGGGAATAGTCTACAGCACCGTCCAGGCTGACAAGAGCTTTCTGCTCCACATCATGGAGAATATCCTGTAAATTTGCATTTACTTCATCGATTGTGTATACGTTGCTGGGATGGAACGGCATTGCGATCATTGGTCTGATCTCGCTCAAGTTCACATATACGCATCCGTCGTAGTATGTAACCGCACCCGGATTCAATTCTTTGTAGTCTTCTTTTCTGCCGTGGATCTCATAGAACTCTTCGATCTTCTCATCTGTCGTCCAGATAGAGGACAGGCAGGTTGTCTCCGTTGTCATAACGTCAACGCCGATACGGAAGTCTGCGCTCAGCTTCTTCACGCCCGGGCCGACGAATTCCATCACTTTATTGTTTACATAACCATTTTTAAATACCGCGCCGATAATAGCGAGTGCAACATCCTGCGGTCCGACCCCTTTTATCGGCTCGCCGTCCAGATAAATGGCAATTACGCCCGGCATTTTAATATCGTATGTTTTGTTCAGCAGCTGTTTTACCAGCTCCGGACCTCCTTCGCCCATGGCCATTGTTCCAAGAGCGCCGTAACGGGTATGGCTGTCAGATCCAAGAATCATCCAGCCGCCGCCTGCCAGCATCTCGCGGGCGAACTGATGGATAACCGCCTGATGAGGCGGAACATAAACGCCGCCGTATTTCTTTGCACAGGTCAGTCCGAACATGTGATCATCTTCATTGATCGTTCCTCCTACCGCACAAAGACTGTTATGACAGTTTGTCAGTACATAGGGTACCGGGAACTTCTCAAGTCCTGAAGCTCTTGCTGTCTGAATAATTCCCACAAATGTAATGTCGTGGGAAGTAAGTTTATCAAATTTGATCTGAAGATTCTCCATATTGTCAGAAGTATTGTGCGCTTTTAAAATACCGTAAGCCATGGTATTGCGCGCAGCCTCCTCCTTTGAAAGGGGAACCTGTACATTTCCTGTATCTTCCACTATCTCGGCACCGTTTAAGAGATAGACGCCATTGTCATATAATTTGATCATGTGTATCCTCCTTCTTCAATCTTTACACTGCAGCGACAAATGCTCAGACCGCGCTTTTTTCTGCGCAGTGTCACGCTTCTGTGCGCTCAACAGTGTTATTTTAGCATATTTCGAAGAATGAGTAAATCCGCAATTCGTTCGTTATTCTTTCGTTATAATTTATCCAAAATGAAATTTTACAAAGGGAATTGCCATTTCTCTTAACCTATGCTATCCTTTTTCCACCGGGACGGCGTTCTGATCGTCCCAAGTATCTATAAACTCCGCAGATGCGGTACATTTCTCATTTTCGGAGCCTGAACTCCAGGCATAAACCCGACAATGAACAATACAGAAAATGCAGGAAATACGGGTTATGCCTTTGACTCTTCACCGGGATATGTTAAACTGAACTCATAAGGCTGGCACGTTTCCTTCCTGCAGCGACAGGAAAGGAGAAATACAATGAAAATCTCAGAGAGCAGCCGGACAGAAAACCGTTACACAGACAACAGATTTATAATGCTTCCCACCGTGGACGTATGCTTTAAGGGGCTGATGAACAATCCCATAGTACGCAAAGGATTTATCGCAGCGCTTTTAAAAGCCGACCCGGAAACAATCGCAGAAACGACCCTGCTTCCCACCATACTTCACCAGGACTATCCGGATGACAAGCTGGGGATTCTGGATGTACGCATATTGATGGAAAATGGAACTCAGATTGACATGGAAATGCAGGTAGCCTATTTCGAATACTGGGACGCAAGAGTCCTCTTCTATCTGAGCAGAATCTTTACAGACCAGTTAAGGAAAGGCGAATCGTATGAGAATCTGAAGAAATGCATCCATGTAAGCATTCTTGATTTTATTCACTTTAAAGAGGACGACAAATGCCACCGTACAATCTGCTTCTGCGATGAAAAAACCGGCAGAAAATACACCGATTTAATGGAAATACAGATTCTGGAACTCAGAAAACTGCCGGAAAATCTGAAAAACGGCGGCGATATCCTGAACTGGATGCGTTTCCTCGGCGGGAAAACCCGAAGGGAGTTTGAAGCCATGGCAAAAACAGACGCATATATCAATGAAGCCTACAAAGAACTGGAAAAACTCAGCGCAGACGAACGGGCAAAACTGGAGTATGAAGCGCGGGAAAAAGCAATACGGGATCATAATGCTCTGGTGAACAGTGCCATCAGGCAGGGACTGAGACAGGGACTGGAGCAGGGCAGAGAACAGGGGAGAGAAGAAGGGGAGAAATCACTTATCCGTAAAATGCTTGAAAATGGCGCAGAACCGGAATTAATCTCCCGGCTGACAGGCCTTGGTCCGGATATTATTAAATCAGTTGAAACTTCCGGGAGCAATAAAAATAACTGAAACACTTCCCCTTCCACCTGGCAGATTAATCGTTACTTTCCCGCCGGCACAGCGGCATAAGCAACGATTAATCTACACCGGGAAATAAATCCGTATTTCGAATCCCTTTCCCCACTCTGATACCGCTTCCAGTTTCAGATTCATCTCTCCGGCAATCCCCTGCGCCAGGTATAATCCCATTCCGGTAGCGTTCTTTCTTCCGGCTCCCGCTCCTCCGGTAAATCCTTTTTCAAAAATATGGGGCAGATCACAGGACCGTACTCCCATACCGCTGTTCCAGATCCGCAGCATCCGTTCATGGTCCGAACGGGAAAAACTGATTTCCAGCGCCGGATCTTCTTCGCTGTACTTCACCGCATTGCTGATTACCTGAGACAGAATAAAACAAAGACCTCTCTGATCCGCATATACTTTTTCTTCCGCCAAACCGGCACTCTCCGGAAATGTAACGTCAAACTTCTTTTCTTCCAGCAGAATCCTGTAATCCTCCAGGACCTCTTCCACACATTCCCGGATATCAATCTGTTCAAAAAGATAATCTTTATGAACACTTTTCAGACGGGCATAATACAGCATCTGTTCCACAGATTCCTGCACCCGGTTCCGGATAACGTCCAGCTTATATCCCACGCTCTCCGGAAGTTCCTCCCTCCGGTTATCCAGAAGAAACGTCAGGAGTGAAAGGGGCGTCTTGATTTCGTGCGCCCATGCCTCAACATACTCCTCATAGTCTTCCGCGCGGGCAGTAGCCCGGGCGCAGAGCCGTTCCCGGTCCCGCAGGGTTTCCCCCAGCCTTCTGACAGAAACCGTCTGAACCGGACCTGCCAGTTTTACCAGCATTTCCTCATGTTTCTCATCCGGAGTATTCAGGAATTCCAGAAAAGCCTGCTCCCGCCTGAAAGCGCGGTATCCGGCTGCCGCAAGAGCCCCCGTCGTCACCAGTACAGTTGCCAGAAAAATCACTCCTGTCATAGCCCGGAAGGCCCGGACATCCGCCAGCCACAGCAGCAGCGACGCGAACCCGTCAATGCACAGCAGCAGTACCAGCCAGGGCGCGTACTGTTTCACAATATTCCAGCTACCCTTCATATCCGTCCACCTTTCTCTTCCTCACAAGCCTGTGGCCGACGCCCCGGACCGTCTCGATCTGAAGATTCCTGTCCAGCCCCGCTATCGTCTTCTTCAGCCGTGTCAGATTCACCTGAAGAGCATTCTCATCAATATACTCTTCCGTCCCCCAGAGCGCCCGGCACAGTTCCTGCTTTGTCGCCAGCCTCCCGTCCTGCCTCAGGAACGTTTCCATAATTCTGCCCTGATTCTTCGGCAGGACAACGGACCGCCCGTTGATATACAACGTATATGTCTGACGGTCCAGAAGAAATCCGTCGCCTTCCAGCAGATTCGACCGGCCCTCATAGCGTTTCAGTACATTGGAAATCCGTGCCAGAAGCCGCTCTTTCCTGCAGGGCTTGGTCAGATACTCATCTGCTCCCAGTTCCAGGGCAAGAAGTTCATCCTTCATCTGCTCCCTTGATGTCAGTACTAATACAGGTATGGAGCTTTTCTGCTTTACAGACCTGCAGATCTGAAACCCGCTGGCGCCCGGCAGGTTCAGATCCAGAAGAATCAGATCCGGGGAAAGCTGAAGCAGATGTTCCGCCGCTGTTTCAAAATCACACACTTCCGCGGTCTCATATCCCGCCTTTCTCAGCATGGTCTCCAGTTCTTCCCGCATCAGCGGCTCATCTTCTACAATTGCAATCTGTTTCATTCGCTGTTTTCCCTCCTTTACCGGATCTGTCCCGTATCCCCTGTCTCCGGTCTGCCTCCGCGCAGATCTCACAGCCTGCCGGTTATTCTTCCCGCTCCGGCTCCATCACGGTCAGCAGATACCGGTTGCAGGATCGTTTCACCACAGCCATATAGATACATTCTATCACACAAAGGAATAAAATCATAAGCGCAGATATCCACATCACTTCACCGATAGCCGAACGGGTTCTGGATGACAGAATTCCCATCAGAAGGGCCCGGACACCGAACATACTGCTGACAGCCGCTACGAACGCCGGGATACCGAAGTACCAGTTCACCTGCCTTCCGGCCGCCCGGCAGAGTTCCCGGTAAGATGCCCCCAGACGGCTCAGCGTCTGATACCGTCTGCCGGTTCTCCTCTGGCTCATAAGAAACTGTACTCCGATTACAGTATTGGCAATAATCAGGAAAACAACTGCCAGATAAATTGTAATATATCCCGCTGCTGCTACATAGAACATCTGCCGTCCCATATTCTGAAGATAACTTTCATAAATTATGCCGTTCTGATCCAGTCTGCTGTTCATATCCATAATGGCAGACAGCAGGCTGTCCCCTTCTCCTTTCTTCAGAACAGCGTCCAGATATACCGTATAATCCCCCTGTGTATAATACTCAAAATCTTCATCCGGCAGAATCAATGCGAAAGAAAGAGTAATCGAACGATCTGTAACCAGATTCACAGACTGCACATTTCCTGTCAGATGATACTCGGCGCCGTCCAGAACCACGGTTGGTTCTGACTCCAGAAGCTCATTCATAATCTTCTGTTCTTCCTCCCGGGCAAACACTCTGTCCATATAGACCCCTGCCTCCCCTTTCTCAAGGGAAATCTGCGGAAGTCCCGCGGCTTCCAGCAGCTGGTTATAGCCGCTCAGTGAAATAATGTGGGGATAATCCGCATACAGTAATGTATTCTCAAGCTGCTGTTTTTCTTCAGAGTCCTCCATATCGGAAACAGCTTCTATCACTGAATCCATGCGGAATGCATGATCATAGTCCTCTGTGGTCCGAATATATCCCACTCGCATTTCGAACAGGGAAGAAAACGCAGTGTCCAGTCCCTGAGCGGACAACTTCTTTTCGACTTCGGAAATGTCCTGCATATCCCCGTCAAATGTATAGTCAAGTACATGAGGCGCCTCGTCTCCGTAAAACCGCATAATCGCCGCGCCGGCCCCAAAACAGCACAGGGAGGCCAGGATGAGCAGAGAACTGACCGCCATCACGCCGTAACAGCGGATAACCGTTTCTTCCAGCTGACGGAAATGAAAGACCTGAAGACTTCCTCCTCTGTCGCCCCGTTTTGCGAAATAATTCATCACAAACCGAAGGCCGAAAAAGAGAAACCAGGTTCCGCACAGCCCCAGCAGGAGAGTCAGCCCCATTTTTCCGAAGCCGCCCCAGGATCTCCCGGTGGACGCCATCCACCAGGCTGTTCCCAGACAGATCAGCCCTGCTGCCGCTGCTGCGCCGTAAACCGGTCCGGGAAGCTGCTTTTTCACGCCCTCCGGCATTTCTACAAGAAGGCTGCCGATTTCCTGGCGGGCGATCCGGCCGCTTAAAATAAGAAACGCTGCCAGTTTGATCAGAATAAATCCTGCCGCGGTCAGAAGCGCCGCTTCCGGCGAGAAAGAAAACCGGTGTCCGATCACTCCCATTCCCGCAATCCTTGCCGTAACCAGACTGATCATTTCTGAGAGAAACACCGCCACAGGCAGACCGATCACGAGAGACAGAATACTGCTGTACAAATCTTCGGCAAGCAGAAGAAAAAACAGCGTTCTGCGGCGCATTCCCATCATCAGATACAGTCCGAACTCATGTCTGCGTCTCTGCATCTGATATTTTCCCGCATAGTAAACGAGGAAAAACAAAATAACCAGTGCCGCCCCGAAAAACAGCGGCAGCATGGCCGTCAGCTTCTTTACTGCATCACTTTCCATCTGCTGCAGAAAAATCATAACATCCTGGTTCGGCAGAGACAGGATAATATAAAAAGCAATAATCGTGATCAGAAGAGTGCCGAAAAACAGCCCGTTTTCTTTTCTGCTTCTCCGGGCATTCCGGAACGCAAGTTTAAAAAACATACTCACTTCCCCCTCCCAGCTGTGCCATTACCTTCAGGATTCTCTCATAAAATTCACGCCTTGATTCCTCCGGCGCGTCTCTGCGTATTTCATGGAAAATTGCTCCGTCCTGTATAAACAGGATCCGGCTGCAGTAACTGGCCGCATTGGAATCGTGGGTTACCATGAGAATGGTAGCTTTTTCCTCTTCATTCAGACCTTTCAGCTTCTCCATAAGTCCCTTTGCATTCCTGGAATCCAGAGCTCCTGTAGGTTCATCGCACAGGATGATTTCCGGATTCAGGATCAGCGCCCGGGCCGCCGCAGTTCTCTGCTTCTGTCCGCCTGACATCTGGGCCGGAAATTTATCCATCACATCCGTAATCTCCAGATACTCTGCCAGACGTTTCAGTCTCCTTTCTCCCTCTGCCCCCGGCACGCGCTGTATAGACAGGGGAAGCAGAATATTTTCCCTGCCCGTCAGATTGTCCAGCAGTTCAAAATTCTGAAACAGATACCCGATCTTTCTGCCCCGGTACTGCGCCAGATCCGCGCCTTTCAGCCGCTGAATTTCCTGCCCCCGCATAAGCATTCTTCCGCCGGTAGGCCGGGTTACAGACGCAATACAGTTCAGCAGTGTGGATTTCCCCGAGCCGCTGCTCCCCATAATCCCCAGAAATTCTCCCTTAAGCACCTGGAAACTGATGCCGTCCAGAGCTTTCGTCTGATTCGGCTGTCTGCCGTAATATTTTTTCAGATCCTCTATCTCAAGAATACGTTCCATCAAAAAACCTCCTCTGTAATTTCTGATAAAAGCATACCACCCAGGACCGCAAAAAAACACTTACACTTCATGAAATGTTCCGTCAATTCGGATTTGCGAAATGAACGTAGATTAAGAAATATCGGAAAATATTCAGAAGTTCCGGGATAGAATGGGACGGAGATTCCGGGTATGGAATTCTGGCTCCGCTTCGAAATCTTGGAAAAACCGGGGATTGGG
>OLNO01002731.1_pt1 | contig 11447 bp, 10 predicted proteins | sample 1672861 | NCBI WGS metagenome assembly OLNO01 (sample SAMEA3136731, study PRJEB25190) | human gut metagenome | reverse complement strand
CTCTGGCTGCCCGTGTGCTGACCGAGCACCTGAACCTGTTCGTCAACCTGTCCGATGAGGCAGCCGGCGCTGAGATCATGGTGGAGAAGACCAACGACGACAAGGAAAAGGCTCTGGAAATGACCATTGAAGAGCTGGATCTGAGCGTGCGTTCCTTCAACTGCCTGAAGCGCGCAGGCATCAACACGGTGGAAGATCTGGTCAGCAAGAGCGAGGACGAGATGATGAAGGTCCGCAACCTCGGTCGCAAGAGCCTGGAAGAGGTCATGGCAAAGCTGGATTCTCTGGGCTTCAAGCTGAACACGGATGACGATAACTAAAAATAATTAAGGAGTGAAACGGGATGCCCGGTACCAGAAAGCTCGGTAGAACCAGCGACAGCCGCAACGCTATGATGCGCGCTATGGTTACCTACCTGTTAGAGAATGGCAAGATTGAGACCACTGTCACTCGCGCTAAGGACGTTCGTTCCATGGCCGAGAAGATGATCAGCCTTGGCAAGGCAAGCGACCTGCACACCAAGCGTCAGGTTTATGCCTACATCACCAAGGAAGATGTTGCAAAGAAGCTGTTTGATGAGATCAGCCCCAAGTACGCTGACCGCAACGGCGGCTACACCCGCATCATCAAGATCGGCGCTCGCCGCGGCGACGCTGCTGAGATGGCAGTTCTGGAGCTCGTCTGATCTGCTCTGACTGTTTGATACAGTGTTCAAAAGCCCTTTCCCAGCAATGGGAGAGGGCTTTTTTTGCGTGGCATTTTCATTGCTTCTGAATGTTACCGGGAATATCAGGCCAAACCGCAAACATTTTAACAATTCCACTAAAAACTCGAACCTATTTTCTAGCAAAATGCCTCTTGATATGTTGTATGGGGGGGTAAACTTAAAGAGCAGACGGTGCCTTTTGGGGTGGGTGCCTGCAAAATAACAAACGAAAAGGGGAAGAGAACATGAGAAAAAAGAGTACGAGACTTCTCAGTGCAGCACTTGCGGTGTGCATGATGCTGTCGGTTCTGCCGGTGGGCGCGTTTGCGGCGGAGCCGGGGGCGGAAGAACAGGAAAATGGCGCGAGTGCGCAGGCGGATGCTGCTGTGCCGGAGGGGGATATTGCAATCAACGATGAAAACTTTCCGGACCCATATTTTAGAGACAATGTGTGGTGGGATTTTAATACAAATCGCGACGATCATTTCAGCCCAAGTGAGATCGCGAACGCAAAGGGGATTATTTGTGATAATAAAGAAATAAGTAACTTAAAGGGAATCGAGTTTTTTACGGAAATCTGGAAGCTCGATTGCTATTATAATAATCTGAAAACGATAGATTTGAGCCATAACAAAAAGCTGTCATATATTAACTGTATATACAACAAATTGGAAGAGCTGGATGTAAGCGAGCTGCCGCTATTGGAAAAGTTCGCCTGTGACGGTAATAAGTTACAGTCGATCGACGTGAGCGAAAATAAGAAGCTGAAAGATTTTTCTTGTAAAGAGAACTCCTTGGGTACATTGAATGTAAGTCAAAACACGGAATTAGAGAGATTAGTCTGCGGACACAACAATCTGACGGAATTGGATGTCAGTGAAAATAAAAAACTTAAACAGCTCTGGTGTTATGAGAATAAATTGAGCAATCTGGATCTGGGAAATCAGACAGAATTGGAAGTGTTAAGCTGCGGAGATAATCCACTGAGTGTATTGGATGTAGGTGCGAACACGAATCTGGAGAAGTTGTTTGTTTCTAATACAAATCTGACGGAATTGAATGTAAGTGCGAACACGAAGCTGAAGAATTTGGATGTTTCTAATACAAATCTGACGTCGCTGGATGCAACGAACAATACGGCTTTGGCGACGTTTAATGGGAAGGACTGCAGCTATAATATTGCAGTTGAAGGTGATGGAAAGTTTGACCTTACCACTTTGCCGGGACACTTTGACGCAAGCAAAGCAACTGCTACAGGTGGCGGCACAATCAATGAAAATGAAAATATCCTTACGGTTGATCCCAATTCCCAGACGTTCCGCTACGATTATGATATCGGACAAAACAACAAAAAAATGAATGTCGTACTGAATGTGCATTGGCATAATTACCAGTGGAAACATGACGGTACCAAACACTGGAGGGAGTGCACTACTGCAAACTGCCCGGGTCTGACGGTTGAGCAGAGGGCAGAAGCTCCCCATGTTTACACCGATGCAACAGATCCTTACTGCGACACCTGCGGCTATGTGCGCTCGATGTACAGTGTGATTACCGGTGAGAATGTTACCGCAGAGCTTGAGGACAAAGTGCTGAATGTCCCTGTGGCCGCAGACACCAAAGTGCACCTGACAGCCACTGTGCCGGAGGGTCAGCACTTCACCGGCTGGACGGTGAAGGTAGGCGGTGAGGAAAAGGAAGCAGACACCTTCCTGACTGCGGACGCAAACGACCCCACCAAGGCGACCTTTACGATGCCGAGTGAGAATGTGGAAGTGACGGCAAACTTTGCGAGCAACCCCACTCTGAACCCCACTCTGAGGGTCGGCGACCATGTGACGGCGACCATTGAAGGCAGCGATGCGTCCGTACCGAGCGGCAGCACTGTGCCCGTGCCAAAGAATAAAATTGTGCACCTGACAGCCACTGCACCGGGACAGCACTTCATCAGCTGGACGGTGAAGGTGAATGGTGTTGAGCAAGACCCGACCTTCCTGAACCCGACCCGGTTGGACCCAGCGATACCGGCAACATTCAGGGCGCGATCTCTGCTGTGGTGATCGGTGCTGCCGCAGGTGCTATTATCTATGAAGCCGGCACCGGCATCTACCGCGTCATCAATATGCCCGGCATCCCCATGCCCTCCAACCGCATCGAGCTGGCCGAGCTGCTGTGGGAGCACGCCGGGAAGCCGGAGCCTGTAAGCACCGCCCTCTACAGCGACATCGACGAGGGCGATACCGACGCACAAAAGGCCGCCCGCTGGGCAGTGGAGCAGGATCTGATGAAGGACGATGCGGACAACAATAAATTCCACCCGGCCTTCCCCGTCAGCAAGCTGCGCACCTGCCTGACCTGGAACGCCGCAAAAGAAAAAGGCTTGTTTGACAAGACCGAAGAATAAAAATCAGGACCCCAAAAGGGCTGCTGCACCAAATATAGTGCAGCAGCCCCTTTTCTCGTTTTCGGGTGTTGGAATTGCGCCCGGCCCGTGGTATACTGACAATAGCATGTTTTCGGCCTTTGGCCGGACAAGTTTTCCACACAGAGGAGGCGCAGCGGTTGAAACATCCGAATCATTTTGGCCGGTGGTTGGCTTGCGTGCTGCTGTGCCTGCTTCTGGCAGGCTGCAGCATGCCCGGTGAACAGGTGCAGGTGGAAGAGCTTCTGCGTGCGCCCAAGCTTTCCGGCGATTACGGCGATGTGCAGACTGCCCTGAACGACTGGCTGGGGGAGAGCGCACAGCTCAAATATCCCATGCAGGGCGACCTGCTTTCGCCTTTCCTGCTGCAGGATCTGGACGGTGACGGCAGGCAGGATGCCGCCGTGCTTTACACCACCGCCCAAAGCTCCAACGTGTGCATTGCCATCCTGCAGAAGGATGATGCCGACATCTGGCATGTGCGCCAGAACGTAGAGGGCCTTGCAGACACGGTAGAGTCGGTGGGGCTGGCCCAGCTGCAGCCCGGCGATGCCACCCAACTGGTGGTGGGTTATACAGCGGCACAGGGCGACCATTATCTGGCTGTGTATTCCTACACCGACGGCGTGCTTTCCACGATCCTGGAGCAGCAGTACCAGCAGTATCTGGTGGAGGATATCACCGGCGGCGGCAATCAGGACCTGATCCTGATGTCTACGCTGGAGGACGGCGGCGTGCAGATCGAACTGCTGACCGTGGATAAAGAGGGCAGCTTCCAGCAGGTGGCTGTTATGGGCCTTTCCGCCAATCGGTTCGCCGGCTGCGCCTCGGTGGCGGCGGGTGTGGGTGCGGACGGCAGGCATTATCTGGTGCTGGATGGCTGGACCGGCATTTCCGGCAACAATCTGGCCAGCGTGCTGCTGCGTTTTGACGAGGACACGCAGCAGATGGTGCCTGCCGACCAGATCAGCACCGAAAAGCTTTACACCGCATCCCTGCGCAATGTGCCCAGTCTGGTCAGTCAGGATCTGGACGGCGACGGCATCGTGGAGATCCCCACCCAGCCGGACGAAGCGGGCCTGCTGAACATGAGCCAGAGCCGCCGCATGGATTTTATCGTGTGGATGGACTATACCAGCCCGCACCCGGAAAAAAGCTTTGGGCTGCTGGACGAAGAGACCAACTGCTATATCGAGCTGCCCATGGAGTGGGAGGGCAACCTCAAACTGACCGACAGCGAACAATATGATGGTGCAGTGGAGCTGCGCACGGTGGACGAAGACCAGCTGGTAATGACCCTGCGTCTGGTGCGCACCACCTCCAGCCTGAAGGGCTGGACCCGCCTTGGCATCGTGGCATCCCGCCAGATGCAGGCGAAGCTTGCCCCGGATGTGGAGATCCGTGATAAAAATTACCGCCTGTCCAAGGCGCTGTATCTGCTCAACTAAAGAACGGAGGAACAGTTCATGGTACGAGTGCTTGTCGTTGAAGATGAAGCCAACATCCGCGAGATGATCGCGCTGAACCTGCGCCTTGCGGGCATGGAGGCTGTGGAGGCCGAAAGCGCCGAGGCGGCTCTGCCGCTGCTGGAGAAGAAGCCGGGCTGCGATGCGGCCATTCTGGATGTGATGCTGCCGGGCATGAACGGCTTCTCCCTGTGCGAGACCATCCGCCGCACCGATCAGAAGATCGGCATTATCATCCTCAGCGCCAAGGGACAGGAGCAGGACAAGATCCGCGGCCTTTCTATTGGTGCCGATGACTATATGACCAAGCCTTTCAGCGTAAGCGAACTGCTGGCCCGTGTGAAAGCGCTGTGCCGCCGCGTCGGCCGTACTGCAGGCGGGGACGAAAAAGAAAAGGAAAACCCGCTGGGGATGCTCACCAGCGGCGAATTTGTGCTGGACGAGAACCGCCGCGTGCTGCTCAAGGCAGGCCAGCCTATTGAGCTGACGCAGGTGGAATTCCAGATCATGGAGCTGTTCTTCCGCAACCCCGGCATTGCGCTGGTGCGCGAGAAGATCTTGAAGGGTGTCTGGGGCGAGAACTATTTTGGTGACGTGAAGATCGTGGATGTGAACATCCGCCGTCTGCGCATGAAGGTGGAGGATGAACCCAGCCATCCCACCCATATCCTTACTGTGTGGGGCTACGGTTACAGATGGGAAGAATGAGAAGCGGGATCACCCGCCGGTGGCTGCGGGGCAACCTGCTCATCACCGTGCTGCTGGTGCTGCTGGCCGAAACCATGTTCCTGTACAACTACACACGCAGCTATTATAACAGCGTGCAGCAGACCATGTACCGGCGGTTCTCTTCGGTGTCCGGCCAGCTGAAAATGTACACCGGCGATACGGTGCAGAGCACGGCGGCTACCCGCAGCGTGGCCCTGCGCCGCATGGTGGAGCAGTTTGCCGATAAGGACAAATACGAGTTCATGCTGCTGGACAGCTATGGCGGGGTCATTGCGTCCTCCAGCGGCACAAATGCGGACGGCATTGTGACCGGCATCGACTTTGAGCAGGCGCAGGAGGCTTCTGATGGCCTTGGTGTGGCGGTCTACCGCACCCAGTCCGGCGAGCTGGTGATGGCGGCCTGTTATCTGGTGCCCTATGCCGCCGAGGATGTGGCGGCGATGCGTCTTGTCACCAGCCTGACCCTTGTGGGAGCGCAGATCAAGAACGCCCTCGCGGTAAGTGTTGTGATCGCGGCGGTGATCCTTGCTTTCACCGTGATGTCCGGCCTGTACTTCATCCGCAGCATCGTGGTGCCGCTGGGACAGGTGGAGCGCACCGCAGCCAGCATCGCCCGGGGTGAGCTGGATGTGCGCCTGCCGGTCACCGGCAACGAGCACGACGAGGTGGACCGCCTGCGCGGCACCATCAACCAGATGGCCGAAGGGCTGGAAGAGACCGAGAAGATGAAGAACGAGTTCATCAGTTCCGTCTCTCACGAGCTGCGCACGCCGCTCACCTCCATCCGGGGCTGGGTGGAGACCCTGCGCACACTGGACGACCCGGCAGACGAGAACTACCGCAAGGGCCTTGAGATCATCAACAATGAGACGGGCCGCCTGTACAACATGGTGGAAGAGCTGCTGGATTTCAGCCGTCTGCAGAACGGCCGCATCCGTATGGACTGCCGCCCGCTGGACCTTGTGGCAGAGCTGACCGATGCGGTGCTGTTCTGTGAAGCACGCATCCAGCGCGAGGGCCTTGTGCTCAGCTACACCGAGCCGGAGGAGATGATCCCGGTCTATGCCGACCCGGACCGTCTGCGGCAGGTGTTCATCAACATCATGGACAACGCCATCAAGTACTCGGCCCCCGGCGGGCGCATCACGGTCAAGCTGTGGGCGGGCGAATACAAGGCTTTTGCGGAGATCATCGATCAGGGCCGCGGCATCCCGCCGGAAGACCTTGAGAATGTCAAGACCAAGTTCTACAAGGGCAGCAATTCGGTGCGGGGCAGCGGCATCGGCCTTGCGCTGGTGGATTCCATCATGACTGCACTGGACGGCACCATGGACATCAAGAGCACGCTGGGCCGCGGCACAGTGGTCACACTGGGCTTGCCGCTGTACCATAAGGCGTGAAGATTTTGTCACAATTCTGTGGTAAAATGGTCGAGAAAAATATGATCCGATAGGAGAACCCAATGAATCAACCCAAAAAGGAACGTTTCAAGACCAGCGTCGGCGGGCAGGCGCTGATGGAAGGCATCATGATGCGCGGCCCGAAGCTCATCTGCTGCGCCGTGCGCAAGCCGGACGGCACCATTGAGACCAAGATCGACCCTGTGAAGAACCACGGCATCTGGACAAAGATCCCGCTGGTGCGCGGTGCCATCTCCATGATCGAAAGCCTGATCGTGGGCTACCGCTACATGATGTACTCGGCTCAGGTGAGCATGGGTGACGACTACGACCCCGAAGAGGAAGAGACTGCCTTTGAAAAATGGGTGGGCGACCACTTGGGCAAAAAGGCAGAGGACGCACTGCTGGCCTGTGCCGCCGTACTGGGCGGCCTGCTGGCGATTTTGCTGTTCACCGTGCTGCCCACCCTCATCGTGGGCGGCGTGAACCACTTTGTAACATTGGGCCGCTGGGCCAAGGTGGTGCTGGAAGCGGTGCTGAAAGTTGGCATCTTCCTCACCTATATGGTGGCCATCTCCAAGATGAAGGAGATCCACCGCGTGTTTGAGTACCACGGTGCCGAGCACAAGACCATTGCCTGCTATGAGGCCGGTGATGAGCTGACCGTGGAGAATGTGCGCAAGTACACTCGGTTCCATCCGCGCTGCGGCACCAGCTTCCTCATTCTGGTGGTCATCGTCAGCGTGTTCCTCTACAGCGTGCTGCCGTGGGGCAGCATCGGCCTGCGGGTGCTGTTCAAGCTGCTGCTTCTGCCGCTGGTCATGGGCATCAGCTATGAGCTGCTCAAGTGGTGCGGCCGGTCCGATAACATTGCCACCCGCATCATCCGCCAGCCCGGCATCTGGGTGCAGCACCTGACCGTGTTTGAACCGGACGACAGCATGATCGAGGTGGCTATTGCCGCCGTGACCCCTGTGCTGCCCGAGGATCCGGAGGATGGCAGATGGTAATTGCTGGTTTGACCCCGCGCGAAGCGGTGCGGGCCGTGGAAGCCCGGCTTTCCGCTGCAGGGTGTCCGGATGCCGATTACGATGCACGGGAGCTGTTCCGCGTGGCAGCCGGGCGGGATGCCCGCCTTTCCGACCGGGTGCTGACCACAGAGGAAGCGGAAAAGCTGGAAGCCCTCTGCACGCGCCGTGAGCAGCGGGAACCGCTGCAATACCTGTGCGGGATCTGGAGCTTTCTGGATTTTGACCTTGCCGTTGGCCCCGGTGTGCTCTGCCCCCGGGCAGACACTGAGGTGGTAGCGGAAGCGGCTGCCAATACCCTGACGGGCATTGCAGCGCCCCGGGTGCTGGATCTCTGCGCGGGGACCGGCTGTCTGGGGCTGGGCATCAAGCGCTTCTGCCCGGCGGCGCAGGTGACCTGCGTGGAAAAAAGCCCGGAAGCTTTTGTTTATCTGGAAAAGAACTGCCGCTGCGCCCTGAAAGGGCAGGGCGGGCAGACGGAGGACTTGCTGGAGCCTACCGCGTTTGAGCAGGCAGATGCCCCGGCCTTTGACTGGGGGCCGGCGCTGAACGCTCTGCGCGCAAAGGCAAAGCCAGCTTATGCGGTGCAGCCGGTGGAGGGCGACCTGTTCACATACTGGCAGGGCCTGCCGGAAGGGCAGCTTGATCTGATCGTATCCAACCCGCCCTACCTCACCGCCGAGGAAATGCGGCACCTGCAGCCGGAGGTGGCGCAGGAACCGGCCATGGCGCTGGAAGCGGGGGAGGACGGCCTTGTGTTTTACCGTGCCCTTGCAGAGCATTACCAGAATGCACTGCGGCCCGGCGGAGCGCTGGTGCTGGAGATCGGCTGGCAGCAGCGGCAGGCTGTGGCGGCACTGCTGGCTGCAAACGGCTGGGCAGACATTGAGTGCCGCAAGGATTTTGGCGGCAATGACCGGTGCATGATCGCCCACAGACCCGAAAAATAAAAGTGAAAATAGAAACAACTTCTTGTTGTAATATTTTGATTTTGTGGTATACTATACTGGAAAGTATACGGACAGCCCGCGCACGGCGGGCAGCAGGAAGAAAAGGAGCAGCACGCTATGGCAAAAAATCAGAACAACAACACCGTTGCCCCGGCGACCAAAAAGACCGAGCCGGAGGCCAAAAAGGATGCGCTGGCCACTGCGCTGGCCCAGATCGAAAAGCAGTTCGGCAAGGGTGCCGTGATGAAGCTGGGTGATAACGCCTCCATGCAGGTGGATGCCATTTCCACCGGCAGTCTGGGTCTGGATCTGGCTCTGGGCGTGGGCGGTGTGCCCCGCGGCCGCATCATTGAGGTGTACGGCCCGGAATCCAGTGGTAAGACCACGCTGGCTCTGCACATTCTGGCCGAAGCCCAGAAGCAGGGCGGCGAAGTGGCTTTCATTGACGTGGAGCACGCACTGGACCCCACCTATGCCGAAGCGCTGGGCGTGGACATCAACAATCTGCTGGTCAGCCAGCCGGACACCGGCGAGCAGGCCATGGAAATCTGCGAAGCACTGGTGCGCTCCGGTGCCATCGATGCCATCGTGGTGGACTCGGTTGCCGCCATGGTGCCGAGGGCTGAGATCGAGGGCGAAATGGGCGACAGCCATGTGGGCCTGCAGGCCCGCCTGATGAGTCAGGCCATGCGCAAGCTGACTTCGGTCATCGGCAAGACCAACACGGTCTGCGTCTTCATCAACCAGCTGCGTGAAAAAGTGGGCGTGATGTACGGCAACCCGGAGGTCACCACCGGCGGCCGCGCCCTGAAATATTACGCCTCGGTGCGCATCGACATCCGCCGCGTGGAGGGCCTGAAGGACTCTTCCGGCCAGTTCATCGGCAACCACACCCGCGCCAAGATCGTCAAGAACAAGGTGGCACCTCCGTTCCGTGAGGCAGAGTTCGATATCATGTTCGGCGAGGGCATTTCCAAGATGAGCGAACTCATTGATGTGGGCGTGAAGCTGGGCATCGTGCAGAAGAGCGGCGCATGGTTCAACTATGGCGATATCCGTCTGGGTCAGGGCCGTGACAACGCAAAGCAGTTCCTGAAGGACAATCCCGAGATCGCAAACGACATCGAGGGCCAGATCCGCGCCAATGCCGATAAGCTGTACGCATCCCGCCGCCCGGCAGGCAAGGGCGCTGCGGCCAAGGCCGAAGAACCCGCCAAGGCTGCAGATGCCAAGGAGCCGGTGGTCAAGGCTCCTGCCCGCAGCAGCGAGAGCGAACTGGATATCATGGTGGAGGACTAAATGTCCTTTTATAAACGCCGCCGCCCGAAGCCGGAAGAAGAAAAGTGCGCCGACCCGGCCAAGGCCCGCGCCCGCGCACTGGATGCGCTGGCCTCGCGCGAGATGTCCTCGGCACAGCTGTATGAACGGCTGTGCTATGGCTTTACCGAGCAGGCTGCAGCGGCTGCTGTGGCTGAGATGGTGGAGCTGGATTACGTAAACGATGACCGCTATGCCGAAGCCCGGGCACACAGCCTGCTTGCCGCCCGCAAGAGCCGCCGTGCGGCGGCCCAGAACCTGCGGCAGAAGGGCCTTTCCGGCGCGCAGATCGAGCAGGCGCTGGAAAGCGTCTATGCCCCGGACGCAGACGGCGAAAGCCCGGAGCTGGAAGCTGCCGCCGCTCTGGTGCGCAGCCGCTACATGAAAAAGCTGGCCGATGGCCGCCGCGACCTTGTGGTGGCCGCCCTGCAGCGCCGCGGCTTTGCGTATTCGGTCATAAAAGAAGCGATAAAAAGAGCGGAAGAAGAATAAAAAGCACCCCTCAAAAGAGAAAGAGAGTATCATCCCCTATGAAAATTGCGTGTATTTCCCTTGGCTGCCCCAAGAATCAGGTCGATCTGGATGTGATGGTGCACATCCTGCTGTCTGCCGGCCACGAGACCGTGGCCGATCTGGCCGAAGCAGATGTGATCCTTGTGAACACCTGCGGCTTCATCGAGAGCGCCAAGACCGAAGCCATTGAAAACATTCTGGAAGCCTGCTCCTACAAGCAGCAGAACCCGGAGCTGAAGGTCATCGTCACCGGCTGTCTTGCCGAGCGCTACCGCAGCCAGATCGAGGAAGAGATCCCCGAGGTGGACGCGGTGGTGGGCTGTGCCTCCAACAAGGCCATCGACACCATCGTGGCCCGCCTGTTCCATGGTGAGGACCATCTGGAAAGCTACGGTGCCAAAAAGGACTTTCCGCTGGGCGGCAAGCGTGTCATCGGCACGCCTGCCCACTATGCGTACTTAAAGATCGCTGAAGGCTGCAACAACCGCTGCCACTACTGCGCCATCCCCGGCATCCGCGGCCCGCTGCACAGCCGCGATATGGCCGACTGCGTGGCCGAAGCCCGCTGGCTGGCCGGTGAGGGCGTGAAAGAGCTGATCGTGGTCGCACAGGACCCCACCGCTTACGGCGAGGACTGGGGCAAGCCCGGCAGCATCTGCGAGCTGCTGGATAAGCTGAACAAGGTGCCGGGCCTCGAGTGGATCCGCATTATGTACGCTTACCCGGAGCGCATCACGGATGAGTTCATTGCCGCCATGAAGCGCAATGAGAAGGTGGTGCCCTACCTCGATCTGCCCATCCAGCACTGCAATGACACCATCCTCAAGAATATGAACCGCCGCTCCAACCGCGCCGAGCTGCTGGAGGTGATCGGCAAGCTGCGCCGCGAGATCCCCGGCATCACCCTGCGCACCAC
>OLNO01002726.1_pt1 | contig 11472 bp, 9 predicted proteins | sample 1672861 | NCBI WGS metagenome assembly OLNO01 (sample SAMEA3136731, study PRJEB25190) | human gut metagenome | reverse complement strand
TATGATGCCGCAAAAAAGGCTGATCCTAACTGGGAAATTGGTAAGCCAATCAAAGCTGGAGCACTTGATGATGTTACAAGAGAGACTGCAGAGACAGGAAAATCCCCTGCACAGGCAACACTTGATACTAAAATCTAAAGCGTATAAACTATTCTTTTTGAGAAACAAAGGTAATCAGCTATATTGAATTAACAGATGGTATAAAAGTAATGGAAGGCTCTCTTATGAAAATAGAAGCAATTTCATAAAATCTTACTTACACACTTGACAATATCCCTCTGAGGAAACAGATGAAAAAGATATTACAGAGAATCGGACTGCTGGCAGCGGCGGTGCTGCTGCTGTGGGGTTGGCAGGGGATGAATGCTAAGGCGGACGATTATACGGGAAACTGGACAGTTGATAGAACCGGATTAAAAAACTGTCATATAATGCTAAGTACTATGATAGATAGTAAAATGTATGATTGTTTTTCTATATACCCGGGAGATGACAGTTATAATGGAAAAGAATATTGGTTTTTGACAGCACCGAAAGTTGTATATTCTACGGATGATGTTAATGAAATAGAAGCAAGTGCAACCTATGACAGCGTTCAACAATGTTATTATTATCGGCTTCCAAATCATGGAACAGGTAAAATAGTTATGACAGGTGAAGCAGTCAATCTGGAATTTCATTCTAGCTTGTCGGAACCGGCACAGTTGGTTTCAAATGATGAGAAATCTTATTTTTTGTATGATTTAAAAATAAATTCATATTATGATTTTTCTAAAGTAAATGTTTCATTTAATTTCTATGATGGAGCGGGTTACCGTGCAGATGACATTTTTGATGCAAAAATCATAAATTATAGTGAAGATAACAGAACTGCAACAGTGAAGATTAGCTATAAAACAGAAAACTGTGCCAAAGTGGCGGGATATAAGGTGTATGCAAAAGCAGTATATGATGATCCACAAGGGGATGAACATAGGAAAACAGATATAATGTCGTTTAATGTTGGCACAGTTGATCGGACAATCTCCAGTCTGGACATGGTAGTCACCCCACCGGTAGCCGGACAGCCCTTACCTAAAAAATGGCAGATTAATACGGAAGGAATTACTGATGTTACGAAGAACAGTATTTTGTGGTTGAAAGAGGGAAATGAGAATGAGGCGGCAATCGGCAATGCTGAACCGAACACAACGTATTATGCAATTCTGACCTTGGTTGCAGAACGTGGCTATAAATTCAATCATGACAGCATCTGGATTGTCACAAATCCACAAGTGGAGTATACGTCAATTGACTTAGCTGAGGGACGGTATCTGACATTGAAATATACCTTTACAACGGGAGAGATTACAAATACTACAGATAATACAGATACATCAGCTTCTGACAGTGGTACCGATGACAGCCAGGAAGATCCCTATAAGATCATCGAAGGCACCAGGAGCACCTGGAACGGCAGCACCACGGAAGGCCTGACCATCCGCGGCGATGGTGATTTTGCTAAATTCGCCGGTGTCCGTGTAGACGGCAACTGGATCCCCAGTGCCCACTACGAAGCAAAATCAGGTTCCACTATCGTGACCCTGAAGCCTTCCTACCTGGCATCCCTGTCAGAGGGTGAACATACTGTGGACACCATGTGGATCGATGATTCCGCCAGCACCACATTTACAGTAGCTGCAAACACCGCAGCTGCACAGCCGGAGCTGGACAGCGTGCCCAAGACCGGAGAAGGTGTGATGGGATGGATGCCCGAGGTACTGCTGTTTGCAGCTGCAGGTCTGGTGACATTCGGCGGACTTCTCTGCAGACGTAGTAAAATTCAACTTTAAAGGGAAAAACCACATAAAGATTGTGTAAAAAGTAGATATATTTTTAAATTGACGAGCACATGGCTGTTGGATATACTATAACTGTATTGCGTTTTAAACGACGTGATACGGAAAGCAGGATCCGACAGCCATGAGCAGTTTACAAAAGAAAGAAACATTATTAATCGTTGATGATTCAAAATTTCAAAGAGTAGTGATCAGACAGTCTCTCGGGGAGCATTTTAACTTCGCAGAGGCTGTTTCCGGTGAAGAATGTTTTACGATCATGGAGAAGGAAAGCGATGCCATTGATCTGGTGCTGCTGGATCTGGTCATGCCGGGGATCGACGGCTTTGAAGTACTGCGCCGCAGACAGAATATGGAGGGCTTCAAGGACACGCCGGTTATCGTTCTGACGAATACGGAATCGGTGTCTTCCCAGTCGGAAGCATTTGCACTGGGGGCGGATGAATTCATTATCAAACCGGTAGATACCCGGATAGCGCTTACCCGCATCAACAATACACTGGGGGTAAAACGCAGGTTACAGAATAGCAGAGATGAGCAGAAGGCCTGGAAGACAAAGTCGCAGATCGACGAGATGACCAGTCTGTTCAACAAGATGACAGTAGAGAAGCTGATCACGAAGACTCTGACAGAGCATGAGAATGGCCTGCATGCTCTTATGGTGATAGATATCGATAATTTCAAATCCGTAAATGATGTATACGGTCATACTATGGGAGACCATGTGATCAGCGTCATTGCAGGAGTCATTTCTTCACAGTTCCGCAGCACAGATTATGTGGGACGTATGGGTGGAGATGAGTTCGCAGTATTGATGGGAGACATTCCGTCCAAAGAGATCGCACTGATCAAGGCAGAGAATCTGGTCAACCTCGTAAAATATAAAGAGAACTTATCCATACCGGAAAATATATCCATCAGTGTGGGAATAGCATTTTCCGATCCAGAGGATCATTGCTACTATGATCTTTCGGCAAAAGCAGATCAGGCATTGTATGTATCCAAGAAGTCGGGAAAAGGACGCTACAGTGTATATGGCGAAGAAAACCATGAGCAGAGCAGAAAACAGCTGGCTATAGTGTGGTCCGGGTCCCGAAATGTCACCAGTATGATAGAATTTGCGTTGCCGGATTCCGTACAGCTGAAACAGGTGGATTCCGTGGAAATGATCAGAGAGTGTATGGAGGAAGCGGCGGAAGAGGGAATTCTGGCTCTTGTGGTGGATGTATCGGAAGAAGAGGATCAGGGACAGGCACGCTGGCAGGAACTTCAGAAAGTACAGACGGAACAGACATTTCCGACCATCGCAATCTGTAGGGAAGGCAATCTGAAACAGATGAAAAATGCCCTGGAGACCGAAGTAATCCAGGATCTTTTGCTGGCTCCGCTGGAAGCAAATGCATTGAAGCGGCGTGTGAAGATCTGGATGCAAAATTGCAAGCTGCGATAAACTTTGTTATAATTGACTGGAGCATATCTTAGAATGTGCTTCAGTCTTTTGGTATCTTTGCAATAGAAACAGAGGATGTAATATTATGGATTTGTTTGAATACATGAGAAGCACCAATATGGAAAAGGAAGCTCCACTGGCGGCCAGAATGCGTCCCAGAACCTTGGATGAGGTCGTGGGACAGGAGCATATTATCGGCAAGGACAAGCTTCTGTATCGTGCCATCAAGGCGGACAAGATCAGCTCCATCATTTTCTATGGACCGCCCGGTACCGGCAAAACGACGCTGGCGAAAGTCATTGCCAATACTACCAGTGCTGAATTTCAACAGATTAATGCCACAGTGGCGGGCAAAAAGGATATGGAAGAAGTGGTGGCAAAGGCGAAGGAACTGCAGGGAATGTACAGGAAGCGTACAATTCTGTTCATTGACGAGATCCACCGTTTCAATAAAGGACAACAGGATTATCTGCTCCCGTATGTGGAGGACGGTACGATCATTCTCATAGGAGCTACCACAGAGAATCCCTATTTTGAAGTCAACGGCGCTCTGATCTCCCGCTCGGTGATCTTTGAATTGAAGCCGATTCCGAGGGAAGCCATCAAAGAGCTTTTGAAAAAAGCAGTCTACGATACAGACCGGGGAATGGGAGCCTACAACGGCACCATAGACGAGGATGCACTGGATTTTCTGGCAGATATCTCCGGCGGCGATGCCAGACATGCACTGAATGCTATTGAACTGGGCATCATGACCACAGAACCGGGACCGGATGGCAAGATCCATATTACGCTCGACGTGGCACAGCAGTGTATCCAGAAGAGAGCGGCGAGATACGATAAAAACGGTGACAACCACTACGATACGATTTCTGCATTTATCAAGAGTATGCGGGGGTCAGATCCGGATGCGGCAGTATATTATCTGGCAAGGATGTTAAATGCTGGCGAAAGCGTTACTTTTATTGCAAGACGTATTATGATCTGTGCATCGGAGGATGTGGGCAATGCGGATCCCCAGGCACTGGTGATGGCAGTGAATGCTTCTCTGGCGGTGGAGCGGGTAGGCATGCCGGAGGCGCAGATCATTCTGGCGCAGGCAGTGACTTATATTGCTACAGCACCCAAGAGCAATCGTAGCTGCGAAGCGGTATTTCAGGCGATGCAGGAAGTACAGGCCACAGGAGATCTGCCGATCCCCGCACATTTGCAGGATGCACATTATAAAGGAGCAGCAAAATTGGGACACGGAACAGGATATAAATATGCACATGATTACCCGAATGACTATGTGGAACAGCAGTATCTGCCCTATGAATTAAGTGGCAGGGAGTTCTATCAGCCCTCGGGTAACGGTTATGAGGTGAAGATCAGAGAGCATATGGCGAGAATCAAAAAAGAAGCCGCAGGGGCTTCTTCTAAAAACAAAGAATCATAAAATCAGGTACCTGATTGCGGGATTAGAACAACTCCGTAATCAGGTATTTGTATATTTCCTGATTTTTTTTCTGCCAGTTGTCGCAGATAGCAGCCGCAGTTTCTTCCACGGGAACGGATAATGTGATGTCCACCAGATTGATACCGCGGTCTTTTGCTACCAGATGAGCCTCGTATTCACCGGAGGTGGATTTATAATAATCCCCCAGCACAGAGACTTCGTTGCGCAGGGTGAACTCGTTTTCCTGAAAATAGCTGTCAATTTCCTGCTTGATGGTATCACCGATGCGGTTCTCGAAGAAATTCAGAGTTTCCTTGCCCTCGGCAGTGATGGACAGGTGGGTCCGGTTGCGGATCGACTGGGTGGCGATCATTCCGGCATCCGTCAGTTCATTGATGACCTGCTGCAGGGTCAGGAAGTTCGTGTATTCCTTTCCAAGGATAAAATCGCTGACCTGTGCGGCCGTGAGAGGGAAAGTCACACGGTTCAGCATGTAGAGAACGATAAGTTTATATAAAGTAAGCGGATCTTGTAACATAATGGGATAACAGCCTTTCTAATGTTTATCTTTATTTATTGCTTCATAAAGGTCACCCTGACGGATGCCCTGCTCTTTCATACGGTGGTGCAGTGAGTTCAGTACCTTTCGTTTGTCCAGACTCCATTTCGGAGCGATCAGCAGATCTTTTGGCCCATCACCGGTGACCCGGTGGATCACGATGTCCGGAGACAGGTGGGCGAGGCAGGAGACCAACAGATCCAGATAATGTTCCGGAGTCAGTGCCTCAAATATTCCCTTTTCATAATCCTCTGCCAGATCGGTATTTTTTAAAATATGCAGTAACTGGAGCTTGATGCCAAAGGGAGCAATATGGTTTAAGTATTTCATGGTTTCCAGTACCTGTCGGTCGGTCTCTCCGGGGAGTCCCAGAATCGTATGGACGATAAAAGGGATTTTGAGTGTCTTCAGATTGGTACAGGCTTTCTCAAAGCAGGACAGGGGATAGCCTCTGCGGATATAGTGGGCAGTCTCTTCGTGGATTGTCTGTAATCCCAGTTCGATCCAGAGGAATTTGTCCGGATATTCACCTTTTAATTTTGCAAGCAGAGCCAGTACTTCCGGCCCCAGACAATCCGGCCTGGTGGCAATGGAGATGCCACAGACTTTGGGATGGCTCAGGGCAGAACGATACACCTCTTCCAGATAGGGGAGAGGTGCATAAGTGTTGGTGTATGCCTGAAAATAGGCGATCAGGTCATGACCGGTCACTTTATCACCGAATTTTGCCATGCCTTCCGCAATCTGTTCCTCCATAGTCTTTCCGGCAATGTCCACAGCAAAGTCACCGCTGCCGCCGGAGCTACAGAAGATACAGCCCCGAGTGTCCAGAGTTCCGTCCCGATTGGGACAGGACATCCGGGCATTCAGGGCTATTTTATAGCATTTATGGTGAAACGTATTTTTGCAATAGGAATCCAGAGAGTAGTAGGGCTTGCCGTGCCAGTCTCTCACAATGCTGTCCGAACACATTAGCGGATGTGGCTCTTTACAGCGTTTGCCACAACTTCGGCTACCTGGGGATCAAATGCTTCCGGCATGATATTGTCATCGGAGAGCTTGTCTGCGGGTACCAGACCGGCAATGGCTTCGGCAGCGGCCAGTTTCATCTCTTCGGTGATCTGGGTAGCACGACCTTCCAGAGCACCCTTGAAGATACCGGGGAAAGCGACCACATTGTTCACCTGATTGGGAAAATCACTGCGTCCGGTTCCTACGACACGGGCACCGGCAGCCTTGGCTACATCCGGCATGATCTCGGGAATGGGATTCGCCATGGCAAACAGGATGGAATCGCGGTTCATGGAAGCTACCATCTTGGGAGTGACGATGTTCGGAGCGGAAACACCGATGAAGATATCGGCACCTTTCAGAGCATCGGCCAGAGAGCCGGTCTCGTTGTTTAAGTTAGTCACTTCGGTCATCTTTTTCTGCATCCAGTTCAGGCCTTCGGTATCTTTGGAGACAATACCTACCTTGTCACACATGATGATATTGGGGAAACCGTAGGTCAGAAGCAGTTTGGTGATAGCCACCCCGGCGCTTCCGGCACCGTTTACCACTACGCGGCAGTCTTCCTTTTTCTTACCGACTACCTTCAGGGCGTTGATGACACCGGCCAGAACGACGATGGCAGTACCGTGCTGGTCATCATGGAATACGGGGATGTCCAGAATCTCCTTCAGACGTTCCTCAATTTCGAAACAACGGGGAGCACTGATGTCTTCCAGATTGATGCCGCCGAAGCCGGGAGCCAGATAGGTCACAGCCTTGATGATCTCTTCGGTATCCTGGGTGTCCAGACAGATGGGGACAGCATTTACATTACCGAATTCTTTGAAGAGGACTGCCTTGCCTTCCATAACGGGCATGGCTGCGTAGGGACCGATGTTGCCAAGACCAAGAACCGCACTTCCGTCGGAGACAACGGCTACGGTGTTGGCCTTCATGGTGTATTTGTAAGCAGCTTCCTTGTCCTGGGCGATTACTTTGCAGGGCTCCGCAACACCGGGAGTATAAGCAATAGCCAGATCCTCACGGGTCTTGACGGGAGTCTTGGACACGGTCTCCAGTTTACCGTTCCATTTTTCATGCATCAGTAACGCTTTTTCATTGGTTGTCATGACAATACCTCTCTTATTTTTTGTTTGGTCATTACTTCATATAATCATGGATGATTTGCCGGATACGAAATCCGGACGCTATTCATAATGATATAATAGAATCGATATCTTCGCAAGGATTTAGCACCACTTTTACAAAAAATAAAATTTTTATTTTGGGACTTCCTATTTGGAAAGAAATGTATTATAATGACTTCAGATGCAGTTTTAATATCTTTTTATTCAACTGACATGTCGAATGTAAATCGGATGTAATTCCCCTTAGTTAACAGTTTTATAGTAAGTCTTATTTCCATAGGAGGGTATATGAGAGAAAAATATGAATCACTTGCATTAGTTCAGTTAAAGGAGCTGGCAAAAGTACGTGGCCTGAAGGGAACTTCCACAATGAAAAAGGCAGATCTGGTAGAAGCTATGCTTGCAGAAGATGAGCGCCTGAAAAAAGAGGAAGAAGCTAAGGCAGCGGAAGAGAAACAGGAGGCTGCTAAGAGCGAAGAGGCAGAGAAGCCGGAGAGAACAGAACGCCCTGTCAGACAGGAGAGGAATTACAGACAGGACAGATATGATAGACCGGATAGAAATGACAGAAACTATCGGACAGACCGTACCGAGCGTACGGATCGTGCAGAACGCACTGACCGTTCCGAAACCGGTACAGAGACGGTCGGCGTAAGAAGTGAAGCTTACACCAGAGAGCGTACCTTCAATCCGAATAACGTGGCATACGATGAGAGCCAGTATCCCAAGGAACTGGACAGCGGTATCGAAGCCAGCGGTATCTTAGAGGTTATGCCGGATGGTTACGGATTTATCCGTTGCGAGAATTATATGCCCGGTGAGAACGATGTGTATGTGGCTCCCAGCCAGATCCGCCGTTTCGGACTGAAGACCGGTGATATCCTGAAGGGCAACAAGAGAATCAAGACCCAGCAGGAGAAGTTCAGTGCACTGCTGTTCGTCAAGAGCATCAACGGTTATACAGTGGAAGAGTCAGCCAAGAGAATGGCATTCGAGGATATGACGCCGATCTTCCCGGATGAGCGCATCAAGATGGAGACTCCCAGCTGCAGCGTGGCTATGAGAGTCATGGATCTGGTAAGCCCTGTCGGTAAGGGACAGCGTGGTATGATCGTATCCCCGCCCAAGGCTGGTAAGACCACACTGTTGAAGGAAGTGGCAAAGTCTATTTTGAACGGTAACCCCAAGATGCACATGCTGATCCTGCTGATCGATGAGCGTCCCGAGGAAGTTACCGATATTAAGGAAGCAATCCACGGAGACAATGTGGAAGTGATCTATTCCACCTTCGATGAGCTTCCCGAGCACCACAAGAGAGTATCAGAGATGGTGATCGAGCGTGCAAAGCGTCTCGTAGAACATAAGAAGGATGTCGTGATCCTGCTTGACAGTATCACCCGTCTGACCAGAGCGTACAATCTGGTGGTTCCCCCCAGCGGACGTACTCTGTCCGGTGGTCTCGATCCCGCCGCACTCCACATGCCCAAGAGATTCTTCGGTGCAGCCCGTAATATGCGTGAGGGAGGAAGCCTGACCATTCTGGCCACCGCACTGGTAGAGACCGGAAGCAAGATGGATGATGTGGTATACGAGGAATTCAAGGGAACCGGTAATATGGAAATGGTTCTGGACAGAAAGCTGTCCGAGAAACGTATTTTCCCGGCTATCGATCTGGCAAAATCCGGCACCAGAAGAGAGGATCTGTTGCTGACACCGGAAGAACTGGAAGCCATCAATATCATGCGTAAGGCCCTGAATGGCTTAAAGCCCGACGAAGCTACCGACCGCATCCTTGATATGTTCTCCCATACCCGCAATAATGTGGAATTTGTGAATATGGTGAAGAAGAACCGGTTTATCTAGGGAGTGGCAGAAAAAGGCAGAAACTATTTAGAAATATGCTGAGAATATGTTAAAATAGGTCTTGCGCTGTGTAAACTCTTATGGTACAATAATACCGCTGTTTGTGGTTCCATAAGCAGTGAGGATGAGAACAAGAACTTATACACGACATTTTTATAGAGAGGTGAAAGAAATGAAAGAAGGAATCCATCCCGCTTACTACCAGGCAACTGTAACCTGCAACTGTGGTAACACATTTGTAACCGGCTCCACCAAGCCCGAGCTTCACGTAGAAGTTTGCTCCAAGTGTCATTCATTCTACACTGGCCAGCAGAAGTCTGCAAGAACCGATGGCCGTATTGATAAGTTCAATAAGAAATACGGTGTTAAATAAGATTGCAAGCGAAAGGTTGAGGTATTCTTATCTCAACCTTTTCTTGTCGTATAGGAAACTATGTTCCTATTTAATACTGCATTTATAAGGATGAGGTTTTATGGCTAGAAGAAAGAGTCGTTATTCCGGTATCGGCGGACAGGCCGTGCTGGAAGGCGTTATGATGAAAAATAAAGAGAAGTATGCGGTAGCGGTCCGCAAGCCGGACGGCGAGATTGAAGTGGAAGTGGAGACCTATCAGGGTCTGGCTCACGGAAGTAAGTTCAAGGAGCTTCCCTTTATCCGTGGTATCTTTAATTTCCTGGATTCCCTGATCCTGGGAACCAGAGCATTGAATTATTCCGCTTCCTTCTATGAAGAAGAGGAAGGCAAAGAAACGAAATTCGATAAGGCAATGGACAAGATGAGCGGTGGCAACGGAGAAAAGCTGCTGTCTGGTATTGTGACGGTGATCTCCATTATGTTGGCAGTAGGCATCTTTATCGTATTGCCGTATTTCATTTCCTCTCTGTTTGACAGCTTTATCCGCAACCGCTCCCTGATGGCGATTATTGAGGGTGTGATCCGTATTGCTCTGTTTTTGCTGTATGTATGGGGCATCAGCGCCATGAAGGATATCCGCAGGCTGTACCAGTATCATGGGGCGGAGCACAAATGCATTAACTGTATCGAGAAGGGCAGACCCCTTACGGTGCACAATGTGATGCGCAGCTCCAGACTGCACAAACGTTGCGGCACCAGCTTCATTTTCTTTGTTATGCTGGTAAGTATTGTGCTGTTCTTCTTTATCCAGGTGGATAATGTGGCGGAGAAAGTGATCCTTCGTATTCTGTTGATGCCGGTTGTGGCCGGAATTTCCTACGAGATCATCCGTCTGGCCGGACGCACGGATAATGTGTTTATTAAGATCCTGTCTGCTCCCGGTATGTGGATCCAGCGTATGACCACCAGGGAGCCCGATGAGAGCATGGCAGAGGTAGCCATCGCTTCCGTAGAAGCTGTGTTCGACTGGAAGAAATATTTACAGGATACCTTCGGTTACGAAGTGGATGAGAGCTGGATGAAGGACGATGCATCCGCAGAACCAGAGGATTAAGATGACCTATCGGGAATGCTATGAAAAGGGCTGTCTGGCTTTGCAGACAGCGGGAATCGAAGAAGCCACACTGGATGCGAGACTTCTGCTGGAAGCGGTATGCGGTACGAATCGTAATGATCTGCTGGTGCACGGGGAACAGTTGGTGACACCGGAAGCGGAAGAGAAATATTTTGGCTGGATCGGACAGCGGGCGGAGCACATTCCGCTGCAACAGCTGACCGGGGAGCAGGACTTTATGGGACTGACCTTTGCCGTCAATGAGCACGTACTGATCCCGAGACAGGATACGGAGATTCTGGTGGAGGAAGTATTGAAGGAACTCCATGACGGAATGCGGGTGCTTGACATGTGTACGGGATCCGGATGTATTCTGTTAAGCCTTCTGCATTACAGCAATGCCTGTGAAGGACTGGGTGTGGATTTGTCTGCAGATGCGCTGGAAGTGGCAGAGCAAAATGCGGAGACGCTTTTGGATGCGGCGAACGCAGATCGGGTTCATTTTTTACAGAGTGACCTGTTTGACAAGGTGGAGGGAAAATTCGAGATCATCGTGTCAAATCCGCCTTATATCGCCAGTGCGGAAGTGGAGAAGCTGATGCCGGAGGTACGGGATCATGAACCCAGGATGGCACTGGACGGTACGGAGGATGGTTTACATTTTTACCGCCGTATCATCGAAGAAGCAGGAAAACATCTGGTGAGCAGTGGAAT
>OLNO01002721.1_pt1 | contig 11487 bp, 12 predicted proteins | sample 1672861 | NCBI WGS metagenome assembly OLNO01 (sample SAMEA3136731, study PRJEB25190) | human gut metagenome | reverse complement strand
TTGATTTTTAAACATCAACCCAGCTGCTTCAGACTTTCTTATAGCACCGCTCAATGTATTCCAATCCTGCAGGCTCCTGATGTTTGTGCAGTCCTGTTATCCTTCTGCCGCCGGATCCCTCTCAGCAGTTGCCGGTATATACATGCTTCAGATATTTCCCTGCCACGTCCCGCAGGCGGTATATCAGTTCCACATCGGTGGCTTTCCTGTCCGTCATCCGGTATCTGGGAAAGAACCGGGTCACATGAAGGACAATATCCGGATCCACTGCGGAGATCCATCTGGCCTGCTCCTCCATCTCCTCCACGGAATCATTTTCTCCTGGAACAATCAGAGTAGTAAGCTCCACATGGCACACCTGCGCCGCACGCTTTATAAAAGCTTTCACTGTATCAAGATCTCCTCCCAGTTTCCGGTAGTAATCCCGGGTAAATCCTTTTAAATCAATGTTCATGGCGTCGATATAGGGCAGGATTTCTTCCAGCACAGGCAGCTCTGCCGTTCCGTTTGTAACCAGCACACTTTTCATTCCCCGCTGCCGCACCAGGCCCGCCGTATCACGGACAAATTCGTATCCAACCAGTGGTTCATTATAAGTAAAGGCCACCCCGATATTTCCCCTGCCGCGAAAGGTCTCCGCCAGCTCCGTCAGTTCCTCCGGGCTCATTTCCCGGAAATCCGGCACTCCTGCAGCACCTTCCGCTCTTATATGGCCGGCCGTTTCCTTCTGCTCTTGCCCTGTCATGGATATCTGATAATTCTGGCAGAATAAGCAGGAAAGATTACAGCCGTAACTGCCCGCTGACAGAATCATGCTCCCCGGAAAGAAATGCCGCAGCGGCTTCTTTTCAACAGGATCCAGCGCCAGTGCTGTTATTCTCCCGTAATTCGCGCAGATAATCTTTCCTTTTTCATTTTTTCTTGCCCCACATCTGCCGTACTGTCCTTCTTTTAAACTGCAGTGGTGAGGACAGACCGGACATACTGCTCTTTTCTCATATTCCATCAAAAGTGTCTCACCACCTCAAAACGCTCCAGGCGGACGTCCTCAGCCTCATCCGGAATTCCGGCTTTCTGCTTTGCAATACGGATCTGTTCCTCCACCGTATCCACGCCCTCCAGATTCGGAAGAAGCAGTCCCCGCCTGCGCCCTCTGCTTACAACAACTCCGTACCGCTTCACATCCAGTTCTTCCGCCGAATCAATTTCTTCCGTATTCCCCAGCACGTCCACACTGTACACCAGACGGTCCAGTTCCTCCGGCTCCACTGCATGAAACCGGGGATCCCTTACAGCCGCGCTTATGGCGTTTTCGATAATCTCCCGGGCAATGTTCTCCCGTACCGGGGCAATGGTTCCGATACAGCCTCTGAGTCGTCCGTCCTCTTTCAGGGATACAAATACTCCGGCGCGTCCGGAGTACATCTCTTCCGGCAGATCCCGGGGGACTTTGATCTTCTCTCCTGTTTTCACATACGTCTCTATCGTCTGTCTGGCAAGAGAAACATAGGGATCTTCTGCCCTCTTTCTCTTTCTGATCTTCTCCTTCTGTTGCTGAAAATACTGTTCCAGAAAATGCCGCTCTGGATCCCGGCCCGTCACCTCATAAGTACAGATGCCATATCCGACGCCAAATGTCCCCTCATGGGACAGGCGCTCTGCTTTTACCGAAAGGCCGTCCAGCGCTCCGGCCATAATTGTAAAGGACCGATGACCGCACTCTGCCGCCCTGTCACAGAACTCCTCGGAAAAATCAAAAAGTTCGCCGAACGCGGCCCGCCCCATCACATCCATAATACGGGCATCGTACTCCGGTCCTTCTTTCTGAAAGCCATAGGGTCCGTCTTCCTTTAACTTATGGGACAGATCGCCGCTTCCGATAATTACAATACTTCGTCCCAGAAGTTCTGCCGTCTTTTTAATACACGCTCCCAGTTCGTAATGTTTTGTAAGCGGAAGTCCGGACAGGCCGATCCGCACCAGCCGGTAATCCGTATCATACTGGTTCAGAAAATACAGAGGCACCATAGTTCCGTGATCCAGGCTTTTATCCCGCTCCCCCAGCGTTCCCGCCGGGATGTCTCTTGCCTCCGCTTCCCGAGACAGCACCCGGACAAATTCCGTATCATACTCTTCCTGAAACTCTGTCTGCGGCGCACGGAACCGTGCGAAGCTTCCTCTGGCGCTCTTGCCCGGCGAAATATGAAAATAATCCGCGTACATAACAGAATGGGGAGAGGTAACAACCACCGTATCCGGCTTCCATGCCGCAATCTGACGGGCCGCCTGGTGATAAGCATCCACTGTGGCCTGAATTTTTTTCTCTTCTCCCCGCCCCACCGCAGGTACGATCAGCGGCGGATGGGGAACCATAACTGCACCTTTTACTGACATAGTTTTCTCCTTTCTGCCCTGCACAGGCTGTTCCGATTCTTCTTTTTCGTCAGTATAACACAAAACAACCGATATATAAAATTCCCTGTATTTACAGAACAGAAACCTTGCAATATAATAGAAAAAAATGAAATGAAAGAAGTATATTATGCATATAAGTACAAAATGTTCCATCGCAATTCACTGCCTTGTTTTTATCTATGAATACGGAGAAAAAATGAAAGTAACCAGTGATCTTCTGTCACGATCTGCAGGCATTAATCCGGTTACAATTCGCAGCATCCTCAGTTCACTGAAAAAAAGCGGCATGATACATGTTAAAAACGGAACCGGCGGCGCAACGCTTAACTGCTCTCCGGAATCAATTAATCTTTACGACGTATGTAAAACTCTGGAACCGGATTTTCTCGACAAGCTGATCGGGGTCCATGCGAACCCGTCACCTTTATGCCCTGTCGGTAACAGCATCCACAGGGTACTGGAATTATCCTATGAAAAAGTCAGAAATGATGTTCAGAAAAGCCTGAAAAATATTACGCTGAAAGATATTATATCCGATTATCAGGAGATAGAAAAAGGAAGCGATTAATGCTTCCTTTTTCTATCTGTCCTGCTTTCTTCTGTCTTATCTTACGAAAGAAAAAGCTCATTTTCTTTCCTTACCGAACATGCTTTTTTTATCGCCTGTGCCGCTGCTGCAACCATTACTGCATTTATTTTCCGGGCTTTTTGCGGACATTGCGCTACACACCGCATGCAGGAAATGCACTTCGCTTTATCTGTAACTTTCGGATTCTCCTTATCGATTGCCTGAGTCGGGCAGTGTTCTGCACATATTCCACACTGAACGCATTTATGATCTGCCTTCGGTATGAGACCGGCTCCGCCCGCTTTTTTGTACGGACGGTTTCCCGGTATTTCAGGCGAAGAAAGCTGTGAAGCACCGCGGCTGATCTTTTCTTTGATCTTCTCCGCAAAATTTCTCAACTGGCTCTTATCCTGTTCATCCGGCCTGCCGGATGCATATTGATGCATAATGGAATGTTCCGCAACTGCAGATATACCTGCAATCACAGAAAAACCGCTTTTCTCCGCCGCATCACGAAGTTCGAGCAGGGTATCCTCATATGCCCTGTTTCCGTAAACACAGACCACTGTACATAATGCCTGATTTCCATGGATTTTTTCAACCCTTTCCACTGCAGGTCCGGGCACCCGTCCTCCAAAGGACGGAACGGCGATCAGAGCAATATCCTCTTTATCCAGGCTGACAGAAGTGAAATCTGTTTTCGGATCTGACAGGTCAATCTTTCTGACAGATTCTCCCCATTTCTCAGTTATAATATCCGCAACCTTTTGTGTTCCTCCTGTGGGACTGAACACAATCTGAACAATACTCATATATATCCCTCCTGTAATATTTAGATTTACATCTATTATAGTAAGTCCGCTATTGGCTGTCAATATCTGAAACTGATCGAATCACATCCTGTTACTGCCAGCATATACGCAAATGCTTAAAGCTCCCCGATTCCCGGGCTTTCCGTATATCATCCGCACATTTATGACAAAATCAGAAAAAGGGGACACAATCACGGATAAACCGCATTGTGTCCCCTTGCTATATGACCGTCTTTCTTCAGTCAGCAGATTAGTTTCCAGCCATCTGTTTTGCAACTTCCTCAGCAAAGTTCTCTTCTTTCTTCTCGATACCTTCGCCAGTCTCAAAACGGATAAATTTCTTAACTGCAAGATTTGCATTATTCTCTTTTGCTACCTTGTCAACATATTTTGCAACTGTCAGGTCACTGTCCTGTACATATACCTGGTCAAGCAGGCAGATCTCTTTCATCTCTTTATTGAGACGTCCGATAATCATCTTCTCAATGATGTTGTCCGGCTTCTCCGGATTTTCTTTCTTAGCCTGAGCAAGCAGGATCTCTTTTTCGTGATCCATGTATTCCTGAGATACTTCATCACGGGATACATATTTCGGAGACATAGCTGCAACCTGCATAGCCACGTTCTTCAGACATGTCTTGATCTCATCATTTACAACATCTGTATCAGCAACTACAAGAACACCGATACGTCCGCCGCCGTGGATATAGGAAACTACGCATCCGTTCTCAGCGTTTACTCTCTCGAATCTTCTGATGTTCAGATTCTCACCGATCACTGCGATCTTCTCAACAAGAGCATCCTTTACTGTCTTAGACGGATCTGCTGCCCATGCCTCTGCCATGAACGCATCCATGTCAGCCGGATCATTATCAGCGATCTGATTTACAACAGCATCAACGAATCCCTGGAACTCGTCGTTCTTTGCAACAAAGTCTGTCTCAGAGTTAACCTCAACGATTGCTGCCACTTTGTCATCTCTGACAACAGTCTTAACGATACCTTCTGCAGCAATTCTTCCGGCTTTCTTCTCAGCTTTAGCCTGTCCGTTCTTTCTCAGGTATTCAACAGCTGCGTCCATATCGCCGTTTGTCTCTGTAAGAGCCTTCTTGCAGTCCATCATGCCTGCGCCTGTCATTTCTCTTAATTCTTTTACCATTCCTGCTGTGATTGCCATGATAAATTCCTCCATTAAATTAAGTTCTTACTTAAAATAAATTCTTACTCTTCTACAGCCTCTTCAGCCTCTGCTGTCTCTGCCTCATCATAAGCTGCATCCTCGTCATAGTACTCCTCGTCAGCTGCAGCGCCCTGGTTTGCCTCGATAACAGCGTCTGCCATCTTGGAAACAATCAGTTTGACTGCTCTGATCGCGTCGTCGTTACCCGGGATTACATAATCCAGCTCTTCCGGATCACAGTTTGTATCACAGATACCGATCAGCGGAATTCCCAGTGTGTGTGCTTCCTGAACACAGATTCTTTCCTTCTTCGGATCTACAACAAAGATAGCGTCCGGAAGTCTCTTCATCTCTTTGATGCCACCCAGGTTCTTCTCAAGTTTTGCCCACTCTTTTTTCAGAGCGATAACTTCCTTCTTCGGAAGTACATCAAATGTTCCGTCTTCTGACATAGCCTCAATCTCTTTGAGACGTTTTACACGGCTCTGGATTGTCTTGAAGTTTGTGAGCATACCGCCCAGCCATCTCTCGTTTACATAGAACATTCCGCAGCGCTCTGCCTCAGTTCTGATTGCATCCTGAGCCTGTTTCTTTGTTCCTACGAAAAGAATTGTGCCGCCCTCTGCAGCGATGTCAGAAACGGCTTTATATGCATCGTCAACCATTCCTACAGATTTCTGCAGGTCAATGATGTAAATACCATTTCTCTCTGTATAAATGTACGGAGCCATTTTCGGGTTCCATCTTCTTGTCTGATGTCCAAAGTGAACACCTGCTTCTAAAAGCTGTTTCATTGAAATAACACTCATGTTTCTTTCCTCCATTTGGTTTTTGATCTTCCGTATGTTTTCTTTCCTGAGACCGTCCGGTATTTCCGGCTTGGGCACCGTCAGAAAAATCCGCATACGTGTTTTTTTGCAACATTCGTAGTATATCACAGAAGAATGTGAGTTGCAAGAAATTTTTCATCAGAATCTTCCTGCAATCTGCTTTATCATCTTTTTCACCGTCTCCAGGCTTTCTCCGGTCTCATCCGGTCTTCCGACTATGACCGGAACTGCCCGCGCCAGCCGTGCAGCTTTCAGTTTTTCTTCAAATCCGCCGGCTGTACCGGATTCTTTTGTCACGAACCAGGACGCTTCTGTCTGTTTGAGAAGGGCCAGATTCATCTCTGCTGAGAACGGGCCCTGCATGGCAATAAGATGCCGGCCCTCAAATCCCAGGTCCACACTCTTTTCTACAGCTTCCCTGGTGGAAAGCACACGGGCAAAACAGCGCTGTCTGTAATCTTCTATCTCTGTATACAGATGAAGTTCTTTGCTCCCTGTCGTAATCAGAATATTCCCCGTAGTCCTTTTCAGATATGAAACTGCCTGGCGGACGGAGTCTGCCCATACAGCAGTACATTCCCCGTCCTGTGTCATCTCAGCTTCTGCCGTCCGGATATTCTTCCCGGATATCCGGACGTTCTGTCCTCTCAGACACCTCACATAGCGCACCGAAGACTTTTCCCGCACATTATTGACGTCCTCCTTCATATTAAATGCAGCGCAGGCAGACTTTATATTGGCTGTGACCTCCCTTGCAAAAGGATGTGTGGCGTCGATTACAAGATCAATACTATTTTTTTCTATAAAACTCCGTATCCCGGCACTGTCCATCCGTCCGGCACAAAGCGTAACTTCCGGCAGATTATCCAGGATACTCTTCCCATATTCCGTAGCCGTACATACAAAGCAGCGCACCGGATGTACGGCGGCGTTTCTTCTGTTTTCATTAATCCCGGAGACATATTCTGCCAGCAGTCTTCCTTCCGTTGTCCCGGCAAATATCAGAATGCCGGGAATTTTCCTGTCTTTTTCCATTGCGCTCTCCTACCCCGGCTCTTTTTTATTTTTTCCGCCGGTTAATCGGCTATTCGCCTCCTTTGCTGTCTGCTCATAGCCGAATAGCCGCTTCTTTTAAACTCTTCCGTATTGTATCACGATGTGTACAATCTGTAAATTTAACTGATTATTTTAGTTTTTTTTTATAATTTTGTCTATATTTAACTAAATTTTTATTTTTTCTGGATTTTTTCTTGATTTTTTATTTTTTATCTGCTAGACTTAGCCACAAGACAAAGACGTCTGATGATGAAGCGGAAATGCCGCATTCACCAATCAGGCGTCTTTTTCTTTTATCACAAAGCAGTTTAACTCTTTTTTGTGATAAGCACCCGGGGAATCATAAAAATTTGTTAACTCTACAGGAAACGGGAGGTATTTTTATGGACACAGGTAACACAGGATTTATAATGATCTGCGCGGCGCTTGTATTTATTATGACGCCTGGACTGGCTTTCTTCTACGGGGGGCTTGTCAGAAGAAAAAATGTAGTTAACACAATGATGGCTTGTGTGGCAATTATGGGACTTTCTGTATTTATGTGGGCTCTGTTCGGCTATTCACTTGCTTTCGGCAGTGATCACGGCGGAGTAATCGGAAGTTTTGAATGGCTCGGCTTAAATGGCGTGGGCTGGGATGCAGGTCCTTATTCCGACAGTATTCCACATCTTGTATATGCCGCATTTCAGATGATGTTTGCAATGATTACACCGGCGCTTATCACAGGTGCTGTTGTAGGAAGAATGAAGTTTAAAGCGCTGTTTGCTTTTATCGCGCTGTGGTCAATCATTGTTTATTACCCAATGGCTCACATGGTATGGGGACAGGGCGGATTCCTTGCTTCTATCGGTTCAGTTGACTTTGCCGGAGGAAACGTTGTACATATCAGTTCCGGTGTGAGCGCGCTTGTACTTGCTATTTATCTTGGCAGAAGACGCGGTTATGAGAAGACTTCTTACCGCATTCATAATATTCCTTTCGTCGTTCTCGGAGCCGCTCTTCTGTGGTTTGGATGGTACGGATTCAACGCAGGAAGCGCTCTTGCGGCAGACGGCCTTGCAGCCCATGCATTTATGACAACCTCTATTTCTGCCGCAACAGCACTGCTCTCCTGGATGCTGATTGATACGATAAAAGATGGCAAACCTACCCTTGTAGGCGCGTCCACCGGTCTTGTTGTCGGCCTCGTAGCAATCACACCAGGAGCAGGGTTCGTACCGATCTGGTCTTCCTTTATTATCGGTGCTCTGGTCAGCCCGATCTGTTACTTTATGATGAACTTAATCAAACACAAACTGAAAATCGACGACGCACTGGACGCATTCGGATGCCACGGTATCGGCGGTATCTGGGGCGGTATCGCAACCGGCCTGTTCGGACAGAGCTCAATTAACTCTGTTGCTCAGTGGGATGGACTTGTATTTGGCGAGACAAAACTGTTCGTTGCACAGATTATCAGTATTCTTGTAACGATTGCTGTCGCAGTTGTCGGTTCTCTGATCTGTATCGGCATCATCCGCATCTTTACAAAACTTCGTGTTGATGAGAAGGATGAAATGATCGGTCTTGATGTCACACAGCATGGCGAGAACGCTTACCCGTCCTTCAATGGTTTCGACTAAACCGTAACATTCTTATATAATATGAAAGAATAGGAGGAACGAAAAATGTTAATCAAAGTAGAAGCAATCGTCAGAGAAGAGAAATTCGAGGAAGTAAAAGACGCTCTCAATAAAATACAGGTCAATGGTATCACAGTGTCCCAGGTAATGGGATGCGGAGCACAGCGCGGATATAAAGAAGTGGTCCGCGGATCTGAAGTTGATATTTTCCTTCAGCCGAAGATCAAATTTGAAATTGTTGTATCTTCCGAAGAATGGGAGAAAAAAGTCATATCTGCCATTCAGGAAGCCGCATTTACAAATGAAGTCGGAGACGGAAAAATCTTCAGCTATGAAATCAAAAGCGCTATGAAGATCCGCACCAAAGAGACAGGATATAACGCACTTCAGTCAGAGTTCTGACAGTATATTTTCCCAGAAAACGGAAGCCTCTCAAAAAGAGAGCTTCCGTTTTTTACTGTCCGCAGAAAATCCGCACATTATCAGCAGATTCCACACATTATCATTCGTACTTTATTAATAGAAAGAATCCGTCAGAATCTGATCTCCAGCGGCCGTCTTGCCAGTGCCGCTGTCATTCCCATCCGGATACATTTGCCCTGCACCAGTGTTCCGTTTTCGCAGCACAGAAGGGCTGCTCTCTCACATACATTGTCCACACCTGTTATGGTCTTTACAAATTCCGACGTGGAAGTAACACTCTGAATTCCGGCCAGCTCTTCTGCACGATATGTAAGGAAGGGTATTCCGTATTTTTCAGAAAGATCCAACAGCGCCTGCTCGTCCCGCTTCAGATCAATGCTTGCAATCTTCTCTACCTGTCCGATCTCAAGACCATTCTGTTCCAGAATCTGACACAGTCCCTCCTCAAGAAGTTCCAGGCTGACTCCTTTCCTGCACCCGATTCCCGCCGTTATATTTTTCGGCTTCAGCAGAAGCGTTCTCTCCTCCCGCATACCGCCTGTCTGAACCCGGAAAGGATCAGGGTTTCCTTTTGTCTGCCCGGCTCCATCTGCTATTATAATACGGTAGCTGTATGCCTCCGTCTCGGAAATATTTCTGCATACAGAAAGGGATTCCGGAATAGTTCCGGACAGGTGATATTCCGGATATTTTATATAGCAGGCAATCTTTTCTCCCTCCAGAACAGCCGCGGAAATTTCCTTCGCTGTCTGCCGGTCTGTAATCAGCAGACCATTCTGTCCGGCGAACACATCTACCGCAAATTTCCCCTGCACATCTGTTGCTGTGGTATGCACCGGATCCGCCCCGGTCAGCGCCGCAATTTCATCCGCCAGAGATACCGCCCCGCCGATATGCCCGGAAAGCAGCGGGATCACATACTGCCCTTTTTCATCAAGCACAAGGACCGGTGAATCGGTAAACTTGTCCTTCACCCATGGTGCGATCCAGCGGACGGCGATCCCTGCCGCGCCGATAAATAAAAACGCATCCTTTCCCCATCCGGATCTCAGCAGAAGACTGCTGTTTTCCGGGAAAGGAAGAATTCCCCCGCCTGCATATCTGTCCGGGGCATATCCCTGGCATTCTCTGCCGCTGCCGCGCAGCTTCAGACACAGATTTCTGCTCAGCTTTGTTCCGGTCCGTGTAAAGCTGAAAACTATAATTCTTCTGCCCTTAAACCTGTCATCCATAAATGTTCTTCCGTCCTTCCCCGATCCGGCTCAGAGCCGGAGTCCTTTAATATCTTTGATCCTGGAAAGGATCACATTACAGCTGCATGAGAGAATTCCCGGAAGACGGTCCATCGTCTGACAGATCAGTTCTTCCATCTCCTCATTAGAGGAAGACACTGCGTGGACATGAAGTCTGCTCTTTCCGCTTACCCGGTAGATCTGTGTCACCGTCCTGTTCTGCTCCAGGATCTTTGTCACATCCGCCAGCGTCTCCGGCTTTGTCTCTATCTCAAAATAGCAGGAAACCGCACCGCTGATTTTCTGGGGATTGATAATTGTTGTATATTCCTCGATAATTCCTTTCTGTTCCAGAGCCTGTACCCGCATCTTCACCGCCACCCGCGATATTCCGATCTGCTGACCGATTTCCGAGTAAGACATTCTGGCGTTCTGAATCAGAAGACTTACGATCTTCTGGTCCAGTTCGTCAAGCCCGTCCAAAAACATCCGGATCTCCCTCCTTTTTTCTATCAGTAATTTCATTAATTATACAATGTACAGAAAAAAATAGTCAAGCAGTCCGGGATTGACATTCTGTTTCTGAAATATTATTATATATTACGTATGTTAAGGAAAATATTACGTTTAGAAAGAATTGGTGAATAAAATGGAAAATGAGCTGACTCAGGGACCGGTTATGAAAACAATGCTGCGCTTTGCTGTCCCCATGATCCTGGGGGATCTTCTCCAACAGTGCTACAATATCGCAGATACACTGATTGTGGGACGTTTTCTCGGCGAAAACGCCCTTGCGGCTGTCGGATCCGCCTTCTCGCTGATGACGTTCCTGACCTCCATCCTGCTGGGACTTGCAATGGGAAGCGGAACGGTCTTTTCTATCCGTTTCGGCCAGAAAGATGATACCGCATTGAAGGAAGGAATTCTGGCCTCCTTCACTCTTCTCGGGATTGTTACCGTCGTTCTTAATGTTCTTGTGTTTGCAGGTATTGACTGGATTATCTGGTTTCTCCGCACACCGGAACAGCTGGTGGGAATGATGAAGGATTATCTGATCGTCATCTTTGCCGGACTGATCGGTATTTTTCTCTATAACTTTTTTGCTTCGCTGCTGCGTTCCCTGGGAAATTCCATTGTTCCCCTGGCTTTTCTCGCTGTTTCCGCAGGATTGAACATTGCCCTTGATCTGTGGTTTGTGGCCGGACTGAACCGGGGTGTTGCAGGCGCGGCCGAGGCCACCGTTATCTCTCAGTACGTTTCCGGAATCGGAATCGCTGTTTACACGTGGATCCGATTCCCTCATCTGCTGCACAGAGATAAAAATATCCGGCTCCGGTTTTGATACCTTA
>OLNO01002718.1_pt1 | contig 11502 bp, 6 predicted proteins | sample 1672861 | NCBI WGS metagenome assembly OLNO01 (sample SAMEA3136731, study PRJEB25190) | human gut metagenome | reverse complement strand
TTATCATAGAAGACCTTTATAGTGTTGAATTTACAGAGATTATTTCACGGGCTCAGTTCATTCACAATCATCTGATATACAGTTGAATATTTCATTAGTATCTTTGAGTAATTTGACGAAATCATTTTATACTCATTAACTGCCTTGCTGAGTTTGTGCTGGTAGTTTTTCTGTGCCCAGAGTTCGATATAAACCAGACAGCCAAGGAAATCTATATGATTTTTCCAAAGTTTATAGTTTTGTTCTTTGAGCGTTGCTGAGTACAGAGGCTTGGTGAATTCAAACTCGTAATTTTTAAATCGTTTCATAACAGTTTTAAATGAGCCGGTATCAAGTTCATGAATATAGCTGAGAATAATGAGACTATTTTTTATTGTCTTGATCTGGTCATAAAATGATTTTTTATTTTCTACCCCGTTTTTATATGGTTCTGTAACAAGCTCCATAAGATATTTGCCAGCAACCGTGTTAGTTATGACTCCACGTTTGACGAGTGTATCATATATTTTACATACATCTTCTACATTTTGTGTAGAAAGTGTATGTAGTGTTTTGAACAGATCATCATTGCCAATCACATCTGAGATATTAGATTCTGTAATTATAGCTGCAAATATTTTTATGACATCATCAATTTGCTTTTGTGTTTCTTCATAAAGTCCATTTTTCCTGAAATACCGGGTCTGCAATTCTTTAATCGCATAGATTAAAGTTAGTAATTGTTCTTTGACAGATAAATTTGAACAAAGTTTTCTAAGGATGACAGGAACGTTGACTTTTTTTGAGGTTGTAAAGTTCCTGCACGAATAAGCGATAGCAATTGCTCTGAGAAATGGTACATCGCATTCGAGCATTGCTTTCGTGATTGCTTTATTATTTTTGGAAGAACATAATAAATCTGTCAAATTGGTGATGAGCATTGCAGCAAGTCTTTGGGTATTGGAAGGTTGCGGTACTCTGTTGTCTTCTGATAATAAACTTTGATAAAGTTCGTTTAAACAATCAATTGCTTTGACAGGTGCTATTTGACAGAGTAATTCGACTGCAGATTTAATAGTCCAACTTTCGTTAAAAAAGCGATAGTCAAAATAGTAATTTATAAAGTTATCAGCAGAATCGATAAGTGAAAGCTTAAAATCCATTTGCTTTGTGAAAATCTGTGCAATGCTTAAGAACTGTCTTTCTTCGTAGCTGTCTCTTTGCGATAGCTTAATTGCATTTTTATATGGAGTACTTTGGTAATGTTTCAAAATAGTTGCCAGTTTGTCTTCGATATTGTCAAGCTTATGGATATGAGCGACACAATCATCATATAGTTTTCCGGGTGTGATATATGCCAGTTGCTCTAATGCACCAGAAAGGTCGTTATTGCATAATGTAATATATTCTTCTTTAGTTGCAATTGGTTGAAATGATTTTTCTTCCACAAATTGGGAGGTATTGTTTTCTTGGCTGGCATTAGGAGCAGCAGTCTTTTCTATTTCAAAAACATTCGTTACGTTATTATTTTTTTGAAGTTCTGTAATTAATTTACAATAATATTCGTCTACGGCAATGCATAGGCGGTTATTCAAAGAAACAATAAGGGAACTGTGTTTTTGAGCTTCGTTATCTAAAGAGTTGGTCATGCTGTAAACGTTTGGTATTGGTGTATCTTTGCAACGAAGAATGATGTATCGGTCGTGCAGGGTATCGGCTGGCAGGACATATACATTCAGCTCACTCAGACCCAATATTTCCTTTGGCTTTTCGAGTCTTCTAATAGAAGCAATGCGCTCTTTGTCATCATTCGTGAAAATAGTATAAGCAACATGTGGACTTTGAATATTTCGGATAATTTTTCCGAGGGCAGTATCATTAATATATGGGTCAATAATGATTATTTCATAACATGGATGTTTTGATAAAGTGTCTCCTAACCATTTTAAGAAACGGCGATGTTCGTCATTGCCTTTTTCAAAAAATATCCCTTCGTTGTTTTGTACGTTTTGGTTTATAATACAACTGCAGGTTTTAGAAACCATGGTTTCGTTTTGATACCATAATTCGTTTGCATTGTCTCCGATCGAAAAAGTATTGCTGGATGAGAAGGTTCCTTGTGATAATGATGTATCTTTGACTTTTGTCTGCTTTTTCATTTTTTGAGTCCAGGAATCTTCAAGAGTAAAGTGTTGTTCTTCTAAATGCATAGAAATCTCGATACTTCTTATGAGAGTTGCGTTTTCCACTGCAATGAGATTTGTTTTTGTCGCGTCTTCATTGGTTTTATATAACCGTATTTCCACGGTACTGACATTTTCCTGAAGTGGAAGAAGATAGGTATAATCATCCTTTTCCACATTTATCATTTCAAGGTGCTCAAAAAAGCAATTATGTGTATTGCAGATGCGAAGAAGCATTCCGTATCTGCCTTCGAAAATATTGTGATCCAAAGTGAGGGTTAATGATTCAGCAGTTATTTCACCATTTTTTGGCTCTTTTTTTGTGTTTATTTCAAAGTCTAATCCGTTATCGCTCATGGTTGGTTTATGAAGGTAGGAGAGTACTTCAAAATTACCTAATCTTGCAAGATCATGGATGGAGGCATTGCGGTAAATTTTCTTTAGAAATTTGTGCAGATAAAGAATGTGGGCTGGATCTTTTGCCACATGCTGTAATAAAAGTCCCTGGATGTTTTCGGACACAAAGCTTTCGCATTGCATGGTCATATCATTAATACTGATTTGTGGGCGGACACCGCTGATCAGATTGCCTGCATGGTCGGAGGCCTCAAGCAGATATGCAGGACGATATTCTGGAAGTTTATAAAAGAAAGGTAACAGATCGATATTATTCTTAATGTCATCTGTACAACCGTTGCATTTTAAAGTGATATCATTTTTTTCTGTGATTTCACTTAAAACAGGGTTTTTTTCTAAATGTTTGAGGATATTCAGGAGAGTGGCTCCGATGCAATATCCATTAACTTCTATAATGTCATTAAAGTCATGGAAGTAGGAGATTTCCCAGGTGTTAAGACCTCCAGTGGTCATATTGAATGGATAGCTGTAACCATAAAGATATTCGATGTCACAGGCGGCAGCTGCTTCTGGGTCTTCTGTTTTTTTATTTACAATATAGTAAAGTTTGATGAGGTATGTGGTTGTTTTATCAACTCCGCCCCACCTGACTGGAGATTTTACGTCCGGATCGAAGGAAACAATATTGTCCAGGGAGCAGCCAAGGATGTTGCAGATTTTTTCAAGCACTTCCATAGTAACTGGCTGGTTGCTGGAGAGTTTTGCAAAGGTTGCGGAGCTGACACCAAGCTGATTCATAAATTCTGTTTTTGTCAGGTTATATTCTGAAATTAATGTCCAGAGTCGGTTGTAATTAATCATGTGACTCCTCCTTTTTGTGCGAGACTATTGGTTACGGAGCTTATTATAGATAGAGATAAGGAAGGAGTCAATACCAATTTTAGAAAAATAAAATAAATTTTAAGATCATAAAAATGCATTTTCTTTTATACCACATCACTGCTGTGGATGCCCTTGCTCTCTATAAGAGCCGGGATGCATCCGAAAAACTGTTCAGGGAAGATACTAGGAAAACGTTCGAAGGAAAATAAAAAACTGAATTATATGACAGTGTCAGCCACCATAAAGGAACTGGAAAAGATTGAACTCACAAGACAGGCTGACAATGTATATCGCCCTGACCATGCGGTGACAAAGACACAGAAAAATATCTTGAATGCATTTGGATTGACGGATAAGAACATAGAATGCCGAGCAAACTGGATCAGTGAAGAACTGAAGAAAAGTATGATGAAGCAATCGATAAACTAAAGAGTCTGTTGGACAAAAAGAAAGTACTGCAGACAGAAGAGCTGATGAATGCAGTCATGAAGAGCCGTCGCTCCTATGAGGAGATTCTTAGATACATGCAGTCAGATTCATTTGAAGAGCAGGAATTATAATCTACAGAAAGTCTCTGATTTCAGTGATTCGCGCTGAAACCGGAGACTTTTAGGTTTAAAATTTCTGGAAATTCACATAATGCCCTCATACTTTGGTATGATTTACCGGTTTATTTCATTGGAGGCATCGGTGGATTCATTGGTGTAACGATCTATGCTTTTTTCCATAACCGCATGATGGCTTATGTTGAAGACTGCATATATGGCGGAAAATGGGATGAGTATAAGGGGAAAGAAAACGTTGATTAAAAATGGAATGAAGGCGGTGGGGAAAAATAAGATCCGGAACTGCTGCGATGGCAAAAGATAGAAGAAAAGAGTTATCTTGGTAGCATAAGAGGAAAAATTATGGTATACTTTGATCATGTAGAAGAAATTAAAATGGATTGTAGATAAGACACTAAGGAGAATGTTGTGCAGGTAACAGATAAGCTAACCAAGGCACTTACAGAAGCAAAATATCTGAATGCGGATAATGTCAGCCGGTATCGCTGCATTATGCGCATTTTTTTTGAAAATTATGAAAAACTCCGTTATTGGCTGTACCAGGAGGAAGTATATGCCCAGATGGTACAGGATCCGTTTTTTGCGGAGTATAAGCTGGAACAGTGCCAACAGGATCTGGCAATGCTTGTGGAATGGAAAAATCTGAATACGATACAGGATACGCGTAAAGTATCATCGATTGAAGAATTTAAGAATAAAAAATTCCGGTATCAGATGTCGGAGTACAGTGTGGAGATTGAACGTCTGGTGCTGCGTTTAGAGAATCTTTTTATTGAAGGCGCATCTTTGGAGCCGACACTTTTGGAGCGGATTCGAATTAACATTTCGCGTTTTCCACAGATGGCGGATGAAGATTTAAACAAAGTTTATACCTGGTGGAATGATCTGAACAATGATTTTGTGCGTCTGAACCAGAATTATCAGGATTATATCCGTGATTTGAACAGTGTGAAAGCAGAAGAAATGATGCACACAAAAGAGTTTCTGGTGTTTAAGGATCGACTGGTCGAGTATCTGCGCAATTTTATTAAAGGATTACAGCGCAATGTTGGTGTAATTGAGGAAGATTTGCGCACATTAGAAGACGGAAATAAGCAGCAGGTGTTTGAAAAAATCGTGCAGTATGAAATGTTGATTCCACGTATGGATGTGGAAGTTTCACGGGAGCTGCTGGAAGAAAAAACAAAGGGACGGTTTCAGAGTATTTATGAATGGTTTGTTTCTTCTAATGGAGAAGAAAATGAGGCTGGTAAACTTTTGGATGCAACCAATGAAATTATCCGGAGAATCACAAGGTATGCGGCACAGCTCAGTGAGAAAAATGCGTTTGGAGCCAATCGAAGAGAAGAATACCGTAAAGTAGCAGAACTGTTTTTAAAGTGTGAGGATGTACAGCAGGCACACCGGATGTCTGCCATGGTTTTTGGATTGGAGAAACCATATCATCTAAAGGGAGATCTGGTCCGCGAGACGGACAGTATGAATCAGAGTGTTTATGAAGAACGTCCATTTGAAGTAACATTGAAACCGCGTGTGAGAACTTATAGGGAGAAGTCCAGCCGCAGTGCCATCCGGGAAGCAGCAGAAGAAAAGCAAAGAACAAGACAGCAGATGATTAAAAAGCAAAAAGAAGATATGCGCAAACTCCGGGAATTGGAGTCGGATGGGAAAATAGACTTTTCTACGCTGCCGGTTCTTGAGCCGCATGTACGGGAAATCCTGTTGAAGTGGATTTCAGATGCAATGGAAAATCCGGCAGGTGCTGCAAGAACGGAAGAGGGAAGGTACTATACGCTTGATATGAGCAGGAAAGAAGAACGCTGTGTCGTGCATTGCGAGGATGGCAGTTTTACCATGCCAAAACTTGCGATTGTATTTCAGGAGGAAGGATGATGAAGGAACTGGAGGTATTACTGAATCAACGATGGGTACTGAAATCGGAAAACAAAGAATTGTATTATCAGTTGAGAGATGCAATTGGTGATATTCGCAAATATGCATCGGATAAGCTGGGATGTCAGGTGACAGAAAATGCATTGATGGTGAAGATGGAAAAGATTCCGGTAATTCCAGAGAATTTTATGGGAATTTTAGATTTTTCTTCCAAAGAAGAGTATGCGTTTCTCTGTATTTTGCTTATGTTTCTGGAAGAAAAAGACACGCAGGAACAATTTATTTTATCGCAGCTTACCGAGTACATTTCTGCAAATATGCCGGGAGAGTCCATAGACTGGACCGTATATACAAGCCGGAGGCGGCTGATTAAGGTATTACGTTATGCAGTGACACAGGGAATTGTCAGCATTACGGATGGAGCGGATGATGCTTTTATGGAAGATGCAGCCGGAGAAGTGCTGTATGAAAATACTGGAGCATCCCGTTATTTTATGCGTAATTTTTCAAAGGACATTACCGATTATGGAAGTCCAAAAGATTTTTTAGAGAGTGACTGGTTTGCAATGGATGAGGACCGGGGAATTGCCAGAAGACATCGGGTGTATAAGCGTTTGCTATTTGCACCGGGAATGTATCGCCGGGATGGATCAGAAGAAGATTTTGAGTATTTGAAATATTATGGACACCGCCTTACAGAAGATCTTGAGCAGAATTTTGACTGCCATGTACATATTCATAGAGGCAGTGCCTATGTGATGCTTCAGGATGACTGCCGGATGGGAAATACGTTTCCTGGAAATAATGTGCTTTCCGATATTATTCTTTTGTGTCTGGCTGAACTCAGAAAACGTATCGAACAAAAAGAATGGAACATACAAAAGAATGAGATTGGTATTGTGGATACGGTATCGTTTGAACAGATGATACGGAGTGTCCGACAGAAGTATGGACAGGGATTTTCCAAGAATTACAGGGAAATGCCGGACAGCGAATTCCTCAGCACGGTGATGGCTGCCATGGAATTGTGGATGTTTATCAAATGGGACAAAGCATCACATCAGGTGGAAATATATCCGGCAGCCGGGAAGCTGCAGGGAACGTATCCGAAAGATTTTGCGGGAGGAAGAGAAAATGAGTAGTAGATGGCAGGCCAGTAAGATCGGACTAATTAATTTCTGGTATTATGACGAGCAGGAATTTCCATTTGTAAAGGGGCGGATGCTGCTGAGAGGATCCAATGGATCCGGTAAATCCGTAACGATGCAGAGTGTGGTTCCGCTTTTGTTGGACGGAAATATGAGTCCGGAACGTCTGGATCCGTTTGGTTCGAGAGACCGGAAGATGAGCAGTTATCTGCTGGAAGAGGATGATGGACGGGAAGAACGAACCGGCTATCTGTATCTGGAGTTTAAGCGAAAAGAGACGGAAAACTATCTGACGATTGGTATGGGAATCCGGGCACGGCGTGGAAAGCCATTGGATAAATGGTATTTTTCACTGACGGATGGAAGACGAGTGGGTGCCGATTTCTTTTTGTACAAAGAAACCAATGAGAAGGTGACACTTTCCAAAAAAGAATTGGAAAACCGCATTGCAGCAGGGGGACAGGTGTTTGACCGTCAGGCAGATTATATGGAATACGTAAACCGTCAGATCTTTGGATTTGATACGGTAGAGGAATACAAAGAGATGATTGATCTGCTGATTCAGCTGCGTACACCGAAATTGTCAAAAGATTTTAAACCTTCTGTGATTAATGATATTTTAAGTGATTCCCTGCAGCCGCTTTCGGATGATGATCTGCGTCCGATGTCGGATGCTATCGAAAATATGGATCAGATGACAATGAATTTAAAAAGCCGCAGGGAGGCGCAGCAGGCCGCGCAGAAAATCCAGAACGTGTATGACAAATACAACCGTTTGGCATTATATGAAAAAGCGAAAAAATATCAGGAAATCTGCGATGATATAGAAGAAGTTGACAAAGAGCAAAAAAAGCGTCAGACAGACATTGCAGGGAGTGAAGAAGAAATCACATCACTATCTGGTCAGCTTGAAGAAATGCAGGCAAAGCACGATGCAATGGAAAAAGAAAGAGAATCTTTAAGTAAGAGTGATGCAGTCGGCTTAAAAGACCGGGAAGCCGAGCTTGCACAGGAAATGAAGCGTCAGCAGAGCATTATAGACAGTAAAAATGCAACCCTGGAGGCAAAGCAGGAACAGTACAGGGAGGAAGAAGAAAAGCAAAGAGAAGAAGAAAATCGTAAATTTGAAAAAGAAAAAGAGCTGGGAGAGCTTTTGGAAGAAATGCAGACAGAGGCAGAGAGCATGGCTTTTGAGGAGCATAGTTTTTTTCAGACGGAGTGTGAGGAACATCTGGAAGAAACAATTGCATTTGATACGCATGAAAAGCAATTCTCAGATGTGAAAAATAAAATTTATCATGCATTTCAAATTCTGCAGGAAACAAATTTACTGGAACCACAGGCAGAAGAACTCTTAAAGCAAAGAGACAGAATAAAGAAAGAATTGGATGCGATACAAAGAGATATGTCAGCAAAAGACATGCTTTTGGTTCAGGAGCAGAATGCATGGAAAGAGGCTTTATATGCATGGAACAGATCGAATACAGAGCTTATTCTTGATTCGGAACAGCTGAAAGACTGTAGCAGATATGCACAGGATTTTAAAGAAACTTCTGATTTTGCGGAGGTGCGGAAAACGGTAACAGATATCTGGTTTTCTTATAAAAACCCGCTGGAACTGCAAATGCAGGAAGAAGAAAAAGAGTATGAGCAGAAACGTCTGGAAAAGGAACAGACAGAAGCAGAACTCACAGAATGGGAAAACGCAAAAGATCCACAGCCGGAACGTTCCGAAGCGGTTAGAAAGAACCGGCAGCGTCTGGATGCATTGAAGATTCCGTATCAGGAATTTTATAAAGCAATCGAATTTGGGGATTCCCTGACAGAACAGGAATGCAATCATTTGGAAGAGGCTTTGCTTTCGATGGGGATTCTGGATGCACTGGTCGTGGATGCGTCTTACCGGGAACAGGTGCTGACGATGGAAGAAGGCTGCGAAGACCGTTATCTGTTCGTCCAGAAGTCTTACAGTGGAAAGAGTCTGCTGGACGTTTTGGAATTGAATGATTCCATGAATGATATTTTCTCAAATCAGCGTCTTACTGGTATTTTGTCTGGTATTGCATATAATGAGGAGAGCATGATTTCGGTTTCTTCAGAAGGTATTTATCAGATGGGCGTTTTGTCTGGAACGATTACAGGAGAGCATGTAGCAGGATTCCTGGGTGCGCGGGCACGGGAACGCAATCGTCAGGAACAGATCAGAGTCTGCAAAGAAAAAATTCAGGGATTGCAAAGCAGCATGAACCAGTTGGAAGCAAAAAAGGCTGGGATTGTAATCCGGATGCAGAAGCTGGAGCAGGAATATCAGGCTTTGCCGCAGGATACGGGTATACGTACAGCTTTCAAGATGCTTGTGCAGGAGCAGCATAAATATGAAACGAAAACGGCAGAGTGTAAGGAGATCGAGGAGCGTTGGAAGAAACTTTCGGAGCAGATACAGGAAAAGAAAAAGAAAGCGATAGAAATTGCGCAGCAGTTGTATCTGCAATGTACGTATGCCATATTTCAGGAAGCAAAGGATGCGGCAGCAGAGTATGAAAAGAATCTGATCGCGTTAAAGTCTGCGCATGAAATGTTTTTACAGAGTGTAAGGCATATGAAAGATCTGACCAGGCGTCTGGAAAGCATTGATGCAGATCTGGATGAAATCCGTTATGATCTGTCAGGTGCGCAGCGTCACCTTGTAAAGCTGGAGCAAGAACATGCATCCATCGTGGAGCAATTGAAACTGACGGATTACGAACAGATCAGGGAACGGCTGGATGCCTGTATTACATGGCTGAAGGAATATCCAGAGCATCTGAACCAATGCCTGCAGAAACACGCCGGAATAAAGGAGCATCTGGATACATTGCGTAAGCAGGAAGAAGCAGGCGAAAGCCAGAAACAGATTCTGGAACAAAAGCGTATCTGGAGGGGGAAATGTTACGAGGCAGAATTTGCCCTTGCTTATGTCAGGTTTCCAGAAGAAATGCAGACGGACGTAAACAGTATTTGCGAATATCTGGAGGCTGATACGAAATCGCTTGGAAAGCAAAATGTAATTACGAGTTTGAATCAGATTTATTTTGAAAACCGGGGCTTTTTAAATGAGTATCAGGTGATGCAGGGGGAATTATTTAAAGAACTAGATGAAAACCGGCCATTGGGAGAAGCCGAGGCTGTCCGTCAGAATTTCACAGCGCGTTATCAGGGGATAAAGCTTCCATTTTCACGGCTTTTGGCACATTTGGAAGAAGATATCGCACAGTTACAGGATCTGATTAAAGCGGGGGACCGTGAGTTGTTTGAAGATATTCTGGCCAATACGGTCAGCCGTAAAATCCGCGGCAAAATTAATGCTTCCAATGCATGGGTAGAAAAGATGAATGCATTGATGGGCAGCATGAACACATCGAGTGGCTTAAAGCTGAGCCTTCGCTGGCGCAGCAAGACGGCAGAGAGTGAAAACCAGCTGGATACAAAAGAACTGGTAGAATTGTTAAAGAAGGATTACCGGTTAATGAGTGAAGAAGAGGCCGCACGCCTGTCTACACATTTTCGCTCAAAAGTCGAAGAAGCAAGAAGGAGAGCCTCGGACAGTGGCGGTATGATTTCGTTTTACCAGGTTATGAAAGAGACGTTGGATTATCGTAAGTGGTTTGAATTTCAACTGTTTTCCCAGAAAAAGGGAGAGCGGGTTAAGGAGCTTACCAACAGTGTATTTGGAACCTTCAGTGGCGGAGAAAAAGCGATGTCTATGTATGTACCGCTGTTTTCCGCAGTTGTTGCAAAATATCAGGGAGGACGTGCAGATGCACCGCGTCTGGTTTCGCTGGATGAGGCATTTGCTGGAGTTGATAACCGTAACATCCGTGACATGTTCCGTCTCATGACAGAGTTTTCCTTTGATTTTATTATCAATTCACAGGTACTTTGGGGAGATTGTGATACATTGGACGCGCTTGCCATCTACCAGTTAATACGACCGGAAAATGCAAAATTTGTGACCGTGATGCCTTATGTGTGGAATGGGCATTCCAGAGAACTTATGGAAAGTGAAGAGGCTGTAGAACAACGGAGGGCAGAGATTGAACAGACAGCAGGAGAATAATTGTATCGCATATTTTAAATCCAATTCCGTGTGGGACAGAGTTTTTCGTGGATTTTGGGAAAAGTACCGGTCTTATGGATCTTTTTCAGGAAAAGTTGTGCTACAAAAAATTACAGCGGAGGAAGTCGAAGGACTTGAGGGATTTTTTGCAAAGAGTTTCCATGGGAAAAAGAGTGTGACGGTATCAGCGGAGCGTTTTTCGCAGGCATTGCTAAGCAGCAGGTTTTCTAATAGAATCACCTGTATCAGAACCAATTGCAAAAGGAACAATACCAAGAGCAACTGCAGCAGCACTACCAGCAGAACTACCACCAATCATTCTTGTTTTATCCCAAGGATTTCTAACAATACCAGTATGCCCAGTAGTGCCAGTACCACCCATTGCAAGTTCATCTAGT
>OLNO01002709.1_pt1 | contig 11517 bp, 8 predicted proteins | sample 1672861 | NCBI WGS metagenome assembly OLNO01 (sample SAMEA3136731, study PRJEB25190) | human gut metagenome | reverse complement strand
GGATGGAGAAGGCTTCCGGGCAGGAATCGTTATTGATAATATAGAGGAAAACAACAGTGTGCGAGAGAAAGCCGAGAACCTTCTGACAGATATTCTCCGGAAGAAACTGAACTGTCAGACACAGGTCCGCATTCTGATTCTGAAAAAAGGAGTGGATGAAGACGAGATAAAGATGAATTTCACCCTTCTTCAGAAAGGTCTGGAACAGGTTGTGGAAAGGTATTATGAATCTGAAAAGGCAGACAGAATATTTTACGCAGATGAACCGGGGCGAAAAGAAGAATATCCGTCTGAAAGGCCGGAAATTGATATTTATCTGGATATTTCCAACGGCTACCGGTCACTTCCTATGTACATATACAGTTTCGCAAGCTATCTGACGCGGATCCGCAGGGAAAACTACAGAATTTATATGTATTACGGAATGGCGGAGGCCAGAGACGCATATGGGAGCGATCAGACAGAATATGCGCCCCTTGTGGACCTTGACCAGATCACAGATCTGATGCAGTGGATTAATGCCATTAATGAATTTCATAACATGGGATCTGTCAGAGAACTGATCAAGATTTTTCAGGAAAACAGAGAGTGGAATATAGAGACAGACAATGAGGATTACCCGGATCTTCGAACAGTATTTGAAATGTTCGAGTACGCCGCGAACGCTCATAACCTTAAAGTGCTGGAAGATACAATCTGCATTATAAGGAGAATGAAAGATCTGGACAACGGACGGGGAGATTTTCCGGGAAAAGAAAATCTTCCAAGGCAGGCAGTGGTCATGCTCCAGGACATCGGAGAAGAGTTTGAAGAACGCTTTTCCGGAAAAGGAATTTCCGAACGCTTCAGATACAGCAGCCTGACCCTGAACCTTGCCCGGTGGTTTTATGATGAAGGACGTATCGGAAGCGCGGCAATCGCAGTGATGGAAGGTGTTACAACATATCTTCTGGAGCGGTTTTCCGGTCTTGATGAGATGACGATCATACAGGAGTTTTTAATCCGCGAACCTATAAAGCATCTTCTGATCAATAATAACAGTAATTTTGGCCGTGCATATGACAGCATCCGGAATAATATCCGCAACATCGGGGCTCATATTCTTTTTAAAGAAGTGACAAACAGAGACGTCGCGGAGTATAAAAAGGATATTGCACTGGTTATGGATCAGATTTTACTTGACATGAAGGCGGCAGATGCGTCGAAGTCGGTGTTCTGGCCGCTGAAAGATGCAGTTCAGGATAAAGTGAAGGAAAATAAGAAAAGCGAAACCCGGGAACAGAAGGTGTTGAAAAAGCTGAAAAGAGAAGCCATCAGGCCGCTTGAGGATTCTCCGGAGGTTAACCAGGCGCTGTATGATCTGCAGAAACAGATCCGGAGGATGGCGGAACTGGAAGAGCAGGGAGAGAAAGGTCTTCCCGTATTTCTGAAAGAAATAGAAGAAATGCCCATTTTAAAGGAATGTATAACATTCTGGCGGAAAGAAAGCGGGGCAAAAGATACTGCCGTCAGATATGGTTCGGGATTCGGAGGAAATACAGGAAAAAAGAAGGGATCAGATAGTCTTCTTAATTTTTTCAGTACGCATGGAGAAGCGTTTGTCAGAATTGCATTGTCGCTTTACAGAGAGAAAGTATTCATTAACTGTTCCAATCATCCGTCGGCGATATGGAGCAAAGAACAGAAACAGGCGGCAGAAGCATACGGGAAGATCCGGGATATTGATTTCCCGGAGGTGGATCCGGGATGGACGGAACAGGAGATACAGCGGGAAGCTGACAGAATATGCAGAGAAATTTTCCGGTACAATGTGGCGGCTGTGATGTGTCAGGGAGAATTTACCCTTACATATGCTATTGTCGTCAGACTTAAGAAAAGAAAAATTCTGGCGCTGGCGGCCTGCAGCAGCCGCAGAACGGAAGAGACGGTAAATAAAAATGGAAGTACGCAGAAAAGTACGGTCTTTATTTTCGAAAGATTCAGAGAATACTGATTTCAGAGCGCCAGAAGCGGGCTGCATAAAAGAAATTCCCTGGACAGGAGGTGATTATCGTGGAACAGTATCTGACATTGGACATCCCTTATATTCGTCTTGGCTTTTTCGCGGAGCTGACGGAAGATACGCAGCTGCCGCCCGCCAAGACGGCAGCTTTAAGGGGCGGAATGGGAGAAATGCTTCTTACACAGAACTGTGTTTCTGACAGAAAGTGTGAATTTAAGGAATTATGTGCAAAATACGGCATGGTTCCAGGTGATTTTGAAGTTACGGAATTCCGCGATCAAAATGCAGATTTAACAAAGTCTGCGTTGTGATGCATACATTTTATTCTTCTATGGATAGAAAACCGCCATATGTAACCGGACCGGAAAGTGTAGGCTATCTGATTGAATGTACAGACAGGCGGACACATTTCAGAAAGGGAAGCCGGTTCAGTTTTAATCTGATTCTCTTTGGAGACAGCATTGCGTTTTTCAATATTTATCTGCAGGCATTCTGTCAGCTGGGTATGTACGGCCTGGGAAAGCATAAGGCGCGTTTCCGGATCAGGGAAGTGCGCAATACCGCCGGGCTGCCGGTTGTACGTGGAAATGAAGTTGAGATGAGCAGATACTGTACAGGTATGGTGAGTGACTATGTCAGATCCAGGAAACAGGAACTTAAAAGTACAGAGGGAGACTGGACGCTGGCTTTTGTAACACCCCTGAGTATGAAATACCGGCAGAATTATATGGAACAGTTCTACGGAGAGGCCCTGGTAAAAGGTGCGGCCCGTAGAGTACAGATGCTTGATTATTATACCGGTACAGAGGCAGATGTGCCGGAATTTGCCGCATATCCCCGGATACGGACGCAGACAGTCAGAGAAGAAAGTGTGAAACGGTATTCCGGAACCCAGTATTCCCGTATGACACTTCGGGGAATTACAGGAACGATAGTTTTTGAAAATATGCCGGATGATTGTCTGGATTATCTGATTGCGGGAGAACTGACACACATCGGGAGAAACACCAGTTTTGGATTTGGAAAATATGTGATAGGGAGGGCAGAAAAATGCCATATGTTTTAGCGCAGTATACGATTCGCTCCAAACAGGAATACATATTCCGTTCCAATCGTATAACAGAGATTATCGGAGCTTCGGATAATATCACAAATAGCTGGGATATATTATTCGACCAGGCAGACAAAGTGTTCGGGCAGTCAGAAACTGCCGGAAAAAAGACGCGAAGGATCGCGGATCAGACAGAGTTCCGCATGTCGGAAACAGAAAAAGCGTTTAAAGAACAGGCTCTTCATATGGTTGAATTATTCCGGGGAGGAGGAAACGATACCGTACTGTTTGACTCCAGAGATAACTTCGAAAAGGTAAACAAGGCATTTTCACGTTATCTGCTGGAACATTATCCGGGTATGATACCTATGGCTGTCTGCTGCAGCTATACGGGAGATTACCGGCACGACTACGCATGTCTGATGCAGGAAGCGGACCGGGAAAAGAACTGTATGATATCCGGACAGAATGATTTTATTCTTCCGTTTTCCATGATGGACAGAAATACCTTTCAGCCGTATTCGCGTGTGATTTATTATAAGGACGGTCAGGTCCGCCTTACAGATGAGGCATATTCCAAACGTATAAGGGGGCAGGAGATCAGCAGAAAAGATCAGGATGTAAAGATCCTGGACAATATGGTGACAGAGAAAGGTCAGGAAAGCCTCCTTGCGGTTGTCCATGCGGACGGGAATAACATGGGCATTAAAATAGCGGAAATGCTGAAAGGGAAAACAGATTATGATACCTGCATTTCTGAGATGAGAAAGTTTACAGCCGACACCGCGAAGGCGTTCGGGGAACAGGGCCTTGAAGCAATGAAGGCATGCAGGGACAGACTGAAAGAAAAGTATGCGGATAAGTATAACGACACCGCATTCCTTTTCCGTAAGATTATTACAGATGGAGATGACATGACATTTGTGTGCAATGCACGTTTTGCCAGGGAGTTTGTACAGGCATATCTGGATTCTGTACAGAGCTATCAGATAAGAAATCAGTCAGAATGGGCGTACAGCTCCTGTGCCGGTATCTGCATTTTTCACAGCCACTATCCGTTTTCCAGAGCATATGCCATGGCGGAGCAGGCATGTGATAATGCGAAGGAAAAAGTGCATGGAAAGCGGGAAAATCCTGTGGAAGAAGGCTGGATGGATTTTCATTATATACACAACGGAATCGGCGGAGAACTGAGCAGTATACGGGAACGCCAGGGTACAGATACATGTATGGCACGGCCATGGCTGATTGCGGGAGGAGACAGCAAAGACGGCAGAAAATATGACAGGCTGACGGAACTGCACGATTTATTCAGCAGATACGGCGTATCCAGAAGTGATATAAAGACAATCGGAAGCGAGTGCGAAAACAGCCTGCAATGCGGCAGACAGGAACTGATTCGTATATACGGGCATCATAAAGGCCTGGAGGAAGAGACAAAAGCGGTATATCCGGAAGAAGAGCAGCTGTTAAAAGTATTGTATGATATGTCTGAAGTGTATGATCTGTGGTTTAAGGAGGGGTGATAAATGGAATATCTGAAAATTGTCCTCAGATCTGATCTGTGCGCGGGAAATGGAGAAAGTGTCGGAAATACTGTGGACACAGATGTGTGTATGGATGAAGCAGGCCTTCCGTATATTCCGGCAAGAAGACTGAAAGGCTGCCTCAGACAGGCTGCCCATGATCTGGCAGAGATGGGATACAAAGATGCGGAAAGGAAGATGCAGGGGCTGTTCGGCGATCCGTATGGCAATGAGGGCTGTCTGTTCATCCAGGATGCGGTGATGAAAGGCGCGGAGGCTCTCCGCAGTTTCCTGACAAAGAAAATACCTGCGGATAACCGGGGAACAGAGCCGAATATGGGACAGATACCGGATGCGGTCAAGCGAATGTCTCATCCGGCCAATGTAGAACGGCTGTTTTCTGAAGTGAGAGGACAGACAAGTCTGGAGGACGGAGTCAAGAAGGATAACTCGCTGCGTTTTACAAGGGTTATCAGCCATTATGATCCCTTTGGACTGAAAGAGAAGAAAGAAATGGAGTTTTACGCTCCGGTTTATCTGGAAACAGAAGATGAGGAACTGAGCGGTTTCCTAAAGGACTGCTGTAAAGCGACAAGACATATAGGAACGTCAAGGAACCGGGGACTTGGAAATGTAACTATATCTGTCGTGGGAGAAAAGCCTCAGAAGGATGAGAATTCCGGTTCGTCCGGGGATATACAGAATGAAAGTACAGGGCAAGGCAAGTACAGGGAAATATCAGAACGTCTGCAGCCGGAGGATAAAGTAAAGATTTTCTATCACATCACATTAGACGCGCCTGTTACTCTGCCGGGCTGTGATGAATTGAATACAGCAATACCCGCCAGGAGTGTGATCGGATGTCTGGCGGGCAGCTACCTGCAGACAGGGAGCCCGGAAGATGAAACATTCTGCTCGCTTTTTCAGAACGGGGATGTACGCTGGTCGGCACTTACTCCGGTTATAAACGGTGTTATTTCGGATCCGGCCCCGATGATGCTGGTGAAGCTGAAAAATGATAACGGGCGGATGATTAACCATCTGGTTCAGACAGATACGGACTGGAAAGGTCTGAAGCCGAAGACTATGGACAGCGCATTCGCCGCCCTTTATGATGGGGAAGACACTCAGTTAAGATATGCTGTCGCGGAGCCTTGCATCCATACAGTTTATCATCATGCGGTAAACGGAACCGTGCAGGATCAGCCGGCCTCTCCGGATACGGCAGAGACCGGAGGCCTGTACATGCAGGATTCTGTGGAAGCAGGCATGATTTACGGCGGTACTGTGATCTGCCCCGCAAAGCTGTCCGGGGACGTGATCCGCTGCCTGGAAAAAGCGAAACTGCGGTTCGGACGAAGCAGAAGCGCTCAGTATGCGGCGTGTTCTCTGAAAGAAATAACCGATGTGGAACCGCTCACGAAAGATCTTCTTCCTACAGAAAAGGGAGAACCGGTTTACGTTATACTTCGGTCCGACCTTGTTGTACAGGAGGAAGGCAGATATATTACAGACGCGGAATCCATACGCCGGGCACTGGCAGCAGAACTGAAAGTATCGGAACAGATGCCTCAGGGACGGCAGGATTACTGCCGGTATCATACAATCGGCGGGTATCAGACAGCCTGGAAGCTGCAGAAACCCCATGTCCCGGCAGTGAAGGCAGGCAGTGTATACTGCTTTGCGGCAGCGGGAGAGCCCCTTCCGTCGGAGATTCAGATCGGAGAGTTCCCGCAGGAAGGATTCGGCATATGCTGTATACTTCCCGGGCGGAAAATGAAAGAACTGGCGCAGGTGGAAAAGGGCAGGATTGAACACGCAGAGCCTGAAAAACAGGAGGAGCATATCAGAAATGTATACATAAAACTGCTGATTTCGGCAGGCATTGAGGCAATGCGCAGATATGGTCTGGATTATCAGGTAAAGAATAAAGATATACCTGTAGGACGGCTGAGACGGATGCTTTCCCAGGCAAAAGATTATCAGGATCTGCTGAGAATGATCGCGACCATCAAAGAGAGCGACCGCAGCAGTGAAAATGAAACCGGCAGAAAAAAAGACAGTGAGGATCTGGTGAAGGATATCTATTCGGAAAATGAAACCGGCGGTTTCTCTCTGGGGAAACTTCTCGGCTTAGAAGAGGGACTGTGGGAAGAAGTACAGCATTTCCGGGAGGCGGAGGAAGCCCTTCTTGCCGAATGGAAAATTCCTCTGGAGATTGTTCTGCGCAGACAGCATTATGAAAAAGAAAGGTAGGAGATTTCAGTGAAAAAGGTATATTATCAGTTAAAAATGTATCAGAAGTCTCCGCTCCGTGTAGGCAGTGGCGATAATGAGATTACAGACAGCGATCTGATGATTGACGGAAGGGGCTGTCCGTTTATCCCGGGAAGCAGTATCGCGGGCGTTCTGAGGGATCTGGCAGCCAGAACGATTTCTGAACTGTCAGAAAAGGATAGAAACAGTCTGTTTGGTTACGTTTCCGCAGAAGAACTTTCGGACAGTCATGTCGTGATCAGCGACGCCGTGGGGCCGGAGACGGCTTCCGCATCGGACTACAGCATAGACGTCCGGGACGGGATCCGCCTGGATGAATGGGGCATAACAGTTCCCGGCAATAAATATGACTTTCAGGTAACTGAGACAACACAGCCCTATTATTCTGTGCTTGAGTGGACGGGAGAGGACGAACTGTATCAGGCAGAAGTAGTAAACGGTCTGGATCTTCTTATGAAGAGCATAGCAGCGACCGGTCTTTCTTTCGGAGCCAGAACAACAAGAGGATATGGCAGGATGCAGGTATCCGTAAAAAGGAAAAGCTTTGATTTCCCTGCTGATATAAGGGAATGGCTGGACTTTGATCCTCTGGCGGAAGGTTCCTTTGAGGAAAGTACAGAAGTGGAAGCCGGACTGCAGGAAACTACAGAGCTCAATATCCATGTGAATCTGAAAATACAGGGAAGTTTTTCCGTGCGTGTAAATACAGAGGCCCCGGTTACACTGGAGGATGGAAGCGCTCCGGACTCTGTTCCGCTCTGTAATTCGGAGGGAAAACCGGTTATTCCCGGCACTTCATGGGCAGGGGTCTTCCGCCATCACATGCTGGCAGTCCTGAGACAGACGGGAACAGACCGGACACATGCTGCAGAACTGAACCGTCTGTTCGGAATGGAAGAAAACGAAGGAGAACATATACGTTCGGCAATCCGTTTTAGTGAGACGGTGATCCACGGCGGGACGCCCTATTCCCTTACCAGAAATGCCGTAGACCGCTTTACGCAGGCTCCGAGAAATGCTGCTCTTTTTACCGACAGGTTCTGGCAGGGAGGCCGGGGAGAACTGGAGATTACAATCGAGCGGCGTAAGATAAATAAGATTCAGACGCAGCTGCTGGCAGCTTCTCTGATAGATCTGGATCTTGGGCTTCTGACATTCGGCGGAGCAGCAGGAACGGGACACGGCCGCTGTACTGTCACCGGCATTACAGTAAACGGACAGGACAGAATCAGGGAAATAAAAGAAAAGAACAGTCATTTTCTGGAGGGAACATTATGAGTGAATATAGATGGATAAAGGACAGCGGGCTTGTGTCAGAAAAAGATATCTGTTCAGAGGCTCTGCGGAAAGCCCCGGAAAAATCCTTGTTTCTTGCCTGCGGCACCAATTATTTCCGGGCGGGGCATGCAGACGGGGAGGAGTTCAGCACTTTAAAATCGGACAGGCTGCTGGAACTCCGGATTTTTTCAGAACAGTACGAAGTATGTTTCCGGAGAACCTCTGTGGGCAGAGACTTCCAGTGGCGTCTGGCTTCTGAGCAGGATGTGCCCGAAGACTGTTATATTGTTCAGTATCAGATCCTCGATATTAATCAGGACAGGGCAAAAAAAATAAAGTGTCCGACGGATGAATACGGAAACCTTCAGCTTTTTACAACAGTCGGAGGAGAATATGTACTTCCGGCTGATCCGGCTGCGGACAGCTCAGAGATCATCTGCTACATTGCTTATGATAAAAACGGCATGGCGAAAATCGCGGATTACCGTCTGAAAGGATTTGTAAGGCGGACGACGCCGGGGGAAGGGAGTGAGAAGGTATGAGCAGTCAGTTATTTGTGAATCCATACAATTTTATTCCCTTTGGTTCCACCATTGAGGAAAGACGCAGATCCAGAGAAAACGTTTACCGTGGGAAGAACCTGTTGCTCAGCGGCTGGCTGGAAGCAGAGCTTGATACGAAGACACCGCTTATTATTCCTGACGGTGCGCATCCGGAATACTGGGATCCTGACAATAAGAGATATGTTCAGAATCCGGATGAAGACCAGAAGAAAAAGCTGCATAAAGAATATAAATTTTTCAGAATTCCCGGGGAAGACGGAGAAGGAGAACGGCCGGTAATTCCGGGCAGCGAGCTTCGGGGGATGCTGCGCAGTGTATATGAAACGGTTACTGACAGCTGTGTCGCCTTTCTGCTTGATGACAAACCGATCAGCCAGCGTGTGCCTGCCTTTGGCTCTCTCAGAAAGCGCGGATTGTTAGCATACGAAGAGACTATATCCGGAAGCGGTATACGCCGCTGGGTGTTATACAGTACATATGCAGAGAGAAAAGAAGTCGAGGCAGACGGAGGAAGACTGAAATATAAGGATGGAAGGGCTGTCACGGAAAAGAACGGAGATTACATAGAGAATCATGGATGGCTCCAGTATAATATTCCCGTAAATCCAAAAGGAAAATACAGTATTGCTTATCTGCGGGAAAATGAAAAAATCTATACCTGGGACTTTACCGGAGAAGACGGAAAACCTGATAAGATAAAAAATGAAGAACCGTACAGAGCTTTGAAATCAGCGCTCCAGGATCGCCCCAAAGGATTGAAGAACAGAAACGAAATGCCGAACAGAAATCTTCAGAACGCTCTGGAACGGGCAAAAGAGGGAAAAGACAATAAGATACCGGTATATTATTTTATGGTAAAGCGCGGGGATGAGACGCTTGTATATTTATCGAATTCCTCTATCGGACGGATCGCACAGAGGCGGAAATGGAAGGAAATTATGGGGGCGCACGCTCCCTGTGACAATACAGACCGGCTGTGTCCGGCATGTCTGCTGTTCGGAACGGTAAGAGACAGAGGGCTGAAAGGACATATCCGTGTTACGGACGCAGAGCCCGTTGGCGAAATCCCGCTTAAGACGCATACATTGCCCATACTTGGAGAACCGAGAACGTCAGCCTTTGAGTTCTATCTGAAAAGGCCGGAAGGAAAACAGGCGACTTACTGGAACTTTGATTTTTACGGAGAAAAAGTAAGAGATTCCAACGGAAAATCTCACACCGAGTATCATGATCTGGAGAAAGCTGCGCCAAGAGGAAGAAAAAGGTACTGGCACAGTCCGCCGGCTGCGGATGCGTCAAAGTCCAGAATGAATTCCACAGTAGAAGCTGCAAATGGAACATTTAAATTCCGGGTTTATTTTGATGAGGTCACCGAGGAACAGCTCCAGGATCTGATCTGGGTTATTACGCTGGGAGACAACCGGAAGGGAAGTACAAAGCAGCACAAACTGGGACATGCAAAGCCGCTGGGCTACGGCAGTGTGAAAATCACAGTAAAAGAAAAGGTTATCCGGAATATATCCGCACAGGATGATTCCATAGAGATAAAAATGGATACGACGGAATATAAGGATATTATTCCGGAACCCGGAAAAGATCTGGATCCGGAAGCAGTCAGAACACTGCTGATTATGAGCGATACGCAGACCATTCCGGAAAATATTCCGGTTGAGTATCCGACAGATCTGGATAAACAGAATATATTCACCTGGTTCGCAAACAACCGGACAAATCCAGATCGGCTGAAGATACTCCCGGAACCGGGAGATAAAGAACTGGCTTTGAGTAAAAACGGGAAGAAAACCAGACCAAAGGCTTACAATAAGTTGGAAAACTCCAGATCCGGACGGGCAGTCAGAACGACGAAGCGGATTTCCGGCAAGGTAAAATTTTATGATATGGACAGGAACTTTGGCTACATTGCCGGAGAGGATGGTACGGATTACAGGATCAGCATTAATTCCACCAATCGTCAGTATAATCCGGATATCAGACCGGAGGATCTGAAGAAAGGCTGCGCTGTCACATTTGAACCGAAAAATCGGTATGGAAAATGGACAGCAAAACAGTGCAGACTGAAACAGTAAAAAACGGAAGTGATCTGATGCCGGACCGCACCCGGTTATGGATGCGGTCCGGACAGTGACGCAGAACCTGACAGGAATCCTCTGCGAAAGGTTCCCAATCCAGCAATACGTCGAGAATAATGCTGGTATCACACATGATCTTCATATCTGGATAAGCGCTCCTCCCGTATTGAATCTGAGTCAGTGTCTGCAGGAACATCTTTCAGCATTCCCCGAAGGGAGTCTGCCGCGGAAATCTGAGGGTTTACGACTTTGGCTACTGTTTTCCCGTTGCGTGTAATAAAGATATCTTCTTTTGAAACCATATCGAGATATTTGCCAAAGTTAGTTTTGAATTCTGTTGCAGTAACAAGCATAAATATTGCCTCATTTCTTTTGTGATAACCTTATTATGTGCGATTTTATTGAAATAATCAATTGAATCGCACGATATAAGGATAAATAATGAATAAAATTGAACGATTAAAGTGGGGAGAAGAACGTTATGAGCCACGAAAAATTTGAGATGTGCCTGATTATTCCATTCCGGTATGACGGCAGCCGGTATGGCGAGATCGGGACAGAGAAAACAGCAGAATCAGAGAAATACTTTCAGCTGAAAAAGATGACATGCCAGATCATCAATCTGCAGAATGATGATTTGTGGAATGACTGCGGAGGAGTTATGAAATGTCTGGAAATCAGGCAGAAATACCGTGGAATGCTGGGCCTTCATCACAAGGAAGACAATATA
>OLNO01002702.1_pt1 | contig 11539 bp, 15 predicted proteins | sample 1672861 | NCBI WGS metagenome assembly OLNO01 (sample SAMEA3136731, study PRJEB25190) | human gut metagenome | reverse complement strand
CACCCACTTATGAGCAAGCTCATGTGGGCTTAGACCTTTTGACCCTGGCATCATACAATGTAAAAATTGTGTTAAGATTTATTTTTATTAATAAAAAAAGTTTTACACAATATTATTATTCCTATATGATAAATATAATGGAATATTCAAAAAGAAGAACATATGTTCTATAAGGTGATATATGAACATTGATGAAAATGTACAAAAGAATGAGTGTAGTTGCAATACAGAAAATGGTAAGAAAATGATGGAGATGTTGGAGACGGAGAGAAAAAGAATTGTTTCCGAACTTCATGATACTTCATTGCAGAATATTGCCCATCTTGTTCATATGATTGAACTGGCTTCCTTATATATTGATAAGGATCCTGCCAGAGCAAAGATGGAATTGAATTCTGTAAGTAAAGGATTACATAATGTCATTGAAGATATCAGAAGTACTATCTTCAATCTGCGTCCTATGACATTTGATGATCTGGGATTAAAGGCTTCTTTTGAGAGGTTACTGGACTTTTTGAATGCTGACAAAGATTACATAATGGATGTAGAAATTGATGATGTTTCATGTGAAACAGATGATTATTTTTGCATTACCTTATACCGTGTGGTTCAGGAATGTCTGTTAAATATAAAAAAACATTCACAGGCTACCAAGGTATTATTTCATTGTAAAAAAACGGAGCAGAAATATGAAATTTTAATACAAGATAATGGTAAGGGATTTACCATGGAAGAAGCGGAAGATAAAGCAAACAGTCATTTTGGATTAGCATTGATCCATGAGGGTGTCAATCTGCTGAACGGTACAATTCATGTCAGTTCTGCGATTGGTCGGGGAACTACGATAGATATTAAAATTCCCTTAGATTTACATTCAGCTGTAAAAAAGAACAGCTAGGACAAAGTATAAGCATACACAAGTAAGTGAGGATATATATGAGTATAAAAGTTATGTTAGCAGATGATCATGTTCTTATGAGAGAAGGAATCCGTCAATTACTGGAATTTGATGGTACTATTTCTGTGATTGCCGAAGCTAATAATGGTGTAGAATGTATGGAACAATTACTTTCTATTCATCCTGATATACTTCTTTTGGATATTAATATGCCTGTTATGAATGGAATAGAAGTTCTGCAGGAGATTAAGAAGAAAAACATCTCTGTTAAAGTATTGGTATTAACGGTACATAATGAAGTTGAATATCTTTTGAAGGCTGTGGACATTGGTATAGATGGTTATATCATGAAAGATGCAGAATCCGCAGAACTGAAAAAAGCCATTAATTGTATTATGCAGGGAGAAACTTATATTCAACCCAGTCTGGTACCGGCTTTGAACAGCCGACTGGTATCCAGAGATATTGACAAAGAAAAAATCAACAGTTTGACGAAGAGAGAGTTGGAAGTACTTATTGAGGTTGCTAACGGAATGTTCAATAAGGAAATTGCAACATCTCTGAATATCAGTGAGAGAACAGTAAAAAATCATATTTCTAATATCTTTAAAAAAATTGATGTATCCGATCGAACACAGGCAGCTGTGTTTGCTATCAAAAATAATCTGATTAAATTGTATTAGGTTCCTGCCAACCTTTGCAGACATCTACCCACTGCAGGAAGTTTGAGTATTTTTCTAATTCAGGGATTGTTAATTCAATTGCACTGTTAGGACTTCCTGCAGCTGGAAATACAGTTTCAAATCTTTGCAAAGATTCGTCTAAGTATACTTTCACATTATCATTCACTGCAAATGGACATACACCGCCAATGGCATGACCAATAATATTTTCTACTTCATTCACCGGAATCATTTTTGCTTTTGCTCCGAAAAAGTGTTTGTATTTCGCATTATCGATTTTTGTATCCCCAGCAGTTACTATTAATATTGGCTGATCACCAATTAAGAAGGACATAGTCTTAGCAATACGTTTTCCTTCACATTGTAAAGCTTCCGCTGCTAATTCTACGGTTGCACTCGAAACATCAAATTCCAAAATATGATCATCCATCTGATAGGTTTTGAAATATTCTCTTACTTTATCAATAGCCATATTAATCTCCATTCCGCAGACGACTCCTTTCGTCGAAGAAATCGCAAATCAAAATTCAATTTTCTACTCCAAATCGGTTTGTGCTTACTTGTGCCACTAGCATTTTTATCCTAGCATAGATGTTAGAACAAAACAAGTTACATAGATATCCTTTTAAATTAATTTGTTCACTAGATGTAGGGGTTAATTACATAGAATGTTTCACGTGAAACATTCTATGAGCCTATATGAAAATCATACTACATAATGTTTCACGTGAAACATTACAACCCAAGATATAGTGGCTGAATTTGTGAAACATATTACAAAAGAAGCGTGAAACATAATACTTATGAAAAAAACAACAAATACACAGCCACAATATCTAGTATTTTCCTATAAATGCGAATAAAGTATCAACTTTTTGTAGTATTTTTACCTTGTAACATAGAAATGCTCATGCTATTATTATAGAGTGGTTTCACAAATACAGAATGGAGGATTCATAATGTTAGAATTCAAATATGATACACAATTATTAATTGAAGGTACCAATCTGGATGAAGATGAAATTAATGACTACATTACAGAACATTTCAAAGGTGATTGCTTGTTGGCAGTAGGAGATGAAGAGCTGATCAAGATTCATTTTCATACCAATGAACCCTGGAAGGTTCTGGAGTATTGTGCTTCTCTCGGAGAAATCTATGATATTGTTGTAGAAGATATGGACAGACAGTCCAGAGGTTTGCACGGCTAAATCATTAAGAAAGACATGGTGAAAAAAGTATGGGTAGAATTATTGCAATAGCAAACCAGAAGGGTGGCGTAGGTAAGACAACTACGTCCATTAATTTGTCTGCATCTCTGGCTGCAAAAGGTAAAAAGGTATTAGTAATCGACACAGATCCACAGGGAAATACTACCAGTGGATTTGGTATCGAAAAAAATGAATTGGAAAATACAATTTATGAACTAATCCTGGGAGAGTGTTCTATCAGAGATTGTATTATTTCAAATATTATCAAGAATGTATCGGTAGTTCCTTCCAATGTAAATCTGGCAGCTGCTGAGATCGAACTGATCGGAGTAGATAAGAAGGAATATATATTAAAGAACGAAGTGGATTATGTTAAGGATGATTATGATTTTATTATCATTGATTGTCCTCCTTCTCTGAATATGTTAACGATTAATTCCATGACTACAGCAGACAGTGTGCTGGTTCCCATTCAATGTGAATATTATGCACTGGAAGGATTGAGCCAGTTGATCCACACTATTAATCTGGTAAAAGAGAGACTGAATCCGGATCTTAGAATTGATGGTGTTGTTTTCACTATGTACGATTCCCGTACCAATCTGTCTATGCAGGTGGTAGAAAATGTTAAACAAAATTTGAATCAAAAGGTGTATAATACATTAATTCCCCGAAATATCAGATTAGCAGAAGCTCCCAGTTATGGAATGCCCATCAATATGTATGATCCAAAATCTGCCGGAGCAGAAGCTTACATGCAGCTTGCAGAAGAAGTAATTAGAAACAAGTAATAAAATAGAGGAGAAGAACGGTATGGCAGCGAGAGGATTGGGAAAAGGTCTGGATTCTCTAATACCTAATGCATTAGGGGAGACAAAGACAAAAAAAGAAACAGCAGCAAAATCAAAGACAGAGACAACAGAGGGAGAAGAACCGCAGACCCTTGTGAAGATCACAAAGGTAGAGCCTAACAGAGAACAGCCTCGTAAAAATTTTGATGAGGATGCTCTGCAGGAGCTGGCAGATTCTATTAAGCAGTTCGGTCTGTTGCAGCCGATTTTGGTACAGGACCGCAAAGATTATTATGAAATCATTGCCGGCGAAAGAAGATGGCGTGCTGCCAAAATGGCGGGAATAAAAGAAGTACCTATTATAATAAGAGAGTACACAGACCAGGAAATTGTGGAAATCTCTCTGATTGAAAATATACAGAGAGAAAATCTTAATCCTATTGAAGAAGCAATGGCTTATAAAAGACTTCTGGAGGAATTTCATCTGAAACAGGATGAAGTGGCGGAAAGAGTATCCAAGAGCAGAACGGCCGTCACAAATTCAATGAGACTTCTGAAGTTAAGCCCAAGAGTACAGCAGATGATCGTAGATGATATGATCAGTACAGGACATGCCAGGGCTCTTCTCGCAATTGATGATGAAGAACAGCAGTATCAGCTGGCAAATCGGATTTTTGACGAGAAACTTAGTGTAAGAGAAACCGAAAAGCTAGTAAAGGCACTGAAAAATCCGAAAAAGGAAATCAAAAAACAAAAACCAGAACATACGTTTGTGTACGACAATATTGAAGAACAGATGAAAAATATAATCGGTACAAAAGTAAGTGTTAATCCTAAGGCGAATGGAAAGGGAAAAATAGAGATAGAATACTATTCTGAGGAAGAACTGGAAAGAATATATGATCTGATTATGACAATCCGGACGGAATAAGCTGATCAGAGATGAGGAGGAAAAGGTACAGAAGAAGAGTAAAAGAGGGAGAGAAAAATTAAGAAGGAGATGAATCATAAGAATGAACGGAATACTTGGAAGTCTTGGAATAGATCCGTTTTATTTGTTTGTAGTTGTATTTATTATACTGGCGGTTCTGATTGTACTTTATGTACTGCTCAATGAGCGATACAGAAAACTTCAGCGTAGTTATGCAACGTTCATGAAGGGGAAAAATGGTAAAAATCTTGAAAAGAGTTTCTTCGCCAGATTCGAAGAACTGGAGGAAGTAGCCGAACTGGCACAGGAAAACAGAGAAGAAATCAAAAAGATTTATAAAAAGATGGAAGGTCATTACCAGAAAGCAGGAATTGTAAAATATGACGCTTTCCATGAAATGGGAGGAGAGCTCAGTTTTGCTCTTGCAATGCTTGATGAAAATGATAACGGCTGGATATTCAATGCAATGCACAGCAGAGAAGGCTGCTATACTTATATAAAAGAAATTATCAACGGCGAAAGTTATATAGAACTTGCTGAAGAAGAGAGACAGTGTCTGGAAAAGGCAATGTATCAGGAAGAATACGATATTAAAAAGGAAATGTGAGGAAAAAATAAATGCTGGATATTAAATTTGTAAGAAATAACCCGGAAATCGTAAAACAGAATATTAAGAATAAATTTCAGGATGAAAAGCTTCCGCTGGTGGATGAAGTTATTGAACTGGACAAAAGAAACAGAGAAATCAAGCAGGAAGTAGAAGCTCTCCGGGCTGAGAAAAATAAAGCCTCAAAGCAGATCGGCGCCATGATGGCACAGAAGAAAATCGAAGAGGCAGAAGCGCTGAAAAAGAAAGTGTCAGAAAGCGGCGGAAGAATCGATGCTCTTTCTGAAGAAGAAAAAGAAGTAGAAGAGAAGATCCGGAAAATCATGATGACGATTCCGAATATCATCGATCCCTCTGTGCCCATCGGAAAGGATGACAGTGAAAATGTGGAACTGGAACGCTTCGGCGAGCCGGTTGTTCCGGATTTTGAGATTCCCTATCATACGGACATTATGGAATCCTTTGACGGAATTGATCTGGACAGCGCAAGAAAAGTGGCAGGAAACGGATTCTACTACCTGATGGGAGATATTGCACGTCTGCATTCCTCCGTAATTGCCTATGCAAGGGACTTTATGATCAACAGAGGGTTTACTTACTGTGTTCCGCCTTTCATGATCCGGAGCAATGTGGTTACAGGAGTAATGAGTTTTGCTGAAATGGACGCCATGATGTACAAAATCGAAGGTGAAGATCTCTATCTGATCGGAACAAGCGAACATTCCATGATCGGTAAATTTATTAATACCATGCTTACAGAAGATCAGCTTCCCCAGACTCTGACAAGCTATTCACCCTGCTTCCGGAAGGAAAAAGGAGCTCATGGCATTGAAGAGAGAGGCGTATACCGCATTCATCAGTTTGAAAAGCAGGAAATGATTGTTGTATGTAAGCCGGAAGAAAGCATGGAGTGGTATGATAAACTGTGGAAAAATACAGTTGACCTTTTCCGTTCTATGGATATTCCGGTAAGAACACTGGAGTGCTGCTCCGGTGACCTGGCAGACCTGAAAGTGAAATCAGTAGATGTAGAGGCATGGTCGCCAAGACAGAAAAAATACTTTGAAGTAGGAAGCTGCTCAAATCTGGGAGACGCACAGGCAAGAAGACTGGGAATCCGAATCAAGGGAGAAAACGGAAACTATTATGCACATACACTGAATAATACAGTAGTCGCTCCCCCGAGAATGCTGATCGCGTTCCTTGAAAATAATCTTCAGGCCGATGGTTCTGTAAAAATACCGGAAGTGCTTCAGCCGTACATGGGCGGAAATACAGAGATCAGACCAAAGAAATAGAATGAAATTAAAGAAATCAGGAGTGAAATGCACCAGTATCTAAAAGCAATCGGATTTGATAATATCCGTACAAGAAAAGATTTAATTCAGCTTCTGGATGATGTGAAAAATAATTTTACGCACCAGACAATTGTATCCTACAGGCCGGAAGAAGATTTCTGTGAATATCAGAAAGAATACGGACAGTGTATCGGTATTACAATGTGCGGTGAACTGGACGAGAGGGATAATTTTGACCAGGCATATTACTTTCCTTACTTTGAGGGAAGCGGCATTACCACCTATGCTGAGATTGTTGTGGAGAGAAAGATAGAAAAAGAGCAGTATGTGGGAATGTGCGAGGATTCCAAAATCGGAATCAGCCTGATCTTTACCCTTCAGAACGGAATAGAATACATGAGAGAATATCAGGCAGGATTTATCTCCGGGCTGACAACCTCGGTAACATTTTCCGGACTTGCTTTATCAGGAACAATTCTTCTGCCTGTTATAAAGAATGAACAGCAGATAAAAAATGAAAAGGCGGCCGCTGACAACCGCAAAATGCTCCTAAGCGCTGCCAGAAACGGCGATCAGACAGCAATTGAAACATTGACGCTGGACGATATCGACACATATTCCAAAGTGTCGCGCCGGCTTGCGAATGAGGATGTATTTTCAATTGTGGATACCTATTTCATGCCCTACGGAGTAGAGTGTGATCTGTATTCAATCATGGGCGAAATACTGGCTGTCCGGGAAAGAAATAATACAGCTACCGGAGTCAGACTCTATCAGATGAAACTCAATGTAAATGAACTGCAGTTTGATGTGTGTGTCCCTGCGGATTCTGTAATGGGAGAACCGGAGATCGGACGCAGATTCAAGGGAACGATCTGGCTGCAGGGGTATATAAACTTCTGAAGAAATAATATTCTGACTCAGACGTAATATAGCTGTTCCAAAGCACAATTATTGCAAAATCAGTTGTGAAAAAGACAAAAATGTGGTATATTATTAACCGTGCCCGGGAGATGGGCACGGTTGATATTATAAGTTTCCGTAGCTCAGCTGGATAGAGCGACCGCCTCCTAAGGTGACGTCGGAACGTCCGCCTGAGTCAAAGGTGAAAAAAGTCAACAGTTCAACAAAATAGTTAAAAACAGCGATAAAAAGCTGTTTTTATATAAGTTTCTGTAGCTCAGCAGGATAGAGCGTCCGCCTCCTAAGCGGAAGGCCGGCGGTTCGAATCCGCCCAGGAACGTAACCGAGAAGCCGAAAATTCCTTGAAAAATCGAGGTTTTCGGCTTTTTTCATTTTCAGAAAAAATCTGAACACTAAACCTAACGGCGATTAGCAGTTCACAATTTGCTAATCGGACTCTGAACTGTACAATTCCATTATCTGCTAATAATTAGCAGAAATGAGAGGATTTTTGCTAATGAAAAACGGCTTCCTGCTAATCAGAGCAAAATTCCTGCAAAAAATCCTGCTAATCAGAAAGTTGTACGTTCCTGTTTCAATTAAAATAAATTAAAGTAAATACCGTAATAAATACATAGAGAACTTATGCTTTTTCAATGAATGAAATGCGTGAGTGCTCTATATTTTTGTTCAAAATCAGATTCGAAGGAGGAACAGTATGGAATTCAATGAATTCAGAGAAAAGGTGAAAGAATCTCTGCCAGACTTCCTCACGGACGATCTCAGAAACGCCGAGATCAAAGATACTGCCGTGAACAAGCTGCAGGGCGAATCGTATACGGGAATCTCTGTTACGCCGGAAGGAAGCCGTGTAGGAGTAAGCATCAATCTGGAAGACGTTTTTCTGGATTATCAGACAGGAAGTCAGTTTACCGCAGTGATGAACAGACTGGCAGATACCATTGTATGCTTGTATGTTATTACGGCAGCAGGAACAATGATGACAGAGAATGAAGTGGAGAAGAAAAATGTTTGAGCATAGAATTGAAGAATTAAATGAAAAGAATGCAGAAGCCATGAGGGAGAGATCAGATGAAAAGCGTACTTATACTGTTGACGAGATTCAGGACATCTTAAGTATCAGCCGTCCGACTGCTTACAATCTGGTAAAAAAGAATGTGTTTCACAGTGTCCGGGTCGGCGGGCATATCCGAATTTCGAAGAAAAGCTTTGATGACTGGTTAGATCACCAGATGTAGATTTGTCAAGGATGTCAATCTGGAATTTGACAAACTTCAAAAAAGAATAGATGACCAGTATTATGAAGTCAAGCCGCAGGGCTTGGCTTCATAATTACATAGGAAAAGGAGTGGTTCGATGGAACGAAAGAAAAGTATGTCTGTTCCGGAAATGGGAAGATTACTTGGTCTGGGTAAGACAGAAAGTTATTATCTGGTAAAAAAGAACTGGTTTAAAGTCGTAACTATAGGCGGCAAGATGCGTGTGATGGTTGACAGTTTTGAAGAATGGTATGCCGGGCAGAATCATTATAAAAAGAAAGATGCTGCTGATACTGCAGCGGAAAGGAGAGAATAACACGATGGCATCAATCGTAAAGCGAAAAAAGAAGTTTTCCGTAGTCTATACTTATACGGATGAAAACGGAGTGAAGCGCCAGAGATGGGAAACATTCAATACAAACGCAGAAGCAAAAAAGCGGAAAACACAGGTGGAATTTCAGCAGAATACCGGAACTTTTATTCCGCCGGTGGCAAAAACGTTAAGTGAGCTTCTGGAAGAATATATGTCGATCTATGGAGTAAGCACATGGGCGATGTCTACATACGAAGGTAGAAAAAGCCTGATCAATCATTATATCAATCCTATTATCGGCGATATGAAACTGGAAGATATCACACCCCGTATCATGGATAAATATTACCGGGATCTGCTTTCTGTGAAAGCTGTTTCAAGTAAATATAAGCGGGCGAAAAATGAATTCCTTACACCTCACACAGTAAGAGAGATTCACAAGCTCCTGCGGAATGCGTTCAATCAGGCGGTTAAATGGGAGCTGATGTCGCGGAATCCGGTAGAGCACGCAACACTTCCGAAAGAGGAAAAGACGGAGCGGAACATCTGGACAGCGGAGACATTGTTTAAAGCTCTGGATGTATGTGATGATGATATTTATCCTTGGCGTTGAACTTGGCTTTTTCCTGTTCCCTTCGTATGGGAGAAATGCTCGGACTGACGTGGGAATGCATTGACATATCCCGGACAAGCATAGAGCAGGGGCGGGCAAGCATCTTTGTCAATAAAGAGCTTCAGCGTGTCAACCGTGATGCTCTGGAAAAACTGGATGATAAAGGCGTGATTATGAAATTTCCTGCAGCACTGTCGAGTACAAGTACACGCCTCGTTTTGAAAGAACCAAAAACAAAGACCAGTATCAGAAAAGTATTCCTGCCGAAAACAGTTGCTGAAATGCTAATCGCTCGTAAGAAAGAGATTGAAGAGCTTAAGGAACTCTTCGGATCGGAGTTTACAGATTATCAGCTTGTATTCTGCTCCACAAACGGCAGACCGATGGAGGGGCAGGTGATCAACCGGGCACTGAATAAGCTGATTCAGGAACACGATCTACCGAAGATTGTATTCCATTCACTGCGGCACTCCAGTATCACTTATAAGCTGAAACTGAATGGCGGGGATATAAAATCAGTGCAGGGGGATTCCGGTCATGCTCAGGCAAAGATGGTAGCGGATGTGTACCGCATATTATTGATGAAGATCGTATGATGAATGCGCAGAGATTTGAAGAGACGTTTTATTCTCCGAAGAAAGAGGATGTGGGAAAAGAAAAGGAGAAAGCAGCAGATTCAGCTCAGGAGTCGGATCAGGAGCTTTTGATGAAGCTGTTGGCGAAGCCGGAGATGGCGGCGTTGTTGAAGACATTGGCAAAAGGGTTATAAAAACATAGGCAGGAGCATCTACGAGGTAGGGTGTATCCTGTCATTTTACATAGCTATTGGTGTAAGAAGTTTTTAGATAAATTTTTGAGTTTGAAGGAGATAAAAGAGAAACTTATAAAATAAAAATTGTTATATTTGATCAAAGAATAATTCCTACTCAAGAGTTAGGAACAAATATTATGCGAGAGATAAAAAAACAAGATAATGATGTTATAGGGATATTTCTTTCTGCACATAGTCTTCCCGATGATGCATTAAGGGCGGTTTCTGAAGGAATTTTTAAATATTATGTTAATAAACAAAATATTACCGATGAGTTTATCCCGACAATAATGGCAGCTCTGCAAGAATATCAAATCAATCTTGAGAAAAAAGCGGAGGGATATACATATTTAGGTAAGATTGGTTATAAATTAAAAAAATTTAATATTACTGTTCCATTTATATATCAAAAGATATATTTAGCAGAGAAAAAATTAGTTGACCCAATGTACGTGTTTCCAGAAGAATGGGAAGATATTTATATAATAAATGCGGGAGAAGAACAGTGTATTACCCAACGAGTTGAGTTGACGAATACGATAAAAATTGAATACGAAAGACGAGGGATATCTTCTTTAGATATTGATGTAAGTAAAATAAAAGATTTAGTATCTTTGTCTGCTTCTAAGCAGATATCTGTTAATAGTAAATTATCTTCTGAAAACACATATAAACAAATTTGTGAAGTGGATAAAAAGTACAAAATGCCAGATATTCCAGAAGATACTAGTAAAAAATATTTAACCGCTATGGTATTTCAAAGCAATCAAATATTTCAAAAATATGAATACTGGATTGCCCGACAGTGTCCATATTGTGGTACTTACAACTATGATTGTTATATTATCTATATTCCTACGAGTTTAACAAAATATCGTAAAGTTAACACATATAGTGATAACACTCAAGAGATAGTTGAAATTAAATAAAATAATGTTTATTATAATCCATTTTTGTAAAGGTTGGAAGATGGATTAATTACTTATTAAGAAGTCCAAAGCTGAAAATGAAACTAAAGAACAATATACATAATATCTTCAACAGAAATAGCACTTTTTATAAGTAATTTGAAAAGTGTTACTACATATAAATAGTTAGAGTCGTTACTTCATAGATGGAAAATCAATCTGCTGGAGTAATGGCTCTATTTAGTACCATAAAAGTGTAGTTGTTAGAGAGTAATTAACTCTAACGGCTGCA
>OLNO01002688.1_pt1 | contig 11584 bp, 10 predicted proteins | sample 1672861 | NCBI WGS metagenome assembly OLNO01 (sample SAMEA3136731, study PRJEB25190) | human gut metagenome | reverse complement strand
CAGCCGATTTGCCAGAAATACAGTGGACAGCCTGACCACCGTGCGGACGCTGAAGGAAAAGGGTGTGGAAATCTACTTTGAGAAGGAAAACATCTGGACGCTGGATGCCAAGGGAGAACTGCTCATCACAATCATGTCCAGCCTTGCCCAGGAGGAGAGCCGGAGCATTTCGGAGAACACCACCTGGGGTCAGCGGAAGCGGTTCGCCGATGGCAAGGCAAGCGTGGCTTACAAGCGGTTCCTGGGGTACGACCGGGGTCCCAACGGCGGCTTTGTGGTCAATCAGGAACAGGCAAAGACCGTCAAGCTGATTTACAAGTTATTTCTGGATGGCCTGACCTGCCACGCCATCGCAAAGGAGCTGACGGAGCGGAAACTGCCGACTCCGGGCGGCAAGGCAGTCTGGAGCCAAAGCACCGTCCGCAGCATCCTTACTAATGAAAAGTACAAAGGCGATGCGCTCCTGCAGAAGGAGTTCACGGTGGACTTCCTCCAGAAGAAAACAAAAAAGAACGAGGGCGAGGTCCCGCAGTACTATGTGGAGGGCAACCACGAAGCCATCATCGATCCTGCCACCTTCGACTATGTCCAGGCGGAGATGGCGCGGCGGATGAAGGATAAGCACCGCTACAGCGGCGTGAGTATGTTTTCCTCCAAGATCAAATGCGGCGAATGCGGATGTTGGTACGGCTCGAAGGTATGGCACTCCACAGATAAATACCGCCGAGTTATCTATCAGTGCAACCATAAGTATAAGGGCGGCAAGACCTGCGGCACGCCCCACGTCACAGAGAAACAGGTCAAGGGTGCTTTTGTCCGGGCGACCAATATCCTGCTGTCAGAGAGAGATGAGCTGACCGCCAATACGCGGATGGTCATTGTCATGCTGTGCGACAGCACAGAACTGGAAAAGCGTCAGGCAGAACTGAAGGAAGAACTGGAGGTTGTGGTGGGGCTGGTGGAACGGTGCGTGGCAGAGAACGCCCGGACGGCTCTCGACCAGGATGAATATACCGAGCGATACAATGGGCTGGTCAGCCGTTATGAAACGGTCAAGACGCGGTTCGATGAAGTGACTCAGGCGATTGCCGACAAAGCCGACCGAAAGAAGCTGCTGGAGCAGTTTCTGCACACGGTGGAGACACAGGAGCCGGTTACACAGTTTGATGAGCGGCTGTGGTCAAGCCTGGTGGATTTCGTGACGGTTTACAGTGAGAAGGATATCCGAGTGACATTCAAGGATGGAACGGAGATACAGGTATAAAAGAATATGATATATAGAAGCGGCGACTTTGAGGTGTTCTGCAAAGCCGCCGCTTAACGATTTAAATTGCATATTTTGATTTTGCAGAATCTTATTGCACTTTTCATAAATTTTATATGTTGTAGCAGCACTCATTGCTGTCGTCCTTTGATCGCCTGCCATCAAAGGCGGGCGGGGCTGTCAACGGCGGGTGCATATGCGCCGTTCATCTTGACCGTTGACTGGCTCGGCTGGCTTTGCTAATATTTCGATTTTACAAATCAACTTTTTCAAAACGTTTTGCGGAAATTCGATACGCTAATGGAACAAATACGCCATAGCAGACAATCCCGACTATTAAAATCGGCAACTGTATCAGCAAATGCTCTGGCTGGTAGCTATCCATCCAAACAAGCGCGGGGATGTAGGAAGTGGCTTCTATCGCTACCATGAGAAAAACCATAGGAATTGCTGCAAGGATAAATGATTTTCCGACTTTGTAGCCGCTTTTATAAAATGCCGTGAGAAATACCAAGTCGAACACCGCATATAAGATAAATCCAAAACCATACCATGCAACGGTTGCGTCTAAACCTACGGGGTTATTTGCTATATTCATGGTATTTCGCAAAAGTGCAAACGGGATAGAGAAAAGCAGTTGAAATAGCTGAAAGAAAACGACAAGCAGGCATTTCCCCAGAACACTTTCCCGTTTTGTTACTGGTAAAACGGCTGTGTACCAGACATCATTTGTTTCTCGCGCATTCAAAAAAGTGATGTAAGGTGCTAAACAGCCAAACATAAAAATTACACTGTAAGGATAGGATGGCACCAGAACAAGACAGCCTAAAAAGGCAAAAACAATTGAGGTTGGATGGGCTACAAGCCTCATTTCCTTATACAGTAATGTCATCGTCCCATTCACTCCTTTCTGTACGCAGCATAATTTCTTCCAAAGTGAGCGGCCCCGAATCATCTGGGGTTTTCAAATGCTCAAAGGAACGCAAAAATGTATCTTTATCTGCGCTTTGCAATACCCGCCCATTCTGAATATAGGTAATATCATCTGTACATCTATCCAAATCAGAAGTAATATGTGTAGAAAACAGAATAGAACATTTTTCGTTTTTCACAATTTGCCGAAAAATATGAAGCAATTCCTCACGGGATACCGGGTCCAGACCAGAAGTCGGTTCATCCAAAATCAGTAACTCGGCATGATGGGACAATGCCAGTGCAAGCAGGTATTTTACTTTCATTCCGTTTGAAAGTTCTTTGAATTTTTTACTTTCATTCAAAGCAAAACGCTTGATATATTTTTGATACTGCTCCTCATCCCAGTCCGTGTAAAATTTTTGAGTAACAGCCGTAATAGTAGAGAGCTTCTTCAACGGATAAAAGTCAATCCCACCAAACACAACGCCTATGCGTTGCTTGCACTCTTTTTCATACTGATAGAAATTCTTTTGGAACATGGTGACATTCCCACTTTCTGGCGACACCATGTTGAGAATAGCCTTTAAGGTTGTACTTTTCCCCGCTCCGTTTTTACCAATCAGCCCCATAATACGGTTAGGCGCAAGAGAAAAGCTGACATTTTCCAGAGCAAATCCGGGGTAGTGCTTATTGATACTCTGGACGCTCAATACAGCTTCCATTATTTTTTCTCCTTTCCGTCTTGTGTATCTGCCATATTCAAAGCAGTTTTGAATAATTGAGCAATACCCAGAAAAAAATCTTCTTTCATCAGTGCAATTCCCGGATGTTCCGGTTCTTCATCCCCTAAAACAACTAACATATCTCCGGGCTTAATTTTGAATACGTCTCTGGCCTGCTTGGGAAGTACAATCTGACCGCGTTCCCCCACACGAACAGTTCCGAATATGTGCTTACCCTTAGGCGGTATGCTTTCGCCAGTCTGCCCTTGGTCGTAATGGATCAGGTCGTCGAGTTCCACATCATATAGTTTTGCCAGCGCGTCACAATTCAGGATATCGGGTACTGATTGGCCTGCTTCCCATTTTGCAACAGCCTGCCGGGAAACACCAATTCGCTCGGCTACTTCTTCTTGGGAAAATTTATTAAGTTGACGCAGTGTAGTCAAATTATAGGCGATATTACTTTTCTGCATTTTCATACTTTTCACACCTCCTACTCTCATTATACGCTTGACTTTTCAAAAGTTCTACCAACTATGGCAAGCAAAAAATGTTATGTTTGGTTGCGTAAGTATAATAGGTGATACAAGTTGAATAAAAGGAAGGCTCGATACATCGCTGTATCGAGCCTTATCGAGCCTTTCTTTATTGTAGAAGTTTTTCATAAGTGAACCGCCCCATAGATTTTTGCAGCAAAATCCAGGCGAGTACCGCACAAACCACGCCAAGGCCCAGCAGAATCCAGACATTCATAAGAAGAACACCGGTAAACTGTCCCACGATCAGCAGAAGCAGCGGAAGGAGCAGGAAAACGGCAACCTGCTGAGATTCCTCCACACTTTGCGCCTTGGCAGAGCCCCGAACGATAAGGGTAACGGCAATCAGGGAGATCGCAGGAGACACCAGCAACAACACCACCAGCCAGCTGATACTGGGAAGTAATAATCTGCCCATAAGGAAAAACAGTTCTGTTTCGATGACCAGGAACATAGCCACGAATGTGATCAGCGAGACAAGCATACTCAAAAGGAAAGAAGCCCATACCTTTGCCCGAAAAATCTGCTTGAGAGTAAGCGGGCAGTAGAGCAATGTTTCAAGGGTATGACGTTCTTTTTCTCCCACAAAGGCACTGGCCGCCATAATGGAAGCGGTCATAATGGGAATGACCAAAAAGAATACCGGCAGGATATAATTCAGAATCATGCTGGAGAGCGTAAGCTCCAAACTGTCCATGCGGGATGTTTCGGGGAGCAGGTCCAGCAGCCTCATAATATCCGGATCATCCGGTATGAAATGGATGGTAATCAAAAAAATTGAGGGTAGCACAATGGTCAGAATCAGAGGGACGATTAAAAGAGCGATAAATAATCTGCGGTTGGCCGCGAGACCACGAAAATCCTTTTTGATGATCGCATACATTGTAGTTTTCATATCCCTCGGTCCTCCTTTCTGCCGGTAGTCAGCGCAAAATAGATATCTTCCAGACTGGGTTCCATGAGATTGACAGAATAGATATCTTCACCAGCCTCCACGATCTTTCGCACCAAACCCGGAATTTCTTTTTTATCCCGTATATTGACTTCAAATTCATTGGCTCCGCGCTTAATAAAGTTCAAACCGTCCGGAACAGCCGACGCGCAGACACAAAGCGTTTTCGTCGTAAAAACCTGAGCGCGTAATTCTTCCATGGTGCCCGAAGCCAGAAGTGATCCCTGTTCGATCAACCCGTAACGGGTGCAAATCTCCTGTGCATACCTGAGCTGATGGGTACAGAGGAAAATGGTGACTCCCTCTTTGCGGGCCAGATTTTGAATCATCTGGTTGACATTCTGCGCACTTTCCGGATCAAGGCCGGAAGTCGGCTCGTCAAGAAAAAGAACTTTGGGCCGATGCAGCAATGCCCGTGCCAGAGAGAGTCTCTGTCTCATACCGGTAGAATAGGTAGCCAGTTTCCGATCCTTCGCCTCCATCAGATCTAATTCCCTCAGCAGCAATTCTCCCCGCTGCTCTCCTTCTTTTTGCTTTAATCCGAAGGCTGTCGCATAGAACAACAGGTTTTCGATACCGGTCAAGTTGTTATACATCTGTGCGTGTTCTGTCACAATTCCTGAAAGCAAATGTGCTTTCTCCGGCTGGGTATGGGGATTGACTCCCAAGATCTCACAAGAACCTCCAGAAGGGGTAAGGACTCCGGTAAGAAGTTTTACAGTTGTTGTTTTCCCTGCGCCGTTAGGACCCAGAAAACCGAATACTTCCCCTGCACTCAGCGACAAGGAGAGCTGCTTTAACGCTTCTTTCCCGCCGGTATATGTCTTAGACAGTGATTGTATGGTAACAGTCTCCATTTATTTTCCCTCCTCATTTGCCCTCAATCGGTCAACCATCGCCTGAAACCGTGGGTTATTTGCCAAGGGCAGAAAGGCGGGGTTTTCACTGAGAGCCTGTGTGATACTGTGCCGGATCAGCGTTTCATCTCTTGGCGGAAACGATCCTAAAACAAGCTCGCCTTCCAGCCACTCATCCAGAAGATTAAAAAATTTGTCCCCATGCAAATGCAATGGGTAAATATCGCTGACGGCAAGCTCTGTATACTGCATGAGAACATCCAGCGCCTGTTCGGTATTTCCAAGTGCCATCCAGTCCTGCGCAATCGTGATATAAACTCCAAAAAGGATGCTGGGGTGCAGCGTTTTCATTTGAAAAATATCTGCTATGCGATAAAACCGTTCACAGGCTTCTGCAAACTGCTCCGTATCATTCAGGCATAAGTTTAGATAGGAAGGGAACAAATCTAATAGGACCATAATCTCTTTGTATATTCCGGCCTGAAGGATCTTTTTTGCCTCCTGGTCATTGCCGGTCATTCGATATGCGGATGCCAGCAGTGGTTCCGGAGAACCGGCCTGCATTTCAACTGGCTCCAGAATATCGATGGCTTCCGCTGGACGCTGGAGCTGAAGAAGGCAAAATGATTCCATTAACAACGCTTCTTTTTGGAGATTCGGTTCGTCCGCCTCGGTCCTGACGCGGTGACACCATTCCAGGGCCTTTTCCATGATTTGTGTCACCTGCTCCGAATTGGAAGCCTGCGCTGCGTGATTGATTAAAAGTGTACCCAACTGAAACAGCAGAGGATAGCAGGAGTAATACTTCTTTGCCGTTTCCAGGCATTCAGCCAGAACATCGTCAAAAGGCAACACGGAAAAGTCCTTGGAAAGGCGGAGATAGAGTTTCTTAATCTCCTCTTTTTCCATCTGCGGCTCATATCCGATCAGTTCATCAATGGTGATATCAAAATAGGAAGCCAGCTGCGGCAACAACGAAATATCTGGTAAGGAAGAGTTTGTCTCCCATTTAGAAACCGCGCCTTTTGAAACGCCAATATGGGTCGCCAGTTCTTCCTGAGTAATTCCCCGTTTATGGCGGTTTTCAATCAGAATCCGGCCAAGATTCATTTCTTTCATCCTGTTCACCTCCCAGTAGCCTTATTATACCGAAAGAGGGACCCCGATACAACGGAGACGTGTTTCACTTTTCTCGTTAGAATCAACTGTCAGGAAACTTTCAAAGGCATGTAACGAGAAGAAAAACTTGGACGATAACTGCAACAAAATATGCGAATACCTTAGATAAAAACAAACACGCCCCCTGCACCGGTTCACTATCGTTAACAGGGTGGCGTGTTCATCGTTAATGGGGTATCCGGTGCATTGTTACATTGTATCAATTTCAGAGTGGCAACGGATCCCGCCTGCGGCTCCGGTTCCCTGCTGCTGAAAGCGGTGAAGGTACTGGGTCGCGATGGGGTGCGTAACGGCTTCTTCGGACAGGAAATCAATATCACCACGTACAACCTGTGCCGCATCAATATGTTTCTCCACGACATCGGTTTTGATAAGTTTGACATCGCTTGCGAGGATACCTTGACCAATCCCCAGCACTGGGATGACGAGCCATTCGAGCTGATTGTCTCTAATCCCCCCTACTCCATCAAATGGGCCGGAGATTCTAACCCCCTTTTGATCAATGATCCCCGATTCGCCCCTGCTGGTGTGCTGGCTCCCAAAAGCAAAGCTGACCTGGCTTTTATCATGCACAGCTTGTCCTGGCTGGCGTCTAACGGTACTGCTGCCATTGTCTGTTTCCCCGGCATTATGTACCGGGGTGGGGCGGAGAAGAAGATCCGCCAGTATCTCATCGATAACAACTTCATTGACTGCGTGATCCAGTTGCCCAGCAATCTATTTTTCGGTACTAGCATTGCCACCTGCATCATGGTGTTGAAAAAGAATAAGGTGGACAATAAAACACTCTTCATTGACGCTACGAAAGAGTGTATCAAGGTGACCAACAACAATAAGCTGACACCGGAGAACATCGACCGCATTGTGGATACCTTTGCCAACCGTACCGAAGATGCCCACTTCTCCCATTTGGCAGCCTATGAGGAGATCAAGGAGCAGGAGTACAATCTCTCTGTCTCTACCTATGTGGAGGCCGAGGACACCCGGGAGAAGATTGATATTGTGGCGCTTAACGCTGAAATTCAAAAGATCGTGGCCCGGGAGGAAGTGCTGCGGGCGGAGATCGACAAGATCATCGAAGAGATTCATCATGAAAATTGATAAAAATCGGCCGCTTCCAGCCCATACAAAACTAAAATATGAAGAATGTCTCGCTAAAATTGTCCTAGAAAAGTTATTTCCTAATAGGTATACCACTTTAGAGATTGCCGATAAACCGGATTTAAGAGATCTGCGGCACAACATTGGCATTGAGGTTACTTCTTCAGATCCAGTTGAGGAGCGGGAGGCATTGCGGCTATGGAGCACAACTAATTATATGGATGAAAGCGAAAATAAGGAACGGAACATAAAAAGGCTCGAGCAGCTTGGTGTTAAATATACCGAAGGGGTGCAGGTTTGGCCGAGTAAATCGTTTTGGCCAAGCCACCTTGAATCGACACCATGGTTTTATTTTTTCAATGCCTTTTGCGAAAAGGCCCGTAAGCTGAATCAGGGACACTATGCAGTACTGAGCGAATATGATTTATTTGTCCATTCTGAGGATTTCTTTTGGCCATATGAACTGAGTCCATGGATGTCGGATCTGCTTGAAAAAATGGTAGAGAAAAACCAAAAAGTACGTAGATTTTCATATGTTTACCTTGTGGGGGGTTCGAGCATATATATTTGGAATTTAGTCCGTCAAAATTACGAAGTAATGCAGAAAGATAAAGACTTCTGGCGTTATGGTTGGGAAGCCAGAGAAATGGTCATTCAAAAAGAGGAGAGTGGAGAATGAGCCGGTTGGAGGAACTGATTCAGCAGCTTTGCCCGGATGGGGTGGAGTATGAACTTCTGGAAAATGTCAGTGAAATAAAAAGAGGCATTCGAGTTGTCAAAAGTCAGTTAATGCAGAGTGGAAAGTGTCCAGTTTACCAGAACAGCCTAACGCCTTTAGGATTTTTTGATCAGAACAATGCACCTGCTAATACAACATTTATTATCGTAGCAGGAGCAGCAGGTGAGATCGGATATTCAACTTGCGATTTTTGGGCAGCGGATGATTGCTTTTACTTTTTTCCGTCTGCTAAATTATTAAGCCGGTACATATATCATTTTATGCTAATGAAACAGCCATATTTGCTTTCTAAAGTTAGAAAAGCAAGTATTCCACGCTTGGCTCGCTCTGCGATAGAAAAATTAAAAATTCCTGTTCCCCCATTGGAAGTCCAGCGGGAAATTGTGCGGATTTTGGATCAGTTCACAGAACTCACCGCAGAACTCACCGCAGAACTCACCGCAAGAAAAAAGCAATATGAGTATTATCGGGATGAGTTGTTGGTGCACAGTAAAGAAGTTACTTGGATGACACTGGGTGATATCGGAAGTGTCTGTATGTGCAAGCGAATAATGAAAGCTGAAACGAGCAGCGAAGGAGATGTGCCTTTTTTCAAAATTGGGACTTTTGGGAAAGAACCAGATTCGTATATTAGCCAGGAGAAATTTGATGAGTATCGGCAAAAATCTTCTTTTCCGAAGAAAGGTGATGTTCTAATTTCGGCAGCCGGGACCATTGGAAGGACTGTTATTTATGATGGTGAACCGGCTTATTATCAAGATTCAAATATTGTTTGGCTATCCAATGATGAGACCAAGGTCTTGAACAAATACTTATTCTATTATTATCAATTACAACCATGGGTGGTTTCTACCGGCGGAACTATTGCCCGGCTGTATAATGATAATATTAGCAAAGCGAGAATTTCTGTCCCGCCGATGGAAGAACAACACCGTATCGTATCCATCCTTGACCGCTTTGACGCCCTTTGCAATGACCTGACTTCCGGGCTTCCCGCTGAAATCGAAGCTCGCCAGAAGCAATATGAATACTACCGGGACAAGCTGCTGACTTTCCCAGAACGAAAGAACCAGGGGTGATTTTGTGCCTTATTTCAATATTGTTGCCGCCACAACGGAGAACACTGTGGTCACCTCCTATGAGCCGGTGAAAAAACGCTCGGACAGCTACCAGAGCGAGGCGGCGCTGGAGCGGGAATTCATCCATTTGCTCACCCAGCAGGGGTACGAATATCTTTCCATTCACAAGGAAGTCGACCTGATTGCTAACCTGCGCAGCCAGCTAGAGACTTTGAATCGCTACCAGTTCACCGACAATGAGTGGGATCGGTTCTTCTCCGATGCCATTTCCAACCCCAACGAACACATTGTGGAGAAGACTCGGAAGATCCAGGAGGATTTTGTGCAGGTGCTCCGGCGGGACGACGGGACTTCTAAAAACATTTTACTTATCGACAAAAAGAACATCCACAACAACCGTTTGCAGGTCATCAACCAATATGAGGTGAGTCAGGATCAGGGCGCCAAGCACGACAACCGCTATGATGTGACGGTGCTGGTCAATGGCCTTCCCTTGGTCCATGTTGAGCTGAAGCGCCGAGGCGTAGCCATCCGGGAGGCCTTTAATCAGATTGACCGATATCAGCGGGAGTCTTTCTGGGCGGGATGCGGTTTGTTTGAGTATGTGCAGATCTTCGTCATTTCCAACGGAACCAACACCAAGTATTATTCCAACTCTACCCGCTTCAATGCCATTCGCGAGTCGGCTGGCCGCAATGCCAGGAAACAGAAGACCAGCAGTAGCTTTGAGTTTACCTCCTTCTGGGCGGATGGGGAAAATAAAGTAATCCCCGACCTCATCGACTTCACCCGCACCTTCTTCGCCAGGCACACCCTTCTGAATGTGCTGACCCGGTACTGTATTTTTACCTCTGAAAATATGCTGATGGTCATGCGGCCCTACCAGATCACTGCTACTGAACGGATCTTGAACCGCATTGAAATTGCCAACAACTACAAGAAGTACGGTACCGTTGAGGGTGGCGGTTACATTTGGCACACCACCGGCAGCGGCAAGACGCTGACCTCTTTCAAGACGGCCCGTCTGGCCTCCCAACTGCCCTATATAGACAAAGTGCTGTTTGTGGTGGACCGGAAGGACCTGGACTACCAGACTATGAAGGAATATGACCGTTTTGAGAAGGGGGCGGCCAATAGCAACACCTCCACTGCTGTTCTGAAAAAGCAGCTGGAGGACGACAACGCTCACATCATCATCACCACCATCCAGAAGTTGTCCACCTTCATCAAGAAGGAGAAGAGCCATCCGGTCTATGAAAAACGGGTGGTCATTATCTTCGACGAGTGTCACCGTAGCCAGTTCGGCGATATGCACATGGCCATTGTCAAGAATTTCAGGAAATATCATTTGTTCGGGTTTACGGGAACCCCTATTTTTTCCGCAAATGCTCGCGCTGCCAGCGGGGCCCAGTTCTTCACCACGGCTCAGACCTTCGGCGACCAACTTCATACCTATACCATTGTAGATGCCATCAATGACAAGAATGTGCTGCCTTTCCGGGTGGATTATATTAAGACCATGGATATGGAGCCGGATATTGATGACAAGAGCGTGTGGGACATTGACCGAGAAAAAGCGTATATGGCTCCTCAGCGCATAGAACTGGTGACCAAGTATATTCTGGAGCACTTCGATCAGAAGACTTACCGGGGCGACAAGACTTATCTGTTCAATACCCTTACCAATATTGCAGAAGTGGCCTCTGGGAAAAACGGCGCGGTAGAGGAGATTAAGCGGAAGCAGAGAATCAGTGGTTTTAATTCCATTTTTGCTGTGTCCTCTGTGGACATGGCAAAGCTCTATTACCAGGAATTCCAAAAACAGATGGCAGTGGATCCGACAAAAAAGCTGCGGGTGGCGGTCATCTACAGCTATGGAGCCAATGAAGAAGAGGCGGATGGTATCCTGGATGAGGAAAATAGCGAGAACACCAGTGCCTTGGATCAAAGCAGCCGAGATTTTCTGGAAGCCGCTATTGGGGATTACAACGAGATGTTTCAAACCAACTACTCCACTGACAGCGATAGGTTCCAAAATTACTACAAAGATGTCTCTCTGCGGATGAAGAACAAAGAGCTTGACCTGCTGATAGTGGTAAATATGTTTCTCACCGGTTTTGATGCCACTACGCTGAATACTCTTTGGGTGGATAAGAACTTGAAAATGCATGGGCTTATCCAAGCTTTCAGCCGGACTAACCGCATCCTGAATTCCATCAAAACCTTCGGCAATATCGTCT
>OLNO01002680.1_pt1 | contig 11622 bp, 10 predicted proteins | sample 1672861 | NCBI WGS metagenome assembly OLNO01 (sample SAMEA3136731, study PRJEB25190) | human gut metagenome | reverse complement strand
AACGATTCGGAAGCAGCGTTTGTTGAACGTCTGTCAAAGAAGTTGATTATTTCCCGGTAATGCATCTGTACGGAACGTGCCACTCTTCCGAAAGCAAGAAACCCTGATTTTTCCACCTCGTCATACCAGCGGGCAAGATGCGTCAATGCCGCATCCTTGTACCTGCATTGGTGGTATATCAGTCCGAGCCTCATGGAGAGGTAGTATGCTTTCTTAATATCGGGATACTCCCGGAACAGGATGCCGGCGCGTACGCGCTGTGATTCCGTCCACAAGGATTCCTTCTTATATAACAGGTAAATGCTTCTCGAAAGAAGCTGTTTGCGTGAATCACCGTTTTCAAAGACCGGCGCATGATATATCTTCCCGCAGGCTTTGGCATGGGCGATCTGAACAGATTCTTCGTCCAAAGCCTCCCAACGTGCTTTAACGCGCATATCCTGAACCGCCTCATAAGCGAGTTTCTGCACATGGAAACGGTCTGTGACGCGGCGTGCGGCGGGAAAACAGAGGCGGGCGATCTGCTCCATGTTCGGAGCCATATCCATGGTTATCTCCCTGACCTGAAAGCGTCTGCGGCGGGAAAGACGGAGCAGTACGGAGGTCACGGTCTTTACATCTGTTCCTTTCACAACGGCGATAAGACTGCCCGAACGGCCTTTTCTCTCCTTGTTTATCAACACGGTATATAATTCTCCGCGGGAAAGGCAGACTTCATCCAGTCCCACATAAACACCGATGTTCTTCTCGAAAAGAAGCCATTCTTCGGCATGAGGAAGCTGCTCCCAACAGAGATAACCGCTCAGGTGATTCCGGTATTGCCGCTCGAGCAGTTCCCCGTCGACCCCGAACAGCGTTCCCAACAGCCTGCAGCCCACCGGCAGCTTATCAATATAATTCTTTTAAAAAAGACGCAAATTCATGCGTCATACGGCTACCACCGGCAACCAGTTTCCAGTCACGGCTCACGTAACGGTTCTCATCCTTGACAACCCACCTGCGCCGGCGCACGTTCAGAAAAAGCTTCTTGCCGCGTATGGGGAAATCCTGAACCACAACAGGTTCGTAAAAACCCTTGCTCTCAACTTTCATTCCTGCGTATTCTTTAGGAACTTCATTCTTTTCTTCTAAATAAATCACTATTTCCGATGCGCTTTCCTTTACGTCCGAGATGATGAAATAATCCAATGTCCCTTCAGGAAGAAGGAGACGGTAGCCGTTGTTGTCCATAAGATTTCTGAGTTAGTTTTATGCAAAGATAGGATTTTTACAAATATTACCCCTCAGGTTTTTACATTGACCCCAAAAATGCTTTCAACCACACTGGGGTGACCTCTTCAAAACTGATGGAGTCCTGCTCCATAAAATCCTTGATACGATTCAACGTACTTTGATACACATGCGCCGTACCCATGCGCTGTTCTTCTTTCAACTGAGAGACAGTCATAGCCATATAGGCTGACAAATTTGTTTTATTCATATAGTTTCTACTTTAAAAGTGAGCCATATAAATGCCTAAAGAACAAATTAGTTCAAACGACTATTCTGTTAAAAAAGTACACAGATTACAAACTTTAATACATATCCGGAAGCTTCCCGTTCTTCCGAAATACCGGAATTTATCAAAAATTCGCAACAGCAAGCGTCAGCACGCTGATACGTACACCTTCTACGTCCCGAAACACATCGGCACACGTAGTAATGGTAGCTCCGGTAGTCAGTACGTCGTCCACCAACAAGATATGCTTTCCGACAAAACGTTCGGGATAGCGAAGATGAAAGATGCCGTTCACATTCTTCCACCGTTCATAGGCAGATTTGCTTGTCTGCGTTTCCGTATGTTTCTTGCGCACTACGGAAGCAGCATCCAAAGGAATACCCGTAACCGCCGCAACCCCTTTGGCCACACATTCGCTCTGGTTATATCCGCGCATCCGCTGCTTGCGGGGATGCAAAGGAACGGGAACTATGACATCCACATCGCAAAAGAACTCCGAAACAGTCAATTCCGCTGCCATAAAACGCCCCATTGTCTCTCCCAAGTCCTTACGGCCGCCATATTTCAATTGATGCAGTATCCGGCGGAAATCACTGCCCTTATGATAAAAGAAGTAAGAGGTAGCGCGTTCCAAAGGAAGTTTTCCCCAGAACATACGTTCCACCGGATTATCCGCACAAAGATGATAATCCGTACGGGGCAAATCCATATTGCATTTCAGACAAATAGCCTCCTCACCTTCCTGCAGAGGTGTGCCGCACACAACACACTGCCGGGGAAAGAATAAATGAAGAAAAGATAAAAGCCAGGCTTTAAGCGTATTTTCCATAAATTTGGTTTTCATGCCCAAAGGTAGGGACAAATCACCTATAAAAAAGTCTCTCTCCCGATATCAAGGTTTCAAATAGACCACCGTTTTACCACTACCATACTTACGTATCATCCCCTCCGCAAGGTATCGGTTCAGGTCGGACACCGCCCGATGCTTCACCAAACCCGTTATCGATTCATAATCCGCCCGTGTGATGCATCCGTATTTATCCAAATGCAGCAATAGTTTTTCTTTCCTCTCCTCCTCGCCCATCACGGAACGGGATACGTATGGTGACGCTTTGCGTTCCAGCTCCATCGTATTGAAACGGTTACGGAATTTGCTCCCGAGACGCAGGTTCACATTCTGAAAATGTACCGACGGCGAACGGATTTCTTTCTTGTCGGTAACCTGACGGTCGCATTTCAGCGATACGGAGAAATAGCCCAACTCGCCCACTTCCACCGTCCAACCCTCGGACAGCCAACTGTATAGTTCGTCCGTAACAGCCTGCAAAGTTCCGTCGAGAATGGCGGGACTGAAACCGGTGGCCTTAGCCACCAACTCACGGAATTTATCGGCGGAGATTGTTCCCCGTGGCAGGATACGGGCATGCAGACGGGGCTCGTTGCGGTTCTCGCCCAAAGGGTCGGGAGTCTGATACAAATCATAGTAAGCACTCATATGTAATAAGGTATTAGATTGGCACTATCAGCCAATACGTTCATAAATAGCAAGATACCGCACCGCCAACCGTAATCCGTCAGACAGATGTCACCCTTGCGTTAAACAGATGTTGCCCTTTCGTTACACAGTTGTCTGACGAAAGGGCAACGGCTGTTTAACGCATTAGCATTCGCAGTCAAAGATAATGATAAATCCACAAGAAACGAATAAATCCTGCAATTCTTCTGCCTGATACCTAAAAATCACCTGTTGCCGTTTATCTTACTTTTACTGTACGCAAAGTAAAAAACCTGAGGCAAAACAGTAAACGAAAGCACAAAACATATCAGGATGCCGCCTACAATCATCACTGCCAACGGCTTTTGCACTTCCGAACCCATTCCTGTGGAGAGAGCGGCAGGAAGCAATCCGGCAGAACCCATTAATGAAATCATCAGCACAGCACGAAGACGGATGCGTACGGCCTCATCTATTGCAAAACCTATATTGCGGCTTTGCTGCAAAAGCGATTTCATCAGTGCCGTGAGCAAAATAGAATTGATAGACACTATTCCAAACAAGATGATAAACCCAATACCCGCCGAAATACCGAACGGAATGCCTGCCACCCAAAGCGAAATAAATCCCCCGATAAAAGCATAGGGCATAGTGCTTGCGGCAATCAGCGTATCTTTGACTGTGCCGAAGTTCATATACAATAAAAAGAGAATCAAAAGCAAAACGGCCGGAACAACTACTGCAAGACGTTTGGTGGCTCGCTGCTGGCTTTCAAATTCACCTGCCCATTGTATCTTGCTGCCTTCAGGCAAATGCACCAACCTTTCAACTTTGGCTTGCGCCTCATCTATGGTCGACCCGAGGTCCCTGTCCCGAATGGAAAAACCTATCCCCACATACCGGCTGCTTCCTTCACGATAAATAAACGCAGGTCCCGTCACAAACTTAATGTCCGCAATTTCCTTGAGGGGAACCTGCTTGCCATCCATTGTCGGAATAAGAATATCACCTATTTTCTGCTCATCGTTGCGGAACTGCTGTTCAAAACGGAGCATCACGTCAAAGGTACGCTCATTTTCGTAAAACACAGTTGCAGCTTTCCCACCGATAGCCATTTCGATAACCGCCTGGGCATCTGCCATAGACACGGCATATTGGGCCATTTTCGACTCAAGGGGTTTAATCTGCAATTCCGGCAGACCGATTGAGCGGAATACATTTACATCCTCCACCCCTCGGACACCTTTAATGACTCCGGCAACACTATCGGCAGCAGCCTCCAATGTATACAGATCATTACCGAAGATTTTAATGACCAACGCACTTTTTACTCCGGCAACATACTCTTCTACATTGTCCTGAATAGGCTGCGAAAAAGCAAAAATAATTCCCGGATAAACAGCCAAAGAATCTTGCATCTGCTCAATCAGATTCTCTTTGGACATCTTGCGCTTCCATTCGGATTCGGGTTTGAGCTCGGCGTGAAACTCAATGTTGAAAAAGCCCGTTGCATCTGTTCCATCATTGGGACGCCCTGTCTGTGTAAGAATAAAATCCACTTCCTCAAAACTTTGCAGTTTGGCTTTCATCTCTTTGGTTAGCCGCACGCTCTCTTCGAGATTGACACTGTTAGGCAAAGTGGCGCGAACATAAACCGCTCCCTCGTTCATACTCGGAATAAATTCCGTGCCCCAAAACATAAACCGAAACAGGGAGATACCGAATAAAAGTACGAATGCGGCAACGGTTGCTTTCCTATGACGCTTAGTGAAGTAATAAAACGAAATGAGCCATCCCTCCAATGCCTTTGCAGCCTTGTTGTTCCTCTCTATTATCGGTCTTGAGAACAACACCTTGCACATAACAGGGACATAAGTAAGCGACAATAGCAAAGAGCCGAGAAGAGCATACCCAAGCGTAAAAGCCAGCGGAGAAAACATCTTTCCTTCCACTTTCTGAAACGAGAAAATAGGAAACAGCGCCACCACCAGAATAATCTGGGCAAAGAAAATATGAGAAGCAACCGAACCGGCACTCTTCTTTATAAGCCCGCTTTTGGCATAACGGCCGAAATATTTTCCCCTCTCCTGCGATTTTTGCAGGAGCGCAACGAAAACCACCTCTGTTATCACCAACGTACCCTCCAGCAACAGCCCGAAATCCAAAGCCCCCATCGAAATCAGATTGGCGGGCAGCCCTTGTATCCGAAGCATCGTAATTGCAAAAAGAAACGACAGAGGGATGACCGAAGCCACAATAACCGTGGTACGCCAGTTGAATAGAAACAAGAACACGATAAATGACACAAGTAGAACTCCCTCCAGCATATTTCCGATTACAGTGTGCACAGTAGCATCGACAAGCCGAGTTCTGTCCATAAAGGGCACTATCTTTATATCCTCAGGCAAAATTCTGTCGTTAAGTTCTGTGATTTTATCCTTAAGACGCGTGATGACTTCGCTCGGATTCTCACCACGGAGCATTATCACGATGCCTTGTACCACATCGTCATCGTAATTGAGCCCAACCTGCCCTTGACGCGGTTTTGCAGATACGGATACCGTGGCAACTTCTTTAACCCGAATCGGCGAACTGCCTTTGGTGGTAATCAATAGGTTTTCAATATCCTCAACGCTTTCCAATAGTCCCAAACCACGGACCACATAGGCTTGCGCCCCCTTCTGTATTACATCGCCGCCCACATTGATATTGCTTCTCCCTACAGCCTCATAAACATCAAGAGGAGAAATATCGTAATTGGCAAGTTCCACCGGATTTACACGAATTTCGTACATTTTCTCCTCGCCGCCGAAAGTAGCAATCGTTGCAATGCCCGGCACAGCCAAAAGCTCCCGTTGCACTACCCAGTCGTTAACGGCCGAAACCTCGCGGATGGGCAGGTCACTCTTAAGTATGTACCTGAAGATTTCCCCGGTGGCTCCACTCGGCGGTTCAATCGAAAGTTCCACGCCATCCGGCAGGCTCAACTCCTGTATACGGTTCGAAGCATACTGCTGAGCATAAAAATCATCTACACCGTCCTCAAATAGTACATTGACAACCGCCAGCCCGAATAAGGATGTGGAGCGCACATCCGTTTTCCGAGGAATGGTATTAAGCTGTTGCATTATGGGAAGCGTAACGAACTTCTCTACCTCTTCGGCACTGCGTCCGGGCCATTGGGCAATGATTTTCGCCCGCGTATTGGTCACATCGGGATAAGCCTCGATGGGAGTATTCTGGTAGCAGGCAATTCCCGCCACAAACAGAACTCCCGTCATAAAAAGGATAAACACATGATTCTTAAGGGAAAATCCTATGATGTTTTCTATGAACTTATGCATCGTTACTTCCCTTTTATTTCGTTATACATCAGCAGTTGGTTCTTTATAACGACCTCTTCACCCGCCTTAATTCCTTCGGTAATATAGGTAAAGTCATTATGCCGGGCGAAAGGGGTGATCTTCCGAATCCCGAAAGTCTTATCGCCAACAACTACATAGTAACCGTTATTGTCGAAAATCACTGCACTGCTCGGAACCGCTACCAGTTCCAAATTCGAATCATTGAACAATTTTACCACCACAGGCATTTCCGGTTTAAGCTTCAATGCCGGGTTAGGCAATGTGATTCGCACCTTCAATGCTTTGTCCTCGGAGTCGAAAACCTGTGAGAGGAAATCTATCTTACCCTTGAAAACCTCTGCTGGATAGGCCACGGATGTAATTTCAACGCATTGCCCCTCGTGTACAAATTGCAAATTTCCGGCATAGACATTCGCTACAACCCACACTGTCGATAAATCGGCCATCGAAAACAGCGGTCCGCCACTTTCCGGGAAAGAGGTTCCCGGATTGCAGTATTTCCCGATTACATAGCCGCTCATCGGGGCTTTTACGGAAAAGACGCCGTTATCCTGATTTTCGCCATAAAGAACAAAATCTGACTGCAACTTCCCGACTGTCGAACGAGCTTCGACAAGCTCGTTATCGGTTGCCATCCCGCTCCCGTGCAAGGACTCCACACCTTTAAGATTCTGTCGAGCCACGGCAAGTTCCGATTGCAAAGAACTCAATTCGACCGAACGTATATCTACCATCCTTTTACCTTTTTCTGCATAATCGCCAAGTGAAAAGTAGCTTTTCACGACTACACCGCTCACTAAAGGTGAATAGCTTATCGTACGGTCGGAATCAACAACTACTTTTCCGGCAAGGGTAAACTCCTTCTGCAACCGCTTCAACTCGGCTTTTGCTGTCAGCACTTCCTGCAAAAAAACGTCCGAAACGGTTTCCCGGGTCGGCAGACTGCTCCGGCTGTTCTCTCCGCAGCTTGCCAGCAACGGTAGTAAAAGATAAATTATTCTCTTCATCATTCGTTATTTTATAGTTTGTCCTATTGCAAATTGTAAGCGTTCAAATTGAAGCCTCAGCTCTTTCCGGCTCCGCAACAACACCTCTTTCGAAGCATGATAGCTATCCATGAAATCCATATACTCAACCATCGATATATTTTTCATCAACAGATTCTTTGTATACACATCCGGCATCTTGTCCATCTCGCTTTGTATGGAACGATTCACACCGTTCTCCTCAAGAAAAGAGTAAACGGCTTTGTAATTTTCCAGGCATTCAATAATTTCATTCCGTATATTATTCCGTTCCTGCAACACCAAAATTTCATTCTGCCTAAGTCTGAACCGTGCACTCCTTATAGCTCCTTTATTACGATTGAAAACCGGTAATTGCACTCCTATTCCCACACCGAAGAAGTTATCCCATACGCCTCCGGCACGGTCATACTTTACTCCCAAGCTAATGTCGGGTATCGCCAATGCCTTTTGATAAACGATATCTTTACGGTGATATTCAGCCCGCAGTACTGCCGCAGCCAAATCGGGACGGGATGCCAAAGCCGTTTCCATAAGCATGGCAGGATCCAATGTAAGAGGAGATGGAAAGTCAACCTGCTCCTCGGCAACGATCACCACGACCGAAGGTTCCAAAGCAAGCAAATTCTTTATGTTCTTTTGATGTGCATTATACTCGGTCCGTACCTCGTTCATTTCTCCGTTTACTGCAAACAGCGCCGTTTGCAACCTCAACAGTTCATTTCCGGTTACATTCCCCGTTTGATACTGCGCCCGATATCCGGCAACAATCTTTTCGAGAAGAGTCTGCCGACTATCGATAACCTTAAGCAGATTTTGTAGATATACAAGCTCGGCTATCGAGATATGAAGTTCCATTTTCAGACTTCGCAACAGCTCTTCAAACTGCCTTACGGTTATCTCCTTATCTATTTTTTCAACTTTCGCCAACTTTATCCTGCGCGCCGAAAGCGAAACCATCTGAGAGAGTTCGAGCGAAAACTGCTTGGGACTGGCAACCGCGCCTCCGTACTCATCAGTCCCCTCTTCCAAAAGTTGATATCACCGACGGATAATTCCGGATTGTCCCAAACTGTTGCTTCGGCAATGGCAGCATCGGCTATCGAAACATTCATCCGTTCGGCAATAAGTGCCAAGTTCTGTTTCAGAAACATAGCCTCTATCTGGTCGGAAGACAATCTAATTTGCCGAGCCGGTACAGATATACCAATAAAAGAGAAAAAAACTATGAGCAGCAAACGTATCATAAACATTGTTTTTTGCGGACAAAAATAGCCATAAGCATAGTCTTACATCATTAGAAAACACTTATAAATCAATTAGAAAATCATTAGAGACCCAGTTCTTACAAAAAAATCATCTACCTTTGCAACATATGGCTAAAATACTTGTTATAGAAGATGAAAACCGTATGGCCGAATTGCTCAAACGCGGTTTGGAAGAGTCCGGACACACGGTTGGCACGGCAACCAATGTATCGGAAGGGTTGAGAATGTTTGCCTACGAAAAACAGGATATCATCATTTCAGACATAATGCTGCCCGACGGCAGTGGGTTTGATTTATGCCGCGATATCCGACGGCAAAACGAAACTGTGCCTATACTGATACTTACCGCACTCGGTACGACAGACGACAAACTCGAAGGATTCGATTCGGGAGCGGATGACTATATGGTCAAGCCTTTTGACTTCCGAGAACTGAATGCACGCATATCAATCCTACTGAAGCGCTACCAAATACCGACAGTAGAGTGCATAGAGTATGCAGACCTCAAGGTATATCTCAGGACAAAGTCCGTTTCGCGAAACGGACAGTCCATTATACTTACACCGAAAGAATACAACTTACTCCTCTTTTTTGTCCAAAACCCGGAAAGAATTCTAACCCGTACCGAAATAGCCGAAAAGGTATGGGACACCCATTTTGATACCGGAACAAACTTCATCGATGTTTATATAAACTATTTGCGAAAAAAGATAGACAAAAATTTCAACACCAAACTAATCCATACCAAACCGGGAATGGGATTCATATTCAGCTATGAAAATCCGTACTAAACTAACGCTCCGATATCTGTTTGTTACGGCATTACTTGTAATCGCCGTCTTCTTTGTGCTCGAAGAATTGCTCTTTCCACAAGCAGGCTACGATATGCTCCATATTCTAAATACACGCCTGCTTGCGGTATGGGCGGTTTCATTCGGGTTGTTGTTTGTCATCGGCTATTTCATGGCACGCAGCGTACTAAAACCAGTATCGGAAATTGTAAAACAAGTTGAAGCCATCACCGCTTCCAATCTCAGCAAGCGTGTGGAAGTAGAAGACCACAAAGACGAAATAGGAGAACTTGCCCGAACGTTCAACAAAACGCTGGACCGCCTTGAAGAATCATTTGAAGCCCAAAAGATGTTTATCAGTAATGTTTCGCACGAACTGCGGACTCCAATGGCTGCACTGATTGCCGAACTCGAACTTTCTCTTTACAAAGAGCGCTCAAGCGAAGATTATAAAAAAGTGGTTGAAAATGCGCTTTCCGATGCCCGTAATATTGAGAAACTATCCAACGGACTAATGGATTTGGCAAAGGCAAGCTACAATACAGAACAAATAAGCATGTCGGCAATACGTCTTGACGAAGTGCTATTGGATGCCAGTGCCATGGTGATGAAAGCCCACAGCGGCTATAATGTTGACTTAAGGTTTGAAGACGATACCGAAGATGACGGAATGGTCACTATTCGTGGTAACGACTATCTGCTTCGGACAGCATTTGTAAACCTTATCGAAAATAATTGCAAGTTCTCATCTGACCAAAGTTCAACGGTACAGATTTCGTTTTCCAAACATAAGGTACTTATCCGTTTCTCCGATACCGGCATCGGCATTCCCGAAGAAGATATGGAGCATCTGTTCGAACCTTTTTACAGAGGCAGGAACCGGGATTTCTCACAAGGAAACGGTATTGGAATGGCATTGGTAGAGAGAATAATCAAACTTCACAAAGGTGCAATTTCCGTTTATTCACACCATGACAAAGGTACGGTATTCACCCTTATTTTCGATTATCTTCAGTCTGACTGAATCTGTATTCGCACTGCGTGATATTAATAATGTCCCAGCATATATCATTTATGTTCAAAAATGCAGGAATAGGTATATTTTGTCCGTCAAAAGGCAAGACAGATAATAATTTTTGCCTTACATTTACAATGGGTTAAACACGGTTATCCCCACCGGAACGGATGGAAGAACAACTACTTATTAATATACCAAACAAAAAAACATGAAAAAAAGTATCCTATTTATCACGAGTTTTTTCCTCTGTGTTTTCTTGCATAAGTACAATGAGGACATTCACACCAGTATCCCGGATATGTTTCCCCCGCTCCTGTTCCTAAAAATGTCAGTTTCATACACATACCTCTTTTCCTTATTTTTCTTAATTATAGATCTCTTTTCTTCCATTTTACAACAAAATCCGTATATTTTTCCCTTCCCGGAACAAAACTCCCTCTTCCGACAGATTTTTAAATTCCCGCATCATTGCACTCCGGTCCACGCACAGATATTCTGCCAGAGTCGTATAAGATACCGGCAGTGTAAATACCTGTTTCTTTTTCCCTCCTCCCACTTCATTCAGATACGCCATAATTTTTTTCCGGGTACTGTTTCTCGATAAGACATAGATCCGGTTTGCCTGCTGACTGGCACGCATGGCGATCATCTGTAACAGATTGCTGACCATCTGGCTGTGAAATTTACATGCATTTTCACACCGCTTGATCACATGCTCATAATCAATAAAGATCACACGTGTCTTCGCCTTCGCACAGACATAATAATGCTGCGACATCTCCGGTAACAGCAGCGGTTCCCCGAAGACATCATCTTTTTTCAGTTCATCCATCAGATACTGATTGCCCTCCGCATCGCTGCCATATAAAGAAGCCTGTCCCTCTGCGATCAAACCGATCTTTTTCATCGTATTCGTATACTCCATGATGATCTCGTTATTTTCATATACAATCTCACGCATCTGAAAACATATCCACATCCGCTCCTGTTCTTCCGGCAGGATATGTGAAAACAATGTCACTTTCTCCATCTGTATTCCCCCATCTTTCTTTTTTTGTGTTTTTTTTAACGTACTTTTGAAAAACCTTATCATTTACGATCCTGTTTCCATGATAATTTTCATTTTCGGGCATAAAAAAAGCTCCGGATCTCTCCGAAGCTT
>OLNO01002679.1_pt1 | contig 11623 bp, 13 predicted proteins | sample 1672861 | NCBI WGS metagenome assembly OLNO01 (sample SAMEA3136731, study PRJEB25190) | human gut metagenome | reverse complement strand
CGACGCGGTACTCCTGATCTACCGCCAGGGCATCCGTGTCCGCCTGCGCGGCCTGCGTCTCGGCCAGCAGCTCGGCAAGGGTGGGGTAGTGGTAGCCGGTGAATACAACCGATACAGTATTCAGCGTATTGGTAAGGGTACATTCAAGCCTTTTTTTGTCGGCCGAAAATAATACTGTGACCGTGAGACTTCCCGCGCCAAAACCGCCAGTTTCATGTGACATACCAGGGGTAAGATTAAAATCAGCTTCGTCTGCGCCACAGGTCATGCGGAGGTTAACGTAATCTACACCGTCCTGAACGTTAATTGTCTGAGTTTTTCTCCTCCCAATCGTTGTTTTTCCGCTCCACACCAGCCGCGCCTCCGACTTTACCGCCACGGCGGCAGCGATCTTGTCGTTGAGGGTCTTGCCGCTCAGGGTGCCGTCCGGGGCGATGTCCAGATAGTCGCCCACCTTCACGCCGCCCAGCTGGTCTGCTGTGGCGGCAGGCAGGGCGTAGGGGGTGCCAAACTTGGCGTCCGCCTCTGCCTTGGTGTAGAAACTGCCGCTCTCCACCGCTGCGATGGCGGCGTCCAGGGCGTCGAGTTTGGTGTGCAGCTCGGTGGACAGCTGGGTCATTATGGCCAGCGCCTGCGCCTGCAGCTGGGCCGTGGGGATGCCGGTCACGCCGTCCCGCATGACGCCGCACACGGCCTCGTCCGCGCGGGTGTCGGTGATGTCGGCGGCGGTGACCTCGGTGCTGCCCGCCGGGCGGCGGATCTCGGCCAGACACAGGTCGTACACCAGCGCGGTGCGGGTGATCTCCGGCGCTGTGGGGCTTGCGCTGTCCGGGGTGCCGGTCAGCACGGTCAGGCTGGTCTTTCTGGCGGCTGCGTCGTAGCGCAGCACCAGCCGGTCGATGCGGCTGCGCACGGCGTCGGCGGCGGTCAGGGTGACCGTCTCCGGCTGCTCCATGATGATGCTGCGGCCCCGGAACCGGGCCGGATGCACCCATGCCTGCCCGGCGCTGACGGTCACGGTCAGGTCGCCATTTGCGGTCACGGCAAAGTCCTCGTCGGCGCTGTATACGCCGCTCAGCCGGGTGCTGAGGTACCCGGAAGCGTCGTCGGCGTAGTACTGGATGCCGTTTTCCGGGTAGGTGATGATATCGGCCATAAGCCCTCCTTTACGTCTTGTGCCAGCTCGGCGTGCCCAGCCGGATGGTCCGGGTGGTGCCGCTGGATTGGCTCTCGGTGATGATGTCGGCCACCCGCACCATGGCGGTGTAGCCCAGCTGGGGCAGGCTGACGCGCAGCACGTCGCCCACGGCCAGCGTGTCATCGTCCACGTCAAACTCGATGCTGCCGGTGCGCAGCTGGGCCAGCAGTTTCTGGCCGCCCCGGTCTGCCAATTTGTCGAGGTAAGACTGGCTGGCGGTGGTCTCGCCCTTTTCCTTGTCGGGCTGGATGTCGCGGGCGTCGATGTAGATCTCCCGCCGGTCGGCTCCGGTGCTGTCTACATCGCCTACCCAGCAGGTGGCCCGCTGGCTGCCCTCACCGGCCCCCTGCACAAGGGCCACGTTGGCGTAGCGGGTGTCCGAAAAGCTCCACCCCGCGTTCAACAAATTGCCCCACTGGGGGCTGTAGCGGCGGTTCGGGTCGAAGGTGGGCCGGAAGCACTCGAAGAGCAGGCGCTTGCTGCTGCCCTTGCCGTCAAGCACGATGCGGAACCCCAGATCACAGGCCTGCCCGATGGTCTGGCAGTAGTCGAACACCGTGCCGCCGGAGGTCTGCTTGTCGAAGGTCGTGTCGAAGCCGTACTCGGTGCCCAGCTCCAAGCGCGGCCACGGCTTTGCCGCTGCCACAAGGCTGCGCATGGCGGCTTCCGCGTTCTGCCCCTTGATGACGGCCGCGCTGGCCCGCTTGGTCAGCAGCCAGGTGGCCGGGTAGCCGCTCACCACGAGGTTTGCGTCCTCGTTCTGGTTGGCGCGGGCGCAGATCCGCATCGGGATGCGGGGCGTCTCGTCGCTGCGCGCCAGCCACCGGCCCTCGGTCAGCAGCTGCAAATTCTCGGTGGTGGGCCTTACCTCCAAGGTAAAGCCGCCCTCAGAGTAATACGGACTGTCCCAGTAAAGGGACACCCACACGTCCACCCAGCCCACACGGACCAGGGTGTCGGCGTCTAAAACGTCCAATCTCATAGCGGTTCCGGCAAAATACCGGCCTCCATCGGGTAAAAGCTCACGGATGCCTGCAAGTAGGCCGCACCGCTGTCGGCCTGCATGCTCAGGATGTTGTCACCGGGCTGCAGCTCGGTCAGGGTGCTGTCCTCGTCCAGCTTAGAGAAAATGTTGCTGGTCTTGCCCTCCCGGGTCAGGGTGCAGGCCAGCCGGTCGGTGGTGCTGCGGTAGATCTCCAGCCGGTCGCCATCCTGTAAGGTCAGGTCAAAGCCGATAAAGGCCCCGGTGCGCAGGTCTACCACGCGCGGGTGCTCCACCGGCATGGTGCTGCGCAGGGTTGCCGTAAAGGGCACCGGCAGGCTGCCGGGGTTGCGCAGCACCGCTGCTTCGCCGTCCTGCCGGATGCCGTAGGTGTGACTGTCGTAGCAGACCGGGAAGCTGAACGCGGGCTGGTAGCCGCCCAGCACGCGGGCTGTTGCGGTCAGGCCGTACCAGTAGGGTTTGGGACTGTACAGCATCAGCTCACAGCGCGGCTCGGTGTAGCTGGAAAAGTAGGGCGTTTTCTGCACCACAAAGCGGGTGAAGTATGCGTCCCCGAAGTACATCGTGCCGGTGGTGTAGTAGGGCAGTTTGCGGGCAAAATTGCGGGCATTGTCGAGGGCATGGCCGCCCCAGAACACCACCGACAGAGTACGGAACACGCCTGCCACACTCTGCCGCTCGACGGTGGCGCCGGTCTGGTTGATGCCCTGCGCGGTCTGGATGTCCACATCCACGCCGTTCAGCGGGTCGAGGTTGTAGGGCGCGTTGTAGTCCCAGCCCAGATGCAGGACGGCACCGGCGTCTGTGACCAGTTTTAAGTGATCCTTAAAAAGCATTGGCGTCCTCCTTTCATCGGCGCTGGGCCTTGGCGCGGTCGGCTTCCCAGCGGGCTTCCCGCTGCAGGTCTGCCGCCGTCTGGGCCTTGCTGTAGATGTTCTGGGTGATGTTGGTGTCGCCCTCGCGGTGGTAGTTGTTGGCGGCTGCGGCCACACGGGCCGTGCCGGACGCGGCCACGGTGCTGCCAAGCCGCATGTTGTCCGAGAGGACCAGCGTGCCCGCCTGCCGGATCATGTCGGCAAGGGCGGCGTTCGTCTTTTCCAGCGCCTTGGTGTTGGCGTTGATGGCGTCCTCCAGGCTGCCGGTGCCGGTGGAAATGTCGATATCTCCGCTGATGCTGCCGGAGCCGGAACCGCCGGAGGTGCTGCCCCCGCCGGTGCTGGGCGTGCTCTTCTTGGAGGCGCCAAGGCTTGCACAGATGGCCGCGATGGCGATACCCAGCGCCACAGCAGCTCCCGCCACGATCACGCCCATGGGGATGCCGAACACGGTAGCATTCAGGGCGGATGCAATGGCCGTCATCATGCCCTCAAAGGCTGCGCCGATGGTGCCAACCATGGTGCCCACACCTGCATAGATGGCCGGGAAACTGGACAGCAGCCCGCCGGACAGGCCCTGACTGATGGCCAGCGCGGCGCTGCGCAAGGGGGCTTTCAGGCCCTTAAAGATGCCGGTGAGGGTGGTGCCGAGGGTCTTGGCCTGCGTCCACACCTCGCCGAAGCCGGAGGTCAGGCCCTTGCAGATCTGGGCACCGATGTCGATGCCCTTCTGCACGAGGGCAGTCTGGGCGTTGCCAAGGGCTTCGTTGAGCTTGTCCACCAGACCGAGGGCAAAGTCGTTGACCTGTTTCTTCTGCTCGGCGGTCAGGCCGCCGTAAATGGCGTTTGCCGCCCACAGGCCGATGGACTTCCAGTCCTTGTTCTTGACGGCGGTGTAGAGGTCATCAAAGGTGCCCAGCAGGCCGGTGTTGGCGTGGGTCTGCAGCTCCTTCCACAGGTCGTCGAAGCTCTTGATGGATGACTCTTTGATGGTCTCGGCCACCTCTTCGGTGCCGTCGGCGGCGATGGTCTTGACCCGCTCCACGGTGACGAGGGCACCATCCACCACATCGTCGTAGGTCTCGGTGACGACCTTTTTCTGGGTCTCGGTGCCGTCGGTCAGGGTCTCGGTCACCGTCTTGGTGCTGGTCTGGATGCCGTCCACGACGCTGGAGGTGGTGGCCGTGACGGTCTTTGCCACCTCTCGCACCGTCTCCATGGTCTGCTTGACGGTCTTTTGGCCCTTCTCGTCCACCTCGGTGATGGTCTTGATGTCCTTCAGGACGCCCTCCACCATCTGGCGGGAAGTCTCGGTGATGACCTGTTTTTGCTGGGTCTTGCCGTTGGACAAAGTCTCGGTGATGTTTTCGGTGGTGCGGGTGATCTTGCCGTCGATCTCGGTCGTGGTGTCCGAGATGGACTTGACCACTTCGGCAGCAGCTTCCTTCGTGGCCTTGCTGGCTTTCTTGGCTCCGCTGGCGATGGCCGGATAAGGATTCACAGCTGTCTGGCGTCCGGCGCGGCTGCTGCCGTTGCCGGAGCTGCTTGTGCCTTTCGGGACCCATCCGTTGTCATCGTCCCATTCGAGGTCTTTGTGGGAGTTGTTCCACTGCTTTGCGCTCTTGCGCTGATTATAGTTGTTGATGGCGTTGTTGTAGGCGGTGTTATAAGCATCCGCCGCAGCACCGATGCCGTTCTTCAGGTTGGCCAGTGCTGCCGCTGCTCCTTCAATTTTTGCAACCAGATCATTGATCCAGTCCACCACCGTGCCGATGGCGCTCTGGGCAATGTTTTTGACCGTGCTGAATGCGGAGTTTACTGCGCTGCGGAAGGTCTCGCTGGTCTTGTAGGCCGTCACAAGGCCGGTTGCCAGAGCCGCCAGTGCGGACACAAGCAGAGCCACCGGGTTCGCGGAGATCACCGCATTCAAAGCGGCCTGTGCCAGCGCAAGACCGGTGGCTCCCGCCTCAGCGGCGGCGTTGGCTGCGGTCATGGCCGTGGTGGCAACGGTGTGCGCGACCTCGGCAGCCGTGGCAAGCGCCACATACCCCTTATAAGCCAGGAACGCCGCGCCCGCCGCCGCGACCACCGACGTAGCAATGCCGATGGTGTCCTTGAGCTGGGCCATCTTCTCGTCGCTGTCGAGGAAGGAGGTCACCACCTCATTGAGCTTCACCACAAGGTCGCCCAGCGCCGCAAACAGCCCGCTGGTCAGCTCGCCGGTCAGGGCGGCCACGTTATCCTTCAGGGTGGACATGCGGCCGCTGAAGGTCTGGCTGGCTTCCAGCATGCCGTTGTAAAATTGCCCGCCCTCACTGGTGGCGGCCTGCACTGCATACTGCAGCTCTTCAAAGCTGACCCTGCCGTCCGAGATGCGCTTGTACAGGTCGGACATGCTCTCGCCGGTGGCGTCACAGATCTGGTTCAGCGGGTTAAAGCCCGCGTCGATCATCATGTTAACGTTTTCCAGCGTGACCTTCTGGGCACTGGACATCTTGCCGTAGGCGCGCACCAGCGTCTGCAGCTTGTCCGCGTTGCCAAGGGAGATGTCGCCCAGCTGTTTCAGCACGTCGGTGGTGTCATCGGCGGCAATGCCGAACTGTAAAAGTGTCTGGGTGCCATCGGTCAGGTCGGACAGGGCAAATGGCGTGGCTGCCGCCATCTTGCGCAGCTCTGCCAGCTTGGTGGCAGCCAGTTCCTCGTTGCCCAGCATGACCTTGAAATTGGTCAGGTAGCTTTCCATGCTGGCGTTGTAGTCCACGCCGCTCTGAACCACCTTGCCCAGTTCGGATGCGGCCTTTTTTGCAAAGTCCGCGATCATGTTTCCGGCGGCAACGGTCCACTTGCTGGTGCTCTTTTCCGCCGGGTCGCTGTTGAGCCTTACTTCACCGGTGATGCTGAAATCTGCCATGTGTCCACCTCTCATTCAGAGCGCGGGCACAGGGGCACAGGCTTTACAGTTTGATCTCTACCTCCTGTTTGCAGGAGGGGTTTTTGCATTTGACCCACACGCCGGATGCCGTGGCCGTGCGCACCGCCCACACGGGCAGAGGCCTGCCGCAGTGGGGGCAGGGCACCGGCACCCGCTCAGCGCCGGAAGCGGGCCAGGAATGCCGCGTCGTGTTCAGCAACGGTCTGGGCAACGGCGGCACCTCCTCTCAAAGATGCAGGCAGGGCAAAGCGCTCTTTCAGCGCGGCGTAATGCTCCCGCATACTGCCCTCGTAATCGGCAAGGTCGGCGCTGCGCCAGCCCATGATTTTGGCCATGAGGGTGTCCTCCGGCAGAGCGGCAAACAGCGCCCGGAACCGGAACCAGTGCAGCTTCTCGCGGGTCAGGTCGATGCCGTAGGCCTGCTGGAACGCCGCTACGATATAGGGCGCGTCGCACCGGTAGTCAAACACCGGGCCGGTGTCGTGGCCGCTGGCAGGCTTTGCCGCTGCTGGCTCTGCGGCCTGTTCTCCGGCGCAGTAAAACTCGATGAGCCAGCTGTATTTTTCCTGCAGGTCGGAGGGCGAAAAACGCTCGGTGTAGAACTGCCCACACAGCTGCAGGGCAAAGGCCACCGGGTCAGCCTCGACCTCTCCGTGGCTGTAGGCAGCGGACAGCCGCACCATGTGCCGGAAGTCCGGGTCAATGCGCCTGCCGTGCCATACGGTGGGCAGGGCGTCCGTCAGCAGGTCAGTCATCCAGCGCCGCCAGCTCTGCCAGCAGGGCCTTGCGGCGGGCGGCTTTGTCCACCCGCTCCACCATCCGGGCGGCGGGCGGCTGTGCCGGGAAGCTCACAGGCTGTTGGCTGACGATGCGGCCCGCCGTCTGGGTGCGCTGCTGCGCTTTTGCCGCTGCCCGGCGCTGCTCCCGGTTCATGGGCTGGGGCTTGGGGATGCGGCTGGTATAGCGCTGCTTTTCGGCCATGCAGGCCTCGTTGATGGCGTCCAGCACGTCATAGATGGGCGCTGCATCGTTTTCATCCAGACCCAGCCGGGCAGATGCGCCCGCGCCAAGGATCTCGTCAATGCAGGCCATCACGAGACGCGCCTGTGCACGCATATGGTCGCCCAGACGCACGCCGCCACGGTTGAAGCGTTCCTCTTCGGCTCGGCCCGCCTGCTGCATCCGCTCGTTGGCATCCTCGAAGCGGTCCATGTCGTTGGCGTTCAGCACGGAAAAGTTAAAGTCCTGTCCACAAATAACCATTGTATGGCTCCTTTCGTTGCGCCGTGCCCCGGTGCTGCCCCGGAGAGAACTGTTTTCACGGCATGAAAAATCCCCGTTCCGGGCGGAGCGGGGAAAGCTGCGGGGGAAATCAGCCAGCGGCGGTGGTATAGTCGAACTCGTCCGGGATGCCAATGCCCTTGACGTCGCAGGCAAAGGTGGCCGGAGAACCGGCGGAGCCGCCCACGTCGCTGGTCACGATCAGGGTGCAGGTGCCCTTCTCGCCCTTGCCGGTGCGCAGGCTGAAATAGATGTACGGCACAACGACATCGCTGCCGGTGCCGTACTTGATCTTGTGGGAGAGCAGGAAATCCTGGAACGCATCGCCGACGCAGCGGTTGCCGTTGACCGACAGGGTGCGCTGGGTGGCGCTCTTGGTGTCGGTGGGGCCGGTGCGGATGAAGGTGTCGGAGTTGGTTGAGGCGTTCAGCGCACCGCTGTGCTCCTTGACGTGGTCGGCGCAAACGATCCAGGCGGATTCCTTGGTCTGCTTGGCGCTCTCGGTCTGGATGGCAAAGACAAAGTCATCTGCCGTCTCAATGCCGGTATAGGACGCGCTGGGCGTGATGCCGGACTTGGTAATGGCTTCTGCTACGGTCATAGCAAAACTCCTTTCATTTGGGCTGATAGTAGGTCAGGCGCAGCTGCATCTGCATCCGGCAGCTGCCCGCACTGCTGGTGACGATGTAGCCGGTGGAGGTGACGGACACGCCGAGTGGCTGGCGGGGCGCTTCCAGCGCGGGGAGATTGTGGCAGTCGTTTTGCGCCATCACCCAGTCGGTGAGCTGCTCAAAAAAGCCGCTGTTCTGCACGGTGAGCACGTCCGCCTCGCCGTACTCCCGGCGGGACAAAAAGAGGTAGTTCTTCGCCATATCCCGGCCGGAGAAATACTCGGTGATCACCGGGTCACCGGGGCTGTCCTCGATGGAAAAGGCGGTGGCGTCCTCATCCAGCCCTGCAATGCGGAACGCGGCCCCGGTGGCCTCCTGCTCTTCGGCGATGAGCGGGCAGGTCTTGAGCCACGCCCGCAGGGCGGCAATGGTGGGTTTAACTTCGCTCATTTTTCACCTCCGAGGAACTGCTTTGCGGCGTTGTGGGCGAACTTGACCAGCTCGTCCTTGTGGTCGGCAATGGCACGCTGGCCCCAGTAGGAGCCGCGCAGGCCGGTCTCGCCATGCAGGCAAGTGCCCTGCTCGTGCAGGTAATACTGCTTGCGTGCATAGGGCGTGTTATACACCAGCAGGCCCTCGTCGTACTTGCTGGCCAGATTCACGCTGTTTTTCAGGGTACCGGTGTCGAAGGGCACATAAGGGTCAACGGTCTTGGCTACCTGCTGGGAAAACGCATACTGCACCTTCGCAAAGCCTGCGTCCATGTCGGCCTGAAAGCCGGGCCGGAACGTGATCTTGAAATCAAAAACCGGTGCGCTCATGCGATCAGCTCCCTTCCACATGCCAGTGCGGCAGCAGCGGTTCCCGGTTGTCGGAGACAGCTGCAACCGTACAGCAGGTATGCGTTTTTTCCAGCCGGGCGTATTCCTCGGCGGTCAGGCTGGGCACAGCCTCCTGCACGATCTTCCAGCCGCGCTTGAGGGTCCAGTGCTTTGCCTTTTCGGCAGCGGGCAGGGCCGCCCACTGCACATAGGGCAGGTAGCCCAGGGTGCACACGCCGGCCGGGATGCGGATGTGGATGGTGCGCTCGGGGTCCTTGCTGGTGCCGGTGCCGGAGGTGTCCAGCTTCTCCCGCCAGCTGCAGGCCGGGAACACCCAGCACTTGGGCGTGTCGGTGTCGGCCTTAGGGTCGTGGATGAGGTTCACCACGGTAACGGTCGTGTTCATCTCACATGATCCCCCTGTACAGCAGGCCGTGGGGGTCTGCGCCGAGGGCGTTTTCCAGGACGTGCCACGCATCAAAACGCACTGCTGCAGACAGGCTGCTATTTGCTGAAAAGCTCACGCTGTAGCCATCGTTGGAGGCGCTTGCCGCACCCGGAACCGCGCCCACGGCGGCCTGTGCGGCAAACAGATCCACGATCTGAGCGCAGGCATCTGCCAGCATCTGGCGGCAGTCCTCGCACTCGGCGGCGTGGGCTTCTGCCCGGCCAAAGGTGGCGCTGTCGATCAGGCGGGACGCCCGGCTGCACAGCACCCCGAAGGCCGCTTCCGGCACCGTACCGCCCGCCGCCTGGTATTCGTCATAAGTACAGTACAGCATGGCGGCTCCTTTCCTTAGGCGTGCTTCTTGACGAGGATGGCGGCAGCCTTGGTCACCTTGTGGGCGTACACCTTGCGGCCCTGCACGGCACAGGCACCGATATAGGTGCCGCTGCCCTTCAGGTCGTTCACGGCCACAGGCTCCGTCCACTCCTCGACGCGGGTGAACCAGTTGGGGTGACCGGCCACGAAGTCCACCTTGTCGCCCAGGGTGGTGTCCTCGAACACGTTGAAGCCTGCCACGCGGCCTACGGCACCGGTCTGCACCACGGCGTCGCCCAGGTCGGACGCCTTGATGAACTCCGGGCTCTTGAGCAGCAGGGCATAGGTGTCCGGAGACACCAGCAGCCAGCGGTCGTTGGTGGGGACATAGGCGTTGGACAGCTGGGTGCGGGCGTCCACAATCTTCTCGTAAACGGTGGCCTTGGTCAGGGCAGCGGTGTCGGCCAGCGCGGTGCCGCCGGTGGTCAGCTCTTCAGAGGCGTCCTTTTCCATCTGCAGCGCCAGCGAGTAACCGGCGCTGTCCAGACGGTCGGCCACCAGTTTGCCGGACACGCTCTCGGCGTCAAAGCCGTCGATCAGCTCGTTCACGGCCTTGTCCTTGTCGATGGTCACGGTCAAGTAGCTGGTATCACCGTGGGTCATGGTGGAGCCGGTCTTCTTGTTGTAGTCGGCCACAGCAACCTCGGTGTCACGCACGGGCACCTTGACCGCGCCCGCCTTGGGGGTGCCCTCGTAGCGGTTGTTGCAGATGACGCCCACGCGCTTGACGATGGTCGCGCGCAGCTTGGCGTCTACCAGTTCAGAATAACGTTCTCTTGCGGTATGAGGCATAGTTTCTTGTCCTTTCTTACAGTTTGATGGTTGGATTCAGGGTTTTAAAGGCAGCTTCCACCGGGTCGGTGTCGTCCTCGCCGTGCATGGGGTCGCCGTGGGCAGCACCGGTGGAGTAGGTGCCCGCGCTGGTCTGCCCCTCGTCCTCACCGAACGCCCACGGGTTTGCTTTGGCAGCTTCGTCCAGCGCCTTGGCGATGTCGGCAGAGCGGTCGGCAGAGCCCTTCAGGCTGTCCACGTCCAGCAGGGCACGCACAGCCTTGACGCTGCGGCCTTTCTTGCCGAGGATGGCGGTGTCGAGGGCGTTGTCAAAGGCAAAGCCATCGGCCTGTGCCTTCAGGTCGGCCTGCAGCTTGGCCAGCTCGGCCTCGTATTCCTCCGGCTTCTTCTTGCCGTCAAAGGCGGCAAGGCCGTCCTGTGCGGTCTTGAGCTGGGCCTGTGCGGCGGTCAGCTGGGTCTGCAGGGCGGTGGCGGCGGACTTCTCCCGGTTGATGTCCGCGCCGTTCTCCTGCATGAGCCAGTTCAGCTGCTCGTCGGTAATGCCGGGGATCTTGTTCTTCACATCTTCGCGTTTCATGGTGGAAACTCCTTTCAGGTTGTGTGACCACAGTTTTTTACACTGTTTGCTGTCAGTATTCGGTCTTGGGCGGGGTACGCACCGCCCGCTGTGTGGCACCGTCTGGGAGGCATCGAACCTCCCGCTTCCGGTTTTGGAGACCGGCGCTCTTCCCGAATGAGCTAAGACGGCATGAAAAAACCACTATGAAGCCTTTTTCTGGGCACATAGTGGTTAAAATGGGGGATTTCTGTGAATGACTTTTACGGCTTCACCTCCACACTGGGCAGGATGTCAGTGTGGAAATAGAGCTTGTAGTGGTAGGGGTCGGTATGGGTGCCGGTGATGTCCTCTACCACATACATGGTGTAGTCGTTCAGGTAGATGTAGTTCTTGCGGTAGGAATCCGGGCCGACTTTCACCGTGCAGACCAGCTCATTGTTTGAGTTGTTGGAGATGGACATATAGCCCTCGGCTTCCATGATCACCTTATCGGTGCGGGCGTTGTAGACGGTGATCTTGCGCTCACTCTCGAAGTAATCTGCCTGCTTGGAGATGTTGTAGTTGGCCTTTTCGGCTTCGCTGGAACAGCCACACAGCAGAATGGATGCGGCCAGCGCAAGGGCGAGAAGAATCTTTTTCATGGTTCGTTCCTTTCTGTAAAAATGGGCAAAAGAAAACCACGGTGCGTGTGCATCGTGGTTCAGTTGATGTTATGAATTACGGCGTGC